>Ga0255055_10003594_pt1 | contig 10426 bp, 17 predicted proteins | sample JV7_2_27_MG_FD_188633 | JGI IMG/M metagenome (GOLD analysis project Ga0255055, IMG submission 188633) | Seawater microbial communities from Jervis Inlet, British Columbia, Canada - JV7_2_27 | ecosystem: Environmental > Aquatic > Marine > Inlet | place: Canada: British Columbia | collected... | reverse complement strand
GCCCTTCCTCCCCAAGGCCCGCCCGGGCAAGAGCGGCACCCCTTGGCGGACCATCGGGCTGAACAGCATCGAGGAGATCACCCTGGACGGCGAAACGATCGCCCTCAAGGGCTAAAAAGGACGGCCCTCCCCTTGGTACGGGACCGGGGGGCGGGCCTCCTAACTTCGGGAGCGAGCCTTGAAGAATGCGATGAAAGCCGAGAGGCCTATTGACGATCCCTACCTGATCTTCCATAGCAAGGACGGGTGGGAGAGGCGCGTTCTTCGGTCCTACCAAGCGGACGACTCCCGACCCCTCGCCCGGTGGTTCACCGCGACGAAGTCTCCCTTCACCTTCGGGTCCTGGGAGTACGGAGACTCCTACGTTTCCGAGACGGTGGGAGCGCCGGGATGGGTGGACTTGACGGAGCAGATCCGGGTCGCGAAGAAACTCGCAGAGTCTCGTTGACGAAAAGCGGAAAGCACATATAATAGAGTGTCTGGTATAGGAGATTGAGATGCCCGAGGAACGCGGACCATTGGTGAAGGCGAAGGTCCAGCTGGTCTTGAACCACCCTTTCTTCGGGGTGCTGGTCTGCCACCTTCCGACCGTTCCCCTGCCCCCTGCGGAGATGGCGATCCTATGCCAAGGACCTCCAACGGCGGCGGTGGACGGGAAGACGATCTACTACAACGAGGAATGGGTGTCGAGCCTCCCCGAGAAGGAGCGCCTCACCCTCCTCGCCCACGAAGTCCTCCACCCTGCCCTGGGTCACCTCTGGAGGCGCGGCAACCGTAACCCCGACCTCTGGAACGAGGCGGTGGACTTTGCGGCGAACGACATCATCAAGCGGATGATCACCGGAGCGCAGCTTCCCGAAGGGGGGCTCTACAACCCGAAGTTCAAAGGGATGGCCGCGGAGCAGATCTACGGCATCTTGGAGAAGGAAGCGAAGAAGCGCCCCTCCCGTAAAAACGGCGACGGCCACATCGAGAAGCCTCTCCCGAGGAAGGGACAGGGGCAGGGGAAAGGGAAGGGCAAGGGGAAGGGCTCCGACAAGGACAAGGACAAGAAGGACGGGAAGGGCGGCGGTGGCAAGGGCGAGAAGGACAAGGACCAGAAGGGGAAGGGCAAGGGCTCGGGAAAGGGTGACGGGAAGGGCAAGGAGGAGGAAGAGGGTTCTTCGGACGCGCAGGATCAGGCGGACCGCGCCCGCGAGGAAGCGGAGAAGAAGGACGGCAAGGGGAAGGGGAAGGGGAAGGACGAGGAGCAGGGAGAGGGTTCCTGCGACACCCCGAGCGAAGGCCAAGGCGGCGACGCCGAGAGCGACGAGGGAGGCCTTGATAGCCTCCAAGACATGCGCCCCGAGGAGATGGAGCAGCACTGGAAAGACGTCCTCGTACAGGCCGCGATGGTCGCGAAGCAGAAGGGCAACCTGCCCGGACAGCTTGCGCGGCTCGTAGGGGACATCACCGAGCCGAAGGTTCCCTGGCAAGCGATCATCGAGCAATTCCTCACCGAGGTTTGCCGGGACGACTACGACATGATGAAGCAGGACCGGCGCTTCATCGAGCAGGGGATTTACTTCCCCGACCTCGCTTCCAACGCGACGAGCGTAGGGGTGATCGTAGACACGAGCGGATCGATCGGGCAGAAGGAGCTGACGGCCTTCGTAAGCGAGATGGCCGGGATGCTGCGGTGCCGAGGGATAGCCTCGATGCGGATCATGGCTTGCGACACGCGAGTGACGATGGACAAAACGATCGGGCCAACGGATCCCCTTCCCGATAAGTACCCGGGCGGAGGCGGGACCGACTTCCGACCTCCCTTCAAGAAGCTGCGGGACGATGGGCAGCTCCAACGCCCCGCCCTCCTGATCTACCTGACGGACGGCTTCGGGACTTTCCCTGACCGAGACGAGCTGGGGATCCCGGTGATCTGGCTCGTAACGATGCAGGAATGGCAGAACGAGGATCAGCTCCCGAAGGGGGACTTCGGGATCACGATCCCCTACCCGCTGGAGAGAAACTGATGGAACGGGAAGACGAAGAGATGGATGCCGAAGAGAGCGGAGAGTTTGTTTCCAACTACGAGGTGCGGAAACAGGCTCTTCAGCTTCTCGTTGATGCGGGATACGAGATGCAGGAGGGCGCTGAAGATCCGATGTGGGATCCGTCGGTCCAGAGCGACGAGCGCCCGCTGGCGCTGAAGCACGTCGAGGGAGACATTTCCATTCGTGTCACGGAGCGCCCTCCGACGCCGAGCCTCCGACTCTGGCTCATAGCCGAGACACCCGTCGCTGAGTCCGAGTACTCGCAGATCATCCACCTCGAAAAGGTCAGGAGGTTCTCGTACCGAGTTCCCGCGAGGGCGGCTGCTTCGTTGGCGAAGGTTGAGGCGGAGCTTTTGGAGAGGACCAAGCTGAAGTGTCCTCATTGCAAAGGGCCCATGGCTCACCGGAAGGTGCGGAACCCGAAGTCGAAGCACGTCAACAAGACCTTCTTGGGGTGCCTGAGGTATCCCCACTGCCGGGGGACGATCGCGGAGTGGATGCCGAGGTCGGCTGCGGACGACGGGAAGCTCGTCGGGGCTGCCTGCCCGGATTGCGGGGAGAATTTGGTAATCCGGTACTGCAAGCAGGAGCACCTCCCCCACCGGGGAAGTTCATTCATCGGTTGTTCTGGCTTCCCGAATTGCAAGCGGATTGTGAGCAGGGAGGAGCTGACGGCCTTGAGATTGATCGGCCCGAAAAACAATGAGGATTTGGAAGATATCTTTTGACGAATCGAAGAAACCACATATAACAGTAGTACGATGAGAACAGCAAGAGACATGAGAGTACAACGATTCTGGGCGGACGGGGAGTACGCCAAGCTGAGCGACGTAGGCGGGGGCCTCTTCCTCAGCGGCGACTACTTCACCACGGCGGACCTGGAGGACCGGGGGATCACCGGGGTGATCTCCGTAGCACGGGAATGCCCGAACGCACGGCTCGAATACGCGAACGGGCTTCGAAGGGCACACTTCGGGTTCCGGGACCACGTAATCATGGACCAAGGGATGGTCGAGGCGGCTGTCTCCACGGTCCGAGCCTTCCTGCGGCACGGGAAGGTTCTGGTTCACTGCGGGGTCGGGATCAGCAGATCCCCTACGATCATCGCCCTCTACCGAATGGCGATGGGCGAGGAGAAGACTTACAAGGGCGCGATCGCCCACCTCAAGAAGAAACGCCCGGTGGTACGACCGAACAAGGTGGTCGACGACGGGGTCATCCAGACAGTAGAGATCCTTCGCCGGAAGTGGGCAGAGGACTAAGCGAGAGAAGGAGCAAGCCATGAGCAATCTGGAAGAAATCGGGATCCTGCACTACGACGTACCGACGGGGCTCCAGAACTTCTACTTTCGACTCCAGAAGGTGCTGCGCTCCGGAAGCGCCCTTCAGGCGAGCAAGTCGGTGTACCTGGTGAACTGGGCGGACATGCCGAGAGTCCAGGGGCTGGTCGATTCGGCCACCAAGGATTTCTTGGAGAAGTACCCGGAGGGCGCGGACAAGCTCACGGGCCTTCGGATCTCCTTCCTGAAGTTCGACGACGTAACCTCCGAGGAGGCCCACGAGATGGCGGTCGAGGGGCTCTCCCGGTTGATCTCCGAGGTCGGCACGGCGCTCAAGACCCGGATGGAGAAGATGCAGCAGCGGAACGAGGACGAGCTTCCCCGGCGCATCAAGCGCCTCTTCGCGAAGCGCCTCCTCGAATGCGAGGAGCTGGCGATCGCCTTCCGGCTGATGGAAGACATCGAGGTCGGGCTGGAGGTCCTCAAGAAAGCGGTGGTAGCCGAGGTCGGCACCGAGGTCTACACCAGCGTCGCCTCCGGGACGCGCAAGAAGCCCGAGCGGAAGAAGAAGGGCGAGAAGGCCGAGGCGAAGAAGGCCGAGAAGAAAGACGGCGAAGCCTCCGAGGTCGAGTACGGCTCGAAGTCGGACGGCAAGGCGGACAAGGCGGACCCGAAGCAGGACACCGGGGAGGCGGAGAAGAAGGAGGAGAAGCCTCAGGTCTCCGCGATGTTCGCCCAAGGCTCGAAGTAAGGAGCGGCTGGAGCGGCGCAGGGCTCTGGAGGCAGGATGCCTTCGGAGTCTCTGCCCGTGGAAGATGAATCGAATCTATCCGATGCACGAGATCCATTGGGACAAGAAGTGGAAGAGCCCGACCCCAAGCAATAGCAATGATCTGCTTCTGACGGTCGAGCGATGCGTCGAGAAGGTCGGATACGATTGGGACATGGGAGCGGCTCAGAAGGAGATCCTGCATGAGGCGGGAAGCCATCCGTCGGCTCCATGGGAGGGGATCATGCAGCACGAAGACTTCGGGGACTTTCGCGAGAAGGTCGATGAGGTCCTCGCTTCTTTGAGCAAGACGCTCGGCCATGCTGCCGCCCTTAAAACCATCGAGAGGTTGAAGCGGAACGCGGTGCGGGAGTTCGTCAGGAAGCGGCTGAAACTGAAGATGGACGCCGGGGCTGAGAGGTCCCTTCACTTCGGTCCGGTCGAGGGTAAGGATTGGGACGGTCCGTGGCGGGTGATCGGGGTGCGGCGAGCCATGACCGGGCAGTATGTTCCGGGCCATGCATGGGGAGGATGGGATGGGGAGTACGAGTACGACCCACCGGCTCTGGCGAATCGGAAGACGCACGTTCTCCTACTCGCGTCCAGACGGGAGAGGTACGAGAGGGTCGTCCTTCTCAAATCCGACACCTGCGATTGGTCCCAGAAGAAGGTTGCGGAGACGCTGATGAAAGATTGAGGAGGAATGGAAATGGAAGAAGCGACGTGCCCCAAGTGCGGGGAGGAGATGAAGGACGGGAAGTGCCGCGAGTGCGGAGCCTGGACCGACTCCTACGGACTCATCCATGCGGAGTGCTGCGAGGGCGGCTTCCACGAGGGTGAGTGCCCGTGCGAGGAGAACGGCGGCAAGAAGAGAAAGGGCCGTGGGAAGAGACGATGACGAAAACGAGATCAGGGATATAATAACCCATGGTGAAGAAGCCAAAACAACTGCATCCTGTTTCTGTATCACGATATCGGTGTGCTGCCGTGCTGGAAGGGAAGGTCGAGGAATTCACGAACCAGAAGATTCTCGGCTATGAGTTCAGGCGGCAGACTTACATCGCGTATGATGTTCGCGACCGCAAGAACGGGTTTGTGAGGCAGAGCCTGAAATGGGAGAAGAGTTGGGCCGAGTGCCTTGTGACGCTTCGGCATCCTCCATTCTCTCGCTTCCCGTTCAAGCACGAGATCAACATCGGATCCATCCAGGTCAAGAAGGGTCTCGATCAAGCGATCGCGGGGCGCACGTGGTTCTACGAGACGGAGAAGCTCGAATTCAAGGACTACGATGAGATGGCGGCCTTTGGAATGGGATGGGCCGCCTTTGTCATCCTGCGGAAGTCGGGCGCGATCCCGGGACGGCTGACCCGGACCGGCTGCGCTCGGAAGGCGGTCGAGTGGCTCAACGAATTCAGAGAGTGGCGCGACGCCGGATACCCGGAGGACTTTGTGAAGCGCGAACCACCGAAGGAGATTGCAAAGAGTGCCTGAGATCAAAGTAGCGCTTCTTCCCGAAGACTTCAGAAGGCTCGTGGCTGGGAGAGCGGTCGAGACGGAGTTGATGATTGGCGGGGTCCAGTTCTGGATCAGCATTGGGATGAAGACTCTCGACTTCAAAGAGATGGTCGAGGCGCTCAGAGATGCGATGGAGGGGTTTGGCCATGCACCCCCGGACGGCGAAGAACAGGAGCAAGAGGGCTCTCAAAAAGAGGAACCAGCAGCTGCGGGAGAAGATCGCGGAGCTGCACGGAGAGATGCTCATGCTTCAGACGATCCTGGGCCTGGGGGATCAGTTCGCGAAGAAGGGCAATAGGCTGACGGTTCGGATCCCGATCCCAAGGGGATGGGAGACTGTTGGTCCGCGCATGATGGTACTCAGCAATCGAGAGATCGCTGTTTCGTTTGAGAGAACAGAAGGAGGATCGGTATGAGGAAGGTCGTGTTCAAGATCGAAGCTGAGGATCTCCAAAGCTTCATGACGGGAGAGTCTATCGAGGTCAAGGGCCGCGACAGCGCGGGGATCCCTTGGACGATGGCTCTGCGCCCCAATATCGAGGGCGAGACTCAGGAACTCGACGTCGAGGTCGAGGAGTCTCCCTCATGGGCGATCCTTATCGGCGGCCACGTGATCGGCCATGCGAACCACGATGATCCTGCGGAGGCGGTTCGGGAGGTGTTCGCCGAGGCGGGCCTCTCTTCGCTTCCCGAGGCCGTGGAGGTCCTGGCGCGGCGCGACGACGAGGGCGAGGCTCAGGTGATCTTCACCCTGGACGGCAAGGCCTACAGCGTGCCGCAGGGCCAGTTCCTGGCCGAGGTCGCGAAGTCCGACAGGTGGATCCAGGCGCAGCAGGCCAAGCGCACCGAGATCGACGCCCTGATGGACGAGATCAAGAAGCTTTCTCTGTAGCCTGATCGGTGAATGGAAATGCCGAAAGCGCACATCATAAATGCGGATGTGCTGGACGGGCTCAGGGATTTGGAGTCGGAGTCTGTCCAGTGCATCATCACCTCACCACCCTATTGGGGTCTTCGTGATTACGGGGTTGATCTCCAGATTGGCCTTGAGCAAACCCCTGAGGAATACATCAAGCGCATGGTCGAGGTCTTTCACGAGGCCCGGCGGGTGCTTCGAGACGATGGTGTTCTGTGGTTGAACCTCGGGGATTGCTACGCACGGGATGCAGCCAAGGGTCAGCACAAGCCGGGGGATTCGGGCAAGCAGGGGTATATCTACGACCAGGGAGGTGGGCGTGCCTCTGCGACGGCAGATCTGAACGCCTCTTGTCTCAAGCCCAAGGATCTCGTCGGCATACCGTGGCGCGTTGCATTCGCCCTTCAGGCGGACGGCTGGTGGCTTCGATCGGACGTCATCTGGGCCAAGCCGAATCCAATGCCGGAATCGGTGAAGGACCGTCCTACCAGTTCGCACGAATACGTCTTTCTTTTCACGAAGAGCGAGCGGTATTTTTACGACCACGAAGCGGTCAAGGAGGCCTCTGTAACCACCGAGACCCGTCCGCCTGCTGGGCCCGGACAGGAAAGCATCGGAGGCCGACCGGCGTCGAGGTTGAGGGTTCCCTCTGGATGGGATACGGGCCCGGGATCCCACCAAGGAAAGACGGGGCGCTACAAAGCCGATCCCTCGAAGAAGCAGGACGCTCTCGGCAAGCAGACTTACACGGGTTTCAATGCGAGGTGCCAGGAGTCGGGCGCTTATGAAAAGCGCAATCTCAGAACAGTCTGGTTCATCCCTACGGAGCCTTTTCCTGATGCACACTTCGCAACTTTTCCTCAGAAGTTGGTCGAGCCGATGGTGAAGTCCGGGACGAGCGAGCAAGGGAAGTGCCCCTCTTGTGGTGCTCCATGGATTCGGGTCACGGAGTATCTTGAAAAGCCGACACACTCCGGATCCGATTGGCGGGGGAAACGAGAGCAACAGATGGAGAAGGGGAAACTGGGTGGTGCAGGCGGGCAGGGTGGTATGAGGCCCGAGGGGAGTGTGGGGAAGGAAGCGCCGAGGGAGACCACGGGATGGTTGCCGTCTTGCGAGTGCAAAGGGACGCCTCCACATCCGAGGAGAGATTCCGACGGTCTTGCTGTTCCATGCGTTGTTCTCGATCCTTTCTCGGGAGCCGCGACCACCGGCCTCGTCGCCTGCAAGTTGGGCCGTGACTACATAGGGATTGAGCTGAACCCTGAGTACGCGAAGATGGCGCGGGACCGGATCTACAATGACGCCCCGCTGTTTAATGAAGTGAAGTGATGAAAGAAACGTGGATCCCAAAACCCGGGGAGACAGTTCAGTTTGGGTCTACGATCGCTGTGGTCAAAGAGGTTCACGCCAACTCCCGGCGCGACGGCTCTTCGCAGTTTTTTGTGGACGTGGAGGAGTACCCTCATCGCCTTAGAAAGGGCCCCGTGGGGAAGAAGGTGCGAGGGAAGTCGGCGGAGGAGATCGTAGCGAGGAAGTTGATGGGGATAAGCGACAAGCCAAGGAACTGGCGCATCCCCCTTTCAAAGATCACGAGGACGGAGGAGTGTGATGGGACTACCCGTGAAAGATGAGAGCCTCTGCCATGTGTGTCGTCACTGCGAGTACATGGCGAAGGCGGAGGACGAGGGCAACAAGATCTGCGGCGTTGGGGAGTGCGGGGGCCCGGCCAAGGGCCGCGCTTTTCCGAAGTACAAGGGACCGTTGGGGCCAATAGCCCTGGCGTCTCAATGCTTCGTCTGTGGAGAGGTGGGGAACATCGGTATTACCATCCTGGACCGAACACTTGCGTGCTGCGAGCCCCATCTCCACATCGCGAATCTGGAGATCGACCGCTCCGTCTTGAAGCCCGAGGACATGGGTGTTGTGAGAACCAAGAGGGTGGTGGTTCCCCTGGAGGAGGCCTTGGGGCTGGTGCCTCCGAAGAAAGACAAGTGCGATCAATGTTCGAGTCCCGAAGAAGCGCGGTTGCATCCCGGGACAGAAACATTTTTGTGCCGAAAATGTTGGGATCTTCAAGAGAGCACAAAGCGAGGAGACTGAAGCGAGATGTGGCGAGCCCCGATGAGTTCATGCCGTGATCCGGAGAACCGTAGCGAGAAGCGGTGCGTCTGCGGTGGCCACTCCCAGAGGGACGGTAAGGGGAACCTTCGACACTCGGGGACGCTCCGCCGGTTCTGGTATCGCCTCGGTCGGCTGCTGAAAAGGAGGACGAGGGAGTGAATCCAGGAGACGCAGTAGTGGATGCGGAGTACTTCAGCACGATCAAGGTGCCGGGGGCTTCGGTGCTGGATAAGGGTGTGGCTCTCCTGAAGACGAGGTCGAATCACCTTATGCGGGTGGTAGGCGTGAGCGAGGACGGCGATCAGGTCCTCCTGGAGAGCTGGTTCCCTGGACTGCTGGCGAAGGGGCCGCGAGGAGAGGTGGTCCGGGCGTGGTTCGGGGTTTCGGGCCTTTTCTTGGTGTTCCCTAAGGATGAGATAGTGGCGCTGCAAATCATGGGGTACGCATGAAACCAGGAGACGTCATAGTCCACGAGAAGCATTTTGCGCGGACCCACTGGCAAGATAAGGACGGCGAGGATCTTCTCGTCCTGGAGGAGAAGCCGACGATCGCCGGTTGCATCATGGTCAGGGGAAAGGCAGGAGACCGATGCGTCAATCCCAGGTACTTCCGCGTCGTGAGAACCCTGGAGGAGCGCGTCGCCGAGGAGATGATGAAGCCCGAGGTGGTAGATTTCACGCCCCGGAGTTTCGAGGATGTGCAGAACAAGATCATGGCAGCGGCGAGCAGGAGCCTCTCCATAGATCTCGACCAAGCGATCCTTGGGCTCTCTAAGTTGGGGAAGGCAAGCGTGGAAGCAAAGGTGGCCATGGAGGAGTTCGTTCGGGTGTTTGCGAAACCGAGAGTGATCAGGAAGGAGAAGACATGAGCGAGGAAAGAGTCTGCCCGAGGTGTGGCAAGGACTTCGAGCCGGGACGTGAGGAGTACATGGACCCGAAGATGCACGGCTGGCCCGTCTTCACCGGGGAGCAGAACGACGACGGTATCGATCTCTGGAAACTCCTCCTTTGCGTGGACGCGACGGACGAGCAGATCGAGGCGTACAAGGAGGCACGCCAGGAGGCCAATGTGCAGAGGGGCGGCATCGTCGCGAGGGGCCTTCCGAAGGGAGAGACGGTTGACGGAGGAGAGTAGATTCACGCGGCTCTCGGTGATGACCAAGGAACCGAAGAACCCGAAGGAGGGGGACGTCTACTTCAACCCCGTCCTCGACGGCCTCTTCGTCTTCGTGGGGAAGAGCCCCGATGCTGATTGGGACCACGGCTGGACCCAGATCGGCGTGGACATCCCTCCTACCGGATACATCGACGAGATCACCGAGATGCATCGGAAGGTTCAAAAGGCGTTGGACGTTCTGGTGGAGTCCATCGACCTGAGCCATGACCGGGGGAAGGATGGAAAGTGCCGGAAGGGATGCTCCGGGTGCGAGGTGGAGCGTCGGGCGGAGCAGATCATGGTAGCCCGGAGGCTCATGGAGTAGGTGCAAGCAGTATGCGTGTGAAGACAGATGACCGGGCGCTACGGGCGATCCTCGAAGACGCGCTGCTTGCCGCAGGAGCGGCTTTGCGCTCCCTCTTGGTAGTCGAAGACGCATCGGGCTTCGATATGCACACTCTGGCGAAGCGAACCGTATCAAACGCCTTCGTGGAGGTCGTTTCCCGGTACAAACTCCAGGTTGCGTGGAACGGTGATGAACGCTTCAGTAGAAGGGAAATGGAAAAGAGGATCCGGCGGTGCGTAGGGGCTACCAAGGACGAAGAAGATGGAACGTACATCCCGTACTTCGAAG
>Ga0255055_10003593_pt1 | contig 10427 bp, 8 predicted proteins | sample JV7_2_27_MG_FD_188633 | JGI IMG/M metagenome (GOLD analysis project Ga0255055, IMG submission 188633) | Seawater microbial communities from Jervis Inlet, British Columbia, Canada - JV7_2_27 | ecosystem: Environmental > Aquatic > Marine > Inlet | place: Canada: British Columbia | collected... | reverse complement strand
ATTACCCCGTTCGGCGGCATCCGAAGTTCCGTTCTCCAGATCTTGCATGAGTTCTTTTTCGCTCATTTCTACCGGAGTCCCGTCTCCATAACGGGTAAATATTTTTCCCATATGCCCTCCTATTTCTGGGTGATAACCAGAGCTCAATCAAATCCGTTCTGATGGATAACAGTGCTTACTGAGGATACGAGAATCCATCTCAAAAACGCCGTTATCGAGGACGAGGAGGAGCACGAGTACGAAGTTATGCAACGTTCCTCCTCGTACTCGTCGTCGTCCTCGTTCTCGTTATCTAACCCACAGTGGTTAAGCCCGGTTGCCAGTTAATGGGTTCTAATGTGTTCTTATGTTGAATATCGAATATTGAATCTCGAATTATGAGGTTTTTTTGTTCTTTGATCCTTCGATATTCATTATTCCTTGATCGAAATTCGATATTCTATTTTATTTAGAAATCTCGCTAAGCCCCTTTTCCAGAATGGACAGCCCTTTTTCCAGTTGGTCGTCTTCAATCACAAGGGGCATCAGCATGCGCATCACATTGCCCAGGGTTCCACATGATAAAACGACCAGCCCTTTTTCCAAACAGAACTCCACCAGTGCTTTGGCTTCGTCTGCCGCCGGTTCTTTTGTTTTGCGGTCTTTAACCAGTTCCAGTGCCATCATGGGGCCTAACCCTCGAACCTCACCGATAATCTCAAATTGTTCTGCCCATGCGTTGCACCGATCCGTCAATTTATTCCCCAGGGCTTCGGCTTTTTGCAGCAGGTTTTCTTCTTCAAAAATATCCAGCACCGCCAGGGCCGCCCGGCAGCATATCGGATTACCACCATAGGTACCGCCCACACCCCAGGGATGGACCGACGCCATGACTTCCTCTCTGCCCACAACCGCGGCCAGGGGCATCCCCGCTGCCAGGCTTTTGGCAACCGTCATCAGATCCGGTTCCACATCCCAGTGCTCGATGGCAAACATTTTACCCGTGCGTCCCATGCCGGACTGGATTTCATCGGCAATAAATAAGATATCGTTGTCTTTACAGATTTTAGCGAGCTTGGAGAAATATTCGGGAGGCGGGGTGATAAAACCACCTTCGCCCTGAACGGGTTCGGCAATTACGGCCGCACAGGATTCAGGCGCCAGATGCGTGTGCAAAAACTCTTCCAGATAATCGGCACAGGCCACCTCACAATTCGGATATTCGAGATTAAACGGACAGCGGTAGCAATACGCAGAGGGAATGCGGTAAATCTCAGGTGCATAGGGGCCAAATCCGAATTTATAGGGTTTCACCTTATGGGTCAGGCTCATGGCCAATAGGGTGCGACCGTGAAATGCATTTTCAAACGCGATGATGCCTGTTTTTTGGGTATGGTAGCGGGCAAACTTAACTGCATTTTCTACGGCCTCGGCGCCACTGCTTACAAAGATGCTGGTTTTCTTAAAATCGCCCGGGGCCAGCGCATTTAGTTTTTCCGCCAGTGTGACCGCCGGTTCATAAGGCAGGACCATGAAACAGGTATGGGTTAATTTTTCAGCCTGATCTTTGACGGCCGCCACCACTTTAGGATGGCTGTGACCCACATTCATAACGGCGATGCCGCCGGCAAAATCAATATATTCGCGGCCCTCGACATCCCATAGCAGGGCACCCTTGGCGGATGCCACATAGCGTGAGGTGACACTGGCCAGAGCCGGTGGCATAGTTTTGGCTCTTAATTCACTTAAATCTTTACTGGTGGTTTGAGTCTCCATGGGTTTCCTCCTCCAAAAAAGCGGCTCCAAAAGGTGTTAATGGGTCTTCACGATCCCAACCACCTTCCGAGAAAAATAATTAGTTTCCATCCGAAAATGGCCCTTTTTCCGATGAGCTGCGTTCTCCGCGGGCTTACTTCCTCGACGTACGATCCGTACGCCTTGTTGTAAGCCCCTGCCCGCCATCGCGAGCGCTCAGGTGAGGCGGGCGGGCTTGTGCGGCCTGGCTCATCGAAAAAATTGCTCATTTCCAAATTGGAAACGAATTTGTGCCCGTTTTAATTTACGGATGGGCACTAATTAAAAAGATTGAACACTCCGGCATTTTCTAAAAATTGATCGATGACACTTAGAATTCGAACAAATTCGCGCGATAGGCTTTGAGATATTCCGCGCAATACTCGTCTTTGCCGGCCAACGCTTCTGCCGTAATGATATTTGCCATCATCTTTTTATCCAGTGGGTTGATAATGGCACCATCAAGCCCTTTTGCGATGGCCATGCTCATAAATGTCTGGTTTATAAATTTCCTGTTCGGCAATCCAAACGAAATGTTGGATAGACCGCAAAGGGTGTGCACCCCTTTAAAGGTTGTCATTATCTTTTCAATGGCATTCACAAATTCCACCCCAAATTGAATATTCGTCGAAACCGGTTGCACCAGCGGGTCGACGTAAATGTTGTCTATGGCAACATTTTTTTGCAGAAGGCTGTTTACCAGTTTGTCGGCAATCGCCATTCGATCGTCGGTCGTCTCCGGCATGCCTTCGTCGCTCATGCAAAGGGCCACCACTTTAAGATCAGTTCCGGCTACCACAGGCAGCAAACTCTCATACCGATCTTTCTCCAAGGATATCGAATTGATCATGGCGGTACCTTTGTGGACCGCCAGGGCGGTTTCGATAGCTTTAGGGTCCGGGCTGTCGATGCAACAGAGACCTTCGACTGCAGATTGAACCGTTTTCACCAACCACTCGAGGTATTCGGGTTCTTTTCCAACGAATACACCGGCATTGACATCAATATAGTTTGCGCCGGCCTCGACCTGATCCCTGGCAACCTGCTGAATCTCATTCTGGTCCTGGGCTTCAATAGCTGTGGCAATGGCCTTGCGACTGGCGTTAATCAGCTCTCCAACAATAAGCATAGTGCTCTCCTTTTATTGACTCATTTCTAATTCGGTTATGCTAAACGATGAACCTGGCTTTAGCTTACCAGTTCTTTGGCTTTTTCGACGGCCGAGGCGGCATTGGCGCCATAGGCATCCCCGCCGATTTTTTCTATAAAATCCTGGGTTACCGGAGCACCGCCGGCCATGATCTTAACCTGATCGCGAATGCCCGCCTCTTTTAGCGCCTGAATCGTCTCTTCCATGCGCGGCATGGTCGTTGTCAACAAGGCCGACAATCCCAGAATATCAGGCTTATGCTCCTTGACCGCTTCGACAAATTGCTGGGCGGTGATATTGGTTCCCAGATCGATAACCTGGAAGCCGGCCCCCTCAAGCATCATGGATACCAGGTTTTTACCGATATCGTGCAGATCACCTTCCACCGTACCGATGAGATAAGTGCCCACACCGGCCGCATCGGCTTCTGACAGCAGGGGCTTGAGAATATCCATGGCCCCATGCATACAGCGGGCGCATAAAAGCACTTCGGGGATAAACATGTCACCGGCTTTAAATCGCTGGCCCACCACATCCATTCCGGCCAGCAAACCCTTATCAAGAATATCGCGGGCGGCGGCTCCTTTGTCCAGAGCTTCCTGGGCTAAGCTTTTAACTTCGGCTTCTTTGCCGGCAATCAGCACTTCTGCCATCTTCTCAAATAATTCTTCCATCGCTCATTCTCCTTTAATTCTTTATCCTCAATTTTTTTCCTGCCTTAATGGGAGGAAAACCGGTGTTATTCGCCTTCGCCTGAATACCTTGTCCGGCGGACTGCGGCGAGCTTCATTTTTTTCTTACCCCCAGTTCTGCTTCCGCCTCTTCAACTATAGATCGAATCGTGGTCAGAACGTCTTCGGGGAGGGGTTCGGGTTTGTGATTTTCTAAAATATATCGCGCTTCTTCCGACGCTCTTTGGTAAATATCGGTTCTGCCCCCGGCCTCCCAATCTTCGCGCGTCCTGCGGTCGATTAATTTCGGTTGGGATTGAGATCTCATATGTTTAAATGTGTGGTCATGGCTGAGAAAATTTTTTCCGACACCGATTTCATGAATAACGTCTACTGCCAGGGTTTCATCGTTGACCGGAATCCCCTGCACGATGTGTTTAATCATGCGGGCAAATTCATTATCCATCACCATCTGGCCGTAATCAATTGTCATGCCCATCTCGATCATACCCAGGCCGTAAATCAGGTTGGCCCCTGCCAACGCCGGTAACAAGCCTGTAATGGTTTTTTCATGACCGGATTGGGCGTCACAGACCTTGCTGTCACCCTATCCACCGGCGACCCAACTGGGAAGAAGATAGTAGGTCGCCATGTGAGCCACCGCGGCGTTAATCAAGGCACATTCAGGAGACCCCACGGATGCGGCGGCCAGTCTCAAATCCATTGCGGTTGTCGAACTGCCGTATATAAATTTTGAGCCCTTGCGGGTGAGTTGACTGAGGACCAGTCCCCCTAAAATTTCGGCATTATGATCCACCAGCGTTCCGGCCAAGGTTACCGGTGAGGATCCGCCGGCCATGGCCATGGATAAAACATTGCAGGTCAACCCGACTCGGGCGGATTCAATAATAATTTCGCAGCTTTCTTTAACCAGTTGCAATGGACTGATCGGACAGGTGATAAAGGAAACGATCGGTCGCTCTTGAAGTTTGTCTTTACCGCCAACTATGGCCGCGGCCATTTCAACGATTTTTTTAAGCAAATAACCATTGCCAGGCCCCATAAACCCGTGCTTGGATGTATTTGGCAGCCATGCTTCCGCGTTGTGAAGCTGTACCGATTCAGGAGGGACATCGCTGGCACCCACGGCGCGTTCATAGACATCTATTTCATCCAGATAATCAGCGAGCAGGGCTGAAGATGCAACGTCGGCCTTGGTGGTTTCACGATACTCTCCGGTGTACGGGTCAATGATGAAAACACCTTCTCCGAAATTGGTGAAGCCGACGCGGTTGCTTTCCATAACAAAATCGCGCTCAGGATTACGACCGGCCAGCAACAGCTTTGAAGGTGCTGAACGGATGGAATCCTCCACCAGATAGGGGGGAAGTTTTGCGATTCGGGTCTTTTTATCGATGATCGCCCCGCCGCCGTCCAGGATTTCCAGCGCCTCTTCATCATCAAAACTCAGGCCTGTTTTCTCCAGTACTTCCAGGGTGGCGAGGTGAATTTCCTCCAGCTCCTCATCGGTGAAAAGCTTTAAACCCAGTCCGCCGCTGTGCGATTTTCCGGCATATAAATTGCGTTTCACGGTCACACCTCCTTTTGGCTTTTGTTTTCCTGTCTGTAATCGGTCAAAAGTTAGGCGAGCAGTTCTTTGGCTTTTTCGACGGCCGAGGCAGCATTGGCGCCATAGGCATCCCCGCCGATTTTTTCTATAAAATCCTGGGTTACCGGAGCACCGCCGGCCATGATCTTAACCTGATCGCGAATGCCCGCCTCTTTTAGCGCCTGAATCGTCTCTTCCATGCGCGGCATGGTCGTTGTCAACAAGGCCGACAATCCCAGAATATCAGGCTTATGCTCCTTGACCGCTTCGACAAATTGCTGGGCGGTGATATTGGTTCCCAGATCGATAACCTGGAAGCCGGCCCCCTCAAGCATCATGGATACCAGGTTTTTACCGATATCGTGCAGATCACCTTCCACCGTACCGATGAGATAAGTGCCCACACCGGCCGCATCGGCTTCTGACAGCAGGGGCTTGAGAATATCCATGGCCCCATGCATACAGCGGGCGCATAAAAGCACTTCGGGGATAAACATGTCACCGGCTTTAAATCGCTGGCCCACCACATCCATTCCGGCCAGCAAACCCTTATCAAGAATATCGCGGGCGGCGGCTCCTTTGTCCAGAGCTTCCTGGGCTAAGCTTTTAACTTCGGCTTCTTTGCCGGCAATCAGCACTTCTGCCATCTTCTCAAATAATTCTTCCATAACCAATTCTCCTTAATTTGAAATGTGTACCAGATTGATAAGAATCATTATATTTGCCAATTCCAACTCTATTTTTTCTTTAGATTTACAACTAATTCTTTTTCGGATTCAACAACAATCGAACGAATCGTTTCACGAACAGCATCGGGCAGCGGGACTGGTTTGTAATTTTCCAGGATGTCGATCATCTTTTCGTGGGCGCGCTTGTAAATATCCTTCTTGCCGGCAGCTTCCCAGTCCTCGCGCATGCGCCGATCGAGTAAGTAGGCTTGTGACTGGGACTTCATGTACTGATACGTCGTCTCATGGGCCAGGTAATCTTTACCGATGCCCAATTTTTTGATGACATCCACTGCCAGGGTCTCATCATTGATCGGGATCCCATTCAGCGAATGCATGATCATGCCGGCGATTTCATTATCCAAGACCAGTTGTGCCAAATCGAAGGTGATTCCCATCTCAAGCATCCCCAATCCATAGATGACGTTGGCCCCTGCCAACGCGGGTAAAATGCCGGTGATGGTTTTTTCATGACCCGACTGGGCATCAACCACCTTGCTGTCGCCCTATCCGCCGGCGACAAAGCACGGCAGGCTATAGTAACGCGCCAGTCGTGCCACCGCTGCGCTAATCATCCCTGTTTCCGGAGAACCCACCGTAGCCGTAGCCATTCTTAAATCCATCGGACAGGTTGAGCTGCCGTAAATAAAGGGTGTGCCTTTTTGGGATGACTGGCTTAACACCAGGCTCGAAAGGAGTTCGCAGTTTTGAATCACCAGGGTGCCCGCCAGATGGACCGGGCTGGACCCGCCGGATAAGGCCATCCCGATCACGAGGGCCGCCAATCCGTTTGTCGCAGCGTCCATAATAATATCACAATGATGTTTGGGCAGTTTTAGAGGGCTGATGGGACAGGTGGCAAAAGTCAGCAACGGGCGTCGTCTGAGTTGTTCCCGGCCGCCGACAATTGCCGCACACATATCGATAATTTTTGGAATCTGGTTGCGGTCGACCGGGCACAGCCAGTGGTGCTTGGTTGTGTGCGTCAGAGATGCTTCGGCGTTGTGGATGGCTTGTACGGCGGGAGGCTTATCATGCGAGCACATCGCCCGTTCATAGGTTTCCACATGTTCAAGACTGTCAATAATCAGGGCTGCTTTTTCAATATCCGCCTTGGTGGTGTCGCGATATTCTCCGGTATAGGGATCCACAAACATGATGCCTTCCCCGAAATTGGTAAACGTCACGCGATTGTCCTGCAGGATGACATCGTCTTCGGGTCTGCGCCCGCAGGCCACGAAAGTAGCCGGGGCCGCACGGATAGCGTCTTCCACCACCCAGGCAGGGAATTTTACGGTTTTGGTCTTGGGATCCACGATGCAGCCCGCGCCATCGTATATGGCGATGGCCTCCTCACTTTCAACGAAAACTCCGGTATCCCTAAGAACTTCCAGGGTCGCCAGATGAATCTCGTGGGCGTCATCATCGGTCATTACATTCAGGCTGAATCCTGAATTTCGTTGTATGCCGGATTTTAATCTACGAATCATTCATATACCTCCTTTTAGCCCTTTTTCGGATAATGATCTGAATTCGTGTTTATGTTGCATGGGGCCCCTATTTTTTATTCACTTTTAATTCCTTCTCGAATTCTTTTACGATTTTGCGCATTTCCCCGGAAGCACCATCGGGCAAAGGGTGCGGCTTATGGTTCTGAAGAATATCGATTGCCTTTTCATAGGCCCTTTCAACGATGGATTTTCCCGCGGTCGCCTCCATCCAGCCATCGCGGGATCGGCGATCAAACAGTTCCGTCTGGGATTGACTGCGCATGGAGTGAAGACTGTGCTCATGGGTAATGTATGCGCCCCCGGGCCCAACCTCGTGAATTACATCCATTGCCAGCTTTTCGTCAGTGAGCTCTATTCCCTTAATGGAGATTTGAATCATCCGGATCATTTCGGCATCCATGATGATTTTAGCATAATCAATCGTCAAACCCTGCTCTAATACACCGGAGCCAAAAACGATATTGGCACCCGCCAGCGCGCTCATCGTCGCGCTCAGTGCAAATTCGTAGCCGGATTGGATGTCCGGTACTTTGCTGTCGGAGGCGCCGCCACCGACAAAGCTCGGCAGTCGGTAGTATTGAGCCAGCTTCGCCAGTGTCGCGTTAATCATACCGTATTCGGGTGAGCCGATGGCAGAAGTTCCGAATCTTAAATCCAGAATGGTGCTGGTGCTGGCATAGGTACAGGGGAGCCCTCTTTTAGCGAGCTGGGCCAGGGCGATGCAGCTTAAAACTTCGGCGTTGTGGGTCACCAGGGTGCCGGCCAATGTCGCTGAAGACGTCCCTCCGGAAAGGGCCATGGGCATTATCATTACGCCTAACCCCAGGTGAGCGGCTTCGATAATGACGTCACAGGTGTTTGTCGGCAAGGTAAGCGGACTTATCGGACACACGTTTACACTGAAAATCGGTCGCTTGCGTAAATTATCCCTGCCGCCGACACAAACTGCGGCGAGTTCGGCCATCACCTTCAATGCGCGGGGCGAGTCGGCACCGACAAAAATGTGTTTGCCGGTGTTGCTTAATATAGCCTCTATATTATGGACGGATATGGTCCCTTCGGGGACATCCGTTGAGTTGACCACCCGTTCGAGTACGGAGATTTCATCTAAGGAATCACATACGCGGGTTAGATCGCAGCAGTCTTTTTTGGTGGCCCGTCGAAGTTCATGCGTAACAGGATCGATGACGTTGATGCATCCGCCAAAGGTTGTAAACCCCACGCGATTGGGCTCGGCAACAAAATCGTCATCCGGATTGCGAGCATCGTAGACAATCGTCCGCGGCGCCCAGAAAGCGCATTCTTCGACCACATAGGACGGAATCTTTACGATGCCGTGGCTTTCAAAGCGTTCGATCTCACATCCGCCGCCATGAAATATTTCCAGGGCGGTTTCACTCAGAACTTTGATGCCGGTATCCTGCAGGATCTGCAAGGTTGCATAATGAATGGAATCGAGTTCGTCTTTGGAAAATGCGGCTAATCCAAATCCGGCGGTGGTGCCGATACCGCTTCTTGAAATTCTTTTCATGACGCATCCTCGCCATCTGATTTAGAATTGACACGAAATTTTGCTCCTTGTAAATTGTTGACAGTATACAGTCAAGTAAAATCGAACAATATTTAAAATTATTTATTATTCGGGGATTTGGCGCAAAACCGGCCATCGGTGCCGTTTCAGGATATCTTTAGCTTTTCTGAAAGAAAACTTGACATATCTAATTTTGCCGGTAAATTGTTGACAGTTTACAATATGACTAGAAGCTGGCTCAAAATTAGCAGTTCACCATCGAAGACAGAGGAAAAAAGTTTTAAAGGTGCTTTAACGTTAGAAGTGCCTAAAGTGCCTAAAATGAGCTAAAATGCCTAAAGTTACGGCTTCGTTGCGCTCAATCTTTTACTATAAATTATGATCGTCCGATTCAGTCGTTCGACCTTGAGACTCTCGACGGGTAGAATTCCTTAATTTTAGACATTTTAGATCATTCTGAATTGGGCGATGCGGGTCATGCAGCAGGGCTATTGGGAAAAAGCTTCCGAAATGAAAAGCACGCAAGCGAAAAGATGATAACAAACCGAAAAAGGTATTGGCGATGGTCAACGCCGGTAACAAATATGGAAAATATCAGATCACCGGGCACTGAAGGGAGCAGCCTATGTCGAAAACTGATTATCAAACGGGAGAAAGCTATGCCTACCCGCTCATCATCAAGAAATTGCTCAACACTCCTCTGATTTATTCTCCGCAGCGCGAAATCGTGTACAGTGATCAGCTGCGTTATAACTACCGAACGTTGAACGAACGCATCCACCGGCTTGCCGGCGGACTTGAAAAACTCGATGTCAAGCCGGGTGATACCGTGGCTGTGTTCGACTACGATAGCCACCGCTATCTTGAATGTTTTTTTGCGATTCCGATGATGGGTGCCGTGCTGCAAACGATTAACTGGCGCTTATCGGCCGATCAGATGCTTTATACGATCAATCACGCCGAAGCTAAGATGATCATCATCCATGCCGACTTTCTGCCCGTCCTGGAAGCTATCAGGGACAAATTGGAGACCGCTCAAACCATCGTGCTGATTTCCGAAGCTGAAGCCGGGCCTGATACGGGATTAGAATTTGCGGCCGAATATGAAGAATTGTTGCAATCCGTATCTGCCGCCTATGCTTTTCCGGATCTGGATGAAAACACCAAGGCGACAACTTTCTATACCACCGGCACGACCGGCAACCCAAAGGGTGTTTATTTTTCCCACCGGCAGCTGGTACTGCATACGCTTGCGGTTGCGGTCTCGTGCGGCGCATTTCACACGATTGGGCGTTTCAGATCCAATGATGTGTATATGCCGCTGACCCCCATGTTTCACGTCCATGCCTGGGGTTTTCCCTATGTGGCCACTCTGCTGGGCGTCAAACAGATATATCCGGGGCCGTATGAACCGCAAAAGCTGTTAAAGCTCATCGAAAATGAAAAGGTTACCT
>Ga0255055_10003592_pt1 | contig 10428 bp, 6 predicted proteins | sample JV7_2_27_MG_FD_188633 | JGI IMG/M metagenome (GOLD analysis project Ga0255055, IMG submission 188633) | Seawater microbial communities from Jervis Inlet, British Columbia, Canada - JV7_2_27 | ecosystem: Environmental > Aquatic > Marine > Inlet | place: Canada: British Columbia | collected... | reverse complement strand
TACCTTTCTCATGAATATTCTGGCTTAATAAATCAAAGTTTCATAGATCTCCAAGTTCTCTCAGAATTACCTCATATCAGCATTGATTTCAACCTAGCTGGGACAGTAAGTTTGTCAAGATTCTTGGATGGTTCTGAAAGAATTTATCTTTATCCAGGAGAATATAGTTTGGAAATTACATTCGAGCTCCCCAGCTTTGAACAAAGGACAAGATATTGGAATTTTCAAATAACTTCTGGAGTAAATTCTTCCAGTTTAACAACACAACAGATCAATGCAACACATACCGGAGAAATTACAGTGATTTTTCCATATTTTGATTATACATCAACATTGGATCAAGAATCTATTTTATTCTTAACAGATGGAAATTATCACCTTATTAGTACTCTAGTGGAATTCCCATCGAATGTAGTTCTAGAAAAGCTTGTTATTGATACTCAAGCACCTTTATTGGAAATTCTTTCTCCAAATAGAGGGAATGAAAATATGCTCGTTTTACTTGAAATTTCGAGTGATGCTGTTGAAATACTTTTCTCTCAAGATCAAGAGAGTATTGTATACAAGTATGAAGGTAGAATATTATTGGATTATAATGTTCCAGGAACACATACACTTACTTTCATGTTAACTGATTCGTTTTATAATAAGAAAACAATAGTTTATACTTTTAATGTTGGGATGGATTATGTTCTAGTAAATCTAACTATTCAAACAGAATCAGGAGATAATTTAATTCCATATTCAAATTCAAATATTACCCTCAATAGTTTCTATAATATACAATGTACACTTTAACGACGGATATAGCAGGAAGAGTGTATTTCTATGCTTTACAAGGGGGATATAACATCATTTTAAACATAAGCCAACAGATCTATACATTGCCCTTTGACACAAATGATGGATTAAATCAAGTAATAGTTATTGGTGAATCTGATGTCAAACTGAATGTTAGAGACTTCTTTGTAGATGTTCCAATAGGTTATCAGTACTGTGTTATTCGTGACCTCAATGGAAATAGAATCATCACATTAAAAACCAATTCTGAAGGAGTAATTGAAACCAGTCTTGATTTTGGGGAGTATATTTGTTATTTCACACGTTCTAATAGTGAAACGATAGCTGTACCTTTCCAAATATATAAACCAGATCACGAAGTAGTCTTCTCAATACCTTCTCCTAAAAGAACTGTGCTATTTGAATTTAGATATGACAATGGTTCGAAGATATACAATCTTCCTGTACTGTTGTCTACTGTATTATACGGTGAATTTAATACTACAACATTTCTGTCCTCAAGCATTTCTCTGTCCACTTCATATGGACCTGTAAACTTGACAGTTTTCATGAAAAATGGAGATGTTTTAAATCTACAGAGAACATTCGAACCAGGGAGAGAAATAATTCAGATTGTTATCAGTAGTGAGACTGAGGAAGAATGGCTGAAAATTCCATTCAAACCATTGTCAGGATTCGAATTCATAGTATCGTTATCTTTTGAATATATGGATTATTATCTTAAAGGTTCTTTACTTTTCACTTACACTTTAGCATACGCAGAAGTAATTCTAATTCTCTTGATAGTTATAGTTAATATGTACACAATTTTACAAAATGTTTATCGAGAAAGTAGAAGAGAAACAACAATTGTAAAAATGATAGGTGGAACTAACTTCTCCACTATTTTTAACGTGTTCTCACGTCTAGGTGTAATTGCTTTTATCTCATCTTTCTTGGGATACGGAATTGGAACAGCAGTATTAAGGATACTAGCAGCAGCAAATCAAACTGTCTTCTTTGGTCACACATTTACACCTACAGGAAGTTGGGGGATTTTCTTTCTTAATCTATTATTGATGATCTTTGTAGCTACTTTAACAACAATATTCATTGCTAGAAAAGATAAAAAAGAAAAATCTATCGTCTATTCCAAAAGATAAATCAATAAAAAACAATTAATGAAACACATACTGTTGAATTAAGATTTATCTAAACAAAAGTAAATCCATTATATCCAGAGTAAAACCAAGATTCCATATCACTAGTAATATTAACAGAATTGCCAATTAATGGATTTAGATTGAACGTTAGTTCCTGAACTAAGCCTTCCAGATTTTTATACTGAATTGACATAGTTATTGACATTAATTGTACGGGGTCAGTTGGTAGGGATAGTAGAGATATTCTTGAGAAGGACTCAGAAGTAGGTCTTTCGAAAGTGTGAAATACTGTGTTAATTGTGGGAGTGATATTAGGAAATATTGTATATTGAGTCGAGACACTAACGTTAATGGGGTCGTTTGTTGGAACTGCAGTTAAATCGATAGTTGTATCTATCGTTGCAGTATTACTATCAATAAGTATTGGATTAGGAGCATAAGCGAGTATGCTACCCTTTCTCTTTTCTCCAACCAATTGCAAATCAACTGGGCCAATATATGGTTCGGTAGATTCGAGTGTGAACAAGATATACTCTTCATTAGTAAATCTGTAATTGAAGTAAATGTTATTGTGAAGGAATCTATAAATCATATAGTTCCAATATACATGTTCAATATAAGCAGGGTACCAATCATTAGAAGAATTAAGAGCTACAAATATAGATACCTGATAATTTTCAAAAAACTCAAGTATTCGAGTGACATTCTGGATCTGCAACGGAAACGTTGAATTATAAAATCCAGATTCCGTTACCAAACCAACTATAAAAAGATCAATCACAGGTTGAGATGTATAGTATTCAAGACCTGGAGTATTTATTGACAATACTACTTGATCATCTGAAAAACCGAGTCTATTTATTGCATCCACCAGCTGCTGGTATGTAAATCTATACTCATGTGTATAATTGGTTTGGAATGCATCAAAGTCAAATTTCTCATAAGCAAGTAATGCTGCTTGTGCACCAAATGGTACAAAAAACACAATGAAGACAAGAAAACTTGAAATAATTTTTCGGAAGTTAAACTTTTTAACATAAACTAGAGAATAACTTATTTTCAATTCTCGTTCTTTCCACAGAAGTATAAATGTAATTAAATTGAATAGGAGAATATATCCTATTAAAGAACCTAATCTCGTATGAGCATGATACCATCGCAGATGAAAATCTTCCTTGATGATTTCAAATGGCAAAATGGGGTAGAGAGAAAGATAAGAACTAGCTATTATGAAAATGTATGCGAGAAAACCATCTCTATCTTTTCCATCTCTTTTATTAAGAAAAGAAAGCACTGAATCTAATCCTATTATAAAGATAATTGCAACAGGAACAAGTATTGGAGAAAGATAACGAATCGATCCCATTCCAAAAAACGCTTGCCAGAAGCTATAGAAAAAGACTAACCAGAGAAGTAATTCTTTGTGTCTCTTACTAGATTTAATTATACCAGTAACTTTGAATAATAACCAGGTTCCAGCAAACATTGATGCAATGAATATCGAAAATGCTGACGAGAAAAATGTTGCTGTATGTGCATTTTCTAGATAAGTAACTGTTTCAGGAAGAGAAATTCCTATCCACTGAAGATTCACTACATTTTCTGACGGAGTGATGTATAAGTTAATCAAAAATTTTTCTACACCAGGAATCTGTAAAATATGTAATACCCACAGAATTCCTGTCAGAAGTGGAAGTGCAAAGATCCCTAGAATGTAAAGATATCTTTTATAAGAGAATGAGAGTGTTTCGCTTGATAAAACCAGGTAGATACTATAAACAGAAAGTAATCCAATAAGAATCCCTGTACCAAGGTATATATCAAATATTGATTTTCTAATAAGTTGATAAGAAAAACCTGCGATAATCATGATACGAAATATTTTACCTACTTTATCAGATGGCATTGCAACGAGTAATAATAATGGTATAATAAAACCGCTTATCTTGCTTAGAATGGCTCCACAAAGACTTAAAGATGTTAGAAGTGCATAAAAAAACTTCTGATTAAAATTTTCTTTCTTAAAGAATGTTCTAAAGAAATAGAATGATGCTGTTGCGAAAAACATGATATATGTTTCTTGATAGTATTGAAACTCATAAACAAGGAAAAAAGTAAGAGGAGTTGCAAGGAAAGCTATTGCAGCAAATAAACTATTCTTTTTTGTAAGACCTTCTAAGATTGCTATTCGGTAACAAAGATATACTGTACCTGCCATAAATAACATTGGAACAAGATGAACCATCTCTGATTGGGTGACAAAGAAAGTAAATGCATACAGTAATACATTAGCTGGTGGTTTAAATTGAGGTAGAAAATTCAGTTCATTAATTTGTCCAAGCTGACCAGTCACATAAATTCTAAATGAATTTGGAAGATAAAAATGAAGAAAATCCCACCCTCTTAACGGATATACTAATGCCTGCAAACAATAGAAAAAGAACATCAATACTACTATTACAGTAAGTAAGATTTCCAAAGATTGAGGAATTTTTCTCTTTTCTGAAAGCATTAGAGACGGGAGTCTTTTTCTAACCCAAGCATAAATTTTGTAAATTATGTAAACAAGACTAATTGCTAAAAATATGTAGATAAAGCGTTCTAGTAGTTTACTACTACCAATGGCATCAGAAATAATTGCTATAATAAGCATAGGAATAATCAATAGAATTGAACCAAGAACAATGGATTCAAGAAGGTGTTCGAAAAATGATACTTTTTCTTTTATCCTCAGGATTTTTTTTCTGAGAACCTCTACTCCGAATGAACCAAAAGCAACAATTGAAATAATTGGTAAAATCACTCGAATATCAATTGGTGTCATTATTCTTTTCCTCATATTCCTTTTCTACATCTGCAGCAGTTTTTGTTGCTGCAAACATTTTCATTAATTCTATTTGTCTGAAATGTGTTGCTGTTATTATTATTGGAATTGTAATTGAGACAGCAGCAATAATAAACCATCCAAAGAGAGGATCCATAGGGGTAGCTCGGAAAGTTTCCCAACTAGCTATGTAATATAAGACTGCTAGTATTAGTAAACCAATAGACCAAAGCGTGTATTTAATTTTTGCACTCATTTTACCTATTGTTTTTGTTTTCTCTTTAACAGTTCGATCAAAATCCTTCTTTACACCTAGCAAAGCACTTAGCACTGCCCAAATTAAGAATGATTGTGCAGTTAGCATGAGCAAGTAAAATGCAGCAATAGTCCAGATCATTCCAAAAAAGCCACGCAACTTTATCATTCTATCCTCTCTGCTTTCTCTGATCCATGATATGAATGCCATTATGATACTAGCTAATGAAATTAAGATTGGAGCTAGAAGAAGCAATGGGAAGCTTGAACCTAGGATGGGACGAACAAAATTAAATTCGAAATATCCTAATCTGCTTCTGAGTAAATACATAACATAAATTAAAAGATTCACAAACCACATAGAAACGCCAATAATTGGAGTTAGACTTGTAGCAACAGTATCAATTTTGTTAATGACTGAATTTTTTCCACCAATGATTCTAAAAAGTCTTTTTCTGAAGATTGCTGCTATCCCATTAGTCCAACGCCAAACTTGGTTTATCATACTAATAGGATTCCAGGGAACTAAACCTTTAGAGCAGACTTCGTGGATATAATTTGTTTTGTATCCCTTGGACATCATCACAAAGGAAGTATCAGTATCTTCAGCAAGAGTATCCTCTAGAAAACCACCAAATTCCTTTAGCAAATCAGTTCTAAACATCCCTGTTGTACCAGCAAAAATCACTCCATTCCTTATCCCCCTGCTTTTTTGGTAAACATGAAAGAACTGAGTATGGATATACGCACTGCTCCTCATTAAATAATTATCTTGGTTCACAAACATTGGTTTCCCTTGTACAAGTATTATATCATCTTGCACAAAACCCGACATACAAGTTCGAATGAAATTAGGTGTTGCAATATGATCTGAATCCAACATTGCAAAGAAATCACATTCTACTTGTTTTAATACATTATTTATTGCTCCAGCTTTGAAACCTTTTCGAGAGGATCTTTGGATGTATTTTACATTCTTTGTTTCGCAGAATTCTTTAACATCATTTGAATAATCTCCAGGGCTATCATCACACACAACAACTTCGAATCGATCTTTTGGATAGTCAACATTCAAAGCTCCTTCTATAGTTTGAGAAACAACTGTTAAAGGTTCCTTATAAAGCGGAATAGCTATTACAACCTTGGGAAGAGGATCACTCATCAAATACTTATTTTTGTCATCTTTCACTATTTTGTATGTCGAAGAAGATCCAATATAATAATAAATGAAAACTGAATAGAATGCAGATACCAATTCAATGGATAGAATAAGAAAATTGCAAATCAAACCTAGAATTGCTTTCCAATGTGTTAAAGATCCTGAATAAGTTTGAATGATAAATATAGTACTATAGATGATATAGTAAGATAAAAATCCTAGTAAAGAGAGTGTGAGAATGTACCAAGGAACTTTTTTCCATTTCATAAAATCATCCATTCAGTGAATTATGATATTTTATTGATAAAATAAGGTTTGTTATGTTTCGTTGTGAAATGTAAATACAAACAAACTGGAAAAGTTGCTATTAACGAAAGTCCCAAAAGTCCAAGCACAACCCACAAGGTTGCTCCACCAATAAAATCAAAATACGCTAGAACAATAACACCTGCTCCAAGTAATGAAATAATTAATGATAATGGAATAAAGGGAACTTTTTCATTCCATTCATCTCTATCCCTTGATGGAGGACGGAATCTGAATACAGTTCGAATCACTGCATAGACTGTAAAAGGATTTAACGCAAGAGCTATTACAAAAAATAGAATCAAATCTATAAGATTCATGTTTATAATTTCGCTTCTTCTAGCATACAACACTGCAATCAAGCCTGAAATTTGATAAGCAACCATTAACGCAATTGGCATAATAATTAATGGCGGAAATTGTTGGATAGGAAGTCGGAAAACTTCACTGTTTGTGAAAAACATAATCACGTAGAATAAAATTGTCAAATACATTGAAGAGGCAATGAAGAATAAAAGAGTACTAAAAGATAGATCAATCTTATCAAAAATAGAAAGTTTTCCTGTAAGAATTTTTCTCCATCTTAGTTTTAAGACATGCATGCTCCCCTTTGCCCATCTAAGGATTTGTGAAAGCAACAGTGAGAAATTAGCAGGTATCAATCCAAGGCTTCCATACTCATCAAGAAGTTTGCTCTTGTATCCTTTGCTCAGAATCTGAATTGAAAGATCAATGTCCTCAGTAAAAGTATCAGTAGGAATTCCTCCAATTTCTTCAATTACTTTCTTCTTAAAACAAGCTGTAGAACCATTGAAAAGTACAGTAGATCTTCTGTTTTTAGATCTTTGAAAAACCTCAAAGAACTGAGCATACATCACTGCTTCCCATATTTGCAATTTTGACTGAATATTATAGAAATTAACTTTGGATTGAACAAATGCTATATTTTCATCTTCAGTTAATAGTGCTATACTTCCTTTCAAGAAATTCTTAGTTATCTTGTGATCATAATCCAAGAAAACAACATATTCTGCATTTGAATATTCAAGCATAATATTCAACATTCCAGCTTTGAAATTGAGATTACTAGTATCATAAATATACTCAGCTTCATATTGCTTAGCTAGTTGTTTTACTTCTTCCAAAGTTGGGAAAGTCGGTTCAGTATCATCACCTAATAGTATCTGAACTTTTCCCCTTGGATAATCTGCCTTGATTATGGATTCTAGAGTTGATCTAAGAATTTTTGGCTCAGGCTTGTGAATAGGTATAAAGATACTGATTAGAGGGAAATCCTTCAAGGAGTATTTCTTAGGTTTACCTATAGCAGGAGGGTGAAAGGATGTTGTTCCCATATGTTTGAAGAGCATGACTGTATAGAAAATCCCCAAAACCTCAACAAAAAGTGACAAAAAATTTAGTACTGTTTGAGCTACTGTTGTGGGTTGAACCTGTTTTATTATCAGTACCATCGACCAAATAAAATAGATAATGCCCACAACAAAAACAGAAATTGTAAAAATATAGAGAATAATACCAAAAAACTTCCACAAATTATCTAATTTATGTTTTGGTGATTCTTCTTCAATCATAAACAACAACCCGTCTACTATAGTTTTGAAGAAACTGTCTTTTATTAAGAGTTTCTATGGTAAGAGAGAACAACAGAATCAGAGTGAGCTAGGCAAATCACAAATTCATAGGTTGTTATAAGTCATCATTTTCGTTATTCTCAGTATAACGTAATAAAGAGTAATATATTAATTACTTTTGAGTCTAAAATAAGAAAAATATAAGAAAATCAGTAAAAAGATTGCTTCGAATTTATTCATCATCAACAAATTCGATTTCTTCTTCTTTTGGTTCAACAAATTTAACTTCTTCTTCTTTCACTTCCACAATTTCTCCTTGAAGTTCTTTAGGCTCAGAAGTTGCTTCTAATCCTTCTTTTATCCTCTTTTCTTTTAGTTGTACTGGTGTTAAAACAGCTTCTAATTGATTTTTTGGGACGGGAGGAGGTTCATATCTAGTTAGTAGTTGTGAAAGTATTGCTTTTTCTTTTTCTAGGTTCAATTCATCACAATACTTGTTGAATTTTTCTTCATACAAAAATACATCTTCTAGAAGTTTATTGTAGATAGTGTTAAGTTCTTCATCCGAGGAATCCACAATTTCAGGGGATGTAATCGCTTTGATATAATCTTTTACTAGATCATTTTCAGCTTTTTCACCCAAATAAAATATAAAAAGTGAAATATTAGCTTGAGCACTATGAACTGCAGTTCGAATGAGTTGTTTACTATAGTTTGTAGTTAAAATTTCAATGAATTTTTCTTCTGTTATCTTCAATCCTTTTACTAAATCTTCTTCCCATCCTTCGGGTAGTTTTGAATAGTTGAATGCTAAAGCAGGAACAAGATAATCGAATAATGGTGTTCTGATTTCTTCTAGCTCTGCTTCTGTAAGTTTGTCTAGAAATTTCATAAACAATTTATAATGGTCAAGGTTTCCTGATGCTTCGAAATAACGAATTATGGGTAAAATTGATTCTATAGGAAGTAAATCCCTGAAGTAGAATCTCATGATGAGAGGACGTAATATATAAGGTGTCACCAGCATTAGTATAACAGGTGTAAAAGCAAAAAGAAATTGTTCTTGAGGTAAGAGTTGCCACAACACTATTACGGCAGCTATTATTACAACCCAGATACTAATTTGAATATACCTAACCTGTTTCTTTGCTCTAGTAATGTTATTGCAAAGTTGGCAGATTCTATCGGTATTTACATTAAAATGCTGATCTAATTTACAAATGGGCAATCCACATTGAGCACAACTTCCATCTTTTTCATTTGTATAATGGAACGCACAGAAATCAATTTTACTTGTTTCAACCATATTAAAAACAAAAATCAGCATTTTTTAACTTTATCGACATGTCCTACTTTTTTTTCTTACAAATAGTCTCAATTTGAAAAAAGAATGCACTAGTAACTTACATTTATATCGAGAGCTGTAGAAAAAGTATTATATTGAAATCTTAAATTATACACTTGTAGTATGTTTGGAATGTGATAAAAGTGAGTTCAGAAGATGCTGTTCAGCTTGTTATTCGTGAAGCAAGGGAAATACTAGCCAATCAAACTGAAGATGAATTCTTCAAATACGTTGAAAATAGAACTATAGAATTCGAACAAGAAGATAAAGTCTTAGAATCAGTTATAATTTGGCATTTCTTTGCTGAAACAGCAGAAAGTCTAGAAGATGAAGGTTTACTGGCTTATTCCTATAGTAAACTAATCAGCAGATATTTACTGTTAGAAGAGATAAACAAAGCTAAAGAAATTTATGATAAATCAATTGAAGAAGGTTTAGAGAGCTTTCATTTGAATACAGTAAGGACGATTTTCGAAAGAAGAGCTGAAACACCAACCCAAAAAGAAATTGTTGAGTTGTGCAAAAAGGATGTTTTTGGGGATTATGTTTCCATTCCTATAGCACCGAATGTTCTTTTTGAGAACGTTACACAGGTAAGGAATTTCGTACTTAATCAATTACCTACTGGAACTTTTACTGTGAAAATCTATAGTCATAAGCTCAAGAATTCTGAGGAAATAGCTATGACTACAGAAGTTCTAGAGGAATTTGAAGTCATATCAGTACAGGAAATTGTGAGGGTTGAGTGAAATGGCAGAAAGAAAACCAATATGGGGTTCAACTCGATATTTCATAGAAATTGAACCGAATACAAATCTCTTCAATACCTCAATGAGTGGTATGGTTTCATTTTATGACACACGGGATATTATCAATGAGAAAGAATGTGAAAATCTTCATGAATTGGTTAGAGCAGTTTTTGACTTTTGGTCAACTATTTTACCTCCACATGAAACAAGGGTAGCGAGATGGATTGAGGAATATTTCGACAAAGTTGGAATAAA
>Ga0255055_10003591_pt1 | contig 10428 bp, 11 predicted proteins | sample JV7_2_27_MG_FD_188633 | JGI IMG/M metagenome (GOLD analysis project Ga0255055, IMG submission 188633) | Seawater microbial communities from Jervis Inlet, British Columbia, Canada - JV7_2_27 | ecosystem: Environmental > Aquatic > Marine > Inlet | place: Canada: British Columbia | collected... | reverse complement strand
GACCCCCCGCTCGCCCGCATTGATTTTCACAAAGGGGTTCAGGATGACGAGGAATATGATCGCGGCCACCGCGGCACCAATGAATCCCACCCGTTTGCCGGCCTCTTTCACTTTTCTTTTCATTTCGAATTCCTGCATAGCGTCCTCCTGTCAGGGAATGGAATTTGCGAAATTTGCGGATGATTCGTTCACGGGTCTTCCCACCAAACGATCAATTTGAGTTGGGGAACAGGGCCATCGGGAGGGCGGAGCCGATTTCCGCGAAAAACCCAGCCATTGCCCACTTCACGATAGGGTTGCTACGGATTCGTGTCAAGAGGGGGGAAATTGGGGTACATTGGAAGAGTATGTTCTGCCCGGAATGCGAAGCCGAGTACATCGAGGGAGTCCACGGGTGCCCCGACTGCAGGGTGCCGCTGGTGACGGAACTGCCGCCGCAGCCTCAGCTTGAGTACGTGGAGTACGTCCCCGTGCTGAAAACGGGAAACCCCATCGTCCTCGCGATGGTGAAATCGATCCTTACGTCCGCCGGGATCCGGCATTACGTGAAAGGCGAGGTGTTGCAGGAGCTGTTCCGCGTCGGCACGACGGAAATCCAGGTCGGGAGGGACGACGAGCCGGAGGCGAGAAATCTCCTGAGAGAGTTCAAACTCGGCACCGGGGAGACCGGCTGACGAGGCGCCGGAGAAAGCAGTCAGCCGAGGAAATCCGCAAGCTCCGGGACTTTGAAACCGGCATCCCGTAAACGGGTCTTCACGGTCGCGACGTCGATCGTCCCGATCCTGAGGAACGCCGCGAACTCCTCCCCGAAGGGGGACAGCACCAGGCTCCGGATCTCGATCTTCATATCCCCCAGCGTCTGGATCAGCCGAAGGAGAAAGGTCACGTCCCGGGGCAGGATCACCTCGATCCGGACCCCCCCGACACCCTCTATGCGGAGGGTGTCGATGAACGCGGCGAGAATGTCCGCCTTGGTGATGATCCCCACCAGCTTCCGCTCTTCCACCACCGGGAGAGCTCCGAACCGCCTTCCGTGCAGGATCAGCAGCGCGTCCTCGATCGTGTCCCACGGGTTCATCGTGACTACGTCACGGGTCATGATCTCTCCTACGGTTCCGGTCCTTCGGGATACCATACCCGACTCGTTGACATGTTCCTCCCTGAGGACCCATTTCCGGTAATCCGTGTCCGAAACGATGCCTACGATCTCTCCAGCCTCGACTACCGGGAGGTGATGTATACGATTTTCCTGGAGAATCCGGTTGGCATCCCGAACCGAATCTTTCGGGGACACCGCGATTACCTCCCTCGTCATCCTTCTGCCGACGTACATGGCTCGCTCCTTCCCTGGAGGGTTTTCAGGTGGGCAATCGCCGACGACGTGAGGGAAGACCCGTTGTATCCGCCTTCGAGAACGGACACGATCCGCCCCTGGCAATACCTGTCGGCCATCTCGCAGATTCGCTGCGTCATGTGGACAAACGATCGTTCCGTCAGCTCGAGGTCCGCGATGGGATCGTCCTTGTGCGCGTCGAACCCGGCGGAGACCATGATCAGGTCAGGCCGGAACGTTTCGATTTCCGGGATGATCTCCCGCTCGAAGAGGTCGAGGAACTCCCGGTCCGCCGTGTGGGGCTTCACGGGGAGATTGAGAGTGAACCCGTACCCCTCCCCCTTTCCCTTCTCCATCCTTCTCCCCGTCCCGGGAAAGGAGAAAGTCGGGTGTTCGTGGATGCTGCAGAAATAGGTAAGAGGGTCTTCCTCGAAAATCTCCTGGGTTCCGTTCCCGTGGTGGACGTCCCAGTCGAGGATGAAGATCTTTTCCACGCCGTAGACGCCCCTGGCATAGAAGGCTCCCACGGCGATGTTGTTGAGGAAGCAGAATCCCATGGCGGACTGTTTCCCGGCGTGATGGCCGGGCGGCCTCACGGCGCAGAAGATGTTTTCCACCCTCCCGTTCAGCACGGCGTCGACGCCCGCCATCACTCCGCCCGCGGCAAGCAGCGCGACATCGTAACTTGCCTCGCTGATCGAGCAGTCCGCCGTAGCGAAAGTCTTCTTCCCCGAGCGCACGCTGTTCCGTAACGCGTCCAGGTAGCCGTACGGATGAACCTTCTCGATGAGCCTCACCTCCGGAAGGTACGGCTCGAGAAAGACGAGGCTCCCCTCGAGGTCATTCTTGCGGATCGTCTCCCGAAGCTTCGCAAGTCGCCTGCTGTTTTCCGGGTGGCCCGCGCGGGGCCTGTGATTCAGATACTCGGGGGAATAGAGGAACCCCGTTCTGTTCGGCGTGTTCGTGTAGATGATCTTGTATCCGTCCCAGGGTTTCGAGGACAACAGGAATGCCTTTCCCAGGGGAAACATCTTTTTTTCCCGGTGCTCCTCGTCCTTGTCCAGGGAGTAGTACCCTTCGGGGTCCCGGTAGGCGGGAACCTTGAGTTCCTTTTTGAACAGGGCGATGTCGTAGACGTGATTGAGCCGGTCGATTTCTATCTCTTCAACGGGAAATCCCCGTTCCTTCACGATATCCCGGAGACCTTCCTTCATCCGTCGGAACTGTCCCTTGTCCAGGCAATCGAACCCTTCCTTCGCCCAGTAGTATTTCCCGACGGAGAGCGACGCGCTTAGGCGGAACTGGTGGAACCCGATGTCGTGAAAGAGCTTTTCGTAATAGCGGAACAGGGCCGACGCGTACCCCGAACTCTGTTCCAAGAGGCGGATGTGATCGATGTAGACGATCCGCAGCCGCTCGCCCCGGAGATAGGCGAGCAGACCGAGGTTCCGGTTCATCACGGAGTGGAAGAAAAGGGTCATTTCCCCGACGGGTTCGCTCCCGTGGAAGATCTGGGTGTCGTAGATGACCCGATCCTTCCCGACCAGAAGCATGTTCTCGCGGTGCTCGAGTTCCTGAAACTTCGGAGAAACCAGCTCGAAAAAATCGGCTGGGGAGACGAGATCGCGGAAGAGGCGCGACCAGTGGGAAATGAGCTTCTTCCTCGACGGGAGCCTGCTGACGAGAAATTTCCTCTTCTCCCCCTCCTTTTTGATGATATCGGGGTTGAGCTCGGCTCCGAAGAGCCGGTTCTCCCCGATCAACGATTCGAATCCCTTCTCGATTTCCCGCCTCGGGAGGGGGTGGGTAAAATTCCTCCCTTCGAGCAGGGGATTTTCTCTCCTCAGATGCATCGCTCTCCCGGAGGCCAGGACTCTCCCCCATTCTCCGTTTTTTCCCTCCCTCCAGGCAAGCGGGACGACTCGCTGGCAGCTCACGTCCCCGCCCAGGCCCTCTTTTCCCTCCCGGTAAGCCTCCGCAGCGCCCGCTCCGCCCTCAGGGCGTCGGAACGGGTCCCGCACGGTCGCTTCGCAAGCATCGCCACAGGGGGGTTCATCCGGGTGAAGGCGGCGCCGGTGCCGGACAGGTGCTGACGGTAGCGGGCTTCCGGATCCTTCGCGATACCCGTGTAGATCTTCCCTCCCCGGCATTCGATCATGTAGACCCACCAGGTGGCGTCCATCCTGCTTGCACCCTCCATTTTCCCGGGCTGCCGGCGCCCGACGGGAGGTCCCGTGCTCCCCGGTCCTACGGGGTCATTATATGCCCTCCCTTCCGCTCCTTTGGGAAAAGGCAGGGAGTCGATGTAGAATTTCCCCAGGCATGCCTGCTGCCAACCGGCGCGCCCACAGGAACCGGGCCCGGCGGGACATCGCCAGTCTTCGTGGACTGTCCCTTAAGCCGTACGTGAAGGAGTGACTCCGCCATGGAAAAACCACAAGGCACAGGAGACCGGTTTCAGCAGGAGACGAAGTACGAACGGGAACGGCTGGGGGAAGGCCGGATCGATTGGACGTCCAGGCCCCCTTTGTACAAGGAATATCCCGGAGCAAGGAAGATCCGGCTCCCCCCGCCCGGGACACCCGCCCTGTCCTCCTTCTCGGAAATCCTGTCCCGCAGGCGCAGCGTCCGCGAGTACTCCCCCCGGCCCCTTCCCCTTGAGGATATTTCCTTTCTCCTGTGGGCCTCCTCAGGGCTCCAGAGGGTAGAGGATGGCCATGCGTTCCGCACCGTCCCCTCCGCCGGAGCCCTCTACCCGATAGACACATACGTAATCCCACACCGCGTGGAAGGAGTCGAGCCCGGCGTGTACCATTACGGCGTCCGCGACCATCTCCTCGAGGAGGTCGCTTCGGGGGATTTCCGGGGAGACCTCGTGCGCGCGGCCCTGTTTCAGGAGTTCTGCTCAGAGGCGAGCGCCGCCTTCGTCTGGACGGCCGTCTTCCCGCGCGCGAAGTGGAAATACCGTCAGCGGGCCTACCGTTACGTCTACCTCGACGCGGGGCACATTGCGCAGAACCTGGCACTGGCGGCCGTAGGGCTCGGGCTTGGGACCTGCCAGGTGGCCGCCTTCTTCGACGACGAGATGAACACACTCCTGGGGGTGGACGGCGTGGAAGAGAGCGTCCTATACCTGAGCGCCGTGGGGCATCCCCGCTGACCGGCCGGGCGCACCGGGAGCCCTTCACAGGGATGCAAGAACCTCTTCGTATGCCCGAAGCGTCCCTGCATCGAAAAGAACGAAGCGGACCAGCGCGGGAGCCGCTTCCTCCTTCGAAAGGAACGTCGCGACGGTCGAAAGGGCGACGGATGCAGCCTTCCCGACCGGGTATCCGTACGCCCCCGTACTGATCGAGGGAAAGGCGACCGACCGCAACGTTTTTTCCACGGCGAGACGAAGACAGTTCCGGTAGCAGGATGCGAGGATCTCCGGCTCCCGCTGGTCCCCTCCCCTCCACACCGGCCCTACGGTGTGGATGACGTATCGTGCAGGGAGCCGCCCGCCGGTCGTGACCACCGCCTCTCCCGCGGGGCACCCCCCCTGCCTCGCCCGGATCGCCTTGCACTCCGCAAGTATCGCCGGCCCGCCGGCACGGTGAATCGCCCCGTCCACCCCGCCTCCTCCGAGCAACGACTGGTTCGCGGCGTTCACGACGGCATCCGTCGACTCCTTCGTGATGTCGCCCTGGGCCAGCCGGATCCTGCCGGACCCGAAAAACCGCTCCATCTCTCCCCCCCCCAAAAACGGTGGTATCATCGGCATGATACCCCATGCCCCAAGGGGGAAAGGCATGTTCCTGCTGGAAAACATCGCGGAGGAGAGGATTCGCGAGGCGATGGCGCGGGGGGAGTTCGCAAACCTTCCGGGCGCCGGAAAACCTCTCCATCTCGAAGACGACGCGATGGTTCCCGAGGACCTTCGCGTCGCCTACAAGATTCTTAAAAACGCAGGGTGCATCCCGCCCGAACTGGAACTTCGCAAGGAGATCCTCACTCTCCGGGACCTGCTCCGGACCATCGAGGGAGAGGACTTGAAAAAGGATAAAATACAAGAACTTAACTACAAACTCCTGAAGCTCAATATAATGACGAGACGGACGGTGAACCTCGACGAATTCCCCGAGTACAAGGAACGGATTCTCGGGAAAATGGCCGGACGGAAAACGGGGTAAGACCCCTCCCCTTCCCCTTTCTCCTCTTTTCGGTCCCGGAATCCCGATGACGATAGTATCGTGGACGGAGGGAGGGCTCCATCGCATGGTCCCGGCGAAAAAGAACCCCGTCCCGAAGGAGATATCCTTTCGCGTGCTTGGCGCCCTGCGGAGGCGAAAGCAGCTTTGGCGGTTCGTCAAGGAGTTTTGCCGTGCCGCGGAAGGAGCCGGCGGTTCCCCCTACCTCGTGGGGGGGATCGTCCGCGATCTCATCGAGGGGTGTCCGGGCAAGGACGTCGACCTGATGGTCACCGGAATCGGGTTCGAAACGCTGGGAAGAATCGTCCGGGCCCTTCCCCAGAAAGAGCTCGGAATCCGGCGGGTCGTATCGGCGGGGAAGCAGTTCGCCGTGTACAAGGTGTCGACCTCCTGGTCCGGGGAGGAGATCGACGTGGCGCTTGCGCGTTCGGAACGCTCCACCGGCCCGGGGCACCGCCAGTTCAAGATCCGCACCGACGGAGTCGATGCCCGGGGGGACGCCGCCCGGCGTGACTCCACGATCAACAGCCTGATGTTCTCCTTCCGTACAAAGGGAAACCGGCTTACCGGGGAGGTGATCGACTTCTTCGGGGGAAGGGAAGACCTCCGCCGCAAGCGGATCCGGGGCGTGGGGAATCCGCAAGACCGTATCCGGGAAGATCCCCTGCGGATGCTGCGTGCCATCCGCCAGAAGAACGAGCGGCCCGGATACGTCATCGAGAAGAGTACATGGCAGGCGATCTGCCGGGAGGCGAGGGAACTGCTCGGGACGATTTCCGCCGAGCGCCTGGTCGGCGAACTGTCGAAATCCCTGTCGGCGAACCCGTCCGGAACGGTATCGGACCTGTACCGGGCGGGAATTCTGCCGAGGCTGATCCCCGAGATCCCGGACTGGGGGGCCGGGCCTCTTTCCCGCCTGAAAAAGCGGTACCTCCTTCTCCAGCGTTCGCTCGGGCGACACCTGCCGGAGACGGTGCTGTTCGCCAACCTCCTGGTAGACGTCGCTGAGAACGAAGCTCGCCTTCTCGCCCGGGAGAGGAAACGGGATTCTCCGCGGAGTCGGGGATATGCCCACGGTGGACAGTTCGGGAGGAACACCTTCCGCCTGCCCCGCACGAACGCTCTCGCACGCCGCCTCCATCTCCCCCGTGTCCGGAAAGTGGTGCAGATGGTGGAGGACCTGTCACGGCTTACGCACCTGCGGATGCTGCAAAATCCCCACGCCCGGATCGAAGCGATCTTTGGCAGGTGGGAAAATCCGGATCATTTGCATGCGCTCGTTACGGCCTCCTGCAGCGCGGCTTCTAAGCGAGTCGTGGATTTTCGCCCCGTGCTTGCGGACGCGGCAAGACGGCCACCCCTTCTCTCCGGCGACGACATCCTGGCCCTGGGGGTTCCGGCCGGTCCGCAGGTGGAATCGATCCTGGAACGGATACGGGAAGCAACGCTTGCCGATCGGGTTTCCGGCAGGCAAGAGGCGAAAAGGCTGGCCGTTTCCCTCTGGGGGGAGGAAAAACTCTCCGTTCGGGATCACCGAGTGCGAAAGTCGAGGAGAAGGGTGAGCAAAAGCCCCGCCAGGGCAAGGTAGAGGACGAAGTCGCTGGGCATAAGATAACGAAGCGCGTCGATCTCTTCGTACATCCAGAAGTTTGCCAGTAGTGGACCCGCAAGAGGTGTCATCGATCGGTCCCCCGAAGCGTCGCCTGTCCTTACGCACCCGGAATGCCCGTCCCTAGGGGCGGATCAGGTTCCTGCCGCTTATCTTTCCATTATACCTCCTGAAAAAAACCTCCGGTATGGTTACCACCGGCCGGGACGGGAGTACAATGGAGTGGATGGGGAAAGGCAGGTTCGATGAGAATCCGGGGGAACGTATTGCCGCTTGCGGCGGCATCCGTGATGGTCTTCTCCCTGTTCTGGGGGTGCGCCCCGAAAAAGCAGGCGGTGCGGTCCGGGCGCTCCGGTGTGGCCATCCGGCTGCCTCCGGTAGAGGCCATGGATATTCGTCTCCGTACGGAAAGACGGGAAGCGCCTCCAAAGCCGCCTTACTCGGTGGCAGACGAATCCAGAGGCCGCTGGCTCACCCTGTTCGAGGTGAACGTAAGTCCCGTATCGACGGGAAACCTTCCTGAAACCGAATCGGGGGAAGATGTAAGATAGGCACACACTCGTAACGGGATCGGTCCTTCTTTCGTTCGGGTCGACGGCGGCCGCTACCCTTTCAAGCTAGCGGCGCCCTCTTCCACCACCGCCCCGACCGGAGCCACCACCTCTGCCAAAACCACCGCTTCGGCCAAATCCGCCGCTTCGGCCGCTGGATCTGCTGACGTTAGAACCTCCCCCTCTCGTTCCACCGGATCTGCTCACACCACCGCCGGTCCTGCCGGCGCTGCTGCCTCTGCTTCTGCCGCTGGATCTGCTGACGTTAGAACCTCCCCCTCTCGTTCCACTGGATCTGCTCACAGAGCCGCCTGCTCGGCCGGCGCTGCCGCCTCTGCTTCTGCCGCTGGATCTGCTGACGTTAGAGCCCCTCCCTCTCGTTCCACTGGACCTGCTCACAGAGCCGCCTGCTCTGCCGGCGCTGCTGCCGCCGCTCCTGCGGCCGGGCCTACTCACTGCGCCGTTTTCCCTGTTTCCCGATCTTCCACGCACGCTGGCTTTCCTGCCGGATTCGCTGACGTTGCCCGACCGGATACCGCCCCGATCGCCCCCGCCTGCCTGTCCACCACCGCGGGTGATCTGGCTGAAGGTGCCCCTACTGCCGCCACTACTGGTTCTACCGCCACTCCTGGAAGGCGCCTCATTTCTTAGCCTGGGCTGCGCCGGTCGACCGGTGTTTCCCGGGCGGGTCCCCCTCGTCCGGAATTCGCGCGCGGGCCTGCTTCTTCCCGACTCGGTACGGACACTGGGCACCTTCCCCCCCTCGAGACGGCGGGTCTCCCTGCCGCGCCCACTTCCTTCAACGCTCTTCGGACGCGTAGCCCTTTCCTGCACTCTCCCCCGTTCCCGACGGACATCGGTCCGGGATACCCGATTGCGCTGCTGCTCCCTCTGGACGACGCTTACGTCGCGCCACTCGCGCCCACCTTTTCCTTCCCGCCTGACGTAAACCGCCCCCTCCCGTAAAGGCCTGTTCCACCGGGTAAGCCGCTTGTCGGCGCGCGTGAACCTCACGCTTCCGCGTCTTTCGCCGGGCCTCAAGGGAACCCAGCGGGTGTTTCGGCCGTTACGATAGAAGCGGGCATTCGAGGAATGGTAATAGGCGTTCCGATGGTAGTGATGCACATTGTGATGGCCATTGTAATGGTCATAATGATACCCAAGCGAAAAACCGAAGGAGACGAACGAATGATACGGATACCATACCCACCCGAAGGAGTAGTGGTTGGTCCAGTATCCGTAGTGATACGGGTACCAGCCCCACGGCTCGTAGGCGATCCAGGTCCACCCGTACGGGGACACCCAATTCCACCGCCCGTAATAATAGGGTGTCCAATCCTTTGCTACGCGGGGACGCCAGACGGACCCGTATTCCGGGGTGTCCACCCATTCCCCGTATTCGCGTAGCTCGTACGCCGCAGCCGGTGGGATTTTCGCCTTCTCCTCCTCCTCGGTGAGAGGAGGGGGAGCTTCGTATCCGCCACCCGCATCGCCCGAGTATTTGCTAACCTGTACGCTTCGTCCGATGGATGCCTCTTCCCCGGCGTTGACCGGGAACTGGCCGCTCTCCACCCCCACGGTCGCTTCCCCCGATCGGACCACCAGCTTGGAGTCGCTGCCCGCCCCGGCCGTTACCCAGTACTGTCCCGGGACGGGGAAATCGATATTTCCCTGATTGGGAACCGACAACCGGACTGTCGAGAAATCGGCTTCGGGCAGATAGAATTTGATATTTCCGTACCGGAGCCGGAACTCCGTCTTGTTCTCTCTCATCTCCCGCACGTCTACTTCTGTTCCTTCGGTAAGAAGCAGGAACTGTCCGCCGTGAAACTGCAGCTCCGCTTCGGACCCTTCCGGCACACTGATTCGGGACCTCTCCGCCACGGGGCTGTTGTGCAGATATTCCTCCCAATCTCCGGAATCGGCGGTTCGGACCCAGACCGATCCCTCGAAGATCTTCAACCGCGCGACGGAATAGGCGGAAATCTCGTTACTGTCGGTACCTGCTTCCTCGGCGGCGGAAGAAAAGGTAATGATAACCGATGCCAGTAATGCCATTGCGATCATCACTTTTCCTGACATTTTCATCGTATCTTCCCCCATGTCGGGCGGATGGAATGTCCCCTTCCCCTGTTAGATGCCTGTTCCGGGTCCATTATTCATTCCTCCGCTTAAATCTGTCTATTCTGTTAAACCCGTCGTGGAGGAAGAAAGTTCCTCTGCCCCCATCGGATGCGGGGACTGGTATACTTCTTATCCACTTAGATCCGCCGTGGGGGGGAATTCTTGTACCGGCTGAACAACCGGAACCGCGCGATTGCGGAGATGTTTTCCTCGATCGCACCCAGGTACGACTTCCTCAACCGCCTTCTATCCCTGGGGACGGACCGCCGGTGGCGACGGGAAGCCGTGGGGTGGATCAAACCGGAAAAGGGGGGAATCCACCTGGACGTGGCGACCGGAACCGCCGACGTCGCCCTGGAGATCTTCCGGCAAAAGGGGAACGGGGCATTGGTGGCCGGGGTGGATCTCTCTGCCGGCATGATGCGGATCGGCAGCACGAAGGCATCGCGCGCCGGGCTTGCAAGCAGGCTGGCCTTTGTGCTGGCGCCAGGCGAGGCGCTCCCCTTCCGGGACGAGGCGTTCGACTCTGCATCCATCGCGTTCGGGATCCGAAACGTGGTCCATCGGGACAGAGGGTTGCGGGAGATGTGCCGCGTGGTAAAGCCGGGCGGGCGCGTTGTG
>Ga0255055_10003590_pt1 | contig 10429 bp, 8 predicted proteins | sample JV7_2_27_MG_FD_188633 | JGI IMG/M metagenome (GOLD analysis project Ga0255055, IMG submission 188633) | Seawater microbial communities from Jervis Inlet, British Columbia, Canada - JV7_2_27 | ecosystem: Environmental > Aquatic > Marine > Inlet | place: Canada: British Columbia | collected... | reverse complement strand
ATCCGCTGCCTATTTATATGCTCTGAACTATGCCCGCGAGCGCATACAGGGCCGGGACCTGGAAGCCGGAAAAGATCCGGACGCTCCTTCAGTGCCGATTATCCGGCATCCTGACGTGCGCCGGATGCTGCTGGAAATGAAAGCGTATGTGGACGGCATGCGCAGTTTTGTGCACTATGTCGGGCAATGCCTCGAAAAAGAAGCCCTGGCGACCACGGATGATGAACGGGCGTTTTACAAGGGATTCAACGATTTGCTGACACCCCTGGTGAAGGCTTACTGTGCCCAGCGGGGCTTTGACCAGTGCGTTCAGGCTGTCCAGGTTTACGGTGGCTACGGTTATGTCTCGGAATACCCGGTTGAACAGCTCGCCAGGGATTGCAAGATTACCTCGATTTATGAAGGGACCGACGGCATCCAGGCCATGGACCTTTTAGGCCGCAAACTGGGTATGGCCAAGGGGCAGGTTTTCATCAACTTTCTGGGAGAGATTCAAAAAACCGTTGCTCTGGCTAAAGAGATCGGTGGATTAGAGGAAATCACCGCCGAAGTTGAAAAAGCCGCCAACCGGCTCGGAGAAGTCGCGATGCACCTTGGAACAACCGCCATGTCTCCGAAATTCAAGGTCGCATTCGCATTTGCATTTCCGTTCCTGGAAGTGATGGGGGATGTTATCATGGCCTGGATGCTTTTATGGCGGGCTGCTCTGGCAATTCAGAAACTTGACGCCGGCGCTAAGAAAAAAGATGTCGATTTCTACGAAGGTCAACTCAAAACCGCCGAATTTTTCATCCAAACCATTCTTCCCGCCACTCTGGGTAAAATGAACGGCATTGTCAAGTGCAATGGGGCGGCGGTGGAAATTTCCGAAGCCGCATTCGGAGGGTAAAAGCCTGGTTGGGGTTGAAAATACGTTCTAAAACAGCTTGTGGGGCAGCCAGACGGCAATTTGAGGGAAAATCATGACCAGCGCCAGCCCGATGGATTCGACCAGGGTATACGGGATAACCGAGCGGTAGATGTCCCCCATCGTTATTCCGGACGGCACGATGCCCTTGAGATAAAATAGATTAAAGCCAAAAGGCGGCGTCATGTAACCGATCTCCATGTTGATGACAAACAGGATCCCGAACCAGAGCGGATCAAAGCCGTGCGCTTTGACGATGGGCAAAAACACCGGGACGCAGATCATCATAATGCCGGCCGGATCCAGCACCATGGCTAGAAGAAAGATGATAAACTGGATAAAAATGATACTGCCCCAGGCGCCGCCGGGGATATGCTGCATCAAATTTCCGATCAGATGGTGGGCCCCCATGCCGTGATAGGCGGCACTGAAGCAATAGGCACCGAAAAGAATCCACATAATCATGCCGGTCAGCCGCAAGGTGCGCATAGCGGCTTCCTTCATCAGACTCCAGCTGAATTGCCGGTAAACCAGGGCCGAGATGATGGCGCCCAAAACACCGGTGGCGGCGGCCTCCGTCGGGGTGGTAATGCCGCCGATAATCGAGCCCAGGACCATTACCACAATGATAATGGGCAGAATCACCGCTTTCATGGCAGCCAGCTTTTTTGGCCAGTTGCCGCGTTCCTCTTTCGGGAGAGCCGGCCCTAAATGCGGCTGGAAATAACATCGAACGGCAATGTAGCAGGACACCAGAATCAGCAGCATCAACCCCGGGAAAACGCCGCCGGCAAATAGCGCTCCAACGGATTCGCCGGATATGAGGGCATACAGAATCATAATGACACTGGGTGGAATGAGAATGCCCCAGCCGCCGCCGGAATTGATGCATCCCAGGGCGAGTTCTTTGTCGTAGTTGCGCTGCAGCATGGAGGGCAGGGCAATGGTTCCCATACTCACCACGGCCGCGCCGCTGATACCGCACATGGCTGAGAATATGGCACATATCACGACGGTGCCAATGGCCAGACCGCCTGCCACCGGTCCGAACCAAAGATACATCATTTCGTACAGGTCCTTGGCCACCCCGGATCTTTCCAGAAGCATGGCCATGAAAATAAAAAGCGGGATGGCCACCAGGGTGAATTTATTCATGGCGCCCCAGGTCTGGGCGGCGACCATGTAAAAGGACTCCGGCCCCCAGGTAAAATAAAGAAAAATCATCGACACGCCGCCCAGGACAAAAGAAAGCGGCAGACCCAGGACCAGAAATACAAGCAGCGCCCCAAAAAAGAGAAGGCTCAGCAGCTCGATGCTCATAATGTTTCTCCTTTCTGGGTTTCCTGGGTCACCTCAGTGTCGATGTTAAACAAGATTAAAATATCCCGGATAAGTTTGGCCAGACCCTGCAGCATGAGCAAAAGGGCGGCCAATGGAATCATCAGCTTGGCCGGATAAAGGGGGGGATTCCAGGCCGACTGCGAGTGCTCAAAGCGCGCCAGAGAATCCCAGGCCAGGGAACTACCGTAAATCAACAGCATCCCGCAGAACAGAAAAAATAGAATGGACGTGAAAATGTCCAAAGCGGCCTTGGATTTTTTGGAAAGACGGGAGTAGAGGATATCTACGTTGACATGCCCGCCGGTGTACAGAATATAACCACCGGCCAAAATGGCGTAGGCCCCGAAAAGCATCTGGGCCAGTTCGTTGGCCCACACGGTGGGGGAGTTAAAAAAATACCTTAATATGACCTCCACAATCAAAAGGACAAAGAATAGTAACAAAAAATAGGAAAGCAGGTTTCCTACCCGGTTATTGACTGAATCGATGATAGTTAATATAGCTTTGAGGAAAGACATTTATCACCTTTCAGGATAATTCGGTTACCCGGCCTGAACGGGTTACATTTACCCGTTCAGGTCGGTTGAATAAAGACTTAGCATTGGTCGTTGATTAAGTTTATTACAGGTGACCCAGGGACTTCAAAAAGTCTTTCAGGATTTTCAGGGCTTTGGCTGCGTCGGGGCCTTTTTCGCCTTCTTTGTCCCACATCTTCATGGCGATTTCCGTGATCTTTTTTTGATCTTCCGCCGGGAGTGTGATCACCTCCACGCCTTTTTCCTTGACGGCCTTGGCCAGGACAATGGCTTCCAGATAGATGTATTGATTGGTTCGCTTCCAGAATTGTTCTTCCAGGGCGTTATAAAATATCGCCTGAATATCTTCGGGCAGCTTGTCGATGGCCTTTTGGTTCACCACCCAGGCATCGGTGCCTGCAATGTTGAGGCCTGGCAATAAATGGTATTTGCAGACATCATACAATTTCATGCTGTAAGCCCCCTGCGCGGCACCCCAGTGCGCACCGTCGACCACCCCGGATGCCAGGGAAGGATAGACCTCCGGTCCCGGAAGATAAGAGGCGGCAGCCCCGATGGAGGTCAAAAATAGCTGGAGGACACCCGAAGATCGAAGTTTTAAACCCTGAAAGTCCTCAAAGTTCTTGACAGGTTTCTTCAACACCAGTTCGGTTGGATAGACTTTATCCGTGGAGTAAAATACGCCGTGTTTTGCCGCTTCCGCTTGGATAATTTTCTCAAAACCCAGCCATTTGTGGAAATAGGCACATTCCCAGACATTTTTGAAGGCATAAGGAAGACCGGCTGCAATGCCGGCCACTTCGATTTGATCGCGCACATAAGCGGGAGAAATGGTCCCCATCTGGATCATTCCCCGTTTGACGGCGTTGAATATCTCTTTGGCCGGGACCAACGATCCGGCCGCAAATGGTTCCAGGATCAATCTGCCGTTGGTGCGTTCCTTTATCCTGTCGGCGAGAACTATCAGGCTGGCTTTGTAAGAGCTGCTGGCAGCCGGCCAGTGGGACTGGACTCGCCACTTGATCACCTTGTCCGCCGCATATGAATTTTCTGCCGTAACCATTCCGAGACCAACCAGAAAGGCCAGTAAAGTCATCCCAACCACGATACACCTTGCTTTTCGTTTCATAGCAATCCTCCTTTTTTTAAGGTTAAGTGGGCCGATGAGTTAAACCTAAATTGAGAGTACCAGCGTTTCAAATTTTAAAAAGAGATCATTTCAATCTGTTGGTCCTATTTTTTGGCCGTTTTCATCATAGAGGTACCAGCCGATCCCGGTTTTGCGGCCGAGTTGGCCGAGCTTCACTTTTCTTTGCAGCAGCATCGGGGGATAAAATTTTGGATCCCGCGTCTCACGATAAATCGCCAGCATAGCATTGTACCCGATATCTATCCCCACCATGTCTGCAGTTTCAAATGGTCCCATGGGTCGTCCGAAACCAAGGCGCATCCCTTTGTCGATATCTTCAACGGTGGTCACCCCCGCTTCGACCAGTTTGATGGCTTCAATGGTACTGGGGAAATTTAGGCGGTTTAACACAATTCCGGCCACGTCGAGATTAACGCGGATGGTTTCTTTGCCGATTGATTGGCACAGTTTGTCGGCGGTCTCCACCGTTTCCTGCGAAGTTCCCAGACCTTTGACGATTTCCACCGCCCTCATCATGGGAACGGGGCTAAAAAAGTGAGTGCCGCACACCTGCGGGACTCTTTTGGTGGCTTCGGCAATTTCGGTTACCGGAATCGCCGATGTGTTGGACCCGAAAATGGTGTGGGGCGGACATAATTTGTCAAGCTCGGCAAACAGTGCCCTCTTGGCCTCGAGATTTTCAATAATCGCTTCGAACACAAAATCCGCTTCGGCGGCCGCCCCAAGATCCGTGGTAACATGCAAACGGCCCATAATTTCATCCACCGTACCGGCCACCTTGCCTTTTTCCACGAATTTGCCCACCGACCAGTTAATGGTTTTGAGACTTTTGTTCAGGATGTCATCGGTGATGTCACGCATGGTGACATCATAGGAGGCCTGTGCACAGACCTGCGCGATTCCGCCGCCCATCAGGCCGGCACCGGCGACAAAAATTTTTTTGATTTCCATTTAATTCGCCCCTATGTTGTTAAGATCGTTTTAATCGTTAGTATCGTTGAGATCGTTTTGATCGTTTAGAAGGTTAGGATCGTTGAAATCGTTTAGATTGTTATTCTATTCCGACTTCCGACTTCAATCCTCTGTCGTCTTGTCCGGCCTGGCCAAAAGAATGGTGGTTGTTCCGGTCTGGACAACTTCATTTTTTTGATTGATCACCTTTTTTTCGAACGTCAGGACCCCGTGGTCACCGCTCGAGCCTATCTGCATGTCTTTGACCCGCTGCTCGACATGGATGGTATCTCCAATATAAATCGGCGCCTTGAATTGCCAGGTCAGTTCCAGCAGGGCCAGAATGCTCTTTTCCGTCAGCTCATAGGACAATCCGGCATGGACAATGACGCCTAAAAGACCGTGAGCAATTCGCCTGCCGAACTGGGTCGACGCCGCATATTCGGCATCCGTATGCAGCTGATTATGGTCCCAGGATAAGCCCGCGAAATTGATAATGTCGGTTTCGGTGATGGTGCGCGCCTTGGTGACGAATTTCTGTCCGACTAAAAAGTCGTCAAAATATAATGATCTATCAATTTCATTCATCTTTTTGCCTGCTAAAAATTTGGCGATAATTGAACCAGCTCAAAAATCGCAGCCCTCCTTAATAGTGTTACTATCCAGACTACTGACAATCGCCAAATTTTTTCCTGATTTCTTTTTTCAATATTTTACCGGTGCCGCTTTTGGGCAGCGGATCTCGGTTGATCCGGATAATGCGTGGGTATTTGTAGGGCGCCACCCGTTTTTTGACATAATCTTGAATAACTTTTGGATCCATGTCGGCACCGTTTTTCAACACGACAATGGCCGCCACTTCCTCGCCAAAATCATCATGGGGGACACCGATAACCGCCACTTCCAGAATTTCAGGAATTTGATATATGATTTCTTCGATTTCCCGGGGATAGACATTGTACCCGCCCCGGATAACGAGATCCTTTTTGCGGTCGACGATGTAAATATACCCGTCTTCATCCGTGCGGGCGATATCGCCGGTGTAAAGCCAGCCGTCCTTCAGGGTTTCTTCCGTTTCAGCGGGTCGATTGAGGTAGCCTTTCATCACGCCGGGACCCTTTATGAGCAGTTCGCCGGATTCGCCCGGGGTGACCTCCTTGCCGGCCGAATCAACGATTTTGGCGCTGAATTCGGGAATAGGAAGTCCAATGGATCCCGCTTTGGTCAACCCGCCATACGGGTTTTCGACACAAACCGGGGCTTCGGTCAATCCGTAGCCTTCATAAATTTTGGTGCGCAACAGAGATTCAAAGCGGTGCAGAAACTCGACCGGCAAGGATGCACCGCCGGACACGCAAAATTTTAGCGACGGGTTTTGAGGAGGTTTTTCGCCGGCGGATTGGATCAAGCGATTGTACATGGTGGGAACGGCGAACAGAATGGTTTGCTTTTCCTGCTCGGCGACTGTGATTACTTTTTCCGGATCGAATTGGGTAAAAAGTTCGATGGTGAGCCCCAGATACATGGAAACATTGAGTACGCTGGTGATGCCGTAAATATGGTACAGCGGCAACACCCCGATCACGACGGCCTGCGGGTCCAGTTTTTCACGCATCTCGGCCAGGATTCGCGCTTCACTGGCCAGATTGCCGTGGGTTAACATCACACCTTTGGGCACCCCGGTGGTGCCGGACGTATAAAGGATGTTCAAGGTTTCATCGTCATCAGCCGCATAGGTCAGAAAATCCGCTTCGTCGGCGTCGATCGCCTGCAGGTCCGTAAATTCGCCGTCATCAGGCGCTCCCAGGGCCAGGCGAATAGGGGTGTCGGCAGTCGCTTTGAGAACCGGGCGTATTTCGTCGAGATAGGGGGCTGCTCCGATAAACGCTGTGGGTTTTGAATCTGCGAAAATGTGCTTGAGTTCATGCTCCCGGTACAGGAAGTTGATGGGGATAACCACCGCCCCGAGCTTGGCAATGGCATTGTAGGCCGTAATCGTTGGGATGCTGTTCGGCATCATTAGGGCGCAGCGGTCTCCGGCGGAAAGGCCCCTTTGTTTCAATCCGGCCGCCAGGCGGTTGCAGAGGGTATTCAATTCACGGTATGTGACGGTTTGACCCTCGTGGCGCACCGCGATCCTGTCGGGAAAGTGTGCGTCCGACCTTTCCAGGTAGTGTACCAGATTCATTCAAGATCCTCCATTTTTGAGGTTGTCGGCGAACCGGTTATGCGTCGGTGCGCTTCAAGTTGACATTGACATGAATGGTGGTGTCTTTTTTTGAAGATCGGATGCCGATAAAGATCGTGTTATAAATGTCGTCGGCGAGGGCCAGCAGATCCTCGGGTTTGCCGAGCAAACTTTTACGGGTAACCAGATGTTCAATGCTGCCCCATATCAAGGCCCGGACGAGATAGGGATTGATGTCGGATCGGAATTCACCATTTTGGATACCCTCTTCGAACACCTGGATGTAATTGCGGGCCGAAGATTGAACAATTTTGTACGCGTTGGTTTTTAAAAAATTGCGACTACCTTTCAATATCAGCATGACGACGGTGGCGTAATCCGGGTTGTCGCCGTATAGGCCGAGGTGGCGCTGGATCAAAAATCGAAGCTTGTTGGCTGCCCCCTGGATATGCGGCAGAATTTCGCGATTTTTTTCGTGATATTCCCTGATGGTTTCTGCCGGGATCGAAAAGAGCAACTCTTCTTTGGATGAGAAATATTCATAAATCGTTGCTTCGGAAACCTTGGCTTTTTGGGCAATATCGGAAACGGTGGCGGTCTGGAAACCCTTCTTGGCAAAAATATGCTGGGCGGCTCGTAAAATAGCGGCGCCTTTGCGGGGATTTTTCAAAACCTTGGAGTTGGACTTTGATTTGGAAGGTTTGGCCGGCATAAGAAAAGTACTCAATGGTTGTGTTAATAAATGAGACCTTCGCTATGAATATTCGTATATATTAATATTGAATTTCTTGTGTCAAGCTAATTTTTATAGTTGTACATTAAAAACGATGAAATTTTCTGTGCAGCAGTTTGAATGTTTGGAAAACAATATTGACAGACTCGATCAACTCCGCTACGGTCATTGCTTAGTCGAAAACGTTGAAGATTCCACTGCCTGCCGCGGCTAACCGGCAAAGAGAGTGAATCACGGATGCCTTTAGAACCCGGAGGTTTACCATGAAACTCAAAGACAAAGTTGCCCTCATAACGGGTGCCGGAAGAGGTATCGGCCGCAGCATTGCACTTGCTTTCGCCGAGGAAGGCGCGGATGTGGTGCTTGCAGCTCGATCGCGCGATCAGCTTGAACAGGTTGCCGAGAAAGTCAGGAGTAAAGATCGGCATGCCCTGGCTGTGGCCTGTGATGTGTCTTCTCCGGAAGCCGTTAAAAAATTAAAGCAGGACGTTCAGAAAACGTTTAATCACCTGGATATTCTGGTCAACAATGCCGGTATCTCCAAACGATCAAAATTTCTGGAATATGATGATGAGACCTGGCTGGAAGTCATTCGCGTCAATCTTTTCGGAGTGTATCTGTGTTCAAAAGCCTTTTTACCGATGATGCAGCAATCGGCTGCCGGCCGTATCATCAACATGGCTTCTACGGCAGGCAAATCTCCGGTTCCCTTTAATACGGCATACAGCGCTTCCAAGCACGGTGTGCTGGGCCTGACGAAATCACTTGCAAGTGAAGTGGCTGTCTCAGGCCATCCCGGCATTACAGTGAATGCGATTTGTCCCTTTTTCGTCGATACGGATATGTTCAGAGGACCTCAGGGTTACCTGACCCAAATTTCAAAAATGGCGGGGATTTCCGACAGGGAAGTCGAGGAAAAGGTCGTCGGCCGGAGTTTGCAGCAGCGCGTTCTGGAACCTGCCGAAGTTGCGGCCATGGCGGTTTACCTGGCATCCGATGATGCCCGCGGCATTACCGGTCAGGCCTTTAATATATGTGGTGGTCGAGTTTTTCACTAAGGATGTTTTGTTTTTAACCGTTCAAATGAAAAATTTCTAAACAGGAGTGGCAATGCCGCATTTTAAAGTTAACCAGAAAGACATTGTTTTTATCTTAAAAGAGCAGCTCGATTACGGGTCCTTATGTTCTTTGGATCGTTATAAAGGGCTCAATGAGAAAACCTTCGATATGCTGGTCACCGAGGCCATTAACTTTGCCAGGGGCGTGGTGGATCCTTTGCAGGAAATCGGAGAGCAATTCGGGGTTAAATTTGAGAACGGAAAAGTTGCATGTCCGCCTGAGTTCAAGGAGGCTTTTAAGCGGTACGGCGAAGATGGATGGACTGCGGCAGCACGGGATCCGGAGTACGGCGGGCAGGGTTTTCCCCATATGATGCGAATTGTCATCAATGACTTGATGTATGGCGCCTGTCAGTCATTCAATATGGCGCCGAGTCTCACTCACGGGGCAGCACATCTGATCGAAAGCTTTGGCTCTGAAGAGCTAAAAGAGCGCTTTATACCTCAAATGTTGGACGGGACCTGGGCCGGCACCATGTGTCTGACGGAAGCGGATGCCGGTTCCAATCTGGCGGCTCTGCAAACAACGGCTTATCCGGAAAACAACCACTATAAAATCAAAGGCACCAAGATTTTTATCTCCTGGGGCGACCATGACCTGACGGAAAACATTGTTCATTTGGTCCTGGCACGCATTGACGGTGCGCCTGAGGGCGTACGGGGAATTTCACTTTTCGTTGTGCCGAAGATGCGAGTGAATCCGGACGGTGCAATCCAAGGACCGAATGATGTTTTCTGTGGGGGAGTGGAGGAAAAGCTGGGGCTGCATGCATCTCCCACCTGTGTCTTGAATTTTGGAAGCAACAATGACTGCATCGGTTATCTCTGCGGTGAGGCCCATAAAGGTCTGGCGCATATGTTCCAGATGATGAATGCCGCCAGGATCAATACCGGGGTCAGCGGCATGACGCTGGCCGGCACCGCCTACCTGAATGCACTGGAATACGCGAAGGGGCGTCGGCAGGGCAGAGACATCGCCGGCAGGAAGGCCGGGGATGTTCCGATAATTGACCATCCGGATGTACGCCGCATGCTGCTATGGATGAAAGCCATGGTGGACGGTATGCGCTCGATGATTTACACCGGGGCCTTCTGGCAGGACTTTGCACTGGAGCTTCCCGACGGGGAAGAAAAGCTGCATTATCAGAACCTGGTTGATTTTATGACACCGATCATCAAAGCCTATTGTTCGGAAATGGGTTTTAAAGTGTGTGAAACGGCCATTCAGTGTCTCGGTGGTTACGGTTACAGCCAAGGCTATCCCCTGGAGCAGTACCTGCGGGATGCCAAGATCATGTCCCTGTACGAAGGCACCAACGGAATTCAGTCCATGGATCTGATGGGCAGAAAAATGCGCGTCAATGATGGCGCACCGTTTCTGGCCTATCGCAAAGAAATAGAAAACTTTTGTCGGGATAACCAGGAACACCCGCAATTCGGAAAAAAAGTTAAAGCGCTTGCCGAAGCGTTCGAGAAACTGACAGCGGTTGCGGAGCGGATGAGAG
>Ga0255055_10003589_pt1 | contig 10430 bp, 9 predicted proteins | sample JV7_2_27_MG_FD_188633 | JGI IMG/M metagenome (GOLD analysis project Ga0255055, IMG submission 188633) | Seawater microbial communities from Jervis Inlet, British Columbia, Canada - JV7_2_27 | ecosystem: Environmental > Aquatic > Marine > Inlet | place: Canada: British Columbia | collected... | reverse complement strand
GACATCTTCGAAATAACGACCGGCGGCTACGAACGCACTCTCATCTACCAGGATGAGACCGGCTACCAGGTCGCCGACATCTCGCCGGACAAGCGTTACATCGCGTTCGCCAAACCAGAGACCACGAACGATAGTGACATCTACCTGTACGACCGCGAGACGGGTGAGATGTCGCACCTGACTCCTCATGAGGGTAGCGTGAGCTATCAGCCTCAGACCTTCAGCCCCGACGGCTCGAGCCTCTACTTCCTCACCGACGAGGGCAGCGAGTTCACGTACTTGATGCGGCACGACCTGGCGACGGGCGGTCGCGAGATCGTCGTGCAGCCGGACTGGGGCGTCATGTACGTGTACTTCTCGAAGAACGGAAGGTACTTCGTGGTGGCGATCAACAACGATGCTCGTACCGAGATTCGCGTCCACGAGGCCGAGACGATGACCCAGGTCACCATGCCCGAGCTACCGGCTGGCGATATCACGTCGGTTGGTTTTTCTGGCGACGAGGAGGTTATGGCTTTCTACGTAAGTAGCAGCCGCTTCCCGCGTGACTTGTTCGTGTACAACTTGGGCGGAGGTGATCCGCAGCGTCTCACCAACACACTGAACCCAAACATCGACTCCGACGACCTGGTGCGCGGAGAAGTCGTCCGTTTCGCGTCATATGACGGTGTCGAGGTCCCCGGCGTCCTCTACCGACCTCATCAGGCGGGCCCGGACTCCAAAGCACCGGCGCTGGTGTCGGTCCATGGCGGGCCCGGCGGTCAGTCCCGCGTCGGCTACAGCGGGCTCGTTCAGTACCTGGTGAATCACGGCTACGTGGTCTACGCCATCAACAACCGGGGAAGCAGCGGCTACGGCAAGACGTTCTATCAGATGGACGACCTCAAGCACGGTGAGGCGGACCTGGCCGACTGCGTGGCGAGCAAGGAGATGCTGGTTGCCACCGGCTACGTCGATCCTGACCGCATCGGGATCATGGGTGGCAGCTACGGCGGGTACATGACCCTCGCCGCTCTGACTCTGGCACCCGACGAGTTCGCTGTTGGTGTCGATATGTTCGGCATCTCCAATTGGGTGCGAACGCTGGAAAGCATCCCGCCCTGGTGGGAGTCGTTCCGTGAAGCGCTGTACACCGAGCTAGGTGATCCGGCTACGGACCGTGACCGCCTGCACCGGATCTCACCGTTGTTCAACGCTGAGAGCATCACGAGGCCGCTGATGGTGCTGCAGGGCGCCAACGATCCGCGCGTCCTGCAGATCGAGTCAGATGAGATCGTCGAGGCGGCTCGGGCGAACGGCGTGCCGGTCGAGTACGTCGTCTTCGAGGATGAGGGCCACGGGTTCATGAAGAAGGAGAACCAACTCGAGGGGTATCAGGCTATCCTCGAGTTCCTCGACAAGTACCTGAAGGCCGAAGTCGAGGAGATGACTGAGTAAGCGAGCCCGGAGATCCAGGAACTTGCGCGAATTGGCCCCAGGCGTGAGCGGCATACCTGTGTGATCGTTTGAGCTTGAGGACAGGAGTCTGAGAATTAACGAACAGCCGTCGGAACGACCGGAGAAACAACCGTCGACTGGGCTGCCGCCGGATCGCTTGTGGCAGCCGACCACCGCCAAGTGGTTCGCGGTGGTGTTTGGTGCCTGTCTCGTCTACGCGATCGTCCGCTATCACCTCACCGGTGATGTCGAGTGGCGTCACTTCCCGCTGTTCATACTCAACAAGGCCACGTCGTTGGCCGCCGTCATCTTCGTGGCCTGTTCGTATCTCATCGGCAAGATCATCCGCTGGCACGACGACGATAAGGCACTGAGACTGGTGGTCATCAAGTTCTGCGGCCTGATGGGTTTCTTCATGGCTGGAGTCCACGCCCTCATGTCCGTGATGCTCATGAACCCGGCCTACTTCGCGAAGTACTTCGATGCTGGCGGTCGAATGAACCTGCAGGGTGAGTTGGGAATGTCCGTCGGCGTCATCGCCCTGTTCTTCTTGATGTCGCCGGCGATCACGACGCTACCGATGATGCCGAAAGCCCTGGGCGGCCGCCGATGGAAGCGTAGCCAGCGCCTGGGCTACTTGGCGCTGATTCTCGTCGTCGTCCACCTCGTTGTCCTGGGAGTGAAAGGCTGGTTGGCGCCGAGTGGTTGGCCCGCTGGGCTACCTCCGATCAGCCTCATGGCCCTCGTGGCGGCGTTGGTCCCTCTCCTCGTCAAGCGCAAGCTGACCCAGGAGAAGCGAGGCCGGGACAAGGCGCGGACGGAGTCGACGTGACGCCGCGCCGCTTGCCCGCAGCGATCATCGTCGCGTTCGGCCTGTTGGGGAGTATCGCAGGGTCTGCCCGAGCCCAGAACGCCGAGGACCAGCTGGGCAACTGGCTCATCTACAATGGCACCTTCAGATTCACCGACCACTGGAGCCTCTTCACGGAAGCACACGTACGCCTTTGGGAGGTCGCCTCGAACCTCAACGAGCTGCTCGTGCGGGCGACGGCTCATTACAACTTCACGCCGGACGCAATGGTCGGCCTGGGCTACGTGCGAGCCGACACGTGGCCGTTCGAGGGTGACGAGCGCGAGCGGATCGAGAACCGGCTCTACCAGCAGTTCGCCCTGTTGATGAACTGGGATCGTACGAGGTTCGAGAACCGCTATAGACTCGAGCAGCGGTGGCTCCAGGAGGCTGGGGATACCCGCTACTCCACCCGGGCGCGCTATCGGCTGCAGGTCACGACGCCGCTCAACCGTCCGTCGATGGAGCGCGGTGCCATCTTCCTCAACTTCTACGACGAACTCTTCATCAACTTCGATGAGTCTCGCGCATTCGACCAGAACCGACTCTACGGGGCGGGTGGGTACCAGTTCACCGAACTCTCCAATCTGCAGCTCGGCTTGCTTTGGCAGGCGCGCAGGTCGGCGGACTTTTTCAGATTGCAGATCTTCTACACCCACAACTTCGACTTCCGCTAGCGCGGGGCCAAAGATCGGATGCGGCACATCATGCCTGCTCGTAATAGTGTCACCAGACCTCTCTCGATGCTCGTCGCCCTACTCTGGACGATCGGTGGTCCGGTCGCCGCTCAGGCTCAGCAACCGCTGACCCAGGCGGAGCAGGCGCTCATGCAGTTCTCCTACGTTGGCAACCTGGCGGAGGTCCAACGTCTGGTGTCGGAAGGCACGGCTGTCGACGTCACCGACGCCGAGAAACACACACCCGTGATGTGGGCGGCGTTCAACGGTCACACCTCCGTGGTCAGGTTCCTCCTAGAAAACGGTGCGAAGCTGAACGCGAAGGACATTAATGGCCGGACCGCGCTGATGTACGCCTCCAGCGGCCCCTATCCACAAACGGTGAAGCTCCTCCTCGAGAAGGGCGCCGAGGTCAACGTCCAGGGCAAGCGGGAAGGTTTCACGGCGCTGATGACCGCCGCCGCCGAGGGCCAGTTGGAGGTGGTCCGCCTGCTACTCGCGTACGGCGCGGACCCGGACCTCGAGGACGGGGACGGCGATACCGCAGCGAGCTTCGCCCGTCAGAACGGCCATTTCGCAGTCGTCGAGCTGCTCGAGAACCCACCTCCCGAGTCATCCATCCGGATCCGCTGAACTCATCGTGGCCGACGAACTCGAGTTCGCTACGAAATTGGTAAGAAAGGCCTCGGGACCTTCAGAGAAAGACCTGGCGGCGACATCGATAATTACTATTGTCTGCGGGCAGCGGATCAGTCATCTTGCTCAGCTTATCGGGGAGGCTGGTGCCTCCCGCCGACTACAAGGTGACCGAGATGAACGGAGCGCGGTTCTGTAGTACCGTGCTGTTGATCGTCCTAACGTCCGGCCCCGTCTTGGCCCAGGACGACATTCCGACGACCTCTGGCTTCAGCGGATTCGTCCTCGCCGGCCCTGGCTATTTTAACGTTGAGAGCAATCTGATCGTCACGGGCGCACCGCTGCTGGACGACGTGGGCAACGCGCAGATTGAATCGATCTTTGCACAGCCGTCGTCTAATTCCTCTCCAGCTTTCTTGGTGGGCGGCGAGCTGAACTACACCTTTTCCGGTACGCGCACCCAGCTTTTCTTCGGGACCCGGCTCGAGGACATTCTCCGCCTCGACATCGCCTTTGGACTCGGCGTGCGCCAGGAGTTGCCGGACGAGAGCATTCTGGCAGCCAGCCTATTGATGACACCCCTGGAATTGAAATTCTGGGCGGATCCCTACATCGAAGGTGAAGATCGTACCAAGACCGGGCTCAACTTCCCCGGCGTGCGCCTGCGCTGGGGCCGGATCTTGAGGACCGGTCTCGAGTTGACCGCCACCGTCCGCCGGTACCGGCTGGACGAGGAGAAAAGCGGCAACTGGCTCATCGGTGAGGGACGGCTGGATCCGGATGAGCAACCTCTGCTGGACCGCGAGGGCCACGTCTTGAGGTTGCAGGCTCTGTACCGGATCGACGTGAAGCGTCACCGCTTCGAGCCAGCCGTACGCTTTGTGAGGGACGACCATAACGGCGCGGCGCTGGCCAACAAGGGATACTCTCTGCAACTGACCTATCTCTACCGCTCACCGAAAGTGGTGCTCGACGCCAACGTGATCTATGGCAAGCGCAAGGCGGACGAGGTGAACCCGATCTACGATGAGACCATGGACGCCGACCGCTTGGGCGTGGCACTCGCGGCTTTCATTCCCGTCCGGTTGTTCAAGAGCAGCGGTTGGACTGTGTTCGTGGGCGGTGAGATTTTCGGTGAAAACACAAACATCGATTTCTACGACTCTCGGATTGGCTCAATCAACGCGGGCATGATCTGGCGCCACAGGAGGCCGTGATCTTTTTTGGTGGCGTCGAATACCGGCCTTTCCTTCTCCGAAGGGTTCTATGTGCCGGCCGTGATGGATGCTGCTATTGTCGCCTGGTCGATCGTCTACTTCCTCTCACTGAGAAAGAAATAGTCGCTCCGCAGCCGGGCCGGCCGAAATGCGACGACGACGACTGACACTGGTTCTGTTGCTGCTGGGCGTACTCGTGACGATTGCGCCCAGGTCGTTGGCTTCCCAGGTACTCCCCGAGTTCGAACAATTCCATACGTGGACCGACGTCGCGACGATCTACAACTTCAGTGATCAATTCCGCTACGATGGGGACTACGGCCTCCGTGGCCTGCTCACCGACAAGAACTGGACGCTTCTCTATTTGCGACCTTCGGTCCGCTACCGGGCCAAGCCTTGGATGACTTTACATGGCGGCGCCGCGCTGTTCTACAATTTCTTCCCTGAAGAAGATCTGCCCGAGCTTCGACCCTGGGTGGGGGCGAGATTTGTGGGGCCACGCCCGGGTGGTTTCACTATTAGCAACTACCTTCGCCTCGAATTGAGGGCGTTCTATTTGAAGGGCAAGAGTGAGTGGGACGCTGGGCTTCGCTTCCGCTGGCAGCTGCAGGTGGTGTCTCCGAGATTCCGCATTGGATCACTCGAGGAATTCTACGGGCTGGCCTCCATCGAGCCCTTCATCGATGGGTCCTCCGGGATAGAAGGCACGTTCGGCGACAGGTTCAGGTACAATATGGGCATCGGGAAACAAGTCACGCCGGGACTGCGGATCGATCTCAACTACTTGTTTCACAGAGTAAGGGTGACTGACGCCGGCGGCGATCTGACTCTCGACGACCATGTTATAAGGCTGAGGTTCTTCTACAGCTTCAACTGATTTCGCTCACACCCAGAACGACACCACCGTCACCACGACAAAGGCCAAGGGGAAGAGCCAGCGCGAAGTGACGTCGATTCGCCGGGCGAGGGCGGGACGCTCCTCGGCCAGACTTACCGTAGCCAGAGCCTCCAGCAGAGCCGCGAACACCAGCATCGATGCGCCGGTGATGAAGAAGTCCAGGCGCGTCAGGTACGAAAGCCGGGGTACCAAGAAGCCCAGGGTGAAGCGGTAGGCGATCAGCGTCAGGATCGAGGTGGCGGCGATACCGATCTGCGGCCCCGCTTGCTTGGGGTCGAGCCAGAACACCACCCACGACATCATTACCACCATCGCCAGCGGTATTATGACCTTCCAGATGTAGTAGCCGAGTTTCCGACGGACTTCCCACTCATACGACAGCATGGGAAAACTCTCGCCTGCCGCGGCGAACTCCGAGACCTCGGCCCTTCCAGGGCCCACGTCCCATTCTTGGATGGAAAAGCTTTCCATCTGTCCGGTCAGTCGCTCATCGATCACAACCTCCACGTCTCGGTTCATTCCAGCGGCCACCACCGAGAGTTGCAACCGGTGCTCATCGACGGGGAAGTCGGTAAGGTCTCGGGGGACGGAGATTGTTCCAACCAGTCGGCGCCTGTAGTAGGCATTGCCGTTCTCGTCCACCTCTACGACGTCGACTCGTCTGTTCGTCAGTGTGAGAGAGTTCATCACCTGGAGGTTCGGGACCCAGATCTGGTTCGTCCTGAAGAAGCGGGCGGGCGTTCCGGGGCTAGCCAGGCTCTCGTCGTGCCAGCTCACCCAGAGGGCGAAGTCGACAAAAGCCGATTGTTCGGCATCGTCGATTCGCAGCAGATCCAAGAGATGTATCGCCACATTCAGCTCGACCGCTTCGTCGCCCGCCTGCGCTGCGGGCTGGGGATAAATCGACGTGGCTGTCGCTGGACGAGGTGATGCGACGGCGAACAGAAGAAGGCTAGTAAGGCAGAGAAAGTGCTTCATTCCGTATTTACCTCGGACGATTGTAGGTAATCAGGCTGCCCGTAGAGTCTTCGAGCCTTGGGGAAAAGAAAAGACCCGGGCCTTCGGGTCAAGGCGTGGGAATGGGAACGCCGAGTTGCTCGAACCAGCCGATGGAGTGGCGGCTGTCGCTAGGCGTGGTGTCGGCCTGGACGCTGGCCGGCGGCTAACATCGGGCAGACGTGCCCGCTCTGCGAATATCGGTTCTCGAGCTCGGCCGGGGCCCACTCCATCTGTAAATCTTCCAGCCTTTCACCCAGCATCTCGATCCGGTTCTCGCGGATCTCGCCCAGGCCCATGTCGAAGCCTATCTGCAACTGAGCGATCGATCCGACGTTGTGGCTCATGACGCGCGCCGCGGTGGCGTCCGCCGCCATGATGTCGGTGCTGGCCAGGAGCAGCCAGGAGCCGAGCCGGTCCTTCATGTCGACCGTTCGGCCGCCGTGTCCGATGCCCGGGCCGTCGCCTTCGATACCGATGGAAAAATCGACGATCGCCAGATCGGGCTTCACGCCGTTCACTACGTCCAGGTAGATCTCGGCGATCGATCTGGGTGTGCTGTGGTCAAGGCCCATGCCGCGATCCCAATAGTTGCCCATCCATTGTGCGTAGCGGTCAATGGACGTGACGCCGACGAAATTCTTAAGTGAAAGAGTGAGCTGCGCCCAGGAGTGTGTCTTCGCGACGGGGATGGTGATGACACGATCGGCGCGGGTGACCAGACTCGAGACGGCGATCGTCTCCAGGTAACCGCGCGACGGGACCTCGTCCCAAGCCGGCGAGTCGGCCTCCAGACAGGCGACCCGCACGTCGCCGGAGTACGCGTTGCTCAGACGTGCTGCTTCGGCGACGAGGTTGGTGGAGCCGTCCAGGGTCGTAGCGAACTCCCAATCGAACGTCCGCATCTGCGAGCCGTCGCCGATGACGACCTCGCTGGCGCCGGCGCGCAGGCACTCCTCGGCCACCGCGATGACGATCTCGGGTTTGGTACACTCGCCGTTGGTGAAGGTGTTGTTGAACTCCGCCCAGGGCAGGGTGACCATGTTCGGCTTGATGAAGACCGATTCGCCTTCGTGCACGATACTCCCGATGCCCCCGATGCTCTCGAGGGCCTCGCGGGCCATACCGTAGAGGTCGTCGCCTCGAACGGCGGCGACCTGTGCTGTCGGGTCGATTGGGGCCGTCGGCGCCTCGCGACAAACGCCTAAAGCTACGCTTCCGGCGGCCAGCGCTGAGACACGCACAAAATCTCTGCGGCTTATTCCCTGTCTTGCCTGGTGGGGCTGCTGGGCCTCGTCCGTCATCTTCGGCCTCCGTCGAGCCTAGAGGGCACGGCTGTGGTGAGAAAGGAGACACGTATCACTACGATGAGGACAACGCCGCCGTTTCGCTACGCTGGCAGGGATGGAGGGCTGCTGCGCTGGCTCAAGCGCTCGTTGTTGGACAACAGATTCTTATCTCCAGGCCGTCGTGGCCTGGGAGGACTACAGCGCCGCGAGGTGCGGGGGTCAGTATTTCGTACGCCACCGGTGGGCCGGCATCGAACTCGACCTCCTTGACGGGAAGACGAGAGAGGTTGGTCACCAGCAGGCCGCTCTGGGGGTGTATGACGTGCATCTCCTCGACGACCGAGAGACCCTCTTGCCGACGCTGAGCTTCCAACGTCTCTAGGGACCGCCATACGTACGCTTTGTTTGCACCGGCAACGTTCGCCCTCACCGCGAGTGCCAGCTCAACGAGCGGGGCTTCCATTAGGCGGTCATATTCGAGGGTGGTAGTGGCCAGCGAGACGGCGCAGCCAAAGTAGTTCGGCACGAAAGGCTTCAGGATTCTGCGGAAGTCGACGGGACAGCTCACGTAGGTGGCCAGGTCACTCGCTCCAGAATTCCACTTCCCGATGTATTCCTTCCACAGCGATGCAGTGATCACGTCATTGTGGGATAGCCTTACGTCACACTCCTTTTGGGCCTCGGCCAGCAGTGCGCTCAGTTCGTCCCGGGAGATCGTGCGTGTCTCCCAGACGAGTCGGTCCCTGGCGATGGCATCGCGCTTGGCCTCCCAGAACAAGCCCGCGCCATCGAGTACGTCCTCTCGCGTGAGCGCACCATCGCGATCGAGTTTTGCTGGGATCAGCACCTCCCGGTTGTGGACAGGGTCCATTATACGCTTGCCGTGGAATATCCTGGCCCAGGTCGAGAGGAAGTAGAAGTAGCTGAAGCCGTCGACCACGGCGTGCGACATGCTGACGCCGAGGACCGAACCCTTCGGCGTTTGGGTCAGCCTGATTCGAGTGAGCGGCTCGTCCTCCACCGAGTCGACCGGATCGATGTAAGTATGCCGGTCCGCTTCGTCGTCGAAGTTGACCGATGAGGCACCTGTCTCGAAGTGTGCGCCGTCATCCGACGCCTCGAACCCATACGTGTAGTCGGATGTTCTGACCAGTTTACTTCGAGCCGGTGGGAACAGCCGTAGCGTCTCCTCGAGAGTGCTGACCAGCCGAGCTTCATCCACGTTCCCGTCGTAGGCAAACACGAACTCGATAGGGTAGGAGCCGACGCCCGTGAAGACGTGATCTATGGGTGATAGCGGATAGGCGCTCATGCGATTCTCAGAACCTTCGCTCCACGGATCTTTTGCGTCTTCAGCTCGATGAGCGCCGTGTTCGCTTCCTCGAGCGGAAACTCCTGGACCTCCGGCTTGATACCCATCTCGTCGGCGAGTTGTAGGAACTCGCTGACGTCTCGTCGCGCAACGTTGGCGACGCTCTTGATCTCTTTCTCCCACCAGAGGTGGCTCGGGTAGTCGAGTTTCAGCAAGTACTCTTTGTCAATCTCTTCTTTGCGGATGGCGTTGATGACGAGCCGGCCCTCGGGCTCCAGGTTGCGCATGGCTTTGACGATCGATTTCCAGACGGGCGTCGTATCGATGATCGCGGCGAGCCGTTCCGGAGATGAGTCTTCCGTAGCTCCGGCCCACGCCGCTCCAAGCTCGAGGGCGAATGCTTGCTCTTTCTCGCTTCTGGCGAAGACGAACACCTGGCTATTGGGGTAACGGTGGCGCGCCATCTTGAGTACCAGGTGAGCCGAAGCCCCGAATCCGGTCAGGCCCAAGCTCTGCCCGTCCTCGATGGCCGTCAGCCTTAGCGAGCGGTAGCCGATGGCGCCGGCGCAGAGCAGCGGTGCGGCTTCCGAGTCGCTGAAGCTGTTGGGGATCCTGAAGGCGAAGCCCTCGGGCACCGTCATGTACTCGGCGTAGCCCCCGTTCGCATCGCGGCCGGTGGCCTTGAAGTTGGCGCAGAGGTTCTCGTTTCCTTCGCGGCAATACCGGCACGTACCGCAGGATGAGAAGATCCAGGCGATCCCGACCCTGTCCCCGATCGAGAAACTGGACGCATCCGCTCCAACCGCTTCGACCCGTCCCACGGCCTGGTGGCCGAGGATAACGGGCAGTTCCGGCGGCGGTGTTCGCCCTTCGATCTCGTCCAGCTCCGTATGGCAGACCCCACAGGCCGCGACGCGGACGAGCATTTCGTTGTCCGCCGGTGTTGGATCGGGAAGCTCTTCCAGGTCCAGCGGCTCAGGATTCTCCTGTATCTGGCAGAGCCTGTGTAGGACCATCGCTTTCATGCGAGCGTGACCTCGTACTCTGTGCGTGGACTGAACCGGTTCGTCTTACAGCCTATCATCAAATAGGTGGGGAGTGAAAGGTCCTTCCTAGCC
>Ga0255055_10003588_pt1 | contig 10434 bp, 10 predicted proteins | sample JV7_2_27_MG_FD_188633 | JGI IMG/M metagenome (GOLD analysis project Ga0255055, IMG submission 188633) | Seawater microbial communities from Jervis Inlet, British Columbia, Canada - JV7_2_27 | ecosystem: Environmental > Aquatic > Marine > Inlet | place: Canada: British Columbia | collected... | reverse complement strand
AGTTCTTGTTGATGGAGGGAAAGGTCAGCTGAGTGAAGTAAAAAAAATATTAGACAGTTTGAATCTCGAATTACCAATAATAAGTATTGCCAAAAAAGAAGAGGAAATATTTAAACCGGAGATTTATAAACCAATAATATTGCCTTCTAATTCTGAGGCGCTTTTTTTACTGCAAAGAATAAGGGATGAGGCCCATAGATTCGCGGTGACTTATCACAGAAGGATTAGAAGTAAAGAATTACGTAATTCAAAGTTAGACCTTATTCCAGGAATTGGTGCTAAGCGAAAAAGATTATTATTAGAACACTTTAAAAGCATAGATGATATAAAAAATGCTTCCAAGGTTGATATAAGCAAAATACCAGGATTTGGAGATAAAATTGCGGAAAAAATTAAAACAGTTATGGAGGTAAGAAGATGATATTAAATTTTGAAGAAAAGAAACCAATAATTAGCGAAGAAGCCTTTGTTGCCAAAAATGCTACTGTAATTGGAGAAGTTATAATCGGAAAATGCTCCAGTATTTGGTATAACGTAGTGTTAAGAGGTGATATAGCTCCCATTAGTATAGGAAATAATACCAGCGTTCAGGATGGTAGTATTGTTCATTGTGATGTAGGAGTCCCTACTATAATAGGAAACAATGTTACCATAGGTCATAATGTAATGCTTCACGCGTGCAAGATTGGAGATAATTCTTTGATAGGGATAGGGGCAATTGTGCTTGATGGTGTAGAAGTAGGCGAAGGAGCCATAATAGGAGCTGGGGCAATAGTAACCCCGAGGACTAAAATACCACCGTTTACCATGGCTTTAGGTGTACCAGCGAAGGTAGTGCGCAGTGTTTCTGAAGAAGAAATTGATAATTTAAAAAAACACGCTCTGGATTATGTTGAGTTAATGAAAAGATATTAAAAAAAAGTATTGCGTATCGCGTATCGAGTATCGCGTGAAGACTAGCGTATAGCGTAAAGCATATAGAACATAGTAATATGTAATAAGTAATAAGGTTAAATTTCCTAAATTATAAAAACAGGTACTTATCACATGTTTCACATTACATCACTTGTTGGTTAGTTAGTTGCTTGGTTAGTTGGTTAAGAAAATAAAAGATAGAAGTCAGAAGATAAGACAGTATTGAGTGCCGAGTATATAGTATATAGTAAAGAAAAAGCTCATAGCGGAAAATGCAAAACCAAAACTTAAAACTAAAGAAAAGGTTTTGAATTTTGAATTATGGTTTTTCGCTTTTAGTTTTAACTTTTTAGCTTAAAAATTTAGAGGTGTTGTGTACACCGTGTATATCTAACTCTTTACTAAATACTATTCACTATCGACTAAAGACTAATTTATTTGTAAAATATAAAAAAAAGTGTGTATAATAAATAAAATAGTATTTTAAATAGTATCAAAACATTTTTTTCAAAATTATTATCAGCTATAACTATTATTGTAGAATGGATGAATTGCTTAATTAGCAAATCGGACTAATCGGTCAATTGATTAATTGGAGAATCGGTCAATCGGTTAATTGGTCAATTGGTCAATTGGAGGTTAGAGACTTATGAAGCATAAATCAGTTGCTGACGGTGCTTATGAAATATTAATCAAACATAAAAAGCCATTACATTATCGGCAAATTACTAAAGAATTAACAAAAATTAGACCGTTAAAGGTCAAAGAACCCTATTATGCTGTAAACGCCTCTATGAGCGGAGATAAAAGATTTATGAGGATAAAAAGAGGAGTATGGGGTTTAGTAAAATGGCAATACAAAGATGCAAATATTAAGTATTCTCTCACCAGTTATTGTTTGAAAGATGGTACCATGTTTTTAACTAGTTATATGAGACCATTTTTTCCCAAAGAAGAAAACGCCGTTGAAATTACCTTTATAGACAAAGAAGGAAATGAAACAGAAGCAATAGTAAATAATGATCTCAATTGTCTAGTTGGGCTAAAAGAATGGTATGAAAAGAAAAAACTGAAAGTAAACGATATTATTTTTGTTGGTCTTATTGACTATGATAAAAAAAGATACTTTTTGGTAACAGAAGACGAGGCCAAGATAGAACCTCAGGACGATTTAAGTGAAAAAATATTTAAAATATTACAGGAAGCAGGACGTTCTCTAACTTACAAAGAAATATGTGAAAGAGTATTAGAGGTAGAAGTAAACGAAGAAAATTTATTTTCTAAATATATTGACAATATTTTGAGAAAAGACCTTCGGTTTATAGAAAATAAAGAAGAAATGTGGGGTCTCTTTGATTGGTTGAGCGAAATTGAAAAACTGCAATTAAGACTGAAAAATTCTGAAGATAACGAAAGTCTTAAAAAATTACTTCAAAAAGTGTTTGAATTTTTGGGTTTTGAAACTTCTACTGTATTAGAAAGAAAGGAATCTTTTATTTTGGCAAAAGCATTATTAGATTATAAAACGTACAATTTAATCATTGATGCAAAGTTATCAGATGAAAAAAACGAAAAAATACAAAAGTATGAACACTGGAGCGAGTTGAGCAAGATAAAAGAGAAAACAAAATCAGATTATTCGGTAATTATTTCTCCGAATTTCGATTATGATAAACTACGCCGAAAAACAGATAAGAACAAAGTTATGTTGTTTGAGCTGAGGTGGTTATGCGATCTTATAGAAGGACATGATAAATTACCTTTTTCTTTAAGTAATTTGGAATCAATTTTTTCAGCAGATGATTCTGTTAAGAATAATATTTTTAGATTACTTGAAAAAAGAAAAATACTCTATAAAAAAATAAAACTGATTAATATCATTATTAATTTATTACACGAGAATAGTGGCAAAAAACTTTATCTTAATGTAGAGTCACTAACTAAAATAATTAATCAAAAAACTGATGCATACATTGGGTTTAAAAGAGTGCAAGAATATGAAGTAGAAAAAATTACTAAAATATTTTCTTTGGAGCCATTTAATATAATACAGAAAACCGAAATGGGAAGCATTATATTAAACTTTAAACCGGAATTAGCAAAAGAAAGATTGAATAAAGTAATTAAGGAAATATTTTAGTGTTTCGTATCACGTATTTCGCCTGGTTAGCTAGTTTACTGGTTGATTAGTTTAATATTAATTCATAGATATGATCGTTCCTTAACCAGTTAATCAAGCAACTAATTAACCAGCTAACTAATATTATAGGTCACACTATATACGAGATAGAAAAGGAGCAAAATCATGAAAATAAAATGGTTAGGGCATTCTTCATTTTTAATTGAATCTGGAAGAGGAATTAAAATCATCACTGATCCTTTCGATGAAACTCTTGGCTATAAATTACCCCGGATTAAAGTAAATATCATAACTGTAAGTCATGAACACTTTGATCATAACTATGTGAGGGGAGTAAAGGGAAGACCCGTAGTATTTAAAGGTGTGGTAAATAGGGAATCACATAAAATGGAATTTAGAGGAATATCATCTTATCATGATAGTGTTTATGGAGGACAAAGAGGGACCAATACTATATTTGTTATAAAAGCTGATGGATTAAACCTGTGTCACCTAGGTGATTTGGGACATATTTTGGATTCTGATAAATTAGACGAGATAGGCACAATAGATATTCTATTTATTCCTGTGGGAGGATTTTATACTATAAATAGCAGTCAAGCCACTAAGATAATTAAAGATATTAAACCTAAGGTAGCAGTTCCTATGCATTATAAGACCGAGGCTATTAAATTCTCTATAGACCCAGTGGAAATATTCCTATCTGATAAAGATAATGTCCAAAGGTTAGAATCAAGTGAGTTCGAAATAACAGAGGATGCATTACCTAAAAATACTCAAATTTATGTTTTACAATATGAGTAGTATATTTAGCATATAGTATCGCGTATCGCGTATCGAGCAAGGAAAAGAAGCTAGGAGACAGAATGTCATTTAGCATATAGTATTTAGCGTTTAGCATAGAGAATATAGTAATGAGTAATAGGATTATAGATCTAAATTTACAAGAACAGGTTACTTGTTACATATCACATAATTTACTTGCAAACCAACTAACTAGCTAACCAAGTAACCAATTAACCAATATAGCTTTTCGCTTTAACTTTTTAGTTTAACAAAGGGATTGCCACGCTCTGATAAATCAGAGCTCGCAATGACTAACGGCTATTCACTAACTGGCTAATTTAATAAATAATTAAAAGAGGAGATTTATGACAAAATACATTTTTATTACAGGTGGAGTAGTTTCATCTTTAGGTAAAGGTATTTCTGCTTCTTCCATCGGAAGAATATTGAAAAGCAGAGGTTTAAATATTTCCATACAGAAGATCGATCCTTACATAAATGTTGATGCAGGAACCATGAATCCTTATCAACATGGTGAAGTATTTGTCACCGAAGATGGAGCGGAGACAGATTTAGATTTAGGACATTATGAAAGATTTATTGATACAAATTTATCTAGTTATAGCAATGTGACTACAGGGAAGATCTATAGCTCTGTAATTTCAAAAGAAAGAAGAGGAGATTTTTTAGGAGCTACAGTTCAAGTGATTCCTCATATAACTGACGAGATTAAATCTACCATTAAAAATATTTCCCAAAATAAAAAAGAAAAAATGGATGTAGTAATCGTAGAGATCGGGGGAACAGTAGGCGATATTGAAAGCCTTCCTTATTTAGAAGCCATCAGGCAATTTAGAAATGATATAGGCAAAGAAAATGTTCTGTATGTACACGTTACTTTTGTTCCTTATCTTAAAGCTGCCAAAGAGTTAAAGTCAAAACCTACACAACACAGCGTAAGAGAGCTCAGAGAAATTGGTATTCAACCAGATATTGTTATCTGCCGCTGTCAATCAAAACTTTCCGAAGAGGTAAAAAATAAAATATCCTTGTTTTGTGATATTAAGAATGAGGCAATAATTGAAGCAATAAACGTTAAATCTATTTATGAAGTACCAATAGTATTTGAAGAACAAAAGCTGGGAGATTTAATAGTAAAGTTGTTAAATTTAAAATGCCAGGGTCCTGATTTACAAAATTGGAGAAACATGGTTGATAAAATATATCATCCCAAAAGAGAAGTTAATATTGGAGTGGTGGGAAAATATATTAGCTTAAAAGATGCTTATATAAGTATTACCGAAGCACTTCTCCATGGTGGAATCGATAATGATTGTAGAGTAAAAATAAAAAGAATTGATTCTGATGAAGTAAAAAAACATTCCCCAAAAAATCTTTTTAAAGATGTTAATGGAATCCTGATACCGGGCGGTTTTGGAAAAAGAGGGATAGAAGGTAAAATTGAAACAGTAAAATATGCAAGGGAAAATAAAATACCTTTTTTAGGAATTTGTTTAGGAATGCAATGTGCCGTTATAGAGCTTGCTCGAAATGTAATAAATTTAGAAGGAGCTAATAGCTCAGAATTTGATCCCAAAACACCATTTCCCGTAATTGATCTTTTACCGGAACAAAAGAAAATAAAAATAAAAGGTGGCACTATGCGCTTAGGTACATACTCTTGTAAATTAGAAAAAAATTCCCTTGCTTTAGAAATATTTAACCAAGAAATGATTTATGAAAGACATCGGCATAGATACGAATTTAATAATTCATACAAGAATGATTTTTCCAAACACGGTATAAGATTTAGCGGCTTAAATCAGGATTTAAATTTAGTAGAGATTGTTGAGCTTCCGAATCATCCCTGGTTTATTGGGGTGCAATTCCATCCCGAATTCAAATCAAGACCTAACCGGGCTCACCCGTTATTTAGAGAATTTATAAAAGCAGCGATAAAAAATAGTCGATAGTGAATAGTGAATAGTATTTAGTCAAGAAATAAAAAAACAGTATATAGTATATGTTGAGGAAAGAAGGAGAGAAAAAAGGTTGCAAGATGCAAGTAAGGAAAAATAGCGCGGAGCGTGTAGCGTTTATAGCGGTAGAGGAAAGAAGCGAAAAACGAATAGCGCTATCTGAAATAGGCTTTTGGCTCTAAAATGAAAGACAGGTGAAAAAAAATGTTTAATGCTTTGATATTAGCAGGTGCAAAAGAAAAAGGACCCTTAGAAATTGCTGAGAATGTGGACAACAAAGCTCTAATTAGGTTAGATAGCAAACCCATGATTGATTATATTGTTGATGCGTTAAATAATTCAGAAAACATTGATAGAATTTTAGTGGTGGGTCCAAAAAATGAACTTTATCCTTATATAGGTAAAAAAGTGGATGAAATATTAAACCCCGGAAATTCTATACTTGAAAATATGGAGATTGGGTTAAATTATTTTAATTCTGCTAACAATTTATTGCTTTTAAGCTCTGATATTCCCCTGATTACTCCTGAAGCAATTAATGAATTTTTAAGAATATGTACAAAGAGAAAAGCTCAAATTGGTTATCCCTTAATCATCAAAGAAAATATTATGAAAAAGTACCCTGAAACGAAGAGAACTTATGTAAAAATGAAAGAAGGGACATTCTGTGGAGGAAATATTGCATTTTTTAAACCAGAAGTATTTTTTCAAAATAAAAAATTAATTAAAGAATTATTTGATAATAGGAAAGCTACCTGGAAATATGTTAAAATATTAGGCATTAAGCTTATATTAAAATTTTTATTTAAAACTTTAACCTTTGAGGAAATAGAAAAAAGGGTAACTGATATACTTGGTTATAATTCTGTTGCCGCCATGATATCATATCCTGAGATAATGATTGATTTAGATAAGCCTAGTGATCTGGAATTAATTCGAAAATGTTTAGAGAGATAGAGAAAGTCATCAGTTCACTTAATAGATAAGTTGGGACAGAGATCATGACTTTATGTTTATGCTATTTTTAACTTGGTGTTTTTAAATAATAAAAATAATAAAAAAATTTGTAATAATGAAACATTAGTGATAAAATGACTTTAGATATAATATATTAGAAGGATAACTCTTCAATAGCCCTCTTTTTAATGAATTTTCTAAATATTTTTACTACTTCAATATTATCATTTTTGTTAAAAAGTACGGTGGAAAAATATTTATTTATCTCACAGGATAAAAATAGCTTTACACACCAGCAATTTATTGCTAAATTCATTTTTAAAATAGCAATGATATTAATTTAATTATATAGAAATTTTCTTTTTATGTAAGCCCCGTTTAAATACTTACTTAACAGAGCAAACAAAAAAATAAAAACAAGAAGGGCACAATTCATTGTCCCCCCAAAAAAGAAAAGTAGAGGCGCGGCGTGCCGTGTCTTCTTGTGCTTACGACTATTCACTATTCACTGACGACTAATTTAAAATTAACGTCTTAAAAAATACAAAATAATTTATAAACTATAATTATACTAAAAAGGGAGGTTTTGTAGTTTGCTTTTAACAGAATTAAAGGAAAAAAAAATTAGTGATTTATGCAAAATTGCTAAAGAATATGACATTAATAATTTTTCCAGAATAAAAAAAATGGACCTGATCTTTAAAATTTTACAAGCTGAAACTGAAAAGAAGGGGTATATGTTTTCTGAGGGAATTTTGGAGATTATGAGTGAGGGTTTTGGTTTTTTGAGAACATCAGGATACCTGCCCGGCGGCAACGACATTTATATTTCTCCTTCGCAAATAAGAAGGTTTAATCTTAGCATTGGTGATCTTGTATCAGGACAGGTTAGGCCACCTAAAGAAGGAGAAAGATATTATGCTCTGTTAAAAATTGAAGCCGTTAATCATGAAGATCCAGAATTATCTAAAGAAAGGATAGACTTTGAAAATCTTACCCCCCTTTTTCCAGACGAGATGATTAATTTAGAAAATAGTGCAGAGGGAACATCAACACGACTTATTGATTTATTTTCACCAATTGGGAAGGGTCAACGAGGCCTTATAGTTTCCCCTCCAAAAGCAGGTAAAACAATTTTATTAGAAAAGATTGCCAATGGAATTACAGTTAATCATCCAGAGATAAACCTTATGGTTTTATTAATTGATGAAAGACCTGAAGAAGTAACCGGTATGCAAAGATCGGTAAAGGCAGAAGTGATAAGTTCTACTTTTGATCAGCCCGTAAATAATCATATAAAAGTAGCGGAAATTGTCCTGGAAAGAGCTAAAAGGTTGGTAGAGCAAAAGAAAGATGTAGTCATATTATTAGATAGTATTACGAGATTGGCGCGTGCTTACAACCAGACTATTCCAACAAGTGGCAAAACTCTATCCGGTGGTTTAGATTCAAGTGCTCTTTATTTGCCAAAAAGATTTTTTGGGGCAGCAAGAAATATTGAAGAGGGAGGTAGCTTGACTATACTTGCAACCGCTTTAGTAGAGACAGGAAGCAGAATGGATGACGTAATATTTGAGGAATTTAAAGGTACCGGTAATATGGAATTAAGGCTAGATAGGGAGCTTTCTGAAAATCGAATATTTCCGGCAATTGATATTAGGAAATCTGGTACTCGAAAAGAAGAATTACTAATACCAAAAGAAAATTTACAGAAAATATGGTTACTGAGAAGGGCATTGGCTTCACAATCCTCTCTGGGTGCGGTGAAATTAGTGATTAATAAATTAAAAAAGACAAAGAAAAATCGAGAATTTTTAGATTCTATCAAAGAACAAGATATTTAATAAATATTATAATTTAATTGAATAGGAATTTCCTTTTTCACTAAACCCTAATTAGTCGTTAGTTTTAAATACATTTTTTTGTTACCAGCATACAGCTAAAAACTTAAAACGAAAAGTGAAAAACCATAATTCAAAATTCAAAACTTTTTCTCAGTACTAAATTTTAAGTTCTGTTTGTGCTTCTTTATCTTTCCATTTTTAATATATAGCATACGAGATAAGAAAGATGGAAATCAATAGATAAAACAATATATTTAAATTTTAAATTTTGGGCTATGGCTTTAAGTTTTGCGCTTTTCATTTTTAGCTTGGTTACTAAATATTATTCACTATTCACTAACTGCTAATTTAACTTATTACTCATTACAGATTACTTGTTACTATACTTTATGCTCGATACTGACTTAAGTTTTGACCTTAAAATAATAATATGTTATAATTCTTTATATTTTTAATCTATTGAATATAAAAAAAAGAAAGTTAGAGGAAGAGAAAAATGAAAAAAGGTATACATCCAAAATATGAAAAATCAACAATAAGTTGTGCTTGCGGTAACAGCTTTGAAACCGGTTCTACTAAAAAGAATATGAAAGTAGAAATATGTTCTGTCTGTCACCCCTTTTTTACTGGTAAACAAAAGATAATTGATACTGCGGGAAGAGTTGAGAGATTTAATAGAAAATACAATTTAACTAATGACGAAGATAGTGATAATTAATTAAGAAACTATCACAAAAAATTTAAATAATTTCAAAAATAAATATAACATTAAAAAAGAAATAAAAAAAATTTGATAAATGATTACAAGAATAAAAGCATGAAAGAAAAAGACATATTATTTGAGAAGACTTGTAATAAAATGGCGAATTTATTTAAATATAAAAAACAGAGCTTTTGTAAGGCTCTTTTTTTATATTTATTTAATTGTATAGGAACCCCCTACTTCAAAAGCAATACTTTATATGAAAAAAGTTTTGAGTTTTAAACTAACGACTATTCACTATCGACTAATTTTAAGGTGTAAAGGAGGGAAGAAATGCGTGAAAGCAGAAATATTGGTTGGATTGAAGTTATATGTGGGAGTATGTTTAGCGGAAAGAGTGAAGAATTAATAAGAAGAGTCCGCAGAGTTCAAATTGCCCAAAAAAAAGTTCAGGTATTTAAACCAACAATTGATAATAGATACGCTGTTCAGTATATTTACTCGCATAATGGCACAAAGGTTGAAGCTATAAATGTTGCTAAGCCAAAAGAAATTTTAGAAAGTATTGAACCGGATACTGAGGTAATCGCTATTGATGAAGCTCAATTTTATGATGATGATATTGTATCCGTTTGCCAAGAACTTGCCGATCAAGGGAAAAGGGTAATCATTGCAGGTTTAGACCAGGATTTTAGGGGAGAACCATTTGGCCCAATACCTAAATTGCTTGCAGTAGCAGAATATGTAAATAAGTTACAAGCAATATGTATAGTTTGTGGTAATACTGCTTCCAGGACTCAAAGATTAGTAAATGGTCAACCAGCAAAGTATAGTGATCCAACCATATTAATTGGAGCAAAAGAAAGCTATGAGGCGAGATGTCGTAAATGCCATGTAGTGCTTAAAGAGTAGTTTAGCATGTCGTATATCGTATATAATTAGTTAGTTGGTTAATTGGTTACCTGGTTAGCTAGTTAAGAAAATAGAAAATAGAAGTCGGATGCCGAATTAGTATGTAGTATATCGTATTTTACTGTACAGCACGCAAGTATAGCGTAGAGTTAAAAAAAGACAAGAAAGAATAAAAAAGCAGATTTAAGAGAATAAATA
>Ga0255055_10003587_pt1 | contig 10434 bp, 10 predicted proteins | sample JV7_2_27_MG_FD_188633 | JGI IMG/M metagenome (GOLD analysis project Ga0255055, IMG submission 188633) | Seawater microbial communities from Jervis Inlet, British Columbia, Canada - JV7_2_27 | ecosystem: Environmental > Aquatic > Marine > Inlet | place: Canada: British Columbia | collected... | reverse complement strand
CTCCGCAGGGCATTCCCATGTAGCGACCTTCATACGATGACGAGTGAAACGCTGGGGTGAAGGCGACCCAGCCAAAATCCCCGCTGATTTTGCCACCCGGGTTCCCCGGCTCAGTGTTGCAGCCCTGTTCCCCGAGAAACTCGGCGATCTCGAAAGCGGCGTACACCGTCGCGTTGTTGGCCTTGGCGATAGCTACGGTGTCACCGAGGTGATCGGCATGTCCGTGCGTGAGAATGATCGCTTGGCAGCGGATTTCCTCCGCGCTCGCGGTGGCGACGGGGTTGTCGGTCAGGAACGGATCGATTGCCAATGCATGTGCTCCATCATCCAATACGAAGCCGGCATGCCCCAGGAAGGTGACCGTGATCGACATCAGTGCTCCTCCATATCTCGATTTGCCCTAGAATCGTAGTTGCATTACCAAAGCCTGGCACCGACCCGCATCTGTTGCGCTCGGTCGGTGAAACGTGGCAAAGCTTACTCGCAGGACCCCTCAGGGCAAGTGCTCACTTGCTCACCGATCTCACCTCCATTGGCATCCTTCTTCTTAGCCGGTATAATCACCCCGGGACACTGAACGCTACGTGATGCAGCTAGGCAAGGTAAGAACCCGTGACGCACGTATTGAACACAGAAGAACTGTTGAGTTGCCTCGTTGGTTTCGACTCTACCAGCCGAAACAGCAACCTGCCAATAGCAGAATTCATCTGCAATTACCTGGACCGCCCCGGGATTCGAGTCGAGCGGAGTCAGGCTCCGCGGGATGGAAAGGTGAACCTGATCATCTCAGCCGGCCCCGACTGTGACGGCCGTCGAGACGGTCTGGTGCTATCGGGACACATGGACGTGGTGCCCGCAGAGGAACCGGACTGGTTGAGTGATCCGTTCACGCTCACCAGGATCGGTGAGAGACTAGTTGGCCGAGGCGCTTGTGACATGAAGGGGTTCCTGGCACTGGCAATGAACGCGGTCGCCTCGGCGAAGCCCACCGACTTGACGCGACCCCTGGTCCTGGTCTTCACGTACGACGAGGAAGTCGGCACAGTCGGCGCTCAGCATTTCGCCAAGACATGGCCTGACGCCGCCGCTTTGCCCAAGAACGCCATAGTCGGCGAGCCCACGTCTTTACGTGTCATCCGGATGCACAAGGGCCATCTCGAGTTCAGTGTTGCGGTGTCTGGTGAAAGCGCACACAGTGGATATCCGCATCTTGGACGGAATGCCATCGAGCCAGTAGGACGGCTGATCACCGCGTTGACGGATCTGCGACGGGAGTTTGAATCGGAGCCACAACCATACGCGGAGTACTTCCCGGAGGTCCCCTTCGTTGCCTTGAATGTGGCCCGTATCTCGGGTGGCACAGCGATCAACATCGTCCCCGACAGATGTGTGCTGCAATGCGGGATCAGGTTGTTGCCTGGTATGGACAAGGAGAGCACAGTAGACCGATTGAGGCACCTTGTGGTGCAGTCCTTGGACGATGCGTACTATGAGTTCGATCTCACGGGAGAAGCACCGCCGATGCTGCTTGCTGAGTCCGCCCCAATCTATCAGGCGCTGTGCACCGAAGTAGGACAGAATGGGACTTTGAGTGCCTCCTATGCAACTGATGCCGGGTGGTTCCAGTCAGTTGGGATGCAGTGCGCCATCTTTGGCCCCGGTTCCATCGAGGTGGCACACAAGCCAAACGAGTCGATACTCGAGCAGGAACTCCACCAAGCCTCTGAGATACTGCAGCGAATTGTGCATCAGTTCTGCGTTGTCGGCTGATGTGTCAGCGGTACCCCAGTTGGCATGATTCAAGAGACATGAGGATGAATTCCGAATGACCAAGCAACTGGTTGAGTGCGTTCCCAACTTCAGCGAAGGGAACGACCTGTCAATCATCAAACAGATCACCGATCAGATAGAGGCGGTCGATGGGGTAACACTGCTGGATGTGGATCCCGGCAAGGCGACCAATCGCACGGTAGTAACTCTCGTCGGCCCACCAGAAGCGGTGATCGAGGCTGCCGTGAGCGCTGTGAGGAAGGCTGCCGACCTCATCGACATGAGCAAACACAAGGGTGAGCATCCCCGATTCGGGGCAACGGACGTGTGTCCACTGGTGCCGATCTCCGGGATCACAATGGAGGAAACGGTTGCATACGCGCGTGAACTCGCACGACGTATTGGCGAAGATCTGGGAATCACGGTGTACTGCTACGAGAACGCGGCCTTCACCGATCAGCGTCGCAATCTGGCTGAGGTCCGGGCTGGCGAGTACGAAGCGCTCAAGGACCGGCTGCGTGAGCCAGAGTGGCAGCCGGATTTCGGACCAGTGGAGTTCAACCCTCGTTCCGGGGCAACTGCCGTTGGTGCCCGCGATTTTCTGGTTGCCTACAACGTCAACCTGAACACCACATCGACTCGTCGAGCCAACGCGATTGCGTTTGACGTCAGAGAGAAAGGCCGCATCAAGCGGAAAGGCAATCCCTTCACAGGCGAGATCGTGAGAGACGATAGCGGTGAACCGGTGTGGTCGCCTGGGACACTCGCGTGCGTAAAGGCGATCGGCTGGTATATCGAGGAGTACGGAATTGCTCAAATCTCCATGAACCTCACCAACATCAGTATCACGCCGGTACATATTGCATTTGACGAGGTTTGCGAGAAGGCCCGGGACAGAGGTGTGCGGGTGACAGGATCGGAACTGGTTGGACTGATCCCGCTAAAGGCGATGCTCGATGCCGGCAAGTACTTTCTGCGGAAACAGCAGCGCTCTACGGGAATCCCCGACAAAGAGATCATCAAGATTGCGGTGAAGTCGTTGGGGTTAGACGACCTCGCACCGTTCAACCCCGAAGAGAAGATCATCGAGTACGCAATCGCGAGCGAGTCCAAGAAGCTCGTCGACCTGTCGGTCAAGCAGTTTGTCGAGGAGACGGCCTCGGAGTCGGCAGCACCCGGTGGCGGTTCGGTAGCCGCGGCGGTCGGATCCATGGGCGCTGCGCTGGGGACGATGGTAGCGAATCTGTCATCTCACAAGCGCGGCTGGGACGACCGGTGGGAGGAGTTCTCAGACTGGGCGGAGAAGGGCAAGGCATTTCACGGCGAGTTGCTGCGCTTGATTGATGAGGACACGGAAGCCTTCAACAGAGTCATGGCGGCATTCGGCCTGCCAAAGGGCAGTGATGCGGAAAAGCATGAACGCAAGCGGGCAATCCAAGAAGCCACAAGAGGGGCAATTGAGATTCCCTATAGGATCATGCAGAAGGCACACGAATCGATGGAAGTAATGAAGGCGATGGTCGAACTGGGTAACCCGGCATCCGTGTCAGATGCCGGAGTCGGAGCATTGTGTGCCCGACTCGCAGTCCGAGGTGCGTATCTCAACGTTCAAATCAACACCGGCGACCTGGAGGACAAGGACTACGTTCAGGACATGCTCGAGAAGGGGAAGCAGATTGTCGAGCAGGTTGAAGAGTTGGAGCATGAAATCCTGGAGATCGTCGCATCGAAGATGTAGGGCCACACCGCCCTGCCTCTCACCGAGATTGAGGAGGGGAAGTAGGGGAAGGAGAAAGGACGAAGGGATTGGTGGCCGGGCCACCGGGAAACCGGGCCACCGGGAAACCGGGAAACGGAGACTAGATCACGACACTGCATCTGACTCAAGAAGAGACTGCGATCGCGGAAGGTAGTGTGAGCTCCGCCGCTACAATGGCGATGCGCATCATTGTCGACATGGCAAACATGATGGGCGCCGAGCGGTTGACGCCCATCACCTCGGCCCATATTGACGGCTGCCTCTATCACGGTGATAGCGGAGTCGAGTTCGCCGAGCACCTCGTACGAAGAGACGGAAAGGTATGTGTACCCACGACACTCAATGTTGGGGCACTGGATCTACTCAATCCGAATCGAGTCCACAGCGATTCTCACACCTCCGAGATGGCCCACCGCCTCATGTCTGCCTACGTCAAGCTCGGATGCAAACCGACATGGACATGTGCCCCTTACCAGGCAGGTCACCGCCCCGGCCTCGGTGAGCACGTAGCCTGGGGCGAGAGTAACGCGGTGACTTTTGCGAACTCGGTACTGGGAGCGCGAACCAACCGTTATGGCGATTTCTTCGATATATGTTGTGCGCTCACCGGTCGCGCCCCCTTGATGGGATTGCACCTCGACGAGAACCGGCGGGCGACCGTACTCGTCGATACCAGCTCGATCTCTTCAGCTCTCAAGCAATCCGACGTTTTCTATCCGGTGCTGGGGACCTGGTTAGGCGAGACGGCGGGCAGCGAGGTTGCGGTAATCGATGGCCTGCCCTCGGAAATATCCGAAGACAAGCTCAAGGCTTTGGGTGCGGCCGCAAGTTCGTCCGGCGCGGTAGGGCTGTTCCATGTCGCCGGCATCACCCCAGAGGCACCAACTGTGGAATCGGTGATGAGTCACTCGGACCAGCCACGCATTATCCACCTGTCGGCAGACATGATCCGTGCTACCCGCGATCAGCTCTCGACTGCGCACGCAGGCAGAATCGACGCGGTAGCGGTGGGAAGTCCGCACTTTTCCATGGGTGAGTTCGCCGAACTCGAGCGCCTGTCGCAAGGCCAGGAGTTCAAGGTCCCGTTCTATGTCTGCACCGGTCGTGGCGTTCTGGCGTCACTCGAGACGGCGGAAGGTGTCGAGAGTCTGACACAGCGCGGTGTGGAGATAATCGTCGACACATGCGTTGTCGTAGCTCCGATCCTGCCAGGTACCGGCGGTGTTCTCATGACTAGTTCCGGTAAGTTCGCACACTATGCTCCAGCCAACACGGGTTACGAAGTGGTATACGGCAGCCTCGAAGACTGCGTGGCCTCTGCCGTGGCTGGAAGCATTGTGCGCGACGAGACACTGTGGAATTGATCGGATGACAATGGACTTATTCGGACGCGTATTGGTGCCCGGTGACGCGTCAGGCACGCTTTTGCGGCTGCGCTCGCCCATCAGTTTTTGGGGGGGAGTGGACCCGCGTACCGGGATTGTCTCCGATCCACGACACCCAAACTATGGTGACAGTATCACCGATACGGTTCTGATCGTTCCGGCCACGGCTGGATCCAGTTCCTCCAGCGCGATAATGCTGGAGTTGCTGCGTAGCAAACTGGCGCCAGCAGCACTACTCCTGGCTCGTCACGACGGGATCTTGGCATTGGGGGTGCTGGTTGCGCGGGAATTGGGATACGGAACGATACCCGTCGTTGAGGTGACTCCGAAGGTCCTGCAGTTGCTGCCGGAGGGTGGGACAGCCACGGTCACGAGAACGGGATCGATTGAGTTCCAATGACTACAATCGCACTCATTGCACTTCACTCGCTCTGGTCTGTACACGCCTTGTCGAGCTGAAGTGCAGCCGAGTTGATGCAGTAGCGGATGCCCGTCGGCTCCGGTCCATCGGGGAAGGCGTGTCCCAAATGGGCGTCACAGCGGGAGCATTTAACTTCGGTGCGTAGCATGGCTAAGCTACGGTCTTCTTCAGTCGAGACTGCCGTGTCGTTCGCCGCAGCATAGAAGCTGGGCCAGCCAGACCCACTGTCGAACTTCGTTTCCGAACCAAACAGCTCACTCCCACAACAGACACAGCGATACATGCCGGCTGCTTTGGAATCGCAGTACTTCCCAGTGAACGGCGCCTCGGTACCCTTCTGCCTAGTCACACGGTACTGTTCGTCGGTGAGTTGCCGCTGCCATTCCGAGTCTGGTTTGTTGACCTTTTTATCCATCCTACGTGGCCTTCCCGATACTGACCGCAGAAGAAACCGCATTCTGAGAGTCCCGCGCAACGCTAGGGCAGCGGGGCTTCGTCTAGCTTCGTTGCTGCAACCACAACTCCACTTGCTCATAGACTGTGGGTGAGAGATCCCCGCCGTCACCGGCTTCCTGCGCGATGTCATGGTGCTCGAGCAGCGCCTCCAGGGCTTTTCCCGTTGCGTACTTGCTGTGATGCCAGACTGTCAGAACCGGCCAATGTGCCCGCAAGCTCCGGGTAAGATTCTCAACCATCGTGACGTCATTGGAAGCCTCGAGTTCAATCTCGACTTCGTAGTGGCACACTCGTCGATCGCCGAATTTGAACATTACATGATCGATGGCCAACTCGGCCTGCGACACGTCACCTGGCATGCCTCCGACAACCTGTCGCCGCCTGCGGTGAGTCTGCCGGTCCTGCGTCTGAACCAGGCCCATTCCCGCCAACACGTCGATCGATTTGGATTCAGTCAGCAGTGGATCGGGCGAAGGAACGTCAACGCCCTTCATGTTGAGTTCTGCTTGGATCCTCACCAGGGCTTCGCGCGACCAATCCTGCTCCAGCTCCTCGCGCTGCATCGTGCTCCCGATGTTGACTTCCGGGCCCTTCAAGGTCAGCAACTGCCGGGATTGGATTGACCTCACCCGCAACGCAACGCCGTGGCGCTCCAGTTGCAGATCCGGTGTGTCAAAGTACAGATCGTGGACCGTGATCGATTCGATCTTGTGGAGCAGAAAACCACACAGGGATTCGAGCCGTGCGATGTCATCGGCGATTGCCTGGGGTGCGTCTGACAGGATCACCAGCTTGGTTTCGACTTCTAGGTGTGGTGTGGTCATTCAAGGTTTGGCCCGGAGTCGTTGACGAGGATGGAAAACCGGACCTGCAGCCCCTGCAGATGAGATTATCCGATGAATCGCCGGCGTACCCAAACCAATACGATCAGCACCAGGACGGCGATCGCAAGGTAGAGCAACAACTTCTTGACCTTTGAGGCCGGCCAATGCTTTGCGGTCTTCCAGATAGCACGGTTTATCAGATAAGCGGCTACGATTTCCACAACGAGCAGCACGATGCCGACGCCTGCTGTCGGGAACGGAAACGCCACCGCCACCCCGGACAATAGAATCCCGTACACGAGGATTGCGGTAACCCACCACATGGCCACACCAGTCGAACTCTCCAGATCCAACTTCGCAGACGGGGGCTCGGATTCATTGGAAGCCATGGTTCGCGGGGAGGCAGCTTCGGACTGCGGGGTGTCGGCCGCCGAATCATCAGTGGTGACCCGGCCCGACTCGCGTGGTGGATGAACGTCCCTCTCACAGTGATTGCACGTCGTAGCAGAGCGCTCGATCCACTCCCAGCACCACGGACAGCGCCGTTGGTTCTCGTTGGAACTCACTTCTTTGGCGATTCGACTCACCCCCTGTGTTTCACCAGATCGATCCGGCTATCCGTACCACAATGTTGTGAAAAAGACGACGCCGCCGGCACCGAACTACCAGCGGCGTGTCTCTCTACCTCCGCAACCCGGTACGATGCCACACCAGGCACCTACCGGCGCAGTAGAATCTGTGCGATTCGGTCCGGATCAAGGATCCGTGCGGCGATCGCTTGCCCATGCCAGGTTGCGGGCGGTACCTAGACTAGACAATGGATCACCTCCTTTGCTGGGGTTTTAGCCTCGGGCGCGAACGAAACTCGAGTGACCGCCTCAGACGTCGGTCCGAATCGGTCTGAGCCCACCGGCAAAGTAGGGGTTTCCTCAAGTCAGGGCAATGCTCTGCGTGTCCCAGGGCGCAAAAAAACCGCCCGTGCAGGTGAGAAGGCACGGACGGATCGATATCTTCGTCGTCGCGGCTAACTGGTTGTGAGATTAAAGCTTAGGCCGCCTCTCTCCGGTCGAAGCACTCTCGCCGCTCAACCTGACGGCGCCAGTCGTCCTCGCGCCGGTCGATGCCGCATCTCTGCCCCACCGGCAGGACTATCACCTCAACCCGCCTTTCCTCCGCCCTCCGCTCCATTCTGGACCGGCGGTCATCCGAATTCCGCCTTCTGTTCTTGCGACGTTCGGGAATCCACTGCTCAGCCATTGGGTTCTCCTCGGACCACCAAATGCCAACCGCAGGCACGATCCGCAGATGGATCTCGCCTCACAAACAAGATCTACAAACGGCCGCGTTAATGCTAGTCATGGCCACGAAGCATGATGTGATGCAAGTGGCAGGCCTACAACTCCGAAAAAGTACCGAAGTCCCAGATTTTACCTTCTACGCCCTATGGTACACCGATGAACGAAAGATGTGCGGATGCTCCGAGCGCCGTGCCTCGGGGTCTTTACGCCGGTTTGTTGTGGTCGCGTCACAACACCATTGTAGCATGCCTTCTATCGCTCAGACTTCGGCGCTCCATTCCTGTTCGCAGTTGACCTTTCCTGCGATCACCCCGGAGTCTGCGTCGGTCGGTTTCAACCGATAGCGTAGCGGCTCTGCGCTCTGCGGGACCGACCCTCCGATCGTAGCTCGCATCGCGGCGGACCACCAACCTTCTCGCATCCGCCCGGTGGCTGGCCCGATCTCTACCGCGGGACCATCGCTCCAGGGCCTTCCGCTGCAGCAAAGTCGCGATACGCAGTTCCACTTCGGTCATTAGATCCTTTGGCTTCCGGGACGGCCCATCCGGTACGGGCCGGCGGGCGTCAGCGACATGGTCAAACGCAATATGTGCCCGCCTCAGCGATCCGCGCACCTCCTCGACCGAGAGACCATCGCTCCGTTCGCTAACGAGTTGTGCGAATCCGGGATCAACTCCGAACAGCATTTCGATGACATTGCGGACCTTGCGGTCACGGGCGTGCATCTGCCACACCCATTCGATCCGATTGAGTTCCAAGAGCTTGGGGGACAGTAGCTCGAACGTCGCCTCCGCAGTCTCGAAATCACCCTGACTCAGTTGCACGGCGCGAAACGGCCCATCATCACCACTCACTGCAGCTTCGACCCTGTACAGGTGATAATCATCTCCGTTGGTTACCACCACCCAGTTGAGATTGCTCGACTCAGCGCAGCGGAACAGGCGCCCGAGCCAGGGGGCTTCGTGAATCCCGGTGCCAAGTGGCACGACCTCGATCAGCAATTGTGGAATGTCGAGGACGCGTAGCACATAGTCCACCGGTTCTTCGAGTCGCTTGAGCTTCACGCCACGCGACACCTGATCTTCGGCATCCAGATCCCACCCGATTGCCCGGAGAATAGGCTCGACCAGGGTGGCTTTGGTGTTAGCGTTATCCCACTGCGTTCTCGGGGTGCCTGCAGGTGACCCGGGTCTCGCCCGATGAACACGGGCTGCGACGACAGGAAGAATCTGGCCCAGCGTAGCAAGCATCTTAGTACCCCATCAGACGGTATCCCCCAAAACCCACACCGCTGCAGGATCCAGTACCGGATGCGACGGGTCCAACTTATGGCCGCCTGGCTATTCCTCCAAACACACGCGACTAAACCGTTTGATAGGTATCGCCCGACACGACACGGCCACGGCGAGTGTCGACACACCTAAGTGCTTGTGAATCAATGTGTTGACTAAAGGGGACGGTCAAATGACCGATAGTTGGACGCCAATCACTACCTTGTAAGCAGCCAGACGGTGAGATACCCGCTTACGAGGTATGAGACCCGAGAACAGCCGACAAACTCCCACCGTTCCTCAATCACACCTAGAGGATTCCGTCGGCTGGGGGGCGAGGGGCTGGAGGGGCCCCTCGTCCTCAGTTTTTTCTACTCCTAGTGGTTCAGTTGAGAGCGCAGATCACTCGCCAGCTCACTCACCTGAACATCTCCTCTCTTGGTCATCCTCTCGGCCGCCGCAAGTGCCCGCTGGGCCGTGCGCTTTGAACCGGATTCGTGAGCCTCTTTCGCCACCGCGATGGCCTGCTCCGCAACTTCCTGGCAGGGATTCACCTTGGCTGACAGCTCTACGGTCAGGACCCGCGACTCCAGATCGTCGCGACCCGCTAGCTCCTCAACAGCACGTTTTCTCAGTCGCTGCCGCTGCCCCCGCGTGAGACATTCTGCCCGGACAACCTGGGCAAACAGGGGAGCAGTGAACCAATAGCGCACCGTGTTGTAAGTCAGGAAGCGTCTCCGCTCCAGCACGTCCAGCGCCTTTTCGATCTGAGCATCCGGCAGTTCCACCAGCGCCTTGATCAGTTCCATATCCAGTGCAAGTCCGCCGATGCTTGCCGCCCGCAACACTGTCATGCTGTCCTCATCCAAGCCGGACACACGGGCCACTATGGCCACTCTCACCAGGTCGGGAACCGAGAACGGCAACGGACTATCGAGCGTTGTGCCCTCAGCAGGCCATTGCAGCAGGTCTTCCTTGAGGGTCGGAGCACGGTCGAGGCTCTGCAACAGTGTCACCGCCAAGAAGGGATTGCCGGCGGCTTCGTAATCGATGCGGCGCGCAAGTCGGTCTACTTCATCGGACGAATTGCACCAGTTGGCCAGGTGACCAACCAGCTCATGCATCTCTTCGTCCGAGAGCACTTTGAGCACCACAACTGCACCCGGAATGCTGCGACCTACTTCGCTGCGGAGCCGCGTCAGTTCGACTGACGCCCCCCCCCCCCCCCCCCCCCCCCTCCCCCGCCCCCC
>Ga0255055_10003586_pt1 | contig 10435 bp, 7 predicted proteins | sample JV7_2_27_MG_FD_188633 | JGI IMG/M metagenome (GOLD analysis project Ga0255055, IMG submission 188633) | Seawater microbial communities from Jervis Inlet, British Columbia, Canada - JV7_2_27 | ecosystem: Environmental > Aquatic > Marine > Inlet | place: Canada: British Columbia | collected... | reverse complement strand
GTCCGAGCATTTTCATTAAACCCTTTTGAACTGTTTCTGTATTTTGAATTATTGCTGCTGCTGTTCTGGTTAGTTTCCTTTCATATATTCGATTAACGAGGATCCAAATCAAATACTCTTTTTTAATGCCTTTAGTTGTTGGTTGGGTCCAGGGATCCCTGTAGTCTGCTATCCAAGGGATATTAGTTACCCTGCTCAGGTGACTGGCGATTTTAAAATCTGTCCAAGGTGGTCCGGTCGCAATAATGACGTCAAATTGATGCTGCTTCATAATGAACAAAGCGGCCTTATATGCTGTTTCGTACCATCCCGCTTTCTCATCGGGGATTAATAATATATTTCTAATTACAAAACTTAAAAACTTGCGTATGGTGAAATCAATTAGTGAAGGATTGTTTTTGGATGAAAACTTTCCCCTTAAATCCCATATTTTTTTAAATTTTTGATTATATGGAACCCTGTACACAAGGCAATTGATTTTACTATCATGCGCCCTGGAAATCAGCGCGGGTTTGTCGAGTGAATTTTGCGCTTTTGACTCATCTTTCAGCTTGGTGATAATAATTGGTTCCCAGCCAGATTTCTGAAGATATTTTGCCCATGCATGCACCCGATAGCTTGCAGCCATAATTTCAGGAAGATAATGGTAGGAAATTATTAAAATTTTTCGCTTATCTCTCATAAAAATATTACTCTTCAGAAAACTGTTAAGAACGTGCAGTTAGCAGAGAAATTATGCTTTCTTTTATTATTGTGGTCATACCGTAGTTAAAAATTCTATCTAATATTAAAATCAAAATCATGTATAATAGACCGCCTGAGATTACCAGCAATAGTAGTTCTATCAACTTTTCATAATATAAAAAATATCTAAACCAGGATATAAAGGAAATGCTTGCAAGCATACTTAACAACGGAATTGCTATTAGCTTTAATAATTTATTGGATTCGAATCCCAATATTTTATTCGCTTCATAAATGGATACAAATGCTGCGGTCGAATTACTGGCAAGGACGGCAATTGAGACACCTATAACACCCCAGCTTTTCGAGAGCGGATATATCAGCAACCCCAACACAAGGAAGTTTATTAATTGCCATTTTGTATTAACTTTGGGTTTTCCGGCTGCATTAAAGACAGAGCTCGTAGCATCTATGAGTGTCTTTACTAAACCAGCCCACACTAATACTTTTACTATCGGCGCAACAGCCAACCATTTCTCAGATAAAAATAATCTTACTAAATCCGATGAAAATATAAATATTGCGCCCGCAAACGGGGTTGCAATAAAAGTGATCATTTTCATTACATTGAGATAAGCCTTTCCAAATCTTTTGAGATCGTTTTGAATTTTAGAATAGGCTGGAAAGGTTACCAGAGAGATTACACTAGAAGTCTCCGTAGTGGGCAGGTTGGAGATCATAAACGCCATTTGATAGAGTCCTAAGGCTGCTACACCAAACATTTTGCCCAGGAACAGATCATCTCCCTGGGAAATTATAAAGGCCAAAATGCTTGATCCAAATATCCATTTTCCAAATCCAAAAAGATTACCGAATTTTTTTTTATCAAAACGCAGGCTTGGGCGGAAAGGGTGAAGGACATAAGACATGATTAACCTTGTGATACTTCCGGCAATTCCTCCCAATACTAACGCCCATACATTTCTCAATATAAATGCTGCCGGCAGGGCAACGATTATATTACCTAACAGAATGGATAATTCATACAGGTATTGTTTTTTGAAATCCAGTTCTTTCAGAAAATAGACAATCCCTATATTGCGAAAACCTGCTATTACAACTGAAAGCCCAAATATCTGAATAATAATTTTTGCTTCAGGAGCGTCAAAAAATTGTGCCACATATGGTGCTGAGAGAATCAGAACTATATATATGATTAAACATCTTAAAATAGAGGTGGTCCAGACTGTATCAAGGTAACTTTGAATGGCTTCTTTCTTTTGTATTAAAGCCGTACCTAAACCTGGCTGTGAAAAAGTTTCAATAATAGAAATTGATATCGTTGCGACACCGATCAAACCAAAATCTTCAGGCAACAACAGTCGGGCAAGAACAAATGTTCTTATCAGGCCAAGAGCTCTATTTGTCAGCCGGAGCCCAAGAACCCAAAAGCTGCCTTTGACTACCTTTCCAGCGAACGATGTTATTTCACCTCCGCCCGGAGGTGAATTAGAGATTTTTTTCTCAGAATTAATACCGCTTTCCATTCTCACTATTTAATTATTTTGTTCCGATGGTTATGATTTTTTCATTATAATAGGGAATTATACTCATTGCAAAATTCAACAATTTAGCTCTCCATTTACTGTTTTTAGCGGGGGCATTTAACCTTGTCTGGATTTTTGCGATCTTGAATCCTGAATTACAGAGGGACAAAGTTATCTCTTTGACTGTATATTCACGCGGGTGAACGCGTGAATCGAAAGGTGTCTTATCATTCTCAAATTCTTCATCAGAAAAATGACCGGAAGGATTTATGCCTCTAATTATTTGAAAGATATTTCGCAGGCTGGAAAAATTTGGAGTAGTGACGATTAATTTTCCGCCTGGTCTTAATATGGGATATATTTTTGAAAAGAATGCTTTTGGTGATATTAATAAATGCTCGACAACTTCAGATGCGATTACAGCATCAAATGTATTATCTGGATAAGGAATCTTTTCAAAATGAAGGTCACAAGGTAGTACCTGTATCCCCTGTTGAATTGGGTAGCGGCAGTACGCATTTATGTTCGCAGGATGATCGACTCCGTATACTTCATAATTATAGACTTGCTTTAAGACAACCGCATATATCCCGTAGGCTATCCCTAAATCTAAAACCTTTCCGCCCACTGTATTTTTAAGCGCAGCTTCAATGACATTTGGGTTATGGTAATCAACTCCTGTATCTATCACGGCTTGAGGAGTCACAGGTCGCTCCTTATAATCTAAAGGATAATCAGAATAAAGTTCTGCTGCTTCGGACGCAAATTTTTTTAATATCTTTATATGCTTATTTTTAGTATCTGGTTTCATGGTAAATTTGTTTTAATGAGAGACATTATTATCATCACCGGTGGATAGGTCATCTATAACAAGAATATGATGTCCCTGCTTCAATAGCCTTCAGACAAATGAGAACCGATAAAGCCAGCCCCACCAGTAATCAGATAAACTTTATTATTTTCACTATTTTGCATTTCTTCCCTCTCCTCATTAGAGATAATTTGGTAATTTAATATATAGTTTGTAAATAAAGCTCCGCCTTCTCAATTACATTAGGCGAAGATATGCAAGCTTCTGCAATCTCAATAAATTCCTAACGAATTGCCAAGGGAAATTGCCGTAAAATAAATTGTATTTTGCTCTGAATGCCTCAAATATTGGTGTATCAGGGCATTAAAGAAATGGGCTTTATGATGCGAGCGCTCATAAAGCCCACAATTGTTTCCAAAAATTTTGCAAGTTCTGTGCCCAGGAAATTGAAATGATTGGGTTTATTTTCCTTTAAAAAAAGGAAAATAGTTTTCAAAAATTGGATAAACCGTAAAGATTATTTTTTTAGTGAAATTTTAGTATGTTATGAATATTATTGCGTAAAAAATATCCCGGTCTTCTCTATTTCTTATGCCTTTTTCTTTTGCAATCCGTCCAAAGCAGTTAAGCAATTGGCATTTTGTGACATTTAATTGACGTGCGCTCGAGTTTCAGAAACGGACAGAACAGGTGATAAGGGAATCAAGTATAGCGTTAATTCCTATGATTACAGAAAGTTAAATAAGGTTTCGTGAAATTCTCCCCTGGCACCCTTTTCTTGGCCTTATTTTAGTCCTGTCACCGTCAATTTTTTTACTACCCTCCACAATACTCCACCCTGTTTAAAATTTTTGATAGACTTTTTAAGCTTTAAGAATTATTATAGAAATTAAATTATTTGTTATATTTTTTCTTGACAGTACTGGTAATATGTACTTAAATTGATAGTGTAGTGGATTAAAGTGGAATAGGATGGAGAATTATGCTCCGAGGTAGTTCATTTCATACCATCGATAACAAAGGTCGCCTGATAATTCCGGCCCGATTTCGCCAGTATATCAAGTCGGGTAAAGGTGATGGGGTTATGATCTCGCGTATGGATAACTGCCTGGTGGCCTATCCGTTTAAGGAATGGCGAAATTTAGAAAACAAGATCTTATCGCTGGCCGAGACCAGCGGGAACATGCGCCGGTTCAGACGGGTGTTTATCGGGGGGGCCTTTGAATGCAGCTGCGACAAGCAGGACCGCATTCTCATTCCGCAGAGTTTAAGGCAGTATGCGGATTTTAACAAAGAAATCGTGCTGGTCGGCGTCCTCGAGCATTTTGAAATCTGGGCCCGCGAAAAGTGGGAGCAGGAAAACATCGCATTGGAAAAAGATTTTAAAAAGGAGGAGGTCAGAAACGAAATTGCCAAATTAGGACTCTAAATCTATGGCGTACAGACACATCCCTGCAATGCTCAACGAGACTATCCAATATCTGAACTGTAGGCCGGGCAAAACCTATACAGACTGTACCCTGGGTGGTTCGGGTCATGCCAAAGCCATATGTGAACGGATTCTGCCGGATGGTTTGTTCATTGGGATCGACCAAGACATTGACGCCATCACAAATGCCAAAAAGGCCCTGCAATCCTATTCATCAAATATCCACCTCTTCCATGGCAATTTCCTAAATCTGCCTCAATATTTAGCCCAATTAAAAATAGATGCCGTTGACGGCATCCTGCTCGATCTCGGACTATCGCTGCATCAGCTTGAAAGCAGCAGCAGAGGCTTTAGTTTCAATAAAGACGAACCGCTGGATATGCGGATGGATAAACAATCCGCAACCAAAGCCGACGATTTAGTCAACAATTTAGCGGAGGAAGAGCTCCGAAAAATTTTTAAAGACTTCGGGGAAGAACGCTGGTCCAAGCGGATTGCCCGCAGTGTCGTAAAAAACCGCAGGCAAAAAAAAATTCAAACCAGCAAAGAACTGAGCCAAATCGTATTGAGCGCGATTCCCCGTCAAACCCAGAGAAAACACCGCATCCATCCGGCCACCCGGGTGTTTATGGCGCTGCGGATTGCGGTGAATAAAGAACTCGAGGTGCTGAACGCGTTTATGGCCGGTGTGGCCGATTGGTTGAACCCAAAGGGCCGGCTCTGTGTTTTATCGTTTCATTCGCTCGAGGACCGCATCGTCAAACGACAGATCAAAGCATTGGAAAAAGGATGCATCTGTCCACCGAAATTACCCGAATGCGGTTGCGGTAAAAAAAGTGTGATGCGTGTTTTGACAAAAAGGGTTGTGCGACCGGGCGAAAAGGAAATAGCGGTCAACCCGATGGCCCGCAGCACCCGGCTTAGAGCGGCGGAGAGGATTTAGTCCACAGACAAAAAATTATCCGCAGATTTCGCAGATTAACGCAGATTATTTTTGGTTATATTTATATATTCTGTTTGTGTGTGTCTGTGTGGGTCCGTGGCTAATTTTTAATTTATTCGCAGATTTCACAGATTAGAACTAGGAAAAATGTTTATGGCACAGTTTGATAAGATCGTTTTTTTATTGCAGTTCATTTTATTGCTCCTGCTGGTCGTATTTGCTTTGGCTGTATGACAGGTTGGCCTAATATATGAAAATTAATGCGAATCGGCAACACCCATGAAACGCAGAAAAAAAAAGACTCGAAATCCCAAAGTACTGGCTGCCTGTCTGATTTTTATGGGTCTTTTTATTAGCGAGCTCCTTTTTTACACGTGGTGCCGCGTCCAGAGCATCCAGGTCCGATACGAAATTTCCGAACTCGCTGCCAACCAGGAACGGCTGGTGATGATGCAGGACAATCTAAAAATTGAACTGGCGCGGCTAAAATCACCCGAGCGCATTGCCAAAATCGCCAAACAGCAGCTGGGCCTTATTTTGCCGACAAACAAACAGCTCATCTTGGTACCCTAATGACTAATAAATACATGAAATTGCGCGTTTTTTTTGTCGGATTTGTTTTCATCGTTCTGTTTGCGGCGATTGGTGCAAAAGCCGTCCATCTGCAGGTGTATCGCAGTCCGTGGCTGGCCCAAAAAGCCTCAAACGAGTATGAAAAGTCCTTTACGTCAAACGGCAAAAGGGGAACGGTCTACGACCGCAATCTCAGGGAAATGGCCGTCAGCATCGATGTAACCTCTATTGCCGCCCGACCGGCTAAAATAAAGCACCCGCAGGCCACATCCAAAGCGCTGGCAAAGATTTTTAAAACGGATCGTCGCAAAATAAAAAAGAAACTCAAATCCAAAAGCCCGTTTGTCTGGGTCAAACGCCAGGCGAGTCCAAAGGAAACCGCCGCAGTAAAAGCGCTGGGACTGGAGGGTATCGAGTTTGTACCCGAGCGCAACCGCTTCTACCCCAATAAAACGCTGGCATCGCAAGCGATCGGATTTACAGGCCTTGATGGTTACGGTCTGGAGGGAATTGAATTTTCCTATGATAGGTATCTACGCGGTTCGGATCGTAACTTCACGGTTTTAAGGGATGCGCTGGGTAAAGTTTTCAACGAGGAGCAAAAAAAAGGGGGGCACAGCGGCGGCTATAACATCGTTCTGACCATTGACCGCGCCCTACAGTATATCACCGAAAGTGCCCTGGAAGAAACCATCAAGGAATATTCCGCCCGATCGGGAATGGTAATTGTAATGGAGCCTCAAACCGGTGCCGTTTTGGCCCTGGCGCATGCTCCCTTTTTCAACCCGAATGCCTATACCGATTTCAACAAAGAGCTGTGGCGCAACCGGGCCATCACGGATCCCTTTGAACCGGGCTCTACGATGAAAATATTCAGCGCTGCGGCCGCGATCGATTCCGGAAATATCAAAGCAAGCAGTATCTTTTATTGTGAAAAGGGCGCCTATAAAATCGGGCGAAATGTCGTCCACGACATCAAAAAGCACGGCTGGCTGTCACTGCAACAAATCATTAAATATTCGAGTAATATCGGAGCCGTTAAAATTAGCGAAAAAGTCGGGCGCCAAAAACTTTACCATACGTTTCAGAAATTTGGTTTCGGCGCAAAGACCGGGATCGACTCTCCCGGAGAAACCGCCGGCAGCCTGGCCCATTACAAGAATTGGACCTCTATGGATACCGGCGCCATCGCCTTTGGTTATGGTATTGCGGTATCCGCCGTTCAACTCATCACGGCGGCTTCAGCCATTGCCAATGACGGGATCCTGATGAAGCCCTATTTTGTTAAGGCCATCACGGATCAAAGCGGCCAAACGCTAAAACAATTTCAACCGCGGACCGTCAGGCGCGTTATCTCAGAAAGGACCGCCCGAACGCTTAGAAATATCATGAAAACGGTCATCTCCGAAGGCGGCACTGGAACGAATGCCGCCCTTGAAGGCTATAGCGTTGGCGGCAAAACCGGAACCGCCCGCAAACTCGGTGATGACGGTGTATATTTGAATAACAAGCATATTGCTTCGTTTGTCGGGTTTACCCCGGTCGAAAATCCGAAATTGGCGATCCTGATCGTAATTGACGAGCCCAAAGGAAAATACTACGGCGGGACGGTCGCAGCACCGGTGTTTCGCCGGATTGCCCGCGAAGCGCTGAATTATCTCAACATACCGCCCCAGAGCGGAACAAAACGATTTGCGACCTCCCGCAGGATCGAGGTCAGCGGGTGAAATTTTCGGATCTCATTAAGGCTGTAAAACCACTTTGGGTTGACCCTAAAGATGTTCAGAAAAGCACAGATCCGGAAATTAAGTCGGTTCATTACCGCGCCCAGGACGTTGAGCCCGGCGGGTTGTTTGTTGCCATAGCGGGTCAGGCCGCCGACGGCCACGATTTTATCGAGGCGGCTATAAAAAAAGGTGCCGTCGCGATCGTATCGCAAAAAGAATTAGGAAGTGAAATCCTTAACATCCAGGTCGCCGATACCCGGCAAGCACTGGCCGATATTGCCGCCTGGTTTTACGGCCGGCCATCGCAGCAGCTGACGGTAATCGGTATTACCGGCACCAACGGAAAGACCACCACAGCTTATCTGGTGGAAAGTATCCTGCAGCAGGCCGGATGCAGCGTTGGGGTTATCGGAACCATCAATTACCGCTATGCGGGTAAGTGCTTTGACAACCCGGTAACCACACCCGAGTCGCTTGATTTACAGCGAATTTTAGCCGATATGCTGCGGGCCGGCGTCAGCCATGTTGTCATGGAAGCATCGTCGCATGCGATTGATCTTTATCGAATCAGAAGCTGCTGGTTGGATGTGGCCGTGTTTATCAACCTGAGCCAGGATCATCTCGATTTTCACGGTAACATGCAATCTTATTGGGCCAGCAAAAAAAGGCTGTTTAGTGACTATCTCCTTGCGGGACCCAAAAAAGATCAGGCCGTAGCCGTCATTAATTGCAACAGCTCAAAGGGCCAAGAACTGGCGAACAGCCTGCAAGTTCCGGCAATTAAAATCGGGTCCGGACCGGGTGATACGGTTAGAACCGCGAGTGTAAAATGTGACCGAAACGGTATTGCGGGAGAAATTGAAACCCCCGGCGGAAAATTTGATTTTAAATCCCGGCTTGTCGGCGAGCACAACCTGGAAAATATCCTGTGTGCGGCCGGCGTAGGATTGGCGCTGAATCTGTCGACCGACGACCTCAAATCCGGAATAAATGCGGTTGCGGCCATACCGGGTCGTCTGGAGCGCATTGAAAACGACAGCGGTCGGTTTGTGTATGTGGATTATGCCCATACACCCGATGCATTGGAAAATGTCATTCGCGCCCTGCGGGCAGTTAGCGCCGATAGAATCATCTGTGTATTTGGCTGCGGCGGAGACCGCGACAGTGAAAAGCGGCCGCTAATGGGGGCAATCGCAGCCCGATTGAGTGATTTTGCGGTGATCACCTCGGATAATCCGCGCACAGAGGAACCCATGGCGATTATCGATCAAATTCTAGCAGGTACCCGGCAAATAAACGGCAGGCGCTATTCGCCAACCGATTTACAGAACGGATTTAACGAAAAAGGCTATGTGGTCGAGGCTGACCGGCAGCGCGCAATCCAGCAGGGAATCAGCGTGTCCCGGAGCGGCGATACGGTACTTATTGCCGGCAAGGGCCATGAAACGTACCAGATTCTCGGTACGTCCACCATTGACTTTGATGATAGAGAAGAGGCCAGAAAGGCGCTGCGCGCTGTCAGTGGTCAGTAATCAGTGGCCATAGGCCATTGCAAGGCTCCCACAACGGACAACGGACAATGGACAACGGACATCCTTCACCATGGACATTATCTGAAATCCTTAAAGCCACCGGCGGCGAGTTGCTGAGCGGCGAGGATGAACACCGATTTGAAGCGGTATGTATTGACTCCCGCAGCATCGCCCCGAATGATTTGTTTGTTGCCATTGTCGGTGATGTCCATGACGGTCATGCCTTTATCAGCGATGTCGTTGAGCAGGGTACCGGCGGTCTGCTTGTCAACACGGAAAAAGCACGGGATTTGCCCATATCCGCATGGCAAACCCGAAACATTGTCTGTGTGGCCGTCAGAGATACGACCCGGGCGCTGGGTGATCTGGCCGCCTTTCATCGCGCCCGAACGGATGTGGCGCTAATCGCGATTACAGGCTCAAACGGCAAAACCACCACCCGTCAAATGACGGCCGCGGTGGTTGCCAGAAAGTTTAATACGCTTTCAACGATAGAGAATTATAACAATCAGATCGGCGTTCCGTTAACGCTGCTCAGGCTTGCGCCCGGGCACAACTGGGCCGTGGTGGAACTGGGCACCAACCGCCCCGGTGAGATCGCAAGGTTAGCCCAAATCTGTTTACCGGATATCGGCGTGATTACCAATATCGGGCCGGCCCACCTCGAGGGTCTCGGTTCACTGGATGGCGTCATGCGCGAAAAGGGACAGCTGATCGAGCATCTCAAAGCAAAGGGCAAAGCGGTGTTGAACGCCGATGACCGCAGGGTATCTAAAATTGCAGCCGGGACAAAGCGGCCGAAAACAGACGTGCTTTTTTTCGGCCTATCCGAGAACGCCGGTATTCGGGCCACTGCCGTAAACGAAAAAGCATCCGGTATTTCCTTTAGCCTGGATTTACCGCAGGAAAGTTTGACGGTGGAGCTAAAAGCAGCCGGCCAATTTATGGTCACAAATGCCCTGGCCGCTGCAGCGGTCGGTCATCTGCTGGGATTGCCGCCCGCGGAGATTAAAGTGGGCCTGGAAACCTTCGAACCGGCCTGGGGTCGCATGAACATTCTGCAGACCGCCAGCGGCATTCACGTCATCGATGATACGTACAATGCCAATCCGGACTCCATGAAAGCGGCCATTACAACGCTGAAGTCTTTACGCGCCAACAATCGAAGCGTATTTGTCGCCGGAGATAT
>Ga0255055_10003584_pt1 | contig 10437 bp, 12 predicted proteins | sample JV7_2_27_MG_FD_188633 | JGI IMG/M metagenome (GOLD analysis project Ga0255055, IMG submission 188633) | Seawater microbial communities from Jervis Inlet, British Columbia, Canada - JV7_2_27 | ecosystem: Environmental > Aquatic > Marine > Inlet | place: Canada: British Columbia | collected... | reverse complement strand
ACTAACACTTGTAAATCAGTAATATCTATATTAGTATATGTGTTGGATTTCATGTGAAATATTTCTCAACCTGAATCCAGGCTAATTTTATTACTCCGGATCATTGCTTTCACCCACCAAACCGGCGACAGGAAAGGAGAATCCTATGACACCAGAACAGGAACTTATCAGCGCTTTAGAGACGATACCCTGGATTCAGGAACTAGATCCAGAGTATTTTGAGAAACTTGCGGGTATTTCCAGCGTTATTGAGCTGGATGCCGGCGTCAAGTTGTTTCAACAAGGAGATAAGCAAGATTTTCTCTATGTCGTTCTTAAGGGTAGGGTCGCAATAGAGATCGCTGTTCCGGGCAAAGGACGAACAAGGATCTATACTGCCGAGCCATCAGATATGCTGGGCTGGTCCAGCGTGACCCCGGTTGTCCGCCAAATGACTGCCAGCGCAGTGACCGTTCTACCCAGCGCCCTGGTGCGAATAAAAGCATCAAAACTACAAAAATTATGTGATCAAAATCACTCATTTGGATATGTGGTAATGCAGAGAATTGCCAACGTAGCTGCCAGCAGACTGTTATTTACCAGGCTTCAACTTCTAGACATCTTCTCACACTCCAGCAAGGAAGTAAAAAATGCCTAAACAAACCCCTGAGATCGGTGCGACCATTGTCGTTTCAAAACCAGAACTTGACGCCATTCTCATATCCCTCTCAAACCTGGAATATGATTTGGAAGGTCCAAAAGTAAAGGATCACACAGTCATATTAGGACCCATTCAAAGTATTTCGGATTTACCAAAGGGATATACCAGCCAGGAAGAACCGGGGAAATACACCTTATCCTCCACTGGAAAGGATAATTATTTTGATGTAACCTCCGGACCCCAGTCCTGGAAGAAGTATTTCTTTCCTCCCCGGGCTCAATTGATGATCTTCCAGCAAGATACTGACATATCACCTGACTGGACTCTAGCAAGCGCCGTGGAAGAAACCCCATGTTATGCACTAATTGGCGTCCAGCCCTGTGATCTGGCAGGGATCCACATCCAGGACAAGATATTTCTAGAGGGCGACCGCTGTGATCCAATTTATCGGGACCGACGCGAAAAAGCCTTTATTCTGGCTGCCAATTGCACTGAGCCCTGCGAGACTTGCTTCTGCACCTCTATGGGAACCGGACCTAAAGCTGAAACAGGCTTTGACCTTTCGCTCACTGAACTAAAGGATCATTTCCTAATTGAGGTTGGCTCAGAAACTGGCAGCAAGGTTTTAACCGGTCTGGACTGGAAAACAGCTAACGAAAAAACCCTCAAAGAAGCCGCTGACGCACTGCAGGCTGCCAGGGAGAAAATTAACCTCAACCTTCCCCAACCGGAAAAACTGGAAAAAGAATTACTCAGCAACCTGGAACATCCCCACTGGGATGATGTTGCCGGACGATGCTTAAGCTGCGGCAGCTGCACCCAGGTTTGTCCTACCTGTTTTTGCTGGGATGCTACGGATGTCACCAAATTGCCAGGAGATACCATCATCCGCGAGCGCAGCTGGGATTCCTGCTTTAACCCGGATTATACCTATGTGTCCCACGGAAATACCCGTCCCAATACCAGGGCACGCTACCGGCAGTGGTTAACCCACAAATTTGCCAGCTGGTACGAACAATATGGCAGCTCCGGCTGTGTGGGCTGCGGCCGCTGCATCACCTGGTGCCCGGCAGAAATTAACCACCTTGAAGAAATAGCTGCAATCCGTGAAGGAGAGCCCTCATGACTGCCCTAACCAAGACAAAACCTATCACCGACTGCACCTCAGATCCCATGCTGCCCAATTGGGCAAAAATCGTGAAAATTGAGAATGAAGCACCGGGAGTTAACACCTACTGGCTGCAATTTACTGATTCCAAGGTTCAGAAAGCCTTTTCGTTTCAACCGGGACAGTTTAACTTGCTAACCATACCCGGATATGGAGAAGCAGCAATATCCATCAGTTCTCATCCCAAAAACAAAGAAGCCATTGGGCACACCATCAGGTTGACGGGCAACGTTACTAACGCCATTGACCGTCTGGGCGTTGGCGGAACCCTGGGTCTGCGGGGACCATTTGGATCCTGCTGGCCTGTGGAAGATTTAAAAGGAAAAGATATTTACATTGCCGCCGGGGGTATTGGACTTCCCCCGCTGCGTCCGGTAATTTATCACATTATTGACAATCGGGAAGACTACGGAAAAGTGGTCTTAATCTATGGCGCCCGGACTCCGGAAGATCTGCAGTTCACCGAAGAATTTGATGACTGGGAGAAAGCCGGTATTGAACTCATGATCTGCGTGGATTCCTGCGATGACACCTGGACCGGGTTGGTAGGTGTCGTCCCTATGCTTTTTTACAACCTGCGGATTGATCCCAAAAAAGGTGCTCTGATGACCTGTGGACCAGAAATCATGATCCATTTTGCTGCCTATGAAGCAATCGCTCGAAGGATACCCAGAAAACGAATTTTTGTTTCCCTGGAAAAGAATATGAAATGCGGTTTTGGTTCCTGCGGCCATTGTCAGCTCGGCCCTTATTTTGTCTGTAAAGATGGACCGGTGTTCAGTTACAAGCAGATAGGTCCCTATCTTGAAGTGGAGGATTTCTAATGAGTAAACCAAGGGTAGCAGTTCATAAATTTTCATCTTGCGATGGCTGCCAGCTGGGAATTTTAAACCTGGAAGATGAGCTTCTGGATCTGGTTGGTGTGATAGAGATCGCCTATTTCCTGGAAGCCACCAGCAAAATTCAGCCTGGACCATATGATGTCGCCCTGGTGGAAGGTTCTGTCTCCACACCACACGAAGTTGAGCGTATCCAGAAAATCCGGGAGGAATCCAGCGTGCTGGTTGCGATCGGCACCTGCGCAACCGCAGGTGGCATCCAGTCCCTACGCAACTTCACTGAGCCGGGTCAGATGGCGGATACAGTTTACGATCATCCAGAATTCCTGGATTATCTGGATCTGGCAACACCGGTCTCGAAACATGTTAAAGTTGATCTGGAAATTTGGGGTTGTCCGGTAAGCAAATACCAGATTCTGGAAGCGATTATCGCCCTGCTCCAGCAGAGAACCCCCAATTTTCCCACCCACAGCGTCTGCCTGGATTGCAAACGCAACGGCACCGTGTGCGTGATGGTAACCCAGGGTATTCCCTGTGTTGGACCTGTCACCCGGGCTGGATGCGGGGCCATTTGCCCGGCAAACGGTCGAGGATGCTACGGCTGTTTTGGTCCAGCGCCCCAGGCAGAATTAGGGGCTATGATCCCCTTGTTACAAGCAGCGGAAGAATATCCGAACCAAACCGAACATCTGCTGCGGAATTTTGCCGGTTATGCCCCTGCTTTCAGGAACGCGGTTGACGCTATGCTAGAGGAGAGCTTAAAGAAATGACAAAAAATATCTCAATCCCTGCCCTCGCCCGCGTTGAAGGCGAAGGGGCGCTTTATATCCGAACCAAAGATAATGAGATTGAACACATTGAGTTAAATATTTACGAACCGCCCCGCTTTTTTGAAGGTTTCCTGCAAGGTCGTTACTTTCAGGAAGTACCTGACATCACCGCCCGTATTTGCGGGATCTGTCCCGTAGCCTACCAGATGAGCAGCGCCAAAGCATTGGAAAATGCCTATGATGTGGAAATTTCCCGGGAGGTTTATGATCTCCGGCGCCTGTTGTACTGCGCGGAATATATCGAAAGCCATGTCCTGCATATGTACATGCTTCAGGCACCAGATCTTCTGGGTGTAGATAGTGTGATCGAAATCGCAGCTATCGCTCCGGATGTGGTTAAAAAGGCGCTTCGTTCTAAAAAACTTGGCAATGACCTGTTAAAAGCCATCGGTGGCCGCAGTGTGCACCCGGTGAGTACTAAGGTTGGCGGGTTTTATCGCTGGCCTGATATGGACAAAATTAAGGGATTAATTGAAGATTATAAGTGGGGGCTGGAATTTGCCAAAGAAACTGCTCGTTGGGCAGTCGGTCTGAATTTTCCCGATTTTGAGATGGAATATGAGTATGTCGCTGTCAGTCACCCTGACCACTACGCAATATATGATGGAGATGTGCTTTCCTCAACTGGCAATAAAGTCCCTGTAGATAAATATGAAACTCGCTATTTAGAATCGCATGTTCCTCAATCCACTGCCCTGCACAGCCATACCGCTCAAGGTAATTCCTACTTTGTAGGTCCCCTGGCTCGCTACAACCTGAACTTTGAACAGCTCAGACCCCCAGCTATGGAGATCGCCAAGGAAATTGGTTTTGTACCCCCGGAGTTTAATCCCTATAAAGGATTACTTGCCCGGGCAATTGAAACAATTGAAGTTTATGACACGGCAATTGAACTGATGGAAGCTTATGATCCTCAAGGACCTTCCTATGCCAAGTTCGACTTAAAAGACGGGGAAGGTTATGGTGTTTCAGAAGCACCTCGGGGATTGCTTTACCACCGTTATAAAGTAGGCAAAGACGGACTAATTAAAGAGGCTACAATCACACCGCCAACAGCCCAAAACTATGCCCAGATGGAAGCAGATCTGGCACAACTTGCTCCTAAAGTTTTATTTGACCGTTCCCACGAGGAAGCCAGCCTGGCGCTGGAGCATTTACTGCGCTCCTATGATCCCTGCATCTCCTGCTCAACCCACTTCCTGAAGTTGAAGCACGAGCGGGTTTAGTTAATGACTGGGGGATTTTGTGAAGGTGAGACTGGGTGAAGAACAGTTTAAGGTTTAAGGTTAGCAGGTTTAACAAAAAAATCTCAGTATTATCGCTCAAGGGAGAGAGCCAGCTCTCCCGGGATTGATATCTGCGGGAGCTGGCCCTTCTGCTCCACTTCGTATCGCTCAGGACAGGCTCTGAGAGTTAATCAAGTGGCAGCGAGTTGATTGCTTGCCAATATTTATATCCAGCCTTTGGTGTCCCGTCGTTTTCAAAAAAACTCAGATGATCAAAGATACCCCCGGCAATACCAAATGACGCATCATGAGGAAATACCCAGATGATGACTTCAACATCAATCCCATTTGCTTGTTGGATAAGTTTCATCAAGAAATCAATTTGGTCCTGATCAGAACCCGCTACACCACTAGCGAGATCCTCAGTAGGCCATCCGGTTTCTGTAATCATCACTGGAAGGGATGTATATTCACGAATCTCTGCCAGGTAATCATCCGGAATATCAGCTACTGACTTATATTCCAAAAATGGATAAACAGTAAATGAAAACATATCCACTTTTCCAGTAAATTTATCAATGAGATGCCAGTGGCTTTCAAAATTTTGACCGGTAAGCGATGCTTCTCCCCTCATTCGTTCAAATTGGAAGTTGGTCATTACCCTGGTGTTTGGACTTACTACTTTAATCTTGTCGTAGGCTTCACGGACATATTGTACATACAAATCAAAAGTATCCTGCTGATATAAGTAAAAAGAGTTTATCTCAACTCCCAGGGAAAGATAGTCAGGTTGATATTTTTTTGCGTTTGCCACAGCCACCCGGATGAGTTCTTCTCCCTTTTCAGGGGTGAAAGGACCCTGTTCATGGCTTATAGAGAATGCAATATAGGGTTCCACGCCTTTCATCAGTTCAAAAGCTAATTGGGCTTGTTCAAGAATTCCTTCCTCATTTGCCTTCTCGCCAGGAGCAACATGAACACCATAGATCCCTCCATGTAATGCTGCGCCATACTCTAATAAATCATTCCAATCATCATTGCTTGAATTTGGATAATTTCGGGGGACAAATCCGGCTGTTCCCATTTCAAAACTTCTGGTTGAAATTGGAAGATCGGCAATGATGTCCGGGTCAGCTGCATCCCCTATAGAGGATCCAGGGTTTTCTGCCTGTTGGTCAGCTGGTGGTATCTCTTGATCACAGGCAGCTGCTAACAATATCAGGAGTATCCCTGCCAGGTGGAATAGTTTAATTCGCATGGATTTTTCTCCTTCAGTCTTTATTCCAATACTTCCTTGTGTTGTGGATTGATGGGCTCTAAAACAACTTATCTGATCTCTTTCCTAAAGATGACACTATCCTCTTCAGGGGGAATCAAGGGATCCAAATCGACCCGTTCAAAACCGCACTTCTGATAAAAATGGTGATTCTTGGTTGCCCAAACCGGCGTACCTAACCGCCAACTTTTTGTATCCGGATAGGTTTCCTCGATAAACTGCCAGGTATTCCAACCCACACCAAGATCCTGGTATTCCGGATCAACAAAGATAGTGCCTAGAATATTATTTCCTTTAGGAAGAATCCAGACAATGATCCCGCCGATTACTATCTCCCCAGAGATGACCTTGTATCCCACACTTTCCTGGTAAGGCAAAAGCCAGGTCCGGAAGAAATCCCCATTATCATATCCGGGCGGACCACCGCTCTTCTTCCCGAGATGTTTTTGAGCATCATCGTCGAAGGCCCGTTTCATAACCGGGGTCAAAGCCGGGATATCAATTTCTTCCATTGTCTGAAATCTGAGCTCAAGATCCTGATGTTTTTTTTCCATGACAGACCTCCAACCGAAACTTGAACTGGGTATCTATAGTTTATCTTAAAAAGGGTACCCTAATAAAAAGCCCAGCTTAGTTTTAGGCTGGGCTTTATTGTTCTTAATAATTAAGGACGATTTATCCAGGCCAGCCAATAAAGATGCCAATGGCAACAAGCACCGGGGTAACCAGGTTAATAATCACGTTTTGCCCCAGGAAGGGAATTAGTTCTTCCGTATTTTCCGCATGTTGTAAAACACCCCAGCTGTTAGGTATTACCAGGGGCAAAGAGAGAAATCCAATCAGGCTTGAAAGCGGAAAGTATTCAGTGATAACACCAAAAACAATGACAGCATAGGGCAGCAAGAGGAAAACAATATAAATCCAACTGCTCTTTTCTTTGCCGATCTTGATGGGAAGGTGTTTTCTTCCAACATTTTGATCAGCTTCTACATCTGGAAATTGGTTAAGAAGCAGCAGATTATTTACCAGGAAAAACGGCACCAACGAGGCAAGAAATGCTGTCCAGGAATATTGACCAGTTAGGACAAAATCTGTTCCCATCACCATCAATGGACCGAAACCCAAACCAGGAGTTATCAAACACAACAGAGGAAAACGGGTAATCCATTCAGTGTAAAAATAAATGATAAGCAGACCCAGTAGACCTAGGGGGATTAACCCTGATCCAATGGTAAAAACAAAATAGAGGCCAATCAAAGCAGTAATTCCAAAAAATATCCAAGCCATAAATAAAACTGGCCGTGCTATCTCAGGGGATTCGGGCAGCCTGCCGCTGCCGCCGCTAAAAGGTGTTCTTTTTGTGTCGGCATCCAGCCCGCTTTTAAAATCGAAGTACTCATTAAAGGTATTAACACAGACATGAGCGGAGAGAGCACCAATCAACACCAGAACAAAATGAAACCAATTGACCTGGCCAGAGGTCCAGATAGCTGTAGCCAACCCCAGCACAACACAAGCGGGAGTCAAAACCAGAAAGGGTAGACGCATGGGGTCAAGTAAAAATTTGAAATCTTTCATAAACATTCAACCTTTATTTCTACTAAGATTATTAGAGAACTTCCGTGCTTGAAAACACAATTAAACATTTGACGTAAAGGATCTCAAAAGAAAATACGGACAATTTATCAATAGAAATTCCTCCACTGGATAATTTTAACCAATCAGCGGAGATAAGTATACCGCTTAAAATCCCGCAGGCTAGATAAACATTTTAAGCGTTTTATTTGATCTGTAAATTTGGGTGACAAGCCAGAAAATCGAGTACGCGGTTGATAAATAAACCCCCTTCATTAGTTTACAAGCTACATCTTAAAGAACCAGGGGAGTCAGCTCAATCGGTACCCCTGTTGATTCATAAATTGGAATGACGATCACCAGGCACTGTCCAGGTTGTAAATTTATCCCCGACTTTACAATCACCTCAGCATATTTCCCAGTTTATGTTCAAAATCAGCTGACATGGTTCACCTTTCTGGGAGGATTTATTGATCACCAGACTCCTGGGAAAAGGCGGTATTTCACCCGCCCCGCATATTCGCTATATCCCGGCAGTTCATCCTGTAAGGTTTGATCCTCCCAGGCTGTACGGATGATAGAGATAATAATTACCAGAACGGCAGGAAATATCACCCAATAAGAACTAAAAAAAATCGGGGCTGCAATCCAGGCCAAAATATTGCTTGCATAACCTGGATGGCGGACCAGCTTATAGGGACCTCCACTGATCACGGTATGGCCGCGGTCTGTTTGAATGCGGACATGGGAGGAAAAAAAACGATTGACGATCATGGCCCAACTTCCAATTCCACTTCCCAGAAAAATCACCCCGAGAGCAATAATCTGAATGCTGTCAGGTAAATCGGGTGACCATCCAAAACGAAGGTCTAATCCGGCAATAATCCAGGAAACAACCGGTCCAATAATTGCCGTAACCGGCATCAAGACCTTATCCCAGGTTTTTACGTTCTCCTGGCTGGCAGCTTCAACACGTTCCAAGGCCAGTTCCGGATTTTTCAACAATAAAGTTAACCGGCTGCTGATCAAAAGGACCATCGTCATGGCAGCATAAGCCCAAGCTTCCCACCAATCGAGACGGCCAGCAGCCAGAAACAAGATCGACAGCATCGCAACTGTCGTCAATAGAAACCGGATACCGGCTTTCCAAAGAACGGGGGAAATCTCCTTCCCTGACCCGTCATCGTTCAGATGTTCATTCATGATTAATCCTTTTCCTGCATCCAAGGCTTAAAAGGGTTTCCTGCCAGAAGGTTTATCCGGTTAACCTTTCAACATCTTCTGCGTGTTCTTGTTCATGCTCAGCGATGATCTCAATCAGCTCCTGGACTGTCCGTTCAGAACCCCAGGGCAAGACCATTTCCGTCAGCAAATCCTCTTCGTTCAGCTCTGCGATAGTTTTTTTCAGGTCCTCTCTGACTTCTCCCCACTCGCGGATCACTTCATCCAGGGTCCACCCCGAACGTTTTTCTACCTCGCCTTTATTAAAGAGGTCAAAATCCTGTTCCCGCAAAAAATAGGGTGGATCTCCAGCCCGGAAGGTTTTTAATGCCTTGTGAATGACTATCTCCCAGGCGGTAATATGGCTCACGACCTCTTTAATCGTCCAGCCGGGACAAATTTCCAATTCAGGATCGACGTTCTCTATCAGAACTTGCATTTCCTTCCGGACAGATTCAATACTATTGATCAGGTCACTTATATCGCTCATCATTGCCCTCACTTTTTTTGTCAGTCACGCGATAGTTTAGGAACAATCCACCAGGTATTTTGAATTTTCATCAGATTTAGATAATCGATATACTTAACACTCTGGTTCTCTATTCTTTTATTTTTCAGCAGCGAGTCACTGATAACTGAATACTGATTACTGCTCGATCGCCGATTTTGAAATCGATACCACAAAACAACAGATCAACAGCACCAGCGTAATCGGACCAAAAAGCCATTTTTCACCGGCGCTGGGAGAGGTGAAGTTACCCAGCGTGTTAAACGCCAAATAAGCGGTAACCAGCCAGGAAATGACCTTAATTAGAGTCGAAGGGGGCACCTCCCCTACCAAACCAGCCCGGTGGCTAATGACATAAGCAAAACAAACCAAAATGACTGCTGCTCCAAGACTGGCAAAACGAAGTCCAGTTGTCAATGTTGTCTGGCGTCCGCCCCAGGACATGGAGACAGGCAGAATCCCGGCAGCCAGCAGCAACTGTAGAACAATAACAACACCAAAAAGCACAACCGCAATAATCCCTGCAATTCCAGACAATGAATACTTAGTCAATGTTGACATGAAAAAGCTCCTTTTACTTTAGACTCTGAGGCCTAATGATCACCAATGCTTTCCCCTCCGCGTGTTTCTCAAGCTCTCCCCGGGTGGGGTTTTTTGAAACTCCTTCCCTGGACATGATAAAACCAATCATCCAGGGATGCTTTGACAATCGATATTCCAGGAAATCAGCTATGCGCTGCGGATCTGTAATAGGTTCCGCTATCCCCTCAAATCGACGTGCTTTAACCCGGATATTCACCTTGGGATCCGCAACAATATTACGGTACCAATCCGCTTTGGTTCCCCGCGCGGATCCGATCACGATGCCCCCATCAATTTCCTCATACTGCAATGGCGTAATTCTTGGCAGCCCGGACTTTCGTCCGGCAGTGGTCAGCAGCAGCACCAAGTGACCATAAATCGGTCCCAGTCCGATAGCATATAAAAATTGTGGAGGATATTTTAAGATTTTCCAGAGTGAAAAACGTTTCATTTTTTTCCTTTCTTGTCAGATCACATTTAATCTACAGATAGACTCGTCTTCTGAAAGATTTATGGCCAATGTTTCTGAGTTTTAATGTCCCACTCAGGTTTCTTGGATCAATTAGTGAATA
>Ga0255055_10003583_pt1 | contig 10438 bp, 7 predicted proteins | sample JV7_2_27_MG_FD_188633 | JGI IMG/M metagenome (GOLD analysis project Ga0255055, IMG submission 188633) | Seawater microbial communities from Jervis Inlet, British Columbia, Canada - JV7_2_27 | ecosystem: Environmental > Aquatic > Marine > Inlet | place: Canada: British Columbia | collected... | reverse complement strand
TCGAAAACCCCAATAATGCCTTTGCCTATTTTGTAAAGGGAATGATATATAAAGATACGCTCGAGTATGAGCTGGCAATAATAGAATACGAAAAAGTTGTTGAACTCATTCCCCAAAATGACAAGCTTATTTCCGAGTTAGCCCAACTCTATCAGGATAATGATCAACTAATCGAAGCTACGGAAACATATATAAAATTGGGTAGGCTTAAACCCAGCCCTTATATCCTGGACAATTTTTTAGCTTACCAGGAAAGTGCTGCTTGTAGTTTAAATTTGGGTGATTACTACAGCAGTGTGGGAAGTATTGAACAAGCAATATCTGCTTATAATAAAGCTACTCAATTTACTGAAGATAAAAGGTCGATAGCTATAGCACATTATCGATTAGGGCTTATTAATCTAAAAGGTGAAGAATACGAAAAGGCCATAATGGAAAAAGTATTATCCCAAAAATTCTACCCGCTATATATCAAAGATTTTACTTTTGATAATTTCGCCCAGGCTTTTATTGAAATAGGAAATATGCATTATAACGCGGGAGAACTCCAAAAGGCTCATCAAAATTATGAGCTGGCTCTTCAGTTAGCAGATTCAAATTATATCCTCTCAGAGGCACATTATAAAATTGGCCTATCTTATTATCGTAGTCAAGATTACGAAAATGCTGTAAGAGAAGGAGAAATTGCCTTAAGCCTAAATCCCGAATATTTATCTGACCAACAAAGATTGATTGACCTTTTAATTGCTAATGCCTGGTCTAATTTTACTAAAAAAGAATAAATTCGTATATTGTATATCGTATTTCTTATATCGGATTTAGTTACTTGATTAATTAGTTTAATACTAAACCCTATACCAACCAGGTAACTAAATAACCAACTAACTAGCTAACCAATGATAACGACTATTAAAATAATTCGAGGTGAAAGAAATGAAAGGAAATAAAATAATTAAAGGATTAACTTTATTACTTATAGGAGCAATCCTCCTGGCAAATACTTTAGAAATATTAGAATGGTCAGTATGGTCAAATATAATTAGACTCTGGCCCCTGCTTATAGTAAGTTTAGGTTTATCTTTGCTCTTCAGAGGAAAGAGTCTTTCCTTTATGGGACCACTAATTATTTTCCTGGGAATTATTGTGGGAGTGGGAGCAAGTTATATGGGAATTAATTTTGAAGGAGAAATAGTAAGGGAAATAAAAACTCTAAGCCGCGAAATAGTTATAGAAGTTGAAAAAGTTGCTGAAACTGAAGTGGCTTTAGAAACTGAAATAACCCCAGAAATCGAAACGGCTCCGGAGACCGAAACAACTCTTGAAACTGAAGTGACTTTAGAAACGAAGGAGTATCTCGAAATCGAAAAAGCTTCAATTGGATTAAATCTTGATGTAGGGAAACTTACCCTGGGCGAATCTACCCCACTACTTTATGAATGCATTTCTCAATATCGATATAAAGAATTTGAGCCTTTTGAAGAATTTTCCCGTACTGAAAAAGAAGCCAATATCCTTATTTATCACTCACCAGTAATAAAAAGAAAAATTTCTAATAATATTAGAAATCATTGGCAATTAAAATTAAATAATCAGGTAATATATGATTTATCTATTAAAACAGGCGCTATTGATACAGATTGTAACTTATCAGATTTTAAAGTAGAAAAATTATATATTGAAAGTGGAGCAAGTAATATTAACTTGGTTTTACCCCAATATGATTCTGAAATAATTATAGATACAGGGGTATCTAATATTGAAATTGCTATACCTAAAAATGTAGGAGCAACAGTGAATATTGATTCGGGAATTGCTGTAAAAGACCTTGACGATTTTATTAAGAGAAATGGTACATATATTTCCCACAATTACAACGAATCAGAATTCAAAACAGAGATAGAGATTGATTGTGGAGTTTCTAATATAGATATTGTTTATACTGATATTCCTTAAGAAGATAAAAAGTGTATTTTAAAACTAAATTTTTAAAAAAGATTATTTTACCATAATCTTAAAAATATATTTACTTGTATTTCATACTCTAAGAATTTTTGTTCTATGTGAAAACTGATTCCCATTGATATTTGAAATATCAATGGGAATCAGTTTTATTTATTTTTATTTTTTCTCTCTTCGTAGGTAGACTACCTGTCTGGGGAAGGGAATTTCTATTCCTTTTTTATCAAAAGTATCTTTAATTCTCCGCTTAAGTTCTCTTTCGGCACCCCAATGAGTCATTGCTTTAACTTTAATTGCTATCCTTAAAGTAACATCTGAAGAACCGAGAGATAATACCCCTTGAACAATTGGAGGTTCTAAAACAATATCTTTATTCTCTTGTGCCCATTTATTGGCAATGCCTTCTAAGGCTTTCATCCCTCTTTCTACATCTTGTTCATAAGCTACACCCACTTTAACAATAGCCCTCATATATCCTTTATTAAAATTGCCAAAGCTAGCAACTTCTCCGTAAGGTATTACTCTTAACTCGCCCGAATACTTCCTTAAATGAATGTTCCTTAAACCGATAACTTCCACTGTACCAGAATGTTCTCCTACATTAACAGAATCTCCCACCGAAATTATTCCTTCAAAAAGTAAAAAAGCTCCTGATAACACATCCTTTACCAAAGATTGTGCACCAAAACCTATTGCCAAACCAACCACTCCTGCACTGGCAATTATGGCAGTAGTATCTACTCCTAACTCTCTTAAGACCATTACTCCAGAGATAAAATAAATTACATATTTAGAAACGCTCCGTAAAAGCGGAATAAGAGTATTTGCGCGAGAAATCCTTTTTTTATAATTTTTAGATTTTTTTAAAGGGGTTAAAGATTTTTCTATTAGTTTATAAATTACGGATAAGGCTATCTTTGTTACCACTAATATTATAATAATAGCTATAAATTTTCCCCACCACAGAATAATATTTTCAGGACTAAAAAGGCTTAATACTGTTTGATAAAAACTTTTCATATATTGTGTAAACATTGGTAGTTCTCCTTTTTAATTTATATTGACCGATTAATCAATTTACCAATTCTCCAATTGACCAATCCCCCGATTAATCGATAGTATTTAATTAGCGTAGAGCGTACAGCGGGTAGCGTATAGGCACGGGGAACAATTGCGGGAAAAAATATAAATACTAAAAACGCAAAAACATTCCACAGCCTTCCCGTAGGACAGGCGTCTCGCCTGTCTAAAGTAACTTTATATTTTTTTGAAAATTATCTTTTCGTTTTTATCATCCAAATCAGCTTCTAATTTATTCCCCTCTTTAATAATTCCCTCTAAAATTTGCAAAGCCAAGGGGTCTTGAATGTATCTTTGAATGGTTCTCTTTAAAGGTCGCGCACCATAATGGGGGTCATACCCTTTTTCAGCTAAAAATTCCTTTACTTTTGTAGTCACTTTCAAACCAATCTTCTTGCCCTGCAATCTCTCCTTTAAAATATTCAACTGGATATCCACAATTTTAATAATCTGTTCTTTATCTAAATTATTAAAGATAATTATCTCATCAAGCCTATTTATAAATTCTGGCTTAAAATGTTCCCGCAGTGAATCCCTTACTCTTTGCATAACAGATTCTTTATTTTCCTTATTCATTTCATAAATCCACTGGCTACCAATATTAGAAGTCATAATCAAAATAGAATTTTTAAAATTAACCACCCTGCCCTGCCCGTCAGTTAGGCGTCCATCATCTAAAATCTGTAACAGAATATTAAAAACATCGGGATGCGCCTTCTCAATTTCATCAAAGAGAATAACTGAATAAGGTTTGCGTCTGACAATTTCAGTGAGTTGTCCACCTTCTTCATATCCTACATAGCCCGGTGGTGCCCCGATTAACCGGGCCACACTGTGTCTCTCCATATACTCAGACATATCAATACGTACCAAGGTATTTTCATCATTAAATAAAAAATCAGCTAAACTTCGAGCAAGCTCAGTTTTCCCTACTCCTGTGGGTCCCATAAAGATAAATGATCCTACCGGTCTATTGGGGTCGGCTATCCCCACCCGGGATCTTCTGATAGCATTGGAAATTAATCTAATCGCCTCATCTTGCCCGACTACTCTTTGTTTAAGCTCTTCTTCCATCCTGACTAATTTATTTGCTTCACCCTCCATAAGTCGACCAACAGGGATACCAGTCCATTTAGAGACAATCTCAGCAATATCCTCTTCATCCACTTCTTCTTTAAGCATTTTGTTTTCTTTTTGCAAAGAAGCTAACTTTTTATTTTTTTCTTCCAAATCTTTTTGAAGTTTAGGTAACACCCCATACTTTAACTCTGCAACTCGATTAAGATTCCCCTCTCTTTCCGTTTTTTCCGCTTCCAATTTTGATTTTTCAATATTACTCTTTATCTCATGAATTTTTTGAATACCTTCTTTTTCATTATTCCAATGCAATTTCATACTATCTCTTTTTTCTTTAAGGCTACTTAATTCTTGCTCTATCTTTTTTAAACGTTCTTGGGAACTGGTATCTTTCTCTTTCTTTAGGGCTTGTTTTTCTATCTCTAATTGAATAATCTTTCTCTCCACTTCATCTATTTCGATAGGCATACTATCAATCTCTATTCTTAGGCTGGCAGCTGACTCATCAACTAAATCGATAGCTTTATCAGGTAAAAATCTATCTGAAATGTAACGATCAGATAAGATAGCCGCTGCAATTAAAGCCGAATCTTTAATTTTTACCCCGTGATGCACTTCGTATCTTTCTTTTAAACCTCTTAAAATAGTAATAGTATCTTCTGATGAGGGTTCTTTAATCAGCACAGGTTGAAAACGTCGCTCTAAAGCTGCATCTTTTTCGATATATTTTTTGTATTCTCTTAAAGTAGTCGCCCCGATACAGTGTAATTCTCCCCGGGCTAAAGCTGGTTTTAACATATTAGAAGCATCTATGGCGCCTTCGGCTGCTCCTGCTCCTACTAAAGTATGAATTTCATCTATAAAAACAATTATTCCCCCTTCAGATTCCTGAACCTCCTTTAAAACTGCTTTTAGACGATCTTCAAATTCCCCTCTATATTTTGCACCTGCTACCATAGAACTTATATCCAAGATTATTATTCTCTTATCCTTTAATCCTTCCGGGACATCTCCCCGTACAATTCTTTGAGATAAACCTTCAGCGATGGCTGTTTTCCCTACTCCAGGTTCACCAATCAACATAGGATTATTCTTCGTACGCCGGGAAAGAATTTGCATAACCTTCCTTATTTCATCGTCCCGACCGATCACCGGGTCAAGTTTACCTCTTCTGGCTAACTCTGTTAAATCACGAGAATAACGTTCTAAGGCCTGATATTTCTCTTCAGGATTTTGATCAGTCACCCTTTGGCTCCCTCGAATATTTACCAAGGTTTGATAAATTTTATCTTTATTAATCCCTTCTTCTTTTAATAAATCACCAACTTTGGTTCCTACTGCTTCAACCAAAGCAATAAATAAATGTTCCGTACTAACATATTCATCTTTTACTTTTTGAGCTTCCTGTTGAGCCGTATTTAATATATTTTTAAGTTCATTTCCTATATGTTGTTGTCCACCGCTCCCTTCATAAACCTGAGGAATCTTTTCCAATAATCTTTCTAACTTTACTTTAAGTTCTTCAGAATTAACTTCTAACTTCTGCAATATTGAAGGAATAACTCCGTCTTTCTGATTAATTAAAGACAGTAGAAGATGCTGCCCTCTAATCTCTTGATGATTATAACTACTGGCAATTTGTTGAGCTTCTCCAATTGCTTCCTGAGCTTTTATGGTAAACTTATCAAATTTAATCATCTCTATTACTCCTTTGCAATCATTTCAGGGAACGGTCCTTTGACACGATTTCTAAACCTTTAACCAAAATATCATTTTCCTCTTCATTCCCCACAGTTATACGTAAAAAATATCTGGAGGTTGAGAAAATCGGATCAGAAGCTGTTTGGACTAAAATTCCCTGTTCTAATAAATTGTTATAAACTAAGTCTGAATTTTCTTTAGAACCCACCTCAACCAAAACAAAGTTAGTCCGTGAAGGATGAGCTTTGAAAGGTGGAATTTCGTTTATTCTGTTTGTTAATTTTTCGCGTTCTTCAATAATTTTCTTTATGCTATCTTTTAGAATTTCTTTATTTTCAAAAACTACCTGGGCGACAAGTTGAGAAAAAGTATTTACATTAAAGGGGCTCTTAACTTTTCTTATTTCATTTATAATTTCAGGATTAGAAAGTAAATATCCCACCCGTAAACTGGCTATACTGTAAGCTTTGGAAAAAGTTCTAATAATAACTAAATTATCGTAACGAGATATAAAGGGTACAAAAGTCTTTTTTCCAAACTCATAGTAAGCTTCGTCCACTACTACCAGACAACCTGATTCTTCAATTATTTTTATAATCTTATCCTCAGCAAAATAATTTCCGGTAGGAGCATTGGGATAAGCTATAAAAATTATAGAAGAATCTTCTTTTTTTGCCTCCTCTAAAATCTTATCTTCGTTTAAACTAAAATTACTTTGACTTAAAGGAATTTGTGCAAAATTAGACCCGCTAATAATTGAATAAATTTTATACATGGCAAAAGAAGGTGCGGTGGTAATAATTCTTCTCCCTTTTTCGGAAAAAGCCTTAATCAAATAATCAATTAGCTCATCAGAGCCATTTCCTATAACTATATTATCCCTATTTAAACCACAAAAAGAAGAAACAATCTCACTCAACTTCACAGAATTTGCGCTAGGGTAACGAAAATATTTTAAATTTTTAGCTTCCGATAATATTTCTTCAATAATTTCTTCTGGTAAACCATAAGGGTTTTCATTTGCATTTAATTTAATTTTATAAGGTACTTCATGGGGGTCATAAGGTTTTAACTCTTTTAAATTATCGCGATAAAATTTTTTATTTTTTTTCATATCTTATTATTTTATTGCTCCCTTCTTAATATGTCAAAGTAGTATTTCTTGATACAATTTAAAGATCTATTTCAATCTCTCTATTATCCCGATCCATTAAGTTGGTACTTAAATCTGCCTTGCACTGTTCGATTAATAATTTTGCCAATTCATCTCTTGCTTCCTCTATAACTGATTGAGGGACTACCCCGATTCCATCGATATTAATAACCATTTTTTTAGTATCTTCAGTAATTTTGCTAAAATCGCCATTTCGCCAATTCCATCTCCTGCACATGACCTTCAAAGTTTTATCATCGAAATAAATTACCTCTCCCGGTTGAGGATCATCCTTCTCTTCACTGCCTAAAGCAACAAACCATTCATCCCCTTTGGCAAAACCAAGGTGTAAATTTCCCTCAATTTTGCTCACATCATCTCCGCCACAAGGGATAAGATATTTTATAGAAATATAGTTAAATAAGGCTACTACTGAGTTGATAAAAGGAAATCCTCCACCCTTTTTAATTCTTTTTAAAAGTGCTTTTATTGAGGGTGAGAACTTGTGTGGGTCAGAACTAAATTTTAAATGCGCTTCATCCCAGGCTTTTACAAAGGGATGTTCAATTAAATCATTCTTCATCCTCTTTTCAATTTCTTTATTTAAAGGTTTTTTTATTCTTTTATTGCCGAGTGCATTTTCTATATCTTTAACAATTATAATCCCTCTCTTAAAATTAGGAAATTGAGTAAAAATTTCTGAATCTATAATTACCTTTCTCACAGTCTATTTATTTCCACCTTTCTTTTAAAATTGATATATTTTTATTTAATTTATTTTCCTTAAAATATTCTTCCACCATTAATTAATCTGATGCTTTTTTGTTTTAACTATTTGAGGACTAATAGTTTTTGAGGAAAATAAAGGAAAGAAAAAATTATTTCTCTTCTAAGCTCCTGATTTGATCCCGTAATTTAGCAGCTTCCTCATAATTTTCTACCTCTACTGCTTTCTGCATCTTTTGTTGCAACTCGGTAAGTTTTATTTCTTTTTCATTCTCTAAGGTGACTTTCTCTGTGGAAGCCTTATTTAATACTTCTTTAGTTACGTAAATAGGGGCACTTGCCCTCAGGGCTAAAGCAATAGCGTCACTCGGTCTGGCATCAATTTCTTTTTCCGTTTGATTTATTTTCAATGTAACTGAAGCAAAATAAGTATTATCTTTAATATTGCAAATTACTACCCTTTTTACAACTACGCCAAGGGTGTCTAAAATATTTTTTATTAAATCATGGGGTAAGGGTCTTACTGGTTTTACCTTTTCCAAAGCTAAAGAAATCATCTTCGCTTCATAATGACCTACCCAGATAGGAAGCCACCTTTTTTCAGTTTCATCCTTTAAAATTACTACAAAACCTTTGGTTATCGGGTCAATTGCTACACCGGAAATTTTTACCCTGATCATTTTTTATCCCTCTTTCTTATTTTGCATTTTAACATATTTTACTTTTAATTTTAAGATTTTTCTTTTTCTCTATATACTATATTCTACAAAAAATATGAAATCCCTGCATAAATTTTAATTTTTTTTTAAAATTTTACCAGTTAGTGTCAATTCACCAATAAATTAATTGACCAATTGACCAATTCACCGATTCACCAATTAGCCGATTCACCAATTAGCCAATTCGTAGGACAGGCGTCTCGCCTGTCTATTCCTATCTGTTACTTACCTGCCTATCCAAATCTAAATTATTTTCTACTAATCTGTCATTGCGAGCGAACGAAGTGAGCGCGGCAATCCCAGTATTAATTCTTTAACAAGCTAACCAAATACAATATACGAATGTCAATTGATTACCCTTAAAAGAAATGTTATAATTTTTTAAGCTATAAATATAATATTTTTTATTATATTATAAAAATTTCATAGAAAAATGCTTCAACCTTGGGAGGAATATAGTAAATTTGCTTAATCTGTGGCTCTTATTTTTAATATGCGCGCTAATAATCATTTTTACGGGAACTAAACTGACTCGCTATGGAGATATAATTGCTGAAAAGACCGGATTGGGAAGGGTCTGGATTGGAGCTGCATTAATCCCGTTGGCTACTTCTCTTCCCGAAATCACTTCAAGTTCCAGTGCCGCCTGGATCAATGCTCCCAATTTAGCTATAGGGAACATATTTGGTAGTATTATGTTTAACCTATTAATTATCGCCATAGCAGATTTTGCTCATGGTCCTGGTCCACTTCTTAAGGAAGTTGCTGCCGGCCAAATTTTAACTGCCATTTTAGGAATATTTTTGTGTGCAATTGCTGCCTTGAGCATGCTATTAAAACCATCGTTTCTCTTTGTGGGAGTTGGCATAGATTCCTTAATTTTAATAATTCTGTATTTTTTAGGTATTGTAGTAATATTTAAATATAGCAAAAAAACTAAACCTGATGATGTCCTGGGAGTCCCTGAAGGAAATTATACTGCCTATTCTTTGCCCTTAACCAACATTAAATTTTTAATAGCAGCTATAATAATAATCTTTACTGCCATGAAGTTAGTACAAGTAGCCAATGGTTTAGCTGACCTTACCGGATGGGGAACAACTTTTATGGGCACTATAATGTTGGCCATCGTTACATCCCTGCCAGAATTAGTTACCGCCCTTGCGGCTATTAGAATAAAGGCTTATGACCTTGCGGTAGGCATTGTCCTGGGAGCAAATATTCTTAATATGACCATACCTTTCTTCTCAGACATATTTTATGATGGTCCACCAATTTTAAACGTAGTCTCACCCCAGCATATTATTAGTGCCTTAATAGCTATAATTCTCACCAGTATTGCCATCGCCAGTGTGGTATATAAACCTAAAAAAACGGTATTTAATTTAGGGATAGCGGCCTGGTTAATTTTTTTAGTATATTTCCTGGGAATTTTCTTAATCTTTAAAATAGGAATAAAAATTTGAAAAGCTTAGCGGAAATCAAGATAGGAAATGGGGTAAACCATATGCTTTCTTTTTCTTTATTTTCGAAAATTTTCCCTTTCCCCTTATTAAATTATTAAATTTAATTTCAAAAATATTATTATTCAATTTTCAATTTATTATTTAAATATCCGCTTACGATTATTAAAGACGCGCCGATTATGCTAAATAAATCAGGAATTTCCTTGAAAAATAATACTCCTAATAAAGCACCAAAAATAATTTGTAAATACAAATAAAGAGATACTAACTTTGCAGGTGCCATCTGATACGCTTTGGTAAGAGCAAACTGTGCACCTAAACCCGCTAATCCCAGTAAAAGCAAAACAAATAAGCTTGATGCATCAGGAATGATAAAATTGCCTTGCCAGAGTAACGTTCCCAAAGATATTAAACCAGCGCTATAGCCAAAGTAATTTACTATTACTAAGAGATGGTCGGTCAATCGCAAACTACGTATAGCTACGTGTGCCCCAGCTGTTGAGATTGCTCCCAATAAAGCGATAACTGCTGGATATATGTCTAAACGAAACCCCGGT
>Ga0255055_10003582_pt1 | contig 10441 bp, 21 predicted proteins | sample JV7_2_27_MG_FD_188633 | JGI IMG/M metagenome (GOLD analysis project Ga0255055, IMG submission 188633) | Seawater microbial communities from Jervis Inlet, British Columbia, Canada - JV7_2_27 | ecosystem: Environmental > Aquatic > Marine > Inlet | place: Canada: British Columbia | collected... | reverse complement strand
GCCGTGATGTCTCCTTGTGTGTCTGCGTTAATTGTTACTGCGCCAGTTGCTCCACTAATAGTAACATTTGTTCCAGCAACTATACTGGTAACACCAGTGTTTGCAACTGTAACTGCTCCTGTAGCACCACTAACACTAATCCCTGATCCAGCTACATTAGATGTTACACCTGCATTATTTATAGTAGGTACAGGACCTGTAGGATCTGTAATAGTTATAGCTGTTCCTGCTGTTAAACCTGTTATGTCTCCTTGTGGAGCTGCTGCTACTAAATTAGTAACACTAATCTTTTTATTTGCGTCTGCGTCAGCATCCCATAGTAATACGTAATCTCCACCCGCTGCAGTTGCACTTAATTCTGTTTGTCCTTCTATATCAACTCCGATAGTTATTGTACCCGAAGAAGTAATAGGAGAACCTGAAACTATAGCTATACCCGCTTTATCTCCAGTTCCTGCTGCTGCTGCAACACTTGTTACTGTCCCTGAAAGATCTGCATTGATTGTGACTGTTGTTCCACTTACTGAGGTAGTAACATTTGTGCCTCCTGTAAATGTAAATGTTCCCGAACTTGTAATGGCTGTTCCAGTCCCTGAGTCTGCTCCTAATGTAATAGAAGTTACAGTTCCTGATCCAGAACCTGTGCCAAGAGTTGACCAGCTATTTGATCCTGTGTGGAATTTTAATTCGTTTGTATCTGTTCTGTAGATAAGTTGACCTTCGCCTGAGAGTCCTGAAGGATCAGATGTTACATTATCAACTTTAAAGTTTGTAAGTTGATTATTTGCTAAGTTAATATTACTTAAATATTTTATTGCCATTTTTTATTATTTTTCTAATTACACATTACAACACCGTTAAAAGTCGTGTCAAAATCTACTCTGACTTGATTTACATTTAAATAAACAACCGAACATTTTATTTCATCGGTTGGGTCATTAGCTCCATCTTTTTCAGTTACCGTCACAGAACAATACTTGTTGAGGTTGTGACTTATAGTATAAGTGGAAGCATTTCCATTTAATACAGCAGTAAAATATTTATCATTTGTACTTGATGTATCATACGTAAGCAAAGATATAAAATAATCTTTACTATCGGTTAAGCTACCGCTCCCGTCTTTATAGGTAAGAGAGATGTCATAAAAATTTGTTTCATGTACATCTTTAACAGAATTTGTCCAAGAATATACTGCCCATACCGTAAGATTATCACACTGAGTCAAAAGAATTTCTGAACCTTTTAATGGATCTGTATACCATCCAGAAACATCTGTTGAACTGTCTCCTACGTTTAAGGCATATTTACTTAACATCATTGTTGTAATGCTACTTAGAGCAACAGTAGTCGCTCCACCTGCATCAAAAGAAATACTGGACGCAGGACGAGTTGTGCCTGGCGCACCTGCTGTACTATACACATATCTTAAACATTGTGATTCAGCAGCAATACGATTCATAAACGCGGCAACTGCTTCAGCGGTAAAATTTTTGGTTGTCCAATTATTTGCGGAATCTGAACCAATCCATTTATCTGCTGCTACTACAGGTGATGCGTTTCCATATGATGCTATTTTTGCCATTGTACTTTATTTATTTATAGATTTACCTTTTTCATACGACCTTCCTCCAAAATATGCTGCAGTTATTGTGATTAAGAGCATTTTTAAAAGTTCCTTCCATTCATCATCAACTGCAAAGTTAATAAATCCTGAATCAATAAAAATAAGCAACACAGTAGAAACAAATAAAAAGATCAATGTTAAAGGTCTTACTGATTTTGATAATTTATTATCCGATGCCATGTCTGACTGCCATCTTGTAGTAACCGCTTCTATTTCTTTGGTTTGATGATCATATATCATTTGTTGCAGTCTGATTTTATCTTCTGCTGAAATATCGGCTTTGGTTATTTGTGAAAGAGCTTCTTTAGGAGAAGTTACTCCTTCTAACACTCTTCCTAATGTAGGATTGATAGCTGAAGCCGCCCCTAATAAAATCTGACCAACGGTCGTGTTTTTAAACTTTTTTTTACTCATATTACTTTATATTTTGTTTTTCCATTTTCTCTATAGGCTTGTAAAGCCCTATTTCTATTTGATTTCTCGTCTACATAACTTACATGAACCCAGTCTGGATTATACTCGTCTCCAAATTCCCATATAATCTGATCATAAGACAAATTATCTTGAATCCAATTAAACATTGTTGAATTAGACATCACATCGAAAGTGTCGTCAATATCCATAGCCCTTCCTTGACAATGTTGAGATTTTTTACTTCCTCCTATAGCTTTATTTAAAGCAGGACATCTATAGAAAGAATTAATTTTAATTGGCCCACCAACATATTTTCTTAAAGGTTCAAATATTTTTTGTGATATGAGTTTCATGTTTTTCATTTCTTCTTCCCCAGGAGTATTATCAATTCCTAACCGTATTGCTGTAATACTTTTTGTTCCTTCAATTTTACTTACGTGTTCGCTAATCATTATTTAAGTGTTATGTTTAATCCAACTGAACTATTATATATTTCTGAATCCCAAAATTTAGTGTATTCTCCCTCTACAAATATTCCAATACTCTTACTAAGTTTCCATCCAAATACCAAACCTCCTTGGTAATCTTCCCATTGTTGACCATCTTTAGCAGGATCATAACCATCTATTTTCCAACAATCTCTATGTAGATAACTATATGCTTCATCACCTTGAATATACTTATGATATGGAGGTAAATAGTTAGCATAGAAATGCACCCAAAAGTTATTTTTGTAATGTATAAAGTCCATTCCGATGATTGGAGATAAGACACCAAAAGCATCTAACTCTGCCCATCTCTCTTGATTGTATTGATTCATAAGATCAGTAAATACTGTCTCTCTAAATTCTAAGTCTGTATGGGCCACTATTTCTCCATCTGGATCAGTCCAATACCACTCGTGTAATGTTTGACCTTGATATTGTATTGTGGTATAATGATCATCATAACCATATTCAAACCCTAAAGTATACCAAGGATTTGCCGCATTGCCATTTTCGTCTGTTTCGTTTAACCATATTTCAATCGGGTTGTAGCCATAGGGTTTTTGGTGAGACCTATATATTGCTCCAACTGAAAAACTGAATTTTTTTCCTATAGGTAATCTGCCTCGTATTTCAGCCGATTTATATTTAAAATCAACATTTCCTTTTGCTCTGCTTTCTAATTTTACAATATGGTACTTTCCAGTATGTCTTATAAAATATTTGTGGTTTTCAAACATTTCTCCTCTTTCTCTTTCTCTTTCAAAATGAAAAACATATTCTAATCCTTTTACCGCAGAGGTAGGGGCGGAAAGCCCTGTGTTTTTTTCCGAACCATCATAATAATGTTTGTCTTTTATTTCGTAATCAAACCGTGCTAACTTTCTGATACCAAATCCATAGCGATAATCAAACTCATGGTAATCTGTTCCATCTACCACTTCTGGTATATCATAAAGTCCGCCATCTGGATTGGTTCTTACAAAATAATCTTTTACAGGTTCTTCATAAGAATTTGTAATATCGCCCGCTACATAAAGAGTGCTATATTTAAATAGTTCTTTATACAGGTCTTTAAAAAATTGTCCTTGAGCAGTCAAAGACATAATCATAAATAATAATGTGAGTAGTTGTTTCATAATGTTAAAATTTACTTTCTATTAGTTTATCAATATGTTTCAGAATTGTATCTTTACAATCCTCGGGTAATGAAAGAGTAATGTCCGATTCTACTCGGATTATTTCTTTTCCATTGTTATATAAAATTACAGTAGGTAAAAATTTAATTTTTTCTTTTTTAAAAATATCTGCTTTTTCTGTTATACAGAAATTATAAATATGAAAATCGTTAAATGGTTTTAAGGAAATTTCGGCATCAGAAGTAAAAGGAGCGCTAAATTGAACTATGGATATATCAGCTTTAAAGTTTTGACCATGCAGCGTATATAAAGGTAGAATTAGTAATAATATCCATAATTTCATTTTTCTTTGCTTATTTCATAGAGTCTTTCATCCAATTTAGTTAATGTTCCTTTTATTTCTACGATGTCTTCTTTGATAGTAGATACATCTTGTTGGGTTTGCTCAATGGTAGATCTCACTAATTGATCTTTATAATCGAACTCAATTTTTTGAACTTCTGGTTTCGGAAGCTCCATTGCTTTAGCAATGTCAGCTTGTAGTGTAAAATATATTCCTAACAAGGAAGAAAACCCTATACCAGCCGCAATTAACTCTTTTATAGTTAAACTAAACTTACTATTAGGGGTAATACTTCCTTTATCCATTACTTTTCGGTTTTTACATATACGTAGTTAACCGTAACATCATTAGAACAAGTGTGAGTGGTAGTATATTCCATTTTATCCCTTTTTGTTTTGTTTTCTTACTATTGGGTTTCTAATACTTATAGTATCTCCACCTTTTGTTGTAATCACAGGATTCTTTATAAATTTCTTAACTTTCTTGCCAGTGTTTTTAATCTTTTCTATCTTGCAATTATTGATCTGTTTTCTTTGCTCTTTAGACACTTTACCTTTAAAGTTTTTGCCTAAGATCTGAATCCTACATGTTGTTTTATCAGCCATATTATTATTATTTAAAAATTACCAAATAGCTACACAGTTGTTGTCTGCATTGGCATCAGTGCCAGTTGCATAAACCTGTAATATTTGAAGAGGAAGATAGTCTCCAACTGGAAACTGAGTAAAGGTTACAACACTACCTCCAGTGGTTTTTACTTTTACATCTAATGCGGTATCTGTTCCAGAACTGCCTACATATAATAAACACCCATCAGAATCAGAAGACTCTTGGTCAGGGCCAGCAAGAAAGACAATATATGCTTCTCCTGAAGCCATAATGTCTGCGCTTAATTCTAAAATTGTTGTGCTATCTATAACTGTTACTGTCGCTACAGTGTTATCGGTTGTGTTATATACAATGTCTCCAACAACAACACCTGTAAAATCTGCTCCTACATCTACTAATTTATCAGTAGTTGTAGCGGTGGTTGTTCCACTCATTTGTTGAACTCCAGGGTTTGGTATTGGGATTGTGTCACTGGCTATAACTTGTAGTGCTACTCCAGTGTTTACGGTTATTTTTGGGTACGCCATTATTTTATGTTTTGAGGGTTAAAAATCTCTTTACTTTTTATAAGGAAAAACTCTATTAAGGGTATCACGCCTCTCGTTACACCCACAGTCATTTCCAGTTACTTTGCTTACTTTGTCTACAACTCTTTTTATACCTGTAGCCTTAGTAATTTTTTCTATACTATCGCCTAAGCCTTTAGATTTCATTTTATTTACATTTACACAATTTGTGTGGACATTTTTCCACTTCAAATAATAATTTAGATATAAGCCAGTTCCATTTACATTGAAACTTGCACCACACTCCTTGAATCCACTTGCCTATTCTAATAAGTAATTTTCCCATCTTTATCTATTTTTGGTGGAGGAATGTTTTTAATTCTCCTTCCATCATGAGGCACAACTTGACGATAGGTTTTACTATCGATATGAATATGTGCTTTTTTAGGAGCAGCTTTCTTTTTTTTAGCTACCGCCTTTTTTTTACTACCACTTTTTTTTTGGTAGTAGCTTTTTTGGATCTTCCCCACATTATATTAAATTTAAATTAAATTATCTATTTCTTGCCATCTTTCTAAAGGTCTTCGCTAAATTGTAACGCTTTGAACCTTTAGGGCAAGATTTACTTCCAAATTTTTTACCAGTACAAGGCTTATCTTTCCTCATACCTTTGGTTGCATTTTGTATCCAGTCCTTTGCCATAATTATTTTTTAATTAAAGATGACAGGTGACTTTTTACTTTATGAACATGTTTGTGTTCATGTCTATAACCCATTCCTTTGTCCGCGCCATAAGCGTGGCCATAGTCTTTTTTAGACATTGCTTTAGATTCATCTCTTCTATCTTTTAAAGATTGAGAATGATGACCGCGATGTCTTCCACCTAAAGATTCGTCTAATCGAGCGTTATATCCTTGTTTTGCCATAATACAAAATTTAGTAATTAATAATACTACAAATATAGTAATAATTTATTTTTGATTTTGAGCTAATCCCAGGGGTTGTGAGATTTTCTTGCATCTCTTCTTTTTTTTCTTCTCTCCTTATTTCCTTTTAATACTGCTTTAACAGAACGCAAAATATTACCTACTTTAGTTCCCCCTTCTTTTTTCTTTTTTTTCTTAGCCATTATTTACTATATTTTTTAACATACTTTTTATAAGTCCCCTTTGGTTTTTTACTTTTATATTCTGCAAAAGATAGTTTTTTTCTTTTTGTTAGTTTGCTCATAATTTTATTTTTTTATACGCTTTGTTATTCTATTAATTCTTTTGGTTAAATGTTTGCGTCTTGTTTTTTGTCTTCTTGGTGATCCTTCTAAACTTTCCGCTTTACCCACAAGCTTCATTACTTTAGCCCCTCTTCTGCCAAATTCTTTTTGAGCCTCTTTTTTAATTGCTTTTGCTGACATTTGCACTCCTGCTTTTCCTCTTTTAATACCCGCTCTTTTTTCTTTTCTTGCAGCTGTAGCTCTCATTGCTCCTGCCTTTTTACCCTTATATTTTTTAGCTTCTTCGCGAAGTTTTGCAGCTTTACCTAATTTTCTTTTAGCGGCAGCTATTTTTCTCCTACCTCTCGCAGTTTTGTGTTGTACTTTTACTCCTGGCATAATTTTGTTTTTAAATTGTTATCCTATCTTCCTTGTCCTCGATACATTGTGCCTTTATAATATTTACCATTTTTTTGTTTAGTATGTCTATTCTTAGAATGGACACCTGGACGTTTTTTGGAAGGAGAAGAATTGTATATACTTAACTGTATTTTCCTCGCCATTATTTTATTTGTTTGTATCTTTACAAAGATAACAATTTAATTAAATAAAATTCATGAGCATCCCCGTGCGCAATAACTCTTCGCGTAAACAACCCTCTAATGATTATTTAAAATACTGGAAAGTAGTAAAGTATTGGGTTAAAAGGAAATATGCTATATCTTCTGGAGATTTAGATCTAATGTTGTTCTTATATAGCGAACATTTATTTAATAAAACAAAATTTGAAGAGTTCAATGAACTTATGTCTTGGGATTCTAATAGGTTCTATAGATTGATAAAAGAAGGGTGGATACATAAATGGAGAGAAAAAAAGGGTAAACAAGCTGCCCTCTATGAATTAACCATCGCAGGAAAGCGTATGATATATAATGTATATAAAAAATTAAATGGTGAAAAATTTTCAGAATCTTACGTTAACAATCCTATTTTTAAACATGATGTTAAGTTTAGAGATAAGGTCTATAGAAACTATATAAAAAAAATCAATCAAGAAAACCGATCATAGTACAACTACTACATCTCTTTCTTGAATAATCGTGTAGGTGTCATCATTAATAATCATCGAATGTCCAGCTGCTTTATCAAAATAAATTAAATCTTCAGATTTAATAGTATCGACATTAGTTCCTGGTTCTACTACTTCAGCCTTGTGATAACGTAAAGAAGAAACATCTTCGGAGGAAAGCAATATACCTGAATCAGTTTTGTACTCTTCGTTTATTTTTTTTATAATAATATACTTTCCTACTGGCCTCATTCTTTAGTTGGATCTACGATAGTTAAATCTAATTCATTAGCGACATAAACAATATGTTTTGTCGTATCTTCTGAAGAGGTATGTTCATTACCTTTATCATCACAAAAGATATACTCCCGTACTGTGAGTTGATCATTAGATATTGTAGCTACATAAGTCCAACCATGATTCCAAGAAAAGATTTTATTGTCTTCTTGCTTTAAGGTTTTTTTATACTTTTTAAATTTGCTCATAATAAAATATTTAATCTCTAATTCTTGCGTGTGTTATTATTGCGTTGGTGCTTAAAATAGTAGTTGAGACACTAACCGCATTAATCAATGCGTTCTTCGTTACTTTAAGTGGATCTATTACTCCTAACTTATATAAGTCTCCAAACTTTTCATTTTTAACATCATAACCAAAGTTAATCTTTTTTTCTTTTTCAATTAAGGAGATTATTTTCTTTGGATCTATTCCTGCATTAATAAGTATTTGTTCTAACGGTTTAGTAATAGCATTTTTTACTATGTTAAATGCGGTATTATAATCCGAGTCAATCTCTTTATTTACTAATTTTTTAGAAGCCGCATATAAAGCAAGTCCTGCTCCAGGAACAATTCCTGCTTCTAAAGCACTGCGCACCGCGCATACCGAGTCATCGACTCGGTCAAATTTTTCTTTTTGTTCCACATCACTATTACCGCCTACGTAAATACAACCTATAGCACCTGCCAAGCTCGCTATCCTTTCGTTTATAAATTTTTTGCTTACCGCATCGGTAGTAGTTTGCTGTTGTTCTTTAAGTTCTTTTATTCTTTGTTTAAGTTCTTCACTGGGTTCTTGATTTTTAATCATCACCGAAGAGTGTTGTCCTATAATTAATTTATCTGCATGTCCTAAGTCTGTTTCATTTAGTAGGGTTAAATCATCACCCGTTTTTTCAGAAAAATATTTAGCACCTAAGGTAAGGGCAATATCTTGCATCAGCTCATGTTTCTTATAGCCGAATGAAGGGGTAGGTATATTACACAGCTTTAAATTATTTCTCACCACATTTGCTGCTAATGTATTTACTACATTGGGAGCGCAGTCGGCAATAAGTAATAGTGTCTCGTTTTTTTGAATGATAGGTTTAAGTATCGTTTCTATTTGAAGGATGTTACTTATATCTTGATCACACACTAAAACTTTCGCGTTCTCTAATACACATTCATCTTTCTTTTGATTATTAATAAAAAGATTAGATGAGTATCCTCTATCTACTTTTATTCCATTGGTCACTTCCGCATATGTCTCATGATTTTGCGAGCGCTCTACCGTAACAATTCCATCACGTCCCACTTTTTTATACGCATCATAGATCAACTGTCCTATCTCAGGATCATTGTTCGCTGAAATTTTTGCTACTGCCAACAAACTACTTTGTGTTATTTTTTTTGCTGTATTGTCTAAGTCTTTAACTACCTCTTTTATTATTTGATTTACATAACGCACTACTTGGGTGGTGTTATTAGAAGGTATTATATGTGTTTCTCCTGCATTAACAAAGGCTTCTGCTAACACAATAGCTGTAGTTGTTCCATCACCTGCTTCATTAGAAGTACGGTTAGCTGCATCTTTCATCATATTAATAGCTAAATTCTCTACGGGGTCATCTAAATAAACCGAACGTGCGACAGTTACCCCATCTTTTGTTACGGTTATTCCAGCAAGATGATCACCAGACTCTATGATTACAGTTTTACCGCGTGGGCCTAATGTACTTTTTACAGCTTTAGCAATAGATTCTATTCCTTGCATTAATTTTCTTCTACCTTTTTTATCGAAATGGAGGTCTTTAGGAATGTAGCCTTGTTTTTGAGGCGCGTTGGTTATAGGCATTTAAATATATTTAATTTCTTTTTTATCTTTTTAAAGCTGAGGTTGGTAATATGTTTTACATATCGCTTAAAGGATTTCATTCTATCAGCGTACATAAACAAAGATACAATATTTTTTTAATTATACTAATGTCGATATGTCGACTTTGTTCCTGCTTTTTAAGCTATAGTGTTTTTCTTTCTTCTTCTTTTTTTATTACACAAAATTATAGGAATAAAATCGACATTTTCGACATTTTTAATATAACTAATTGATTATCAATATATTAACTATTTAATAATCGACATTAAATCGACATTAAAATGTCGATAATCGACATATTAATAATAATATAAATAATAACTATAAAAAATTAAACAAATAATAAAAGATGATATAAAAAAAAAGAGTTCCTTTTAAGAAACTCCTTTTCAAAACTAAATCAAAAACAGAATAAATTGGGAATGTAATATTTTAAAATTCAAGTTCTCTAAACTTCTTTTTGTCTTCAGCAAGTTGGATACCTTCAGCTATCATATTAATTTTTCTGTCGTTTGTGACAGCTCTTTTAATTGATGCCGCTCTGGCTATCCCGCTTTGTCCTGGAGGTCTTTCGTTTATTAGTCGACCGTCTTTTATATATAGACCGTCTACGTAGTTAGAGGTTGATGGATCTTTAATTAATCTTTTCATGGTGATTGTTTTAACAAAGATAATAAAATTTTTTTAGATACATGGGGGTTGAGGGTAATACTACCTTATACGTGAACGGTGGGTAAAAGGAAAACGATTATTTTTTAGTCGCTTGACTTTATTTTGAAATTTTTTCTGCCAACTTTTTGGCTTTTTTCTGTGGGGGTATGGCTGACCAGCTGACCGCCTCGCAACGTGGCAAGGGCTATACCTTCCCCCGTTTTATATTTTATCACGGGTGAGCCTTCCCCCGTT
>Ga0255055_10003580_pt1 | contig 10442 bp, 8 predicted proteins | sample JV7_2_27_MG_FD_188633 | JGI IMG/M metagenome (GOLD analysis project Ga0255055, IMG submission 188633) | Seawater microbial communities from Jervis Inlet, British Columbia, Canada - JV7_2_27 | ecosystem: Environmental > Aquatic > Marine > Inlet | place: Canada: British Columbia | collected... | reverse complement strand
CCGGGCTGGGTTATTTATTTAAAAGAAAAAGCAGCGACGATCGACTGGAGGATCTGCTGATCTTTATTACACCGCATATCCTTGAGCCGGCTGCCCCGGACAGTTAATACCTGAATCTTGCATGAAAATTAATGAGAATATGGAAGCCTCCGACTCGTGCAAAAATCAGGTAATAAATCCTTAAAATGATATGTTTTGTCGTTGATTCAAAAGGCAGGAGGAAACGAAATACGAAAATCAAGTGCCTAAATTAAAAGTGCCTAAAGCGCCTGAGGTTGAAATCTGAGCAACTCTCATAAATCGTTTTTATCCACCCCTTTTGGTTGAAATCAAATTATTCCGGCACCCCTTACTTATCGACATCCATTTTAGGCACTCAGGATCGCGCCGGGCGGGTTGGGCACTTTTGGTACATCCTCGGCTATATCTAATCCTTGCCACTGCTGATTTATACACGAGCCGGAGGTTTTAAGCATTAATTTGCCATGGATTATTTCAGCATTTTAAATCTGAAGCAGGAACCGTTTTCGAACTCGCCGGATCCCGATTTTTTCTTTCATTCCCGGGAACATCAGGAGTGTTTGCAAAAGCTGGAGCTGTCGCTTCTATTGCGGCGGGGCCTGAATGTCATCATCGGTGATGTGGGCACCGGCAAAACCACACTGTGCCGCCAGCTGATCCGTCGTTTTGCCAAGCGCGATGAAATTACCACGCATCTGGTTTTAGATCCGCTCTTTGTGGACGCCCATGAACTGCTGACCGCTGTCGGCAGGATGCTTATGGGCCCTAAAGCCAAGCTTGCCAGTAACGAGTGGCAAATCAAAGAACAGATCAAGCAATTTCTATTCAAACGCGGCGTTAAACAGGACAAAACCACAGTGCTCATTATTGATGAGGGCCAAAAAATTCCGGTTTTTTGCCTGGAAATTTTACGCGAATTTTTAAACTATGAGACCAACGAATTTAAATTATTGCAAATTATCATCTTTGCCCAAAAAGAATTCGAAAATACGATAAAAAAATACGCCAATTTTGCAGACCGCATCAGTCTTTACCATTTTATAAAACCGTTAAGTTTCCGCGATACGCGGATGATGATCAAATTTCGCCTGGAAAAATCAAAGGAAGCCAATAAAAAAATAGATATTTTCAGCTACCCGGCCTTGCTGAAAATCTATCGGACCACCGGCGGGTATCCTCGCAAGATCATCAATTTGTGCCATCATTGCATCCTGGCCATGATCGTTCAGAACCGCAACAAAGTCAGCTCAGCGCTGGTGCGCTCATGCATCAAACGCGCTTTTCCAAAAGAACCCCGCCGATGGAAAGGCGCAGTTGCCACCGCAGCAGCCGCCGTTTTTGCAGCGTTTATACTTCTGGCGTTCCAATTCCAGGTACCGGACAAACTCAGGGCCCTGTGGCCGGATAATGTGACTGCAGATCAGAGTGAATTGCAGCAAAATGAGCAGACAATGGCTGCCGGTGGTTCGGATACGGCGTCTGAAGTCGTGGATCAACAGAACAATCCGGAAGGGCCGGGCACCGAAAAAATATCTGAAGAGACCTTGGCGGCTGAAACCGAACCCGCCGCTGCAGATCTCCGGACAACCGTTTCCGAACAGGCGGCAGCCGCAGAAAATGAGCAGATCGCGTCATTTAGCCCGAACCCGAATACGGCAACCTCAGTCGACGCCGGCCCTGTTGAATCCCCCCAGGAGGAGGGACTCAAAGCAGCACTCGACAGCCCGGACCCGGAACTTCAAAAAGAGACCCAGACAGTTGGAAGCAGCGCGCCATACGCCCCGGTGCTGGGAAACATAACGTTGAAACGCGCCGACACGCTGTCGCTGATTATCCAGCAGGTCTACGGCAACTACAATTCAAGGTATTTCCGTTCCCTGATTCTGGCCAACCCGGTCATTGACGACCCCGACCGGGTGGATGTGGGCCAGATCATTTATTTGCCGGCCATTCCGGTATCGGTGGGGCCGGCAAATCAAAAGGTCTGGTGGATTCTGATTGCTGAAGAAGAAACTCTTCAGGCGGCTTTCGATTATTTGCGGAACTATCCTAAAAATACACCAGCGGCGCGCCTGATCCCATACTGGAACAGCCAGACAGGCAACCGGTTTGCGATTATTCTTAAAGAGCCTTTTTCTGACCCGGATTCGGCCCGGCAACAGTTAAGCCGCATGCCGGCAGGGCTGACATCGCAGGGCAGGGTTTTATCCCACTGGGAAAAGGACACCGTCTTTTTTGCAAATCCGTTCAGCGGTCGCAAAAAGGCGCTCAGCTCCATATTTAAAAGCGGTACTGAGGAGGGTGCAACGCCGTCGGTATATTAGGCTAATGGAGTGATGGAGTCTTGGAGTCATGTTGATTTTGGAATTTGGATTGCGGATTAAAAATATTGAAGGCCAATTGTTTAGCTGGCCGGTCTGTTCTAAAATCCAAAATCCGAATTCTAAAATCCAAATTGTGAATAGCTCCAATACCCCAGTGCTTAAACATTATATTGAAAACATTATCTAACCAAAAGAGAGATAACCATTGAAAGCGCGAAAAAAATTAGGTGAGATTCTCGTCGAAGGCGGGTTGCTGACCCAGGAGCAGCTCGAGAAAGCCCTACCCTATCAGAAAAAGAGCAATCTGAAATTGGGGCAGTTTCTGGTACGGGAAGGCATTGTCAGCGAGTCCCAGATCGTGGATCTGGTATCCAGTCAGCTTAAATTGGAAAAATACCGACCGGACCGATTTACGGTGGACGTGGAACTGGCCCAGCTGCTCTCGGCTGAAGTTGCCCATAAGTGCCAGGCGGCACCTCTGAAAAAGAGCGGGCAGTTGCTGACGGTGGCCATGGCCGATCCGCTGGACATCAATTCACTTGACACAATTGAAGTGTATACCAATTGTGAGGTCGAAGCGATCATCTGCACCGAACAGCACCTCAACCAGCTCCTGACAACGGTTTACGGAACCTTCGCCGGTATCGGCGGTGTTCTGGAAGACATGGAAGAAATGGAAATCGACAAGAGTGCCGAGAAGGCCACCACTCTTGACGATGTTGAAGTCAGCTCACTGCAGGGTATGGCGGAAGAAGCCCCGGTGGTCCGTCTGGTGAACTCGATACTTTCCCAGGGCGTTCGCGAAGGGGCCAGCGACATCCATATCAGCCCGGAGAAAAACTTCGTTCAGGTGCGCTTCCGCGTGGACGGCAAACTTCACGAAGTGCCCGCTCCCCCCAAGGGTATGTTTCTTCCTATCATCTCCCGTTTGAAAATTCTGTCCAACATGGACATTGCGGTTTCCAGAATTCCCCAGGATGGGCGCTTTACCGTTAAAATGAAAAACAAAGATATCAATATCCGGGCGGCAACCATTCCCTCCATTCACGGGGAAAACATGGTGCTGCGCTTGCTGGATACCAGCAACGCCATTTATTCACTGGAACGCCTGGGCATGACGGAAAGCGACCGCGATAAGCTGGAGAAAATGATCGTTAAGCCGCACGGAATGATCCTGAGCACCGGCCCGACCGGATGCGGCAAGAGCACCAGCCTGTATTCCATTTTAAAGAAAATCAATCAGCCGGACATTCATATTATCACGGTGGAAGACCCCGTTGAATACCGCATCGAAAAAATTCGACAGGTCCAATTAAACCGTAAAGCGGGTATGTCTTTTGCCAGCGGCCTGCGATCCATTCTGCGCCAGGACCCGGATGTAATCATGGTCGGCGAAATACGTGATTTTGAAACCGCCACCCTGGCCGTGCAGGCCGCACTGACCGGACACATGGTTTTCAGCACCCTGCATACCAATGATGCGTCGGGCGCCATCACCCGCTTCATTGATATGGGCATCGAACCCTTTCTGGTGTCCTCGACGATGACGGTCTCATTTGCACAGCGGCTGGTTCGAAAGGTGTGCCCCAATTGCATGACCAACTCTGAGCCCTCAAAGGAAGCCTTAAAAGCCTGGGGGATCAACAGCAGCGGTAACGCAAATTTTGTACGGGGTAAAGGTTGCTTTAACTGCATGCACACCGGCTATAAGGGCCGTACCGGTGTGTATGAGGTAATGACTATTAATGATGAGATCAAGGACCTGATCTTAAAGCGGCAATCTTCGCATACCATCCATCAGGCTGCCCTGAAGTCCGGAAATTTTACTTCCTTGAAAGAAAATGCTGCTGAAAAAGCCGTAAAGGGCATCACCACCCTGGAAGAAGCGGCATCAGCGGTGCTTTTGTAAATCAGATGACAGAGATCAGAGGTCAGAAGACAGATGGCAAAAACTGGAGGACGACGCACCTCAATCTGACATCTGTTTTCTGTCTTCTGTCCTCTAAATCCTGAACCCTGAACGAGGAACACCATGCCAAAGTTTTCATATCAGGCCATTACCGAAACCGGCACCACTATCTCCGGTGAGATTGAAGCCGAATCCCTGGAGAGTGCCAACAGCATACTGGCATCCCAGGGGTATATTCCGACCCGGGTAAAGGCAGAGCAATCGGGGCTGAGCGGTTTTCAGATGTCCACAATCCGGGAACTGCTGGCACCGATAAAAGCGCCGGAACTGATACTTTTCACCAAGCAGTTCAAAACCATGTTCAGCGCCGGGGTTGCCATGATCAATATGCTGGAAATCCTGGAAGCGCAGACGGAAAACCCCAAGCTGCGCCGCATTCTGGGCAAAATGCACCAGGATATAAAAGAAGGCGCCAGTCTGCACGAAGCATTCAGCAGACACCCCAAGGTGTTTTCACCGTTGTACTGCAGCATGATCAGGGCGGGAGAATCCAGTGGAGCGCTGCCCGAAGTGCTTGACCGCCTGACATACATTATCGAACATGAACACAAAGTTAAATCCGATATCAAATCGGCGATGACGTATCCCATGATCGTGGTGGTATTTCTGTTCTCGGCGTTTCTGATCCTGATTACCCAGGTGATCCCCAAGTTTGTTAATATTTTTCAAAACGCCGGATTGACCCTGCCCCTGCCGACCCAAATCTGCATTTTCATATATGAATTTTTGTCCAGTTACTGGTATCTCATTATAGGCGCCGTGGTAGTCGCCGGGGTGTTTCTGTTTTACTACTTAAAAACCGAACAGGGCAAGTATGTCCGCGATGCGTTTTTGATGCGGGTCCCGCTCATCGGGCCTTTGTTTGTCAAAAGTGCGGTATCGCGCTTTGCCAGTATTTTTTCAATTCTGCAATCCAGCGGCGTGGATGTGCTGGATTCGATGGACATATTATCCGAAACCATCGGTAACGTTGCCATCGGCCGTGAACTCGAGGGGATTAAAGACCGCCTTGCAGAAGGACGGGGCATCGCGGGGCCCCTGAGCGAGTCCATTTATTTCACTCCGATGCTCATTAATATGGTGGCCATCGGGGAAGAATCCGGCAACCTGGAAAACCTGCTGCAGGATGTGGCCTCCCACTACGACACCGAAGTGGAATATTCAATGAAAAAGCTGTCTGAGGCGATCGGCCCGCTGCTGACGGTAGGGCTGGCAGTCGTGGTCGGCTTTTTTGCCCTGGCGATATTTTTGCCGATGTGGGACCTCACGTTGATGGCTAAATAAAGGTTCTGGGTTCTGGGTTCAAAGGTTCAGGGTTAAAAAAAAAGTGCTGAGCGTTGTGGACTGAGGACTGAGTAAAAAATCCTGCTTGCTGCATGAAGCCTAAGACCCGCAACTCGCAACCCGAACCTCGCAACACGGGGCAGTTGAACCTCTGAACCCGAAAACGAAATGCAACATTCACGCTTTTACATAAGCCTCTATATAATTATTCCGTTTATTATCACCGGATTGACCATTCTGGCGGCCATCCTTTCCTTCCGGCTGACCAAATACAGTCTTGCGCATGGATCCGAGCCCGCCCAGCCCGTTTTCTGGTTTATTATTGTCATCAGTATCATCGCATTTGCTACCGGATTCCTACTGGTCCGTTTTATTTTAAGACCCGTGGAACGCTTTGTCGAAAAAGCGCGAAAACTGGCCTCGATTTCAGGTGACAAGGCCGACACCGGCAAAAACTGGTCAATTGATAAAATTGAACAATTTACCAGCGTGTTTGACCGGGTCACCTCGGTCCTCAGCCGCATCGACGCCCGGCATTTCTTTCCGGATATCATCGGGGAAAGCCTTGCCATGCGGGGCCTTCTGGGCCTGATAAAAAAAGTTGCCCCCACCGATTCCACGATTCTCATTCTTGGAGAAAGCGGTACCGGCAAGGAGCTGGTTGCCACCAGCATCTTTGAAAACAGTGACCGCAAAAATAAACCCTTCATCAAGCTGAATTGTGCGGCTATCCCCGAAGAACTGCTGGAAAGCGAATTATTCGGTCATGAAAAAGGTGCCTTTACCGGTGCAACCAAATTCAAACCCGGCAAATTTGATATGGCGCACCAGGGAACCCTATTTCTGGATGAAATCGGCGACATGCCTTTGAATCTGCAATCCAAGATTTTACGCGTCATCCAGGAGAAAGAGTTTTACCGGGTCGGCGGCAGCACCACCATTAAGGTTGATGTCCGTTTTATTGCCTCCACCAATCAGAATCTTGAAAAAATGGTCGGGGAAGGAAGCTTTAGAGAAGATCTTTACTATCGCCTGAATGTGTTTACGCTGCACCTGCCGCCGCTGCGGGAACACAAGGAAGACATCCCGCTGCTGGTTGACTATTTTTTGCAGAATCTTTCCAAAAAAATCGAAATTTCTTCCGTGGCCCTGCAGCTAATCATGGCCTTTCCATGGCCCGGAAATATCCGGGAGCTTAAAAACATTATTGAAAGTGCGGCTGTAATTGCCGAAAACGGCTATATCGAACCCGCCCAGTTACCCGCTAAAATCACCGGTCTATTTAATAACGGCGCAACCAATGAAATTTCGCTGGCGGTCAACCTGCCATTGGATGAACGCCTCAATGAAATCGAAAAAAGCATGATCCTCGAAGCCCTTCGAAAAACAGGCGGTGTGCAGGTCAGAGCCACCGAACTTTTGGGGATCAATCAACGCAGCCTCTGGCACCGTATTAAAAAACACGGCATCGATGTCAAGCGCATCAAAAACAACGAAATTTGATGCTGAGACTTGCCAATTGCCTTCAAATTTTGTAGAATTTGGCATCTATTGAAAAATTCCTGCAATTATACAACGGTGAGATTATTTCGTAAGCTATTAAAATTAATTGGAATAAATACAATAGAGCATTCTCTGATTTTTTATGGCATTATTTGTGCATCAATTAGTGCCCGGACAACATTTCAAAAAGGGGGATTTTTTAACTGACGCTGTGGGCAAAACCCTCTTTTTTAGGAGTTAAAAATAATAATAATAAACAAGGAAGGAACACCGGTTATGAGAAAGCAAAAGATTTTAAGAAATCAAGAGGGTTTCACCCTGGTTGAAATTATAGCGGTTCTGATTATTTTAGGAATCCTGGCCGCGGTGGCCGTACCCCGCTATATCGACCTGGAAGCCAATGCCAAGGAAAGAGCTATCGATGCCGGCATATCGGAACTCAACGGCCGCGAAAGTTTGACCTGGGCGGATCACAAAATTTCTACCATCGGTTATCAAGGGGATGGGTCCATTAATTGCGATGGCGCTGATTGTGTGAGCTACGACCTCGGCGGCGATTACAGCTGGAATTCGACTTACCTAAACAGCCCGTCTACCATTGAATTTAAAGGAGTAACGGTTATCTTGACCCGTGAGTTATCCACTACCGGTCAACCGGCGGTGTGGCGGCGTCAATAATTGAATCGCTCTGTTTTGTTCACATTTTTTCCCAGAATGGACAATTCCCGCGGGGATAATGGTTTTACCTTGCTTGAAATCATCGCCACGCTGGTGATTTTAAGCATTCTGGCGGCGATTGCCGTTCCCAGATATGTGAGCTTGGATGAGAGCGCCCGGCAAAGAGCCATCGATGCCGGAATCGCCGAGCTCAACGGCAGGGAAACCCTGAGCTGGTCGAATGAAAAAATATCGCTGTCCGGATGGATCAGTGATGCGAAAACATTTGGGCTTGTCGATCCCTTTTTAGGCGCTGAATATGAGTGGGCTACCGATGATCCGGACCAGAGCGGGGGCACCCTGACATTTAAAGATAGCGCCTCAACATCTTTGTCCAGGGCCGAATCTACGAACGTACAACCGGGATCGTGGTCAAGATAGATCCACCGGATAATTAGAAATCCAAAACGAGCAGCGCAAATGCGCTGCTCGTTTTTTTTGCAACCATCTAGAGCGTTTGTCAAAATAACGTTCCGATAGCGGTTGTCTTCTTTTATTATAATTTCAAACCGTTACACACCACCATTTCGCTTGTCAGGCAATCTGGCAAACGGAACATATTTATGACAACCGGTATAACACCATTAAGGATAAACCACCGCGGTTCTGCCTTTTGTGCTTGCCGGTATCAATTCCTGTGTTATATTGCATATGTTAAATGCCTAAAATTAAAATCGGCTTAGGGAACAACCACCCCATTAACTCGAAAGGATATCTTTATGAAACTGGCGGTTAGCGGTAAAGGCGGCGTTGGAAAGACCACATTTGCTTCTTTGATGATTCGGACTCTCAATGCCGAGGGCAAACGCGTGTTGGCGATTGATGCAGATCCGGACGCCAATCTGGCTGCCGGCCTGGGGATTTCCGATTCCGATAAAATCGTGCCGATCGCTGAAATGGAAGACCTCATATTTGAAAGAACCGGTGCGAAACCCGGCAGCATCGGCGGTTATTTCAAGCTCAATCCCAAAGTGGATGATCTGCCGGATGCGGTATCGGTGGGCTTTGAGCGCATCAAACTCATGCGTCTGGGCGGTATCAAAAAGGGTGGATCCGGCTGTATCTGCCCTGAAAGTGCGTTGCTCAGGGCCCTGGTCATGCACATCGTGCTGGCTCGCGATGAGGTGGTGGTAATGGATATGGAGGCCGGCATCGAGCACCTGGGGCGGTCAACGGCAAAAGCGGTGGACAAACTGATCGTGGTGGTGGAGCCGGGACGACGCAGCATCGACACCGCCAAACATATCCGCAAGCTGGCCGGAGAAATCGGGCTGAGCCACATTGCGGTTGTCGGCAACAAAGTTCGCGGTGCAAAAGACGAAAAATTTCTACAAACCCACCTGGACGATTTTGAATTTCTCGGTTTTCTGCCCTATGATGAAGCATTGATCGAAGCCGATCTCAACGGGGCCTCACCGTTTGACGTGGATTCGCCGTCAAAATCCCGGGTAAAGGCGATGCTCTCAAAACTCTAATGGCAAAACGCAGCAAACGTTTCTTCCGGCCCAAGCGTTATCCCCGCAAGAAACCAAAACTCCCCCATTTAAAACCGGGCGCCGATGTCAGACTCCGAAAAGTTTTTGCCGAAATCGGGGTGCCGGAAAACCCGGCTTTCACACCGGATGCGTTCCAGCTCGATGCCCTTGCCGCCATCGAGCACCGCGACTGTCTGGTGACCGCGCCGACCGGCTCCGGAAAAACCTGGATCGCCGAAAAGGCCATCGCCCGCATTCATGCCGGCAGCGGAAGATCCTGGTATGCCTGCCCTTTAAAAGCGCTGAGCAATGCCAAATATGCGGAATTTTCCGCCATCTTCGGTCGGCAACATGTTGGCATATTAACCGGGGACCGCAAAGAAAACCCGGACGCTTCGATTATTGTGGGAACCACTGAAATCTTGCGAAACCAGCTGTATGACGCCATGCACCACGGTGAATTGCTGGCAGCAGATTTTGTGGTTCTGGACGAGGCTCATTTTTTAGGAGATCCGGATCGCGGGGTCGTCTGGGAAGAAATCATGATTTATCTGCCGCAGCGCATCCCGCTTTTATTGCTTTCGGCAACCATCGGCAACGCCGATCAAATCGCCGGCTGGCTTTCTTCGATTCGGTCATCCCGCTGCGCGGTTATCAGAGAGTTGAAGAGACCGGTGGCGCTGGTCCCCCTTTTTTTGCATCCTTCCGGTACCCTGCTGCCGTTAACCGAACCTGCAAAGACCGCGGGCAAAGAAAAAATTTATAAAAAGGTCGCCGGTTTTTTAAAGACAAAACGCTCGCGGCACCGCCACATGCCCGATGATCTGCTGCCTTTTGACGATGTTCTGAGGGTATTGAAGAAATATCACCTTCTGCCAGCTCTTTTTTTTCTAAAATCCCGGGCGGATTGCGACCGGGCTCTGGAGCAGTGCCGCGGGAGATTGTTACCGGATCCCAGCCGTAATGCCGTGCTCAAAGAACGCATTGAAACATTTGGTCATCAAAGCCTGCATGTGATCCATCATCGTCAACGCTGGTTTCTTGAGAATCTGGCACTGGGATCCCATCATGCCGGTCAGCTGCCGGCCTGGAAACTGATACTGGAGCGGTTGATGAGCGAAGGTTTGCTGGATGCGGTATTTGCCACAT
>Ga0255055_10003579_pt1 | contig 10445 bp, 8 predicted proteins | sample JV7_2_27_MG_FD_188633 | JGI IMG/M metagenome (GOLD analysis project Ga0255055, IMG submission 188633) | Seawater microbial communities from Jervis Inlet, British Columbia, Canada - JV7_2_27 | ecosystem: Environmental > Aquatic > Marine > Inlet | place: Canada: British Columbia | collected... | reverse complement strand
CAATCTTGCCGCCGCCGAATTCAGCCATGGTTTCGGCTGCAATGGTCAGTCCAGCTTTTAAGTATTGGCTTTTAATGCCGGGAACCGCATAGGCGTAAAAAAGAACCGTGTCCGTACCCTCACGTGCCCGGGTCTTTTCGTCCGCCCCCTGGCACAAGACACACACAATTTCCTTTTCATCCCGCAGCACAATCTCATCTTCTCTGGTAACAAACTCACGACCGCCCATGCCCGCACACACTTCGCCTTCAGCGGTGGTATCCAGCGTCAGATCGCCGTCAAAATGATCATAATCCGTCACGGCCACCAGAATACCGGCACACATTTCGGCCATGAAGTGCGCATCCACGATCAGATCATAGCGCGGAAAACCGCTGTTAATCGTTCGCTTCAGATGCTTGCTTAATGGACACACAAATCCGAAGCTCTGGAAAAAATCGGCATAGGTGGCGATGCGAACGCTTATCTCGGCCAGGGTTTCGCGCTTTCTCATTTTGCGCAGCAGCTTGCGTTTGTATTGATCAAACCCCGGCGGGTTTTCATGATTTTGACACCCGCTGATCAGCGTTAGGCCGAAGCCGACGCCTGGATATTTTTCCCGATATTGGGTTGTCATGGAAAATTCAGGAAACATGGATTGCCTCAGTTCAATTTAGCGCACCCCTTTTCTCAGATTCGCAGTCAGGTGCTATTTTGTCGAAATTTGATTTCTTAAGTCGTTTAGCCCGCTGTCATACGGCGGGCGATACGCTGTTGTAATAGGCCGACAAGCACTAGAATCAACGCCGCCAACAATAAAAGCAACGTAGATATGGCGGGCAGCATGGGCTCGATCTCATAGCGGATCACATCCCACATCTTTTTGGGAAGGGTTACCGCAGTCGAACCGCAAATAAACAGGGCAATAACGACTTCATCAAACGCAATCATGAAAGCAAAGATAGCGCCGGTTAAAACCCCGGGCCGAATGATCGGAAAGGTGACCTTCATAAATGTTTGGAATCGATTGGCTCCTAATATCCGGGCGGCATGTTCGAGACTGCGATCAAACCCACGCAGCGTGGCCGAGATGGGCAGTACCGAAAAGGGCAACGTCAGGGGGGTATATGCCAGTACGAGTCCAAGCTTGGTTCCCAGCATGCCAAATTTGGCCAGGCTAATATAAAAGGCCAATGCCATGACAATTAGGGGGACGATCATCGGTGAAATGATAAAGGCGTTGATTAGTCCTTTGCCCTTAAAACGGCCCCAGACTAAACCCAGGGATGCCAGGATCCCAAGAAAAGTAGAAAAAATCGCTGTCATGGCCGATACCTGCAAGGAATTCAAGACGGCACTCTGCCAGGCCGGATGGCTGAAAAATTTGCGATATTGATCAAGACCGATCTTGCTGGGCGGAAATTCGATAATTTCAGCGGAGCCCAGCGACATCGGTATCAACAACAATACCGGAGCGATGAGAAACAGTATCGCCGATCCCGAAACAATCCAGAGCGGCCAGCTGATGTGCAACGGATCAAAGCGCGCAACTCTTTTTCGCGATCTTCGGCTCACGTTTTTACCCCTCCCCACAGGCGCTCCACTCCTAAATAACGGTTGTAAATTGAAAAAACGATCAACGTCGCTATTAGTAGAATGACCGACATGGCTGAAGCAAACGGCCAGTTCAGAAGGTCAACAATTTGAATCTGAATTAGGTTGGAAAGCATCTGGTCTTTGCGCCCACCCAGTAACGCAGGCGTAATGAAAAAGCCCAGGGCCATAATAAAAACCAACAGGGCACCGGCACCGATGCCGGGCAGGCTGAGAGGAAATGACACCCGCCAGAATGTCTGCCATCGCGTCGCGCCAAGGTTTTGGGCAGCCTTCTCGAGGTTTAAGTCAATTCCCATCATGACACTGTAAATTGGAAAAACAATGTAGGGCACGAAGATATGCGTCATACCGACCATCACGCCAAATTTATTATGCAGAAATTTAAAAGGGGTGTCGATCAGCCCGAAGTAGGTGAGCACCGTGTTGATCACCCCACTGCGCTGCAAGACGATAATCCAGGAATAATTGCGCACCAGAAGGCTGATCATAAACGACAATGCGATGGCCAGTAAGAAAAAATTGCGCATGCCGGGTCGGGCGCGACGCAAAACATAGGCAATCGGATACCCGACGATCAGAGCGGATAAAGTGGATAAGATGCTAATTTGAAATGTAATCCATAAGACCCGCATGTATAATGGCGTTTTAAAAAAATAGAGATAGTGCTGTAACGTGAAATCAGGACTGAATAAACTTTTAATAAGGATGCTTGAAATCGGGTAGACAAAAAGTATAAAGAGCGCCAGCAAGGCCGGAACCACCAGCATAAATTGCCTGAAACCCGGACGGTGCCAGAGGCTGGCAGATGCGCGTTCATCTATTTTGATATGGTTGGCTGCTTCCAATTCGTTATCTTATAATTTGGCCGAGGGAGGTATTCCGCCTCCCCCGGCTAGATTAAACCGTTCAACGCGGCATTAAAGCCAATCTTATCCTATGAAATTATCCAGGTCTTCCACTTCTCCGTCAAGGGTGCCAGGTTCGGCCCCCAGTAATCCGCATCGTGGGCAAACTGTTTTTTGAGGTTTTCAGGATATGACGGCAGTTCCTTGGCCCTCTCCGCATCAATATAATTGAAGGCCTTGAGATTGGTGGGGCCATAGGCAATGTATTTCTGCATTTGCTCACCCTGCCGCTCCGCTGCCAGTGCAAAGTCAATGAATTTCATGGCCAGATCTTTGTTCGGATTGCCCTTGGGGATGGCCCACCAATCCAGATCGAGGCAGCCGCCTTCCCAGACGATCTCCAAAGGCACCCCTTTGCCCTGGGCAACGTTGACGCGGCCGTTCCAGGCGGAACCGTAATGCGCCTCTGCACTGGTCAGCAGTTGGATTTGCTGGGCACCGCTCTTCCACCAGACGGTGATATGATCTTTGATCTCATCCATTTTTTTGAAGGCTCTGGGAACATCAATCGGATAGAGCTTGTCCTTGGACACGCCATCGGCCAGCAGGGCAAACTCCAGATTAAACGGAGCCTGATCCTGAAGTGCTCTGGGTCCGGGGAAATTTTTCACATCCCAGAAATCCGCCCAGCTAGCGCAGGGTTTCTTACCACCAAGTGCTTTCTTGTTGAATGCTAATGAAGTGGTCCAGAAAATATTGCCGATGGCCGCCTTGCGGATGGCCTTCTTGTCGATTCCGTCGAGGTTAACGACATTGGTATCGATGGGCTCTAAAAGGTTTTCCAGCTCTCCGCGTGCAATATGACGGGTTTCTAAATCCACCACATCCCATTCATAGGATTTGGTGTCCACCTGAGCTTTGACTTTGGCAATGTCCGGACCGGACGCTTCGATGATTTTCACCCCGAATTTATCGGCAAACGGCTGGATGAGGGCTTTGCTCTGAGATTCCTGATATGAGCCGCCGTAGGAACAAACCTTCAATGTCCCGCCTTTGGCCATGGTGGTGTGTACAAACGGTCCGACGGATGCGGTTACCAAGGCCGCACCGGTGGCCGCACCGGTAGTGATAATAAATTCACGGCGGGTCATGCCCTTTTGTTTTTGAGTTTCCTTTGTCTTTTTCATTCCACACCTCCTTGGTTTTTTATGTTGTGGCCAAACATTTTCCTTAGGTTAATGCCAGGCCATGATGGGTTCGCCAACCGATTGTGATATCACCTCCAATCTTGTAATTTTTTGAATTCGGTCCACTCTGAACTTTGACTTCAACAATCAATCCCGCTGCCAAATTAATACGGTATATTCTGGCCTCCCCGACATAAACAATCTCCGCGATACGCCCGCTAAAGCGGTTTATGATGTCGCCCCGCGCATCCGTTTCATTAGAGAGTATTTGAATTTTTTCGGGCCGGACCGCCACGGCAACCTCTTCTCCAGCTGCCATTTGATTTAACTTTTGAACCCAGACTTTTAATCCCTCGTTGGTCTCGATGGCTATTTTGTCTGCTCCCACTTCAGCAACCCGACCGTTAAGAAAGTTGGATTCACCAATAAAATCGGCTACGAAAAGGTTGGCCGGAGATTCATACAGCACCTCGGGTGTATCCAACTGAATGATTTTACCCTCGTTCATAATAGCGATCCGGTCGGACATCGTCAGCGCTTCTTCCTGGTCGTGGGTCACATATATCACGGTAATATTTAAGGACTCTTGCAGATGCTTAATTTCCAGCCGCATGTGATCCCGCAGTTTCTTGTCAAGGGCACCTAATGGCTCGTCCATTAATAGGATTTTGGGCTTAAAGACAATCGCCCGGGCTAGGGCAATGCGTTGCTGTTGTCCACCGCTGAGCTGGTGAGGATATCGGCTCTCAAAAGCCGGAAGTTTTACCTGCTCCAATGCTTCATCGATCAACTTCCGAATATTAGCGGACGGCGTCCTGCGCATCTTCAGCGGGAAGGCAATGTTGTCAAATACGGTCATGTGGGGGAAAAGGGCGTAGTTCTGAAAGACCATGCCAATGCCGCGGTTGTTGGGGGCAACGGTAGTGATGTTGTCCTCTTCCAGCAGGATCTCACCGCCGGTGGGCACCTCAAAACCGGCAATCATATTCAGCGTGGTGGTCTTGCCGGATCCACTCGGACCCAGCAACGTCAAAAACTCTCCGTGTTGGATGCTCAAAGAGACGTTATCAACCGCCCTTACATCGCCAAATAATTTAGAGACATTGATAAGTTCAAGCTGATGTCCCATATTGCGGTTTTCCTTCAATAAACGCTGCGTGTATGAAAGAAGAATTAATCCTTTCGAAATAAGTCAGGTTAAGGTAACCATGTTGCTTGACCACGCTCGGCTTGTTGCGGTGCGAAGCGCTAAAAGACCCCGCCGGGAATGGGTAACTGTAATCTTGTACCTGAAACTTTCAACCAGGTCAAGAAGGCAGGCCTTGCACAGAAGCGGATTATCAAAAATTCGCAGAAGGTATAAAACCGCTTCTAAAATTTTAACCAATAGAGCGCCAGATTTATTTCACGGAAATATCTTGCCCGGATTTAGAATGCCGTTGGGATCAAATAAGGTTTTAATCCGCTTCATCCAATCCAGACTTTTGCCGTGTTCGGCAGGCATGTACTTTTTCTTGCCCAGGCCCACGCCATGCTCCCCGGTGGCGGTACCACCTAGCTCCAGGGCCTTGGACACCAGACGCTTAACGACTTGATCGATCTGATCCCATTCTTTTTTATCCCCTCTTTTGCCGGGGACACAGAGATGCACATTGCCGTCGCCGGCGTGGCCGAACGTGTAACCCAACAGTTTCGCAGCGGCCATTTCTGCACCAATGGTGGCGATGATCGCGGGGTAAGCGGCATTGGGTACGGCCACGTCCACTACCAAGATACCGCAATCAGGATGATTGCGAATAACCATCTCGCCTAGAGCATGTCGCGCCTGAAATATATGATCTCGTTCCGCTTTGCCTAAGCCGGGTCTGAATTCTGTGCATCCGTGTTCCGAGCAGATTTCCTGGGCCATTTCCAATATCTCGGCCAGATGACTGGCGCTGGAGCTGTGAAACTCAAGGAACAGAGTGGGCGAGACGTTTAAACCCAGTTGCTCTTCTTTATTCATTAACGCAACAGGTTCCGGCGCCAGCAGTTCCAATGCGGCAGGGTTGAGTCCGGATCGGATGATTTCAAAAACCGTTTTGCTGGCTGATTCCACCGATGGAAATGTGGCAATGGCGGCGGAGTATTCCACCGGGAAGCCAACCAGCCGCAGCGTGGCACCAACCACAACCCCCAGCGTCCCCTCAGATCCCACAATCAGATGAATAAGATCGTAACCGGAAGATGTTTTGGAAGCGCGGGTGCCCAGCTCGATGATCTCACCGCTGGCCAGGACCACCTCGAGTCGCAAAACATAATCCTTGGTGGAACCGTAATATACCGTGCGGGTTCCACTGGCGTTGTTGGCAATCATCCCGCCGACGGTCGCCCGGGCACCGGGATCCGGTGGAAAAAACAAACCGGTGTGCCGCAGCTTTTCATTTAAATCCTGGTAAATCACTCCCGGTTCGACATCGGCCTGGAAATCTTCAGTGCGAATGTTCAAGATGCGGTTCATTTGCGAAAAATCCAGCACGATGCCCTTTTGGACGGGAATCGGGTTGCCTTCCAGGCTCGAACCGGATCCCCACCCGGTAACCGGAATCAAATGGTCATTGGCATATTTTACAATTTCAGACACCTCCGATCGATCCGCCGGCCAGATGACCGCCTCGGGCCGGCTGGGCGGATGCTGGGATTGATCCACGGCGTGCAGGTCGAGAACCGACTCCCCGGTGGAAAACCGATCCGTGGCAACCAGGGAGTGCAGATTCTTGACATGGGTTGGATTAAGCGAATTGAACTTCAAGGACGCCTCCGTATATACACTGTGGAGCGATACAGGTTCATATGCTTTCTATAATCTGAATAAGTCTTGACTTCAATCTGTAACCTATATAGGAAAGAATATCAAAATAAAAAATGAATCATATTCAGTTCAATGCTGAAGAGGCGTATTTATTAACATAAAAACCATAAGCGGAAGAGGGTCTATGATGAAAAAAAATACGGTTATTTTAAGTTTAAAACTGCTGGTCGGCCTTTTAGCAGTTGCCCTATTTCTGATGCCGGCACATGCCCAGGCAAAGAACATCAAAGTGGGGGTCATTGACTGCTACAGCGGCCCTCCGGCAGCCTATGGCAAAGATGCCCTCAATGGGTTTAAACTGGCTTTAAAAGAGATAAATGCCAAGGGCGTTTTGGGCAAAAAGATTGAGTTCACCACCCGGGATACCAAGTTTAAAGTGGACATTGCCCTGAACATGGCCAAAGAATTGGTATTACGGGAGGATGTCGACCTTATTGTCGGCACCATTAACAGTGGTGCGGCACTGGCCGTTTCGGCAGCGGTGGCTAAAAAAGAAAAAGTGCCGTTCATTGTCTGGATTTCAAAAAGTGAAAACATCACCGGCAAAAAAGGCCATCGCTATGTGTTCTCCGCCGGAGAAAATACGGCCATGGCCGGCAAGTCCGGCGGGGTGGCGCTTGCCACCAAACCTTATGTCAAATACTGGATCGCCGGAGACGACTATGAATACGGACATGCGCTTGCAGATGGAGTCTGGAGGAACCTCAAAGCAAAAAAGCCTGAAGTGCAACTTGTCGGCAAATCCTGGTGGAAGCCGGGTGAACCCGATCTGATGCCGTACATCACATCAATTTTGGCTGCCAAACCGGACGCGGTGATCTTCGCAACCGGTGGCCGCAGCATGAACAACATTATGAAAGCCATTAAGGCGACGGGTATGAACGATAAAGTCGCCATCTATGTTCACACTGCTACCGATCATGCGGTCTTAAGATCGCTGGGGACCAATGCGCCTGAAGGCGTCATGGGAACCATGGACTATCACTTTTACTATCCGGAGCTTTCGGCCAATAAGGACTTTGTGAATAACTTTAAAGCTGCCTATGGGCATCCGCCAGGCTTTCCGGCTTTTCACGGCTATATCACGGCCCATTTTATCGCAGAGGCTTATAAAAAAGCCGGCACGGTGAATAAGGAAAAATTTATAGACGCCCTGGAAGGATTACAGATCGGCAGTCCGGTTGGCAGGATCGAAATGCGGGCCTGCGACCACCAGGTTATTCTGCCGATGTTTCTGGGCGTAACTAAAGTATCGCCCGAGATGGGTTTCGCCGTTTCCTCGGATATCTACACCCTGAGGGGGGCGGAGGTTATGCCGTCCTGCAAAGAGATCCAGGAGGCCCGCGGTCAATAAAAAGTATTTGACACGCCTGCCCGCCTGTACTCGTATAAAGGGCTGGTCCTATTCAGCGGGATCCTCACTCACCGCTGCTGGGCAGGATCTGGCCCATTTTGGCGCAGGCGGGCAAACTGTCCTGGTTTGGAGTCAACGACCACCCGCAAAGCGGGTGGCTTGAATTTTCGGCCATAGGCCGAAAAGACAAAAGCACGTCAGTGCTTTAAACGTTGCAGTTGGAACCGTGGATTCTCGTACAAAGCACCCGGTTTGAAAACAACCCATAATGGAATTCTGGAATGATGAGATAAGAAAAGAACATCTCCAAAAACGATTTAATCGATTCTTAGGCAATATTCCATTGTTCCGCATTCCAATCTGTATCCTGCACTGATTTTCAATTCGGCTAAATAAATATTTCTGATTCAAATTGATTTAAGGAAGCTTCACCATGGAAGGTGGACCAGAGATAACCCTGGCAGCATTGAGCATTACGTTTCTGGTGGGTTTGAGCCGTGCCATGATTTTATTCATCGTTACCTCCGGGCTAAGTTTTGTGCTCGGCGTGTTGCGGGTGCCGAATATTGCGCATGGCTCGCTGTATATGATCGGTGCTTTTGCCGCTCATAGCATTGCGACGCTTTTTGGCGGCGGCCCTGCCGGTTTCTGGCTGGCCCTGATTCTGGCGCCTCTGGTGGTAGCGCTAATAAGTCTGCTTGCCGAGCGATCGTTGTTCTGTCATCTTTATGAACGCGAGCATCTGATGCTGTTACTGTTCACCTTTGCCTTAATGCTGATCCTGGGCGATTTAACCAAAATGGTATGGGGCGCAGACTATCGCTCCATTATGCCACCGCCTGCACTCCAGGGATTTATCTCGATTTTTGACTCCCCTTTTCCAAAATATAATTTATTTCTGCTGGTCATCGGCCCTCTGGTTGCCATTGGGCTGTGGCTTTTTTCCACCAAAACCAAAATAGGCAAAATCGCCCGGGCTGCCGCGGTGGACCGCGAGATGGTCGGTGCCATCGGCATCAATGTCAGCTGGGTGTTTGCCTTTGCATTTGTCTTAGGCTGCATGCTGGCCGGACTGGGAGGCGCCCTGGTCTCACCGACGATCGCCGTCACCATTGGAATGGACCATGATATCATCATCGAATCCTTTCTAATCGTCACGATCGGCGGGTTGGGCAACATGTGGGGTGCCATGGCCGGGTCGCTGATATTCGGTATCACCCAAGCCTTTGGTGTTTTGTTCTGGCCGCAGTTTGCCATCGTTTTCCCATATCTTGCGGTCGTAATTGTTTTGACGTTGAAGCCCACCGGCATGCTCAAATCTGTATGGTAGAAAGGGGTTAGCGTTGTTTAGCGAGATGATCCGGCAAAAGTCATTTGGCGTAAGTGCTGCTATTTTTATGGTTTTGCTTATTGCGCCGTCATTCCTGCCAAGATTCTACATCTATTTTCTAGCCGTCATCTTTGTTACCGCGCTGCTGGCCATGAGCTTAAATTTGTGTGTAGGCCATGGCATGCTTTTTCAATTTCATCATGGTGTCTTCTACGGCGTCGGCGCCTATACGGCCGGGCTGTTATTGGTCAAAACATCTCTGCCATGGTGGCTTGCTTTTATTGCCGGGCCTTTAGCGGCTGCTTTTGCCGGCTTGCTGATCGGCATGTTCTGTATTCGTCTCAACCGACTGTACTTTGGCATGCTTCAGATTTCTTTGGGTTCGCTGATATGGGCCATAGCGTTCCGCTGGTACGCGCTAACCGGCGGCGATGACGGAATTCACGGCATACCGATGCCGGATTTTATCTCATCGACAACAGGTTCTTATTACTTTGTTTTAATTGTGCTGGGTATTTGTTTGGTCCTCCTGTATTTGATTTTAAAATCTCCCTTCGGCTCCACCTTACAGGCCATCCGTGACAACCCGGAGCGCTGTGCCGCCGTGGGCATCAATGTCCGTCGCCACCAGCTAAAGGCCATTGTCATTGCCACATTCTTCGGCGGGGTGGCCGGCGTTCTTTTTGTGGTGGTGGAAGGATCGATTTTTCCGGATCTGCTGTTCTGGGTATTATCCCTTGAAATATTCATCATGTGTCTTCTGGGGGGGTGGTTTACGTTTGCCGGTCCCATTTTAGGTGCCGCCATCATTGTATCCCTGCGGACCTTTATCGGCATATACACTGAATATTGGACCCTCATTCTGGGGGTAATTTTAATTTTGCTGATTTTTTTCATCCCCGAAGGCATCATGGGATATAACTACCGACAGCTTTTTCGTTCCCGGACCCAATATGCAACCGAAAGCCAGACGGAATAGCTAAAATGCTTCGCGTTGAGGATTTGCATAAATCATTTGATGACTTTAAAGCGGTAAACGCTGCGCATCTAACCGTGGAAAAGGGACAGCTGGTGGCGGTGATCGGGCCCAACGGCGCCGGTAAAACCACACTGTTCAACCTCATTACCGGACAGCTGCAACCCAATACGGGGAAGATCCTGTTACATGATGAAGATATCAGCAAATTGCCTCCGCACGTCATCTGCCGCAAAGGAATTGCCCGTTCATTTCAAATCGCCAATGTTTTCCACCGCCTCTCGGTGTTTCGCAATGTGCAGGTTT
>Ga0255055_10003578_pt1 | contig 10446 bp, 8 predicted proteins | sample JV7_2_27_MG_FD_188633 | JGI IMG/M metagenome (GOLD analysis project Ga0255055, IMG submission 188633) | Seawater microbial communities from Jervis Inlet, British Columbia, Canada - JV7_2_27 | ecosystem: Environmental > Aquatic > Marine > Inlet | place: Canada: British Columbia | collected... | reverse complement strand
TCTCCCGCAACGACGCGTATTTCTACTCCTTCAGCAGGTGTTTTGACTGCAAGCGATTGTAAATTGATAAATGACATGCGTACCCCCTTTCTCATTGGTATTAACTGTTCATGCTATCAATTATTATGTTGAGTCCGTTTGTCCCTTAGGCCCCTGAGTCTTTGAAAATCAGATAAATTATGGTTAGCTTCTTGACCTAATCTGAGGCTTTGAACTCTCTTGTAAATGTTATGTCCTACGAATTCTGCAGATTGGAGTCAAGAATTAATCCGTTGAAAGGCTTTTAGCGGGGTATGGTTATATTTGTGAGGTCCAGGCCATAGGAAAAAAGTCTTTGCCGATGAGAAATTATGTTATAAAAGGAGGCATAAAATAGATTTAAAAAATAACCCGTTTTGGCCGGTATGCTTGCCTGCAAGTTCCGCCTTTTAAGGCGGGGTTAAGGGAAGCTATCTGGGGTCAACGACCATCCCGTGCCCAGCACGGGGTGGCTTGAATTTTCAGCCGTAGGCTGAAAAGGCAAAAGCACATCAGTGCTTTAGTCGGTGCACTTGCAAGCGGGTGTGAAGCCCCCGGTTTGTATGGCAAGAAATAGATATTTTCCTTTCCGGGAAGCCCCGCCTTCAAGGCGGGAAGCTTCAGCATTAACAATTATTTCATGGAAAAACCAATGAAATTCAGTGGCCTGAATCAATCCCATTTGAAACATTTACAAGCTTTTGTAACTTCGGATCGCTTTTCCACCGGTGACTCCCACCTCGATTTGCATTCCAAAGACCAATCCCAGCATCCGCCCTTCAAACCGGAGGCTGTCATCTGGCCGCTGAAACGTTCTGAGGTCTCAGCAATATTAAAATATGCCAATGAACACCGGATACCCATTACCGGCTGGGGGTCGGGCTCGAGCCTTGAGGGTAACCCGATTCCGGTAAAACGTGGCCTGGTGCTCGATTTTTCGATGATGAATCGGATTATCGATATCAGGGCGGAAAGTTTTCAAGTTGATGTGGAACCCGGTCTCATATATCAGGATTTAAATGAAAAGCTTAAATACACCGGACTTTTTTTCCCGCCGGATCCCGGAGCGCGCGCCACCATCGGAGGGGTAATCGCCAACAATGCCAGCGGAACGCGGACAGTCTATTATGGATCGACCAAAGATTATGTATTGCGATTAAGCGTTGTTCTGGCCAACGGCGAGATAATTGAAACCGGCACCCGGGCCACCAAAACATCTTCAGGATATGACCTGTTACACCTAATGGTTGGCTCCGAAGGGACCCTTGGTTTGGTGGTTGAGGCCACCCTTCGCCTTGTGGGTCTTCCGGAAGAGTTTTCTGCCGCCATTGTGACGTTTCCATCAGTTGAGGCGGCCAGCAAGGGCGTGTACCAAATCATGCGCACGGGTTTGGCCCCGGCGGCTCTGGAGCTTTTAGGACCGAAATGTGTTACCCTTATAAATCATGAAAAAAATCTCGGTTTAGATGTCTCGCCCACCCTCTTCATAGAATTTCACGGGCCCACCGAGAATCAACTGGCTGACGTTTTGTCGATGACTCGGGAAATTTGCCGGCAGGAAGGCTGCACTGATTTTCAATCGGGTCTGGGCAGGGATCAGCGGGATCGTATCTTCAAGGCCCGGCACGAGCTGGGGGAAATGATTGTTCGCAATCACCCGGGCTGCAGCGTACTGGTTATAGATGTAGCGGTGCCCATCACGGCTTATCCAGAAATGATCGCCAGCGCGAATGAAGAACTGCAGTCAACCGGTTTGACCGGGTATACCATCAGCCACGCGGGTGACGGCAATTTGCATCTTAATTTGATAGGGAAAAAAGGTGATAAGAAAGATTGGGACCTGATTGAAAAGGTATCCCAACGAATGGTGGCCAGGGCCCTGGCAATGGGTGGTACGGCTACAGGCGAACATGGCGTGGGAATCGGCAAACGGAAGTTCATGGAGGCTGAACACGGCAGCAGCCTGGAGTGGATGAAGGGGATTAAGTCGCTTTTTGATCCGAGGGGGATACTCAACCCTGGAAAAATATTTCCCTGATGCGGCCGTTGAAATGCGCTCCCTTTTGCCCAATTTCTGCGTCAGGCGAAAATTTCAATCCTCGAAATACTGATTAGTATGACTGCGGTTAATATTTTCGCCTTCCTTGAACTTGAACAAAATTGAGCGCATTTCAACGGCCTCAGGCAAATTGTATTCAACAAAAAAATAACCTCCACAAGGGTGGCGATTTCTTATATGAAAACCAGTAATAAAAATCAATTTATTATTAAGGTGAGAGCGGCTTTGGGCCATGCACCGGATAAAAGAAGAGAGTGGTCGGCATTGGATTTCGATCATTCCGACATCCCAGGTGATGAACTGCTGGCCAAGATAAGAAACCGCACATCCCAGGAAAAACAGAAATTGCTCACAGATCTTGTTGAGCAGAGCCAACCGTTGAATCTGAAGGTCATCGCTTTAAACGATGGGGTATCCGTGACCCATGACATCCTGGATCTTATACAGGAAAAAAAACCGGAATGGGGCCGGTCAAAACAGGTGGTGGCATGGAAACACCCCCTGATCGAGAGCCTGGATCTGGAATCGGCTTTAAAGAAACGAAATATCAAGGCACCTGTGCATTATGCTGAGCTCGACTGTGATCCTTTGGATGGGGTAACAGCGGAGTCGGGCAGGGAAAAGATTAGGAAGAATATATCAAATTCCTTTATCGGCGTGACATCCGCCGACTACTGTGTGGCCGAAACAGCCTCTCTGGTAATGATTACGCGTCCGGGACAAGCCCGTTCGGTCTCGCTGGTTCCTTCCATCCATATTGCGGTGATTGAAATAGACAGCATCATCGCAAACCTCAAAGAACTCTATGTTCTGATAAATCAAGATGATGCCATTCCTGAAAGCCTGAACAACTGCATGACGTTTGTTACCGGACCCAGCAAAACAGCAGACATAGAGGCCGTCATGGTTCACGGCGCTCATGGGCCACGGGAATTATATCTGTATGTGATTACCGGAAACCCATAACCTCAATTGTGCATAAACAAAATGAAGACTGAATTTAACCATTTGGTATCATGAGGCATCCTCGACTTTTGCCCAATTAAGGTACAAGAGATATTGAAAGGGTTTAAGGAAATCCCATTACACTTTGTTACATTTCGTTACGTTTTCGAAAAGCATTCTGGCGGGAAAGTTATTACAATCTTAAAAAATTCCACGACCGCTCAACTTAGTGTGTAGGTACGGTTGTCCATGAAAAAAACCATTCTCGTTATCGATGATGACAAAAAATTAAACCAATTGCTCAAAGATTATCTCGCTGATTTCGGCTTCCACACCTTAACGGCCACCCATCCCGCGGAAGGGTTAACAAAACTGAGACAAAAATCCCCGGATCTGGTGATACTGGATGTAATGCTGCCGGAAATGAACGGTTTTGAGGTCTGCAAGCGAATTCGCCAAACTCATTCGGTGCCGGTCATCATGTTGACGGCCAGGGGTGAACCCACGGACAAGATCGTAGGGCTTGAGATAGGGGCTGACGATTATGTGGCCAAACCTTTTGAACCCCGAGAATTGGTAGCACGAATTCAAGCTGTGCTGCGTCGTTCTCAGAAAATCAATGACACTCGCCCCCGGAAGCTAGGCCGCCTGGAGATCGATTTTCCCAGACGAATTTTATGCCTGGATGGCAAGCAGGTGGAGTTAACCACAAACGAATTCACGACCCTGGCCCTGTTGACAGGAAATCCGGGAAAGGTATTTGACCGTGACCAAATACTTCAAGAAATCAGAGGTATTGACAGCGATGCTTTCAACCGCACGGTTGATATTACCATAAGCCGTCTAAGGCAAAAGTTAAAAGATGATCCCCAGAAACCCGCATTCATAAAGACCGTCTGGGGGGCCGGCTACGTTTTTATCGGAAAAGAGTGATTCTTTGGCCATGAATTGGGCGAATAAAATTTTAAAATCAGTTTTCACCAAACTCCTGGTGGTCATCGTATTAACCGGGTTCTGCATCAACCTGGCGGTCACCGGTTTTTTCTTTGCCTACCGGAAAATGGCTGTCTTATCATATGACCGGGTTTTTATGCAGTATGTTAACTATCTTATTGCCGACCTCGGAACCCCGCCCCGGCTGGATCGGGCCCGGGATTTATCCCACCGTTCTTCGCTCTCAATCCGCTACCAAAGCCCGGCGCTAAGCTGGTCGACATCAGACGACCCTGTTCCTGAAAGTCTTGCGAAGTTTCATTTCTGGCATACTAGTCCCAACATTCGGGCAGGCATCTATCGCGGCCGTCATATTATCATGGTAACCCGCGGCAACGGCCGCTTTACGTTTGAGCTAAACCGCAATTTTCTTCATGACAGCAGGTTAAAATGGCTCGTTGCAATATTGGGTACGCTGCTAACGTTTGTTCTTTTGATCGCCTATCTTTCCATCCGCTGGATCCTGAAGCCGATAAAATGGCTGAAAGATGGGGTTCAGCAGGTCAGCCGGGGAAACCTCGAGCATCAGATATCTTTGAGAAGATCAGATGAATTGAGGGATTTGGCAGCTGCTTTTAACACAATGACGGTCCGTGTTCGAGATATGCTGCATGCCAAAGAACAACTTTTGCTGGATGTAAGCCACGAGCTCCGTTCTCCCGTCACCCGTATGAAGGTTGCCCTCGAAATGGTGCCGGAGAGCAGCCTGAAAGACCAGATCAGGGAAGACCTGGCAGAAATGGAGACAATGGTGGCCGAGATATTAGAGGCGGCCAGATCAAGAAAAACCGCAGATACCATAAAAATAGAATCTATCAATATTGGGCCATTAATTCAAAAAGTTGCAGCAGAATATACGAATCAGCCCCCCGGGATTGAGTTGGATGACATATCGCCAACAGTCCAACTCAGGGGTGACCCTGAAAAGATCAAAACCGTCTTGAGAAATATTTTGGATAACGCCTTCAAATATTCCAACAGCAGAGGTAAACCAATTTGCATATCCATGAAACACCAGGCGCCTGAGGTCATTATTCAAGTGCACGACAACGGTATCGGCATCCCTGCCGATGTATTGCCTTATATTTTTGAACCTTTTTACCGGGTGGATAAATCGCGTTCACGTCAAACCGGTGGTTATGGCCTGGGATTGAGCATTTGTAAAACCATCATGTCGGCTCACCGTGGCAAAATCCAGATTGAGAGTACCCCGCATGTCGGCACGGTGGTTTCTCTGCTCTTTCCGGTATCCTAGCTTCCTATTCCACATCACCCCTGCATTTTGCCGCCTGCCGGATGCAACATACACTGATCTATTTTCTTGACAGACATGTTTATTGTTAACTATTTTAGATATCAGATGATGCTGGACTGTGATTCGTTCTGGGGGCACTCACATAATTCTAATCCTACAATTCAGTATAAGCGTTCCCTAATTTCTTTCTGACCAATCCGTGCGCTAACTTAACCGGCCGGCGAACTATATGGCTGAAAGGAGGTAGAACGTCCATGAGTAAGATAAGAATTGCAATTGCAGGTGTTGGTAATTGTGCGAGTTCGCTGGTCCAGGGGATTTATTTCTACCGGGATAAACAATCCGAGGGTGCCATCGGTCTGATGCACTGGGACATTGGCGGATTCACTCCCGGAGATATCCAGGTGGTCGCAGCTTTTGACATCGACAAACGCAAGGTCGACAAAGATGTGTCCGAAGCGATTTTTTCAGGGTCAAACTGTACCCGGGTGTTTTGTTCGGATCTTCCCAAAACCGGCGTTCAGGTTCAAATGGGTCGTATTCTGGATGGGTTTTCTGAACACATGAAAGAATACGAGGACAGATATACTTTTGTTTTAGCGGCTGAGCCGGAACCCGGAAAGACTGAAGTCACTAAAATCTTAAGAGATACCCAAACCGATATTCTTCTAAACTATATGCCGGTTGGCTCTGATGAAGCGGCTCGATTTTATGCCGAATGTGCACTGGATGCCGGGGTTGCCTTCATCAACAATATTCCGGTCTTTATTGCCAGTAATCCGGAATGGGCCAATCGATTTAAGGAGAAAAATGTCCCGCTCATAGGAGATGATATTAAATCCCAGCTCGGGGCGACAATTACCCACCGTATTTTGACCGACCTATTTAAAAAGCGCGGCGTTAAGCTGCAACGCACCTATCAGCTTAATACCGGCGGCAATACGGATTTTCTCAATATGCTCAATCGCCATCGCCTGGTGTCCAAAAAAAAATCCAAAACCGAAGCGGTGCAGGCGGTTGCGGCCCATCGCATCGAAAACGAGAATATCCACATCGGTCCCAGCGACTATGTACCCTGGCAAAAAGATAACAAGGTTTGTTTCATCCGTATGGAGGGGAAACTGTTTGGAGACGTGCCCATGGATTTGGAGTTACGCCTTTCTGTGGAAGATTCTCCCAATTCTGCCGGAGTCGCTATTGATGCAGTTCGATGTGCCAAACTTGCCCTGGATTGTGGACTGGGAGGTGTTCTGGAAGCGCCGTCCGCCTATTTTTGCAAACATCCGCCACGACAGTTCACCGATGATGAAGCTTACCACATGGTAGAAAAATTCATTAACCAGTTCAGGGATAACGTCCATGAAATGTCTGGTTACCGCCGCCGGAAAGGGCAAGGAATTACGGCTAAAGAATAAACATGCAATTTAGAACTCAGGGGCTTCGCCCCAATAGGAATGCTGGAATATTGGAACAATGGGTTCCGGGATAATGGGATGATAGTTTAATGGCAACATTCATCTTGACTAAAAATTTAGATTACAACTTTTGAAAAATTCATATTCCATCATTCCACAATTCCATTATTCCATCCCCAAGGCAAACTCTGAAGCCTCTAAAAAATACTTAGCTTTCAATTGGTTATAGAAATTCCGAGACGTTTTAACAAACCCGCAGGAAATCTCCTCTCGGAAAGTTATCATCATTCCGCTTCTAATGGTAACATTTGCAGCTCGTTGAGGTTTTAAGCGCTTGACCTGATTATTTGCAGCCTTACCTTAATTTTAAGAAGGTTGAATCAATAATCAAAAAACACGGGGAGGCAACCATGAGTCGGTTAAGTGTTTTACTGGCAATTCTATTTGCCCTTGTCTGCGCCTCAACCCTGAATGCGGATATATATGTCTGGATAGATCAAAATGGCGTCAAGAATTTCACCAATTTCTTACCCCCTGAAGGGGCTGAGATATTTATAAAGGATTCAGGGGTTTCTCAAAAAACGGCCGGAGATACGCCACCGAGACCCAATGCAATCCAGTCCCCTCAACCGGATGCTACCAGCGAGGTCTCACGTTTGAGAGAGGAACTGGAAGCCGTTAAAAAGTTGCTGGCGGAAAACCTTGAGGCATCAAAGGCAGTTGAGGAAGGCGAAATTCCGGACCGCACCGTGCCTGACGAAGATGCTTATGATTCTGCCGGCGACACCTATATCACGGCTGAACCAGAACAATCATATACACCCGTCCATAAATATTATTACCCTTATTATGGATATGGTGCATCCAGATTCGTCTATGACCGGCATAGCGGCAAAAGATTCCGTCACAAAAGACATTTTTATACAAAAAGCCACTATGGTCGTCACAAAAAATATGACAGCCATCGCCGCGGCCATAAAATGCATCACCGGTCAAAATTCAAAAAACAGAAACATGATATCCATTTCCGTGTGAAAAACCGCATCAGATCGCAGCGCAGCCGTGCTCCGAAATGGAATCGTCGTGGAGGATTCGGCCACGGTTTGCGGACACATTATTACCATCGCCGGTAGCAAATCAGAAATCCGGCCGGGTTGGGGCTACTTGAGGGCAGGAATCATCAATTTGCTTGACGATCTTTTTTAAAATGCGTATTGAATTGTAAACACGCTAGAACTATACGATATCGGATGATCACCGGACATCGAAGTCTTAACAATACTAAAAATAATATGGATCAATATGATGGCGTCACAGAATGTGCGCAATAAGGTAAATGACGAAAAGCGCAGACATGGTAGAAGGGCCTGCGATAAAACGACATTTTTTGCTACCCGGGACAAACTTTACGAAGGTTTTGTAAAAAACATAAGTCTGGGGGGTGTATTTGTTCAGTCCACGGATGCTATTTTTCCGGGTGAGATACTGACGCTGGCGGTCCCTTGTGAAAGCAACGAGGGAGGGAGTAAACTCAAAGAACCTTTCAAGGATGAAGACGTCAAAATGAAATGCAAGGTGGTTTGGACTAACCCTAAAGGCGTCGGGATAGCGTTCATGGAACCAAAATAGCGATCGTCAAATGTCCAAAAGTGTCTCAGGCAGAGTTATCATTAGCTCTGCCTTTTTTTTACTATTTCTAAACAAATGGATTAAAGTAAAAAGTCAAGAATAGATCACCGTTGAATAGATTTTCAAATATCGAAAGAGTCCTGAATTTCCGATAGCTTGCTGCGGCAAGCAGCGGCAAAGTCTTCGGGGTAATGATTAATAATCCAACGTAGTTGCGCTTCAGTGTAAGCTCCCGGTGACTGGGGCAATCTCGGTAAAAAGGCATACAAAAGCCGCTGGTCAGTGTCTGGGGCATCAAACCGTTTGGAATACTCAATGGTTGTGATTAAGTTAGCGCCCAGCGCGGCTAAAATTTTTATGATAACCAGCATCGCACGGTCCATTGACTGGCGGGTGTCTGTATCCGCCTCAAGGATGTTGCCGATTGGCTTCAATGCCATCAGTTGGATCTCCCACTGGGAAGTCTGGGCCTTGGGGATAAACACCAGAACATTTTCATCGGCATAGACCACCAGGCTGCGATTATCCCTCTGGTTGCGATCCATCCGATGATTGGATCGAATGGCATTGATGTACGTTTCAAAAAAGGGTTTGCCTGTCTGTTGTCGATACTCTTTAATGAAGGTGCTGATGAGATCACCGCAGCTAAAAGCCGGAAACACTGCATCTGTTTCTTGGCCCCGATTGTTGTCGTTCCCGGTGGAAACTGTAGCCGGAACAAGTCCATACTGCTGGTGAATTTGTTGATGCGACGCATGCAGCCGATATCGACTGGGAGCAAAATCAAAACCGAAATTCCATCCCCACACTGTACCATTAAATTGTAAAGTTGATTTTGTTTTAGTGGAGGAAAGCGCCTCGTTAATCCTGTCACGCAATTCTTCCAGTTCCGATAGCGTATACCTCTTTTTTCGGGCAGTCATGCCGATACCCAAATCCTGGGCCAGTCTTACATAGCTGCGTTGATAATACAGATGACGCATGGCGTTCATGTCTTCCATGGTGAGATCATCGATTTTATAACGCACAGCATCATTGGCCATGTTGGCGGCATAATGCCCCCAGGGGATATAGCTGTTACGCCTCAAATATTCGAACACATGGCTGCTGTCGTCTTCATTCTGCCACTCGCCCACGATTGCACTTCCACCCTGGGCGCCGGGCCTCAAAACCATGACATCCTTGTAATCATCGGGAAGGAAAATGTTGTTGGCCAACGCATGAAATAAAGTTCTGTGCTTAATGCTCGGTGCGGATTGTCCCTGATCTCCTTTTTTGTAAGCGATTCCGATTGGGCGGTCACCGGAGGGATCATAGATGAAATCGGCACTTAAACCGGCCAGTAGAATTAAATCTTCCGGATCCGTCGAAGTAGCCGCCAGTGCTAAAAGCAAGGGTTTGGGCAGGGTCGTCATGATTTCACTGATTTTTGAGGTCGCAATATTATAATTGCGGCACCATTGTTTGGTTACATTTGAAAAGGATACCGAAGTTCGTTTGGGCAATTGGATCGCGGTTGGGTTTGTGGCCGTACTGTCGGCTCTGCTTTTAAGGATATAAGTTGATCCCCGGAAGGGAAAGGCATTGGGAATTTCAAAAATCCAGTCGGCTTCAGGTTCCTCAACCGCACCGGTTGGAAAATTCTCATGGTTTTCAAATGCATGACCATCGGGTAAGGATCCCAATGAAGCGATGTAATCCTTTTCCCGTAAATTTTCCACCCGAAAACTCGGTTTATGAATGCCGTAGAAAAATTTTTCGGATGGTGCCACACAGGTGCGCAATTTCATGGATAACATCTCCCCAAAGCAAGGGCTCTTGCAACCTAATCTGAGGCTTGCCTGCCTCAGGCATGGTTTTGAAATCGTTTCTAGTGTCGTGTCCCACAGATAAGCAACAAAATTCAGCACAAAGTTTGATCCGCCAAAGATCTGTGGCGGATTGCGAGCACCATTGAGCATTTTGGGATAAAGACGCCCGTTGTAGCGGGGGGTTAAAAATCAAAAGCTGTCTGAGTCCCGAGCACAAGCGAGGTCGAGTTCTTTTGATTTAGCCCCACTGCGGCTGGCGTCCCCAAAATGGTCACCGGCGTGAGCAAATGCCTTTCAAACTGCTAAAATACTTTTTGAAGT
>Ga0255055_10003576_pt1 | contig 10452 bp, 9 predicted proteins | sample JV7_2_27_MG_FD_188633 | JGI IMG/M metagenome (GOLD analysis project Ga0255055, IMG submission 188633) | Seawater microbial communities from Jervis Inlet, British Columbia, Canada - JV7_2_27 | ecosystem: Environmental > Aquatic > Marine > Inlet | place: Canada: British Columbia | collected... | reverse complement strand
CTTGTGCGGCGCATGGCTCAGCTCGTTCAAGACTATGCCGCGTGAGCCGCGCATGAGCATCGGGGCGACAGCCTGTATTTGGCATGGGGGAAACCCCCATGAGAGGAAAGCTGGAAGTCAGCTGCTACGCCCGGTTTCGACCCACTGGGTTGCGCGCTGGGTCAGCTCGGCAGAGGACTCGAGCGTCAGCTTCTGCTTGATGTGCTCGCGGTGGGATTCGATCGTCTTGATGCTCAGCGTGAGGGCTTCTGCGATCTGGCGCGTGGTCCGGCCTTGACCGATCAGCCGAAACACTTGCAGCTCGCGGTCGCTGAGCGCGTCCAGGGGCGAGTCCGTTTCCAGCTTTCGTCCACCGATGTATTTGGCGGCAAGGCGCCCCTCGAGCTTGTCGCTCATGTACGTCTCGCCGTCGAGCAGGCGACGGATGGCGACCAGCACCGTGTCGTCGAGCTGCTGCTTGGTGACATAGCCCCTGGCGCCGGCCCTCAGGGAACGCTCGGCATAGACCGATTCGTCGTGCATCGAGAGCACCAGCGCCGGGATCTCCGGATGGCGCTTTTTCATATCTTTAATCAGATCCAGCCCGTGACCTTCCCCGAGCTCGAGATCGACGATCACCAGGTCGGGTTGGCTCTCCCGGATGGCCTCGAGCGCTGCCGGGCAGGTGGCGGCTTCCGCACAGACGGCGAGGTCAGGCTCGGACTCGATCAGGACGGCCAGCCCGCGACGCAGCACGGGGTGATCGTCGACGATGAGAATCGTCTTCTTGGCCGGGCGGCCTCGTTCAGGTGTTGTCGCCGTCATGGTCCGGGTTCTCGCTGGTGGCGGCGCTCTCGCGCAGGGGAAAGGCGCAGGTGACTGCCGCACCGCGCTGACTACGCCGTCGTACCTCCAAGGACCCGCCTATCAGGCGAGCCCTATAGGCCATGGTGTGCATCCCGATCCCGTTTAGATCGAGCGCCTCCCGGGGCAGTCCCACACCGTCGTCACGGACGCTCAAGAGGCCTTCCCCGTCCTTCGAGCTCAGGCAGATCTCGATCCGACTTGCCCGTCCGTGGGCAACGGCGTTACTCACGGCTTCCTGCGCGATGCGAAACAGGTGCGCCTCGATCTCGCGACAAAGCCTGAGAAAGGGGCGATCACACTCGAATGTGCAGGAGACGCGAAACAGGTGCCGGACATTGAGAGCCAGGGTCTCGAGCGCGCCGTCGAGACCGGCCTCGTCGAGGCCGACCGGGCCGAGACCGCGGGCCAGGTCACGGGCCTGGGTGATGGTCTCGTTCAGCAGCTTGGTGATATCGGCGGCCATCGACGACGCGGCGGATTCGGAGCTCGCCGCCAGCCTTCGGGAAAGGGTCGAGCTCAGGGCCGCAATACCGGCAAGGGATTGGCACAACCCGTCGTGCAGCTCCCGACCCAGGCGCTCCTTTTCTAGATCGGCGATCTCGAGGATCTCCCTCTCCTGCCGCTTTTGCCGAGTGACGTCCCGAGCCATGGCGTAGATCCGTTGGTGTCCCGGCACAGGCCACGCGTTCCATTGCAGCCAACGGAACGAACCGTCCTGGTGGCGGTACCGATTCTCGAAGAGGGTCGTCTCTGCGCCTTCGGCGAGCTTGCCGACTTCCGCCTGCGTGGCCTCGCGGTCGTCGGCGTGCACGAAGTCGAGGAAGGGCTTGGCCTTCAGCTCCTCCAGGGTCCACCCCAAATGCTCTGTCCACGCCGGGTTCAATTGCTGGAAGTATCCGTCCAAACCGGCGACGCACATCAGGTCGAGCGACTGGTCGAAGAAGTGGGCGAACTCGTTCTCGGCCTGCTTCGCCCCTGCGGACGCCGATTCCTGGTTCGCCACGTGCCGTCGTCGGATGGTGAGATTTTCCGTGGGCTGCTTTCGAGTGCCTGGCTGTTTCATTCTCGAGGAAGGACCTTTCGGCAATCGCGCGCCGCGCACTTCGCTGGACGCTGGAAGGAGTATACGGCGAAAGGTAGCCGCGCTGTAGATCCCGGCGCAAACCGGCTACAATCAGCCGCTGAATAGCGGTCGATCGAAAATCTGGACCAAGCGGGGTGATGTTGAGCAGAGCGGAACCGATCATCGTTCAAGGCGGAATGGGCGTCGCCGTTTCCGCGTGGCCACTGGCGCGCGCGGTGTCACTGACCGGGCAACTCGGAGTTGTCGCGGGCACGGCGCTTGATGTCATCCTGGCGAGGCGGCTGCGACTGGGTGACCCCGATGGACACGTGCGAAGGGCGATGGCCGCGTTTCCACTGCCCGACATGGCCGATCGGATCCTCGAGCGTTATTTCATTCCAGGCGGAAAAGCGGCCGACAGGCCATTCATAGCGTCCCCGATGCATGCCATCGAGCCGTCTCAGGATCTTCTCGAACTGACGGTGGTCTCCAATTTCGTGGAGGTCTACCTGGCCAAGGAAGAACACGACGGGTTGGTGGGAATCAACTACCTCGAGAAGATCCAGCTGCCCACGCTCCCATCGTTGTTCGGCGCGTTGCTGGGCGGTGTTGACTACGTGTTGATGGGCGCGGGGATTCCGCGAGCCATTCCCGGTATCCTGGATAGTCTGTGCCGCGGCGAGCCGGTGGAACTGCCGCTGGACGTCCTTGGCGCGAATCGAGACGACAGGATCGTGACTCGTTTCGACCCCGTCGCTTTCACCGCTGGTGAGATTCCGCGGCTGGTGCGCCCGAAGTTCCTGGCCATTGTCGCGTCGGAGTCGTTGGCAAGGATGCTGGCGCGCAAGGCCAGCGGTCATGTCGACGGCTTTGTTGTCGAAGGACCGACGGCCGGGGGGCATATCGCACCGCCGCGAGGACCGATGCGATTGAACGACCGTGGCGAGCCCGTCTATGGTGGGCGCGACGAGCCGAACCTCGAGGCCATCCGATCGCTGGGGCGGCCGTTTTGGCTGGCCGGATCGTACGGTGTTCCGGAGAGCGTTGCCGCTGCGCTCGATGCGGGAGCTGCCGGTGTTCAAGTGGGAAGCGCATTTGCCTACTGCGAGGAATCCGGAATGTCGGCCGACCTCCGGCGCCGCGTGCTCGCGATGAGCCGACAGGGCACGGTGGATGTGCTGACGGATCCCATGGCATCACCGACGGGGTTCCCACTAAAGGTCGTGACGTTACCCGGTACCTTGTCGCAAGAATCCGTCTATGAACAGCGAAAGCGGATCTGCGACCTCGGTTTCCTGCGCCACCTGTACAAGAAACATGACGGAACAATCGGCTTGCGCTGCCCGTCGGAACCCGTCAAGGAGTACATCCGGAAGGGGGGCCGGGAGGAGGACACCCGCGGGAGAAAGTGCGTCTGCAACGGTCTGGCGGGCAATGTAGGCCTGGGCCAGGTCCGGCGTGGCGGCGAGCAGGAGAAGCCGCTGGTGACAAGCGGCGACGATGCGCGCAATATCGCCCGCTTCTTGCCCACGCCGGACGCCGAAAGCTACTCCGCAGAAAACGTGGTCAAGTACCTGCTCTCGCGTGTCTCGAGACTTTCACCGTCGCCGATCGCGTGAACGTTCTGGCCGGCAGGGGTGCCCGATCGGATTAGGTCCGGACCGCCGATACCACGCAAGGAAGTTCGCATCACAAAGGCTTGCGAGCCACAGCGAACAGATTGCTTGCGTTCTGGTCATACGGTGCGCCGTCGAGATTCCCGTATACGGATGTTTTGAAACCCGCTCGGCCAAGTAGCTCCTTCAGTTCTCGTCCGGAATAGAGATTGAGCACGTAACGGAAGCGCTGCACGCGATCTCCGCGCACGACCACACTGGTGTTCTCGGTTCTGCTCCAATCATCCAGGAGCTTCCGTGTCATGAAGACCTGGAGGCCTTCTGGTGTTTGGTGTCCTGTGAAGGACTGGAATGTTCGCGCCAACGGCTCTTTGCCGGCGCATTCCAGTACGAAGGCTCCACCCGTTTTCAAGCTCTCGAATACTTTGGCAACGGTCACGAAATCATCTTCGCGATCTTCAAAGTATCCCAAGGAGTTATACATACAGATCGCAAGGGAATAGGTGTTGGGGCGAACGTAACGGCGCATATCTTCTTGAATCCATTCGACCTGGACGCCGGCTTTTTCTGCCGCGGCTTTCGCTTTCTCCAGGAGACATTCTGTCAGATCGACGCCCGTGACTTTGTAGCCTTTGGCACTCAAGGGAATCGCATGCCGTCCGGGCCCGCATGCCAGATCGAGGATGTCGCCCCCTTTAAAATCGGCAAGTCTGAGAATCTTCTCGACTTCTTGTTCGGCTGCTTTGAGGACGGCGCTGTTAAAGGAGATGTCATAGGAGTCTCGCCATATGGACTCATCTTCAAACCACTGTGCCATCGGATCTACCTCGCGCTGTCCGGGACCTCGATCGAAGTCGATTCTTGGTTATGGTCTTTCCCCGATTTGACGCATTCGTAGTTTAGCCGGATACGATTCCAGCAGGAGGTGCGGGATGGGGAAGCGGACACGACGTCGCTTCACGAGGAAGCCCAGATCTACCGCGACATGGCGGCCTCGGGCGCGCGCAAGGATCGACCCGGGCTGACCACGCTGCTGTCGCGAGGATCACAACGGACACCACCATCGATCCGACACGCAGCATGACAAACTCCTGCTCTCGCTTGGGCGGAAGTCTTCAGCGCTCTCGCGGTTTCTCCAGGGCGCGAAGGTAGGGGATCACCTCCTCCGAGTAGTAGGGCTCCTGGGTCCCCCAGAAGATGTAATCCAGGCGCAGCCGTTCGCGTCCGTACTCGTACAGCTCGGGCACCGAGACCCGCTTGCCCGTTGTCGAATTCTTCTGCTCGAGGTTACCCCACTGAACCGCCAGTCCGGCGACGACCGTCGGGCCGCGCGCCTCGATGAGCACGAGGCAGTGGTTCTGCTGCCCCTTTCGATGCGGCATCAGGTCCGGACCGCCGACGCCCACGCCGATCCGGGCGGCGTGCTCGTAGATGCCCTTGAGGTAGCCCTTCTCGGTCCAGGGTAGCCACTCGCCGGGCATGAAGTTGGCGTACTGGATCACGTGGGATCGCGGGAACGCCTCGCGCAGGTACTGCGGGACGTTGACGATCTCCGTGCTGAAGGAAACGTCCTGCAGCTGGATAAACAATCGCTTGCCGTGATGCTCGAGGAACTCCAGGTCGGCGATCACCGGTCCGAGCTCGTAGAGGTCGCGTTCGGGTTCCAGCTCGCGCCACGTGTACTTCAGCTGGGCGCCGACGATGGTCGGGGTCTCCAGGAAGCTCGCCTCGCGAATCCGGTCGCGCTCGAGTCCGAAGTAGACGTAGTCTTGGAGAGATCGATCGACCTCCGGTCCGGGATCCGGCCCGGCCGACGAGCCGGGTGACCCGGCCAGCAACAGGACCGCAGCGAGCGGCCACCACGCCGAGAGGCGACCAGGCGACATGTTCGGCTCCTCGCTGGCGAGACTATCACATGGGCCAGGTTCGTCTCTTGCTCAAAGTGCGTAGGTGAACGAGGTCTCCACGGATCAGCGCCTCTTTGTTCATTCGAGTCCAGCCTTTGAGTTGACGCTCGCGAATGCGTTACGACCTCTACACGTACGTCGGGCTCTCGGGCGGGCTACCCCCAGGCCTGCAGAGTTTTCTCGGCATGCATGTCGCGGGTATCACTTGCATTACACTGCTGCCCCCGTGGGAAGAGGAGGAGTGTGATGAGCACTGCGGCGCTTCACTCGGCACCAGCTCTGGATCTGCAACCTCACCTTCCGGATGGTCATGGTGCACGAAGAGGCCGAGGACGTGACCCAGGAGTTCGACAGCGAGATCTACGCCGAGTACGCCCACCTCTGTAGGGAGCACCCGTTCTATGCGCCGGCAGACACGGTCGGCTGGTTGCGCGAACTGATCGAGAGGAAAAACTTCAAGGAGATCTTCCGGATCGAGGATCAAGGAGAAGCGTAGCGATGGGCGCAACACGGAAACTCTCGGTAAGGCGGGCAGCGGAACAGACTCTCTCGTTCCTGCGCGAGCATCGGAACGAGGCCAAGGCCGCCTCTTACCAGCGGTTCTTCAAGGAGCCGGTGAACTACTTCGGTCTCGACCACAAGACCATGCAGGCATACAAGAAGGACCTGCTCGCCCGGGTGGCTGGCAACTGGACGATCGACGACGCCGTCCGGTACTGCGATGCGATGGTCAAGGACGAGTATATGGAGTCGCGCGGAATTGGCTACCAGATGGTTGCCGCGTTCGTCGAGCAGGCACCGGCGGGACTACTGGTCGATATCAAACGCTGGCTGACCCGGACCTGCGGCAACTGGGGTTTGGTCGACAACCTCGCGCCATCGGTGCTGGCGCCGCTGCTTGACCTCCACCCCACCCTGATCCCCGAGGTGGTCGACTGGACCGGCTCCTCGAGCCTTTGGGTCCGTCGCGGCGCGGTGGTTGCGTTCGTGCCGCTGGTCACCCGAAAGAAGAAGTACCAGACGGTCGCTTACCGGATCGTCACCCGGCTGCTCGACGACGACGAGGACCTGATTCACAAGGCGGTCGGCTGGTTACTTCGAGAGGCGGGCAAGACCGATGCCGGGCGGCTGGAGAAGTTTCTGCTGGACAAAGGTTCTCGCATGCCCCGCACCAGCCTGCGCTACGCCATCGAGCGGTTCCCCAAGGAGGACCGGCGGCGGCTACTCATGGAGACCAAGGGCGCGACACCGGGCAAGACACGGGGATAGGCGGCGACGCCGGCAAGCGGCCAAGACCGTCAGTCGAGCGACGCCACCGCCTGCGCGAGCAGTGCGATCCCTTCCGCCTCGGCGGCGATCCCCTGCTCGAGCGGCGGCACGATCGCCGCGATTCGCTCCGGGGATCGAGCCCGCTCTTGGAGAGGCACACCGTTTTGTCTCCCGGTAGTCACGGCGTCACAGTAGCGGTCGTAGCCGACGAACGCCCGGCCGTAACAATCCGCGGCCTGTAGCGCTAGGTCGGCCGCCTTCCCAGGCAGCAATCCGGCGCTACGCTGCAGCCAGACCTCACTGCACCGGCGGGCCATCAACCGCTCGAAGGCAGCCCAGCAGAACCACTCCTCGCACTCTTCGAAGCTCAGCGACTGGTCGGCGACGTCGGCCAGATACGACTCGAGCGCCGCCATACCCTGCGGTACACCCTTCCATTCGTGGGACGAGCCTTTGGCGAGTGCCCTCCGCAACGCCTGCCGCACGATCTCTTCCTCGGGACGTCGCTTGCCTTCCGGCACGAGCACGTAGACGGCATACGGCTGGAAGCGATCGACATCTATCCAGCCACTTCCCACGGGGCCGTCGAAGTAGAGCTGGCGCCGGCCTTCCTGCTCGTGATGACCGCTGATCAAACCGCCGTCGAGATGCTCACTGATGATCGGTCTACCGGCATCGCTGTGGGTGACGCAAAACGGCCAGAGTTCGTCGGGTTGGTCGGTTCTTGCAGATTCGTAGCCGAATCCCAGGATCTCCGGCACGAAGGAGAAGACCTCGAGCGGCCCGTCGGCGGCCGGGTCACCACGAACCGCCATGAAGGCCGGTGAGATGTCGTCGTACTGGTAACCGAAGCTGAATGCCCAGCCGCTGCTCGCGACGAAGGAGATGCAGTCGATATCGATGCCGCCGCCGTTGAGCGCAGCCACCACCGCCAGCGGAAGACCGGCCCCGGCGTAGGTCGGTAGCCGGGGGCGGCAACTCCGCCGCACCGACTCCAGGCTGATCGCGTTGGTGGTCCGCTCCACCATCAGATCTCGCCGGAGCTGCCCCCAGTTCGAGAAGCCGTAGTGGGTCGCCACCAGGTGCTGCGTGTCGGCGAGCTTGAGGTCGGCGGCCAGGATCTCGTCGTCACTCGCGTCGGCGAAACGGCCAAGCCGGCGCAGCAGCGGACAGCATCTGGGATCACCCTGCCTCTGGGCGGCGAGCAACCGCTTGGCTGATTTCGCGAGATGTTCCAGTTTAGGGTTCTTCGGCAGTGGGGCGGGCATGGCTACCTTCCTCTCGAAACGCGCCCCGAGCCTGCACACGCGGGCAGAAGGGAAGGTACAGTTACTGTCGACCGAGAAGCAGTCGATCGAGAAGGTGGGTTCGACCCTTTCCCCAGGCCAGGAGGCGCCCTTCAACCGCCGCTTCGAGTTTCGCACAGGCCGCGGTGCAGGTCAACGCCAGCCAGCGGGGCCGACCGTCCCGGCTGCGGGAACGCGTAGCTGGTGGAGGCGGCGGGACAGGTGTCCCGACGCCCAGGTGGGAGGCGGCGGGGCTCTCTTACTCGATCCCGCCTGTCCGCCGAAGGCGGATTGAGTTCAACGTCCTCTGTGGTGCATTGTCAAGCGAACCCTTGGTTCGGGAATCAACGACCTGCTGCCCAAAGACCGCATCGGGCTACGGATCGGTATCGAGCGCGAGAGATCGAAGGGACAGGCGGCGCTTGGTGAGCGCGGGCTTGTGTTGTGGACTTTGAACCGGGCTTCGACGTTGGTCGTGTAGCCGACTTAGAGGGAGTTGTCGGAGCAGCCCTTCGACTCGCTGCGCTCGCTCAGGGCAGGCGCGGGAATCGAACCCGCGTCCGAGACTTGACCCTAGCTGCCTTCGGGAACGTCGATCTGTCCGCGACAGGCCACCACAGCGCTTCCCGCTACACGGACCTCGACGACCTCGCCCTGGCGCCGTTCCGCGGTCACGTGCAGTCGGCTAGGACGCCGCATCTCGATCCCCTGGGCCACGTTCCACTGAAGCGTCGCGTCCTGCTCCTCGCTCAGCGACGCGAGAATGTTGGCCAGACCCGCGTTGGCGCTGCCGGTTGCCGGGTCCTCCATGACGCCGTGCACCGGCGCATACATCCGTGCGCGGACGTCGACGCCGTTCTTTGCGCCTTCGTCGATCCGGACGTAGGCGAACACACCGTCGAGACCCCTTGCGGCCGAGATACGGGTCACCGGTCCCGGAGCGGCCTCGGAGGCGGAAAGCGCCTCGAGATCTTTCAACTCGACGTAGAGAAAACGGACACCCAGAGAGACGACGCGCGGCGCGTGATACTTGCTCACGACCTTGTCCGGTGCGAGCCCCAACGCCTGCGCCGCTTCTTCGACGGGTACCTCGTCCTCGAACCGGTTGATCACCGGGGCAATAAATTCCGCGGCGTCGATCTCGCCTCCGTTACCACGCAGGATCAGCGACACCACGCCGGCACCCTCCTCGAAGAGGATCCGCTGACCGGCGATGACCTCACCGAGCACGTCGAGCCGTGCCAGCGCTACCGCCGTCCCGACGTTCGGGTGACCCGCGAACGGAATCTCCGCCATCGGTGTGAAGATCCGTACCTTCCGCGTGTTGTTCTCGTCCTCCGGCGGCAGCACGAAGGTCGTCTCGGAGTAGTTGAACTCCCGGGCGATCGCCTGCATCTGCTCCGTTTTCAGTCCCCGGGCGTCGGGAAGGACGGCCAAAGGGTTGCCTCCGAACATTCTGTCGGTGAATACGTCAAGCGTCACGAAGTCGTAGAGCATGAGTTCTCCCCGCTGCGTTGAACGCAATAACGTACCAGTAGACGACGAATCGGTCCAGAGCGGACGCCGGGTCCACGCCGGCTCGTGCGCCCCAGCGACGATCGGGCCTAGTGCTCGTTGACCAGAGGATCGTCGAGGAGATCCAGAAACACCGCTGCCATCGCTTTGGCTCCCACAAAGATCGCTTCTTCGTCCGCGACGTACGTGAGAGTGTGCGGCATCCCGACCCAGCCCTCGGCAGAGTTCGAAACACCGAGGAAGTACATCGCGCCGGGCACCTGCTCCTGAAACGAGCCGAAGTCCTCGCTGAACTGGGTGACGACGGTCTGCAACCTCAGGACCGCGTCCTCACCGAGGACGGTCTTCATGGCGGCGTCGGCCCGTTCGACCAGTTTGGGGTCGTTATCTGCGCCGGCAACGAACCTCTCGCGGTAGTGGAGGTCGAGCGTCAGGTTGTCACGTTCGAGCGCAGCGAGTGAGGCTTCGATCTGTCCCCGGACCCGCAAGCCGGCCTCGCGGCTCGCCGTGGTCAACGTGGTCTGAACGGTCCAGCCGTCGCCGTCCTGCCTGGCGGCTGCCCCGTCCACGCGCACGAATTCATCCCCGACGGGGCGCGAGGGCTCGTTCGACCCCTCCGTCGCGCTCGCCAGCAGGATCAGCCGCACCTTGTTCGCCGTCTCGCGGAGGTCTCCCTCGCCACGGATGTCGACCTGAACCGCGTCGCGGCCGGGTAGCAGCGTTCCCGGAGTGCCCACCACATGCCCGACCTCGAACGGCGCCGTGTGGTAGGCGAAGATGGCGTCCGGATTTATCTTCGCGAACGCTCCGTCGTTTAGCATGGCCTGCGCACCCCTCGCCGTTTCCTCGGCGGGCTGAAAGATCAGCATGACCGAGCCGGCAAGGTCCTCCCGGATTCCGGCGAAGCCGGCCGCCAGGGCGAGGCCGACCGCCGTATGGATGTCGTGACC
>Ga0255055_10003575_pt1 | contig 10455 bp, 4 predicted proteins | sample JV7_2_27_MG_FD_188633 | JGI IMG/M metagenome (GOLD analysis project Ga0255055, IMG submission 188633) | Seawater microbial communities from Jervis Inlet, British Columbia, Canada - JV7_2_27 | ecosystem: Environmental > Aquatic > Marine > Inlet | place: Canada: British Columbia | collected... | reverse complement strand
AGCTCGATCAGCTGGAGCCGGGGGTTCTGCCGCATTTGCTCGACGGTTGCCAGCACTCTCTCGGCGACCTCGAGGGTATTGGCGTCACCCTCCTTCATCACGGTCACGGCCACGGCGGGCTTGCTCATGGCCCGGACCCGAAACTGCATCTCGGGCAAAGCGTAGGTGACGGTGGCAATGTCCCGGAGACGGATGTTGGGAGCCACCAGTCGATCCTCGAGCTCTTCCAGACTGTCGTAGCGGGCCACGGAGCGCAGCAGCAGCTCCTTGCTGCCGTGATACACCGTGCCGCTCGACAGGGTGAAGTTGTCGCCGGAGAGCTCCTGAGCCAACTCGTAGATGTTGAGGCCCGAAGCTGCTGTGCGCTCGCGGTCCAGCTCAATCAGGATCTGTTTCTCGTCGGCGCCATGGATCTCGAGGGAGGCGACGCCGTCGAGACGCTGCAGCGGCAGAATCACCTCGTCCTGAATCAGGTTGTACGGATCCACGACCGCCGGATCAATGGCCAGACCGAGGACGAAGATGGGAATCCCCGAGGCGTCTTCCTTGTGGATAAAGACCTGCTCGACATCGTTCGGCAGTTGGGCACGCGCCCTCTCGACCCGATCGCGAACCTCTCGGTAGGCGACATCCATGTCGGTGCCCTGCTTGAAGTTCAGCGTCACCCAGGCCTGGCCGGTGCGCACATAGGTGTTGAGCTCGTCGATTCCCGCCACCGTGGAAAGCTCCTCCTCCAGAGGCAAGGCGATTTTGTCCAGGACTTCTTTGGCGGGGGCGTCGCGCCAAGGGACTCGTACGCCCAGAAAGGGCCCCTCCATGCCAGAGGGGATGAGCTCGACGGGGATGCTGATCGTGGCGACCGTGCCGAGCACCACGATCGTGGCCAGGATCATCAGTACGGTAATCCGTCGATCGAGCGAGAACCGCGGCAAACTGGACTCCCGAGTCGTGGACTCGGTCGTGATGGGCTCGTGGAAGTCTTTTTCTTTCACAGCGGTGTCCTCTTCCGGTCAGCTGATTTCGAAGGAGGCCGCTTCAGAGGGTGCCACATCCGCTCCACTCGGGGCTGGTGCCGCCACGACAACCAGCTCCTGGCCCGTGAGAAACGCCTTCAGGCGGTTCATCTGGGTGTAGAGGGACGGGATGATAAAGAGCGTCAACAGAGTCGAAACAACCAAACCGCCGATGACTGCGACGGCCATCGGAGTGCGCAACTCGGCGCCGTCGCCGATCCCCAGTGCCATGGGCAGCAAGCCCAGCGTAGTGGTGGCCGTGGTCATGAGAATCGGACGCAGCCGCACATTGCCGGCGGTGATCACGGCGTCGACCAGGTCGTGGCCGCGACGGCGCAGAATGTTGATGTAGTCCACCAGCACGATAGCGTTGTTGACTACGATGCCGGCCAACATGATCATCCCGAGAAAAACGACGATCGAGAGACTGATATTGAGCAGGTCCAACGTCACCACGGTGCCAAAGAAGGCCAGCGGAATGGTGAACAGGATCACCAAGGGATGCCATAGCGACTCGAACTGCGCCGCCATGATGACGTAGACCAGAAAGATCGACAGCGCCAAGGCCAAGAACAGACTCTTCCGGCTCCTTTCCCATTCCTCGTTCTGTCCCGCAATCAGGAAGGTGCTGCCCGAGGGCCAGTCGAGGGCATCGAGCTCGCTGCGTATCGCCACGACTGCGCTGCCCAAGGAGGCGGTGGCTATGTTGGCAGTGACCAGCGCGACACGCCGGCCGTCGATGCGACGGACCTCACTGGGTCCCTCGGCAAGCTCCACCGCTGCCACCGCCGACAGCGGTATGGGGCGCTCGCCTCCGGGGTTGATGATCAGTGAGCGCACCTCTTCCACCGTTTCGCGGTCTTCCATCCGCAGACGCACGACAATGGGAATCCGCCGATCCTTGAGGTTGAAGCGGGTCGCCTCGTAACCCTGGACCTTGTCCCGCACCAACCGTGCGACGTCGGCTATATTCAAGTCGTACCGAGCCAGGAGATCCCGGTTGTACACCACTTGGACCTCGGGTGCACCCCGTTGCTGAGTCGTTTCCACGTCGGCGAGTTGGGGCATCGCCGCCATGGTTTCCTTGACTCTCTCGGCCTGCTGGCGCAGCAAGACCAGATTGTCGGTGTGGACCTCCACTTCGATCGGGGCCTTGAAGCTGAACAGGACCGGTCGAGTGACACGGGCAGTGAGGTCCGGGATCTCGGCAAACCGGGCCCGCAGTCGGCGAATCACCTGATCCTCGGTGCGCGGGTCGGCACGCTCGAGAAGCACCTTGAATCGAGCCGTGTGCTCACCCTCGTCCGAGCGGTTGGAATAAACGGCGTCGTAGCCGACGGTCAGTAGCAACGACTGGATGTGCCCCTTCTCCTCGAGGATCGCCCTCTCCACCGGCGAGACGATCGCCTCGGTGGCTTCGATGGGGGTGCCGACGGGCAGCTGAACCTCGACCGTGAACTCACCCTGCCGGACCTCGGGCAGGAGCTCGGTGTCGAGCGACATGACCGTCCACCCGGTGGCGACAAAACAGGCGACCACGATGATCAGCATGGTGACGGGGCTGCGGATCGCCCATCTCAAAGCCCGCGGGTAGCCGGCGTGGAGGCCGTCCAGGATCCGCTGGGTGAATTTGACCGGCAGATACAAGATGGCGCCGAAGACCGCTCCCAGGACCGGCACGAGGGCCTTGCGACCCACCCAGATGAGGGCAAAGACCGCGGCCAAAGTGCTCTTGCCGGTCACCTCGAGAACGGCTCCGATGACGAATCTCAGCAGGTAGTAAACAATCACCAGCGGGTAGGTCAACCAGCGGTAGATCTTTCTGATCAGACCGCGGGGCTTCTTGCCGGCAGCACGAAACCTCTGCCAGTCACGCTTCAGGGCCAACCAGGCACCGAACTCTTTCCAGTGCGTTTCCAAAGGCTTGGTCTCTGCCCACTTGAGCCCGCCGCGACTGGCCAGCATCGGGATCAAAAAGAGGGCCACCACCAGCGAAGCCAGCAACGAAATCACCACCGCCAGTCCCAGGTCGCCAAAGGCCTGGCCAGCCACACCCTCCACAAAGACCATCGGGAAGAAGACTGCAATGGTGGTCAGAGTGGATGCGACCACGGCGCCGCGGACTTCCAAGGTGCCCCGATTGGCAGCCGTCTCCAGCGCATCGCCCTCTTCGCGGCAACGAAAAATGGATTCCAGGACGACAATGGAAGAGTCGACCAGCATGCCGATGCCGAGCGCTAGACCCCCCAGCGACATGATGTTGAGGCTGACGCCCAGCAGATTCAAGGGTGCGAAGGTGACCAGCAGCGATATGGGGATGCTGATGGCGATGATTGCCGTAGTTCGCAAGTCCTCGAGAAAGAAGAACAGCACGAGGACAGCCAGCAGGCCACCCAGAATCGCGGTGTTGCGGACCTCATTGATGCTGCTCTCGATAAAGAGCGACCGGTCGGCGACCAGGGTTAGCTCGGCATCCTCGTTCTTCCAGGTCTGCTCGATCAGTCCTGGCGGTGGTTCCTGCTTTTCACGCCCACGTTTTCCACCCTTTTGCGCCGTTTTCTTGTCCTTCTTGTCGGTCGTCTCTGCCGCCGGCTCCTCGGGCTTCTCGGCCTCGGCCTTATACACGTCGAATTCACCGAGCGCCGCGCGCACACGGTGGGCCAGGGCGACGATGTTTGTATCCGCTTCCTTGAAGATGTCTAGCTGAACGCTCTCCTCTCCATTCGTGCGGGTCAGGATCTCTCTTTCCTTGTGGGAGCGTTTAACTTCGCCGATGTCGCGGATTCGGACATTCCTGCCCTCATATCGTGCGACGATCGTGTCCTCGATCTGTCTCAGGTTCTCGTACTCGTTGAGAGTCCGCACCATGTACTCCGTACGGCCCTCGGTCAGCGTCCCACCCGCCAGATTGATGTTTTCCTGGGCCAAACGGTTGATCACGGTCTGGATCGACAGACCCGTGCGCCGCAACTCTTCCTCATCCAGTAGCACATGGATCTCTTCTTCCAGTCCACCGCGCACCCGCACCGCCGCGACACCCTTGATGGGCTCGAGGGCGCGTTTTATCTGCAGATCGGAGATTCTGCGCAGCCTTCTGAGGCCCTCTTCCCCCTCGTAGCGGTCGCCAGTGCCGGAGAGGCTCAGCTCCATGATGGGGTCGAGCGAGGGGTCGAAGCGCAGGATCAGGGGCCGCTCAGCCTCTTGCGGCAGCAGGATCAGGTCGAGCTTCTCGAGCGAGTCCTGGATCGCCTCGGACATGTCGGTGTCCCAGGTAAACTCAAGGACCACGTCGCTGACCCCGGCGCGGCTGATCGAGCTGATGCGTCGTAGACCCCCGACCACTCCCAGGGCCTCCTCCACCGGCCGGCTGATGTCGTTTTCAACCTCTTCGGGTGCGGTTCCAGGGTACTCGGTGCGCACCGTGATGGTCGGATAGGAGAGCTCCGGCATCAGATTGATGGGTAGCTGTCCGTAGGAGAAATAGCCAAAGACCACCGCAGCGACAAACACCATGGTGATGGCCACCGGGCGGCGGGTGGTAAAGCTCGACAGGCCTGCGAGGCCGGAGCCCTGATCCGGCGACGTCATTCCGCCGCTTCCTCCTCGCTGTCGTCGGCGGTCTCTGCTACATCCCGTTCGACGCCCTCACCCACGAGCCTGACTTTGGATCCGTCCTTGACGCTGGCCTGGCCGGCGACCACGATGCGATCTCCTGCCTGGAGAATCCCATCGGGCTCGATGTTGTCCCGGTCCTCGAGGGCGGCTTTGATGAGCAGACGCTCGACAGTGTCGTCTTCTTTGAGCCTAAAGATGAAGAGCTGGTCGGCGTCGTAGACCAGGGCCTTTTTGGGCACCAGCACGGCATCGTCGTGGACGTCGGTGATCAGCTCCACGGTGACGTACATCCCAGGCAGGAGACCAGTCCGGCGGGGAATGGCCACGGTCACCTTGACGGTACCGCTGCGGGGATCGATCCTGGGGGCGATGCGATCGACGGCGCCGAGACGTTCCACGTCTCCGGCCGCTTCGGCGTAGATCCGGGCTTCCTGATCGACGCCCAGACGCCAGAGCTCTTTCTCGGGCACATAAATCCGCGCCACGATGGAATCGAAATCGACGATATCGAATAGGTGTTGATTGATCGTGACGTGATCACCGACGTTGACGTGCCGGCCAGTGATGGTGCCGGCGATAGGTGCGCGCACCTGCGTATATCCCAGCTCACGCTTCGCATCCGCCAGAGCCAGATCCAGCTGCTGGAGGTCGTACGTTGCCTCGTTGTACTTCTCGTCGCTGATGAGCTGCTGGTTGTACAGATTGGTCTGTCGATCGTAGTCGATTTGAGCTTTCTTGAGTTGGCTCTCGACCCGGGCAAGCTCGGTCTGTTGTTCCTCACTCTGCAGCCGAATCAGAACCTGCCCCTTGCGAACATCGTCGCCCTCTTCCACCAACAGCTCTGTGACCTTGCGGGCGGCCTCGGAGAACACCTGAACTTCGCTCTCGGCCTCTAGATTGGTGGAGAAGCGCAGGATCGACTCGATCCGGCCACGCTCTAAGGCGACGATCTCGACGGGGACCGCCTGGTCTTCTTCCTCCCCGTCTTCGCCCTCTTCGTCCCCGTTCTTCTTGTCGCTGTCGCTGCTCTTTTCGTCGCCGTCGGCCTGCTCTGCAGCGTCTTCCTTTTCGGTGTTGTCAGACTCGCCGTCGGCGCGGTTGCAGCCGAGGCTGAGAGTCAGCAGCAAGAGTGCCAAGAAGGCGACCGATCCCAACTTCCTTAGAGCACGAATCCACATGGAATGAAGATCCCTCCCAGAGTCCACCACTGTTCGCCGACCTACCGGCGCCACGGGGACCGCTTCAAGCTTTCAGTTGTTACTACGCGCTACAGCTCAAATTGTTCGGGGGTACTTCGACTTTCTATAGGTCCCGCCTTTGCTGGCGGCCGCGGACTCCATTCGGGGTTGCTGAGGGGGAATCTTAGCGGAATCGGCTATGGGATGCTCAGGGGTAAGACGACCCACCCGTTTGGGCGGTGCGGTCGTCACTTTCCCGGTGTACTCTCGTCTCGAGGCTGGCCGCGTCCATCCTGGAGCCGCCGACTCGGAGTCCTGAGCACTCTCTGGCATCGTTTTCAACTCAAAGAGCAACAGAAAGGGGGGTGGAAAGATGGCAGTGCAGCCCCGCATTCGATGGTTCAAGGAAGAGACCCGGGCCAAGATCTTCGACGAAGCCCTGGCGATTCTGGAGAAGGTCGGAGTCTATGTGGAGAACGAAGAGGCGCTTGCTCTTCTGGACGGTGCCGGCGCTCCCATCGACAAGGGTCACGGGAGAGTCTGCATCCCTGCCCATCTGGTGATCCGGGCGCTGGCCACTGCCCCGGGACGGATCAAGATCTTCAATCGGCTCGGCGACTGCGTGATGGATCTGGGCGAGGATCGAGTGCATTTCAATCCGGGCTCGGCGGCACTGCGGATCTACGACTTTCAGGAAGGAAGAGCGAGGACACCGGTCACCGCCGATCTGATCTCGTTCTCGAAGCTGACGGATGCCCTCCCCAACTTCGCCGCGCAGAGCACTGGAGTGATCCCGGGAGACGTGCCCGAGGACATCGCCGATCGCTTTCGAGTCTTCGTGGCGCTGCAGTATTCGGTCAAGCCTGTGGTGACCGGCACCTTCGGCAAGAACGCGTTTCGCGCCATGCACTCCATGCTCGCGGCCGTCGCTGGAGGCGAGGACGAATTGCGGGACAGGCCGATGGCCATCTTCGACTGTTGCCCGTCGCCGCCGCTGATGTGGAGTGATCTGACGGCACAGGCGCTGATCGATTGTGCCTGTACCGGGATTCCGGCGGAGCTGGTCTCGATGCCGTTGACCGGCGCCACTTCGCCCGTCACCCTGGCCGGAGCGGTCACCCAGCACTGCGCCGAATGTTTGAGCGGCGTGGTCATCCATCAGCTCGCCATGCCGGGTTCGCCGATCATCTACGGTGGCTCACCGGCCTGCTTCGACATGCGCAAGGGTACGACGCCGATGGGTGCGGTCGAGACCCAGATGATCGATGGCGCCTATGCCGAGATCGGCAAGCACCTCGGGCTTCCCACGCATGCCTACATGGCGTTGAGTGACTCCAAGGTGGTGGACTATCAGGCCGGGATGGAGAGCGCCATGGGTGCCACCGTCGCCGTCCTGAGCGGTGTCAACAATGTCTCGGGTCCCGGCATGCACGACTTCGAGTCCTGCCAGAGCCTCGAGAAGCTGGTTCTGGATCACGAAACCTGTGGTCTGGCCATGCGTCTGGCGCGGGGCATAGAGATTCGGGACGACCCCATCGCCCTGTCGTTGCTCGAAGAGGCCATCGAGGAGAAGGATTTTCTGTCGCTGCCGCACACGGCGAAGTGGTTCCGGCAGGAAGCCTACCTTCCCGATCCGGTCATCGATCGAGCGACTCTCGGTGAATGGGAAGAGTCGGGCCGCAAGGATGCCGCGACTCGGGCGTGTGCCCGAGTCGAGCAGCTGCTGGAGAGTCACACTCCCGAGCCCCTGGCCGATGGAGTGCGGGAGGAGCTGCTGGAGATCATGGAAGGCGAGGCGCGCAAGGCAGGTCTCGACGAGTTGCCCATGTTCTCTCGCGGGCAACCCGAGCCGGTTGGCACGTAGCAGGCAGTCGTCAGCAAGCAAGGCTCTAGGGCAATAGGGCTGTAGGGCCGTAGGGCAGGAAAGGTCCCGAAGTCTCGGGGACTGGATGCTCCACAGCTCTAATGCCCTGTGGCCTTTCTTCCTCTGGCCTCGCTCCGCCAGTCTTGAATTGGTGAGCTGCCGGTAAGGGTCCTTGCGGTGCTCTTCAGGGGAACGTCTCGCGCTACTTAGACTCCGACGGGGAGGCACTCGCCTCCGCTCTCCCACGCACCGGACGCACCTTGCCCTCCACCGATCCTGCACTGTGCTCGTCGAGAGGCCCCCTTGAAGAGCACCGCAAGGACCCTAGGGACAGCTGAACACGCATCCACTTTCAAGTAGCTCCGCTCGGCCCGCCAGACAAGAGGAGCTTTCAGGGATCCCGCAGAGGGGGCTCTCGGCAAGCCTAGGGGCAGGAACTTGGCACGGCACTACACGTCCGGGGCGCGGGCGAGCGCAGACCCCGGCCACCTATCACTTACCACTAGACCGGGGTCGTCCCCTCTAGGGATCCCTGGAAGTTCCTCCTGGCGGGATGCTGACCCGGGTGGTTGGGAGACCTCAAGGCCCGTTCTTTTCCCCTTCTGTGACGCTCATTACTGACAAATAGCCTCTAGCGCGTACAATACGTGACTAATTCGCCTCGAACCTCTCCAAGCCGAGATGTGGATCAGAGAGAGTTCGGGCGTTACGGAACGATGAAGTCGCTCACCACATCCAGAACGATTCTTTGGCTCGGGCTCCTTGGGCTGGTGCTGATGATCTCTGCCTGCGCGAGCTCGACGGGTGCGAAAAAGGCTGACGACACCTCGGTCGTGGTGAGCTACCAACCGAGCGAGGATCCGCAGCCCGTGACAGAGCCGGCGACGACGCCGGCCTCCGAGATCCAAGAGCTGGGGATCGAAACCAACGAGCCGGAGCCGATCGCCGAGCTGGAGGAGCCCGCCGAACCCGAGTCCGTCGATCCCGCAACATTGCTGCAGGAATCCTTGGAGGCCTTCGAGTCCTCCCAGGTCTTCTGGGGGCAGGGCAACTTCGACGATGCCTTTGCCGCCCTGGATCGGGCCTACCAATTGATGGCCGAGGTGCCGCCCAACGGCGATCCCTTTGTCGCCCAGGAAAAAGAAGACCTGCGGCACGTCATCTCGCGTCGCATCATCGAGATCTACGCCTCTCGTCGAACCACGGTCGGCGACATGAACGGCGCGATTCCGGTCGAGATCAACGAGTATGTCGAGCGGGAAATCAAGAGCTTCCAGGGACCTGAGCGGAAGTTCTTTCTAGAGTCCTACGAACGCTCGGGGCTCTATCGGCCCATGATCCTGGAAGAGCTCCATGAGGCAGGTCTGCCCGAGCAAATCAGCTGGCTGCCGTTGGTGGAGAGTGGTTTCAAGTCGAGGGCCCTCTCTAGGGCCCGGGCGCTGGGTATGTGGCAGTTCATCTCCTCCACGGGCTACCGCTACGGGCTGCAGCGTGACTGGTGGATCGACGAGCGGATGGATCCGGTCAAGTCGACGCGGGCGGCGATCGGCTACCTCACCGATCTGCACAACCTCTTTGGCGATTGGTACCTGGCCCTGGCGGGATACAACTGCGGCGAGCACAACGTGCTGAAGCGGATCAACAGCCAGCGGGAGGGCTACTTCGACCAGTTCTGGGACATCTATGTCCGCTTGCCGCGTGAGACCCGCCGGTACGTACCACGGTTGCTGGCGGTGCTGGCAATCGTCGGAGACCCGGCTGCCTATGGCTTCGACCTGCCGGAACCGCTGCCTGCGCTGCAGTGGGAGCCAGTGGAGATCGAGCGTTCGGCCGAGCTCTCCGTTCTGGACCAGGCCATGGTTCTCGACGCCGGCACCCTGACGGCTCTCAATCCCGAGCTGCGACGCAAGGCCACACCCCCCGAGCCCTACGAGCTCAAGATCCCGGCTGGCGAGTCGTCAACATTGATCGCCCGTCTCGAATCTCTGCCGGTGTACGAAGCCCCTGCCAACACCTTTGGGGTCCATCGCGTGCGCCCTGGCGAGACTCTCTCAGGGATCGCCTCGCGCTACGGCACGAGCGTGGGTGTGCTCATGGATGCCAACCAGCTCCGCAGCCCCCACCGTATCTGGCCCGGACAGCAGCTGCAGGTTCCCGATGGTGGACCAAGCCGGCCTCGCTCCCCCGAGGCTTTGGCACCGGGAACGGAGATGACCTATAGCGTCCGGCGTGGTGACAATCTTTGGACGATCGCCAAGCGCTATGGCACTACAGTAGAGCGCATCAAGCGGGACAATTCGATGCGCAGCAGCACCCTGCAGCCGGGCCAGCGATTGGTGATCCGAGCTAGCGGTTCTGTTTCCGGCAGCAGGTCGACGTATGTCGTCAGGCGGGGAGACACCCTGGGCAAGATCGCCCAGGCTCAGGGCGTGGCGCTGAGTACCCTCTTGCAGGCCAACGGACTCAGTCGCCGTAGCACCATCTTTCCAGGGCAGAGAATCCTGATTCCGCGCTAGGAGCTCAGGCCGAGCGGGCCAGCTTGAGATAGCGGAAGCTCACCAGCTTCCCGGTCGTCTCGTCCCACAGTTTGAGGCGGGAGCACTGTAGGCTCCGCCAGATACTCAACCGTGTCACCTGATGAAGCTCGCTGACCTCGCGAAAACAGCGCTTGAGCTTGTAGTTGGGAACGCGGCTCGCGAGGTGGTGGATGTGGTGGAAGCCGATATTGCCGGTAAACCAATGCAGGATGCGCGGCAGATCGTAGAAAGAGCTTCCCTCGATGCCG
>Ga0255055_10003574_pt1 | contig 10455 bp, 4 predicted proteins | sample JV7_2_27_MG_FD_188633 | JGI IMG/M metagenome (GOLD analysis project Ga0255055, IMG submission 188633) | Seawater microbial communities from Jervis Inlet, British Columbia, Canada - JV7_2_27 | ecosystem: Environmental > Aquatic > Marine > Inlet | place: Canada: British Columbia | collected... | reverse complement strand
CCGCCGGAGATGGTGATGTGCTTCGCGTCGCGCAGTGTTACGTCGCCGGCTTCGCCCCCGCCCGCAGTCGAGGTGGCGACGACCGCGCCCTCGGTGACGGTGATCTCCGGCGCGCTCACGCTGATGGAGCCGCTGTGGCCCCCCTGAACCGTGCCCGAGTAGATGCCCGTCGGCGTCGATTCGCCGTCTATGACGCCTTGTAACGAGAACCGATCGCCCCCGGCGTCGCTGATGAAGACGGAGTCGGTCGCCTCCACTGTGATGGTGCCGGCGTTGCCTGTTCCGAACGAATTCGCAGCGACAGAACCTCCATCCTCGATTCGCAATGAGTCCGCGTAGATCTCGACGAAACCGCCAGCGCCAGGCCCTGTGGTGTTCGCCCCGATAAAACCTCCATCCTCGATTCGCAAAGAGTCCGCGTAGATCTCGACGAAACCGCCAGCGCCAGGCCCTGTGGTGTTCACGTTTATATTGGCCTCCAGCTCCCCAAACACCGCGAAGAATTCTATCCCTTGGAGGAGCACGGAATCCGCGTGGATCGAGATGGTCCCGGCATCGCCGCTGGCACCCCACACCGAGAAAGCCATAATCGATGCCCCATTGACGACCTCGATCGACTCCGCCGGGAACTCGGGGCTCCCGATCTCGATAAATCCACCGTTGCCGCTGGTGACCTTGCCGAGCACTGAGGCGTACGAGGCGGCGCTCACCCCGGCCTCATGAAGAGTGCCCGGCCCGGGAGTGCCATCGACCCTGAGCGTGCCGACCCTCAGCAGGACGTCTCCCGCATTGCCGCTGCTGCCATAGGACGTCTCGGCATAGACGAACGCCCCGTCACTGATGACCAGTGATTCGGCGCCGATCTCGATCGTGCCCGCATCCGCATCTTCCGTGGCCCAGGGGCCGAGTGTGTTGGCGCTGATGGCCGTCCCCCCGGTGAGCTCGACCGAGTCGGCGGTGATCACGACCGTGCCGCCCTTGCCGCGCCCCCGCGTCTCGGCACTGACACCGACGGGGAGAGTCGTCACGGCGGTAACCCAATCCAGCGGAGCTCCATCTCCGTTCCGGATCACCAGTGTGCCGACATCCAGGTGGATGGTGCCCGCCGCTCCGTCCACGATCCTGAGCGGGAGGGAGGGGGAGGCGGGGGAGGAAGAGGTGATCTTCCCGTCGTCGATGGTGAGCTCGCGTGCCGTCACCTCGATCCCGCCGCCGGCACCGGAAGCCTCCGTCCCAGCGTCGATCAGCGCCTCCTGCCAGACGAGAACCGATTCACTGGCGGCGATCGAGATGCGCCCGCCGCTCGGGTCCGTCCCCTGGTTGACGGCGAGAACTTCCGAGTCCTCCACCACCAGCCGTCCGCCGCGGATCCATACCGAGCCCGGCGGGTCTCCGCTCACGTCCACGGAAGCCTCCGAGACGATGTCGAGCGCCCCCAGCGCCTCGAACGAGCTCACGTCGAGCGGCTCGGGGCTCTTCGCCGCACCCAGCTGGACCTCCCCCGCCGAGCCGACGCTCGCCAGATGGATGCGCCCTCCCTCCGCCAGGAGGTGTGCGCCGGAGATCTCGATGCCACCGCTCCCGACGTCGCGCCCGACGAAGGAGAGACTCTCTCCGTCTTGCACCTGCAAGGTGGCGCCCTCGACGGTGATCGAAGCCAGGCCGTCGTCCGCTGCACCTCCGCCCAGGAACCCGAACGCCGTCGGAGGCGCCGCCGAGAGCAGACTCGCCTGCAAACGATCGGCGTAGAACCGCTCGCCGCCTGCACCCAGGCCGATGTAGTCCGCGTTGGTGGCGTGAAACGATCCCTGAAACGATCCCTCAACGTCCAGGGTGGCGCTCTCACCGAACACGATGCCGGCTGGGTTCATCAGGTAGAGATCCACCGCGCCCAACGAGGGAGCGGTGCGGATGGCGCCGAAGATCTCCGAGCGGCTGCCACCGGTCACCCGGCCCAGGATGTTCTCCACCGCATCGGGACCGTCGAAGGTGGCGCTCTGCGTCTCGCCCAGGCTGAACTCGGCGAAGCTGTGGAAGAGGTTGGGGCCCCCTCCCGGCAGATCTCCCATCGCCTCGGTGATCTCGAAGTCGGGGCCGACCGGAGAGCTCCCGTCGCCGAGGCTCCCGTCCGTGACCACGTCGGCGAGGGCGAAAAGGGGGATCAGGGAGGCGAGAAGAAAGGCCACCGCGGTAAGCAATGTGCAGGCAAGGGACGGGTGGCGGGTCCCTCCGGATCCCCGACACCACACCGGCATCGCAAGCCTCCTGACACCCCTCCACTACCGACCTAGGGACAGCAGGTCCTGTCATTCTACACCTGACGCAAACTCGAGATGAAGGAAAAACTCACGGAAATCCAATGACTTGGTGAGAGACGCCGACAGATTCCCACTTGCGGTGAGGAAAGATTGGAAATCTCGGGCTTACTGAACTCCGGTTCGGTGTAAGATCGCGGGCTGCGGGCCATGAGTTCCTCCAGTTGAAGCTCCGGAAGAGCTGCTGCCGGGCCGGAATCGACGCGGAGGGTATGCTCCGATGCGCCCTGCGGATCGGCTGCGGAACCATCGCACCACCTGGCTGCTCGCGGGCCTGACGGCGGCGCTCCTGTCGGCGACGGCGAGCGCGCAGGTCCCCCCGGGGGCTGAGCGCCGGGGCGATGTCTCCCCCCGGTTCGAACGACCGGGCGACGTTCGCCCGGAGCTGCCCGAGTTCGAGACTCCGGAAGAGGTCCCAGAGATCGTCCTGCCTCCGGTCCCGCCTCCGCGGGAGAAGGAGAGGCTCTCCGCCGCTCCCCGCCTCTTCGTCCGCGGCTACCGGTTCACCGGGAACTCCGCCTTCACGGACGAGGAGCTCGCGGAGATCGCAGCGCCGTTCGCGAACCGAGAGATCAGCTCGGCCGACCTCGAGGCGGTCCGGGTGGCGCTCACCCGGCGCTACGTGGACGCCGGCTACCTGAACTCGGGAGCGGTGATCCCGGATCAGCAGCCCGCCGACGGCGTGATCGAGATCGGGATCGTCGAGGGCAGGCTCGAGAGCATCGAGATCGAGGGGAACCGCTACTTCCGGAGCGGCTACCTGCGCCGGCGGATCGCTCTGGCGGGCGAGCCGCCGCTCAACGTTCGCTCCCTCGAGGAGCGCCTCCAGCTCCTCCAGCAGGACCCGCGCATCCACCGGATCGCCGCGGAGCTGGGGCCGGGAGCCCTTCGCGGGGAGGCGAAGCTCCGGCTGCGCGTGGAAGAGGAGCTCCCCTATCGGGTCTGGCTCGAGCTCAGCAACCACGAGCCACCGAGCATCGGGGCGGAGCGCGCCCGGATCGGCCTCGAGCACCAGAACCTCACGGGAAACGGGGATCGGCTGAGCGCCATCTTCAGCGCGACCGAAGGCCTATGGGAGGTCTCGGCGAGCTACGAGCTTCCGATCACGGCCCGCGACACGCGGCTCCGTTTCTACTACAGGCGCAGCGACTACGAGGTGGAGGAAGACCCCTTCGACGAGCTCGACATCGAGGGCGAATCGCGCACCTACGGGATCGGGGTGAGCCACCCGCTCTATCGATCGCGCAATACGACCTTCACGCTGGGGCTGGATGGCGAGTACCGGCGGAGCAAGACCTTCATCGACGGGCGACCGTTCTCGTTTTCCGCCGGTGTGCAGGACGGCGTCTCCAAGATCGCGGTCCTGCGCTTCTCCCAGGAGTGGACCTACCGGGACGCGATCCAGGTGCTCGCCGCCCGCTCCCTGTTCAGCTGGGGGCTCGACGCCTTCGGCGCCACGGTGAACTCGGGCCGGGTACCCGACGGACAGTACCTGGCCTGGCTCGGCCAGCTCCAGTGGGTGCGGCGGCTGCCGCTGGGCATCGAGACGGTGTTCCGCTTCGATATCCAGCTGAGCAGCGACCCGCTCCTGCCCCTCGAACAGTTCGCGTTGGGCGGCCACGCGACGGTTCGGGGCTATCGCGAGAACCAGCTGGTCCGGGACATGGGCGGGGCGGTCTCGCTGGAGGCGCGGATCCCGATCCTGAGAGCCGACGACGGGTGGCCGATCCTCCAGCTGGCTCCCTTCGTCGACTTCGGCCGCTCCGTCAACCGGCGCCGGGGTGTCACACCACACCCCAGGAATCTGGCAGGCGTCGGGGTCGGCCTGCGCTGGTCGATCACGCGCCGGATTCACTTCCAGGCCTCCTGGGCGGAGGAGCTGCGGCACGTGACCGAGCCGGACGATCGAGACCTCCAGGACACGGGGGTTCAGTTTCGACTGCTCGTCGATTTCTTCTGAGCGAAGGGGCGCGCCCTTCGCCCGCGGGCCCCACTCGCCCGCTACAGCCAGCTGCTGATCAGGAGAAAGGGAGACCAGTAGCTCGGGTGCTCGTAGGCGAGCGTTCCCAGGAGCTTGCGCTGCGCTCTCTGGAGGGCGAGGGCCCGCGAGACCGACTCGTCCTCGAGCTGCCGGTAGAACTCGATCACCAGCTGGGCCGCCGCCTCGTCATTCACCACCCAAAGAGTGCCGAGGGCGCTTCGGGCGCCGGCCTTGATGGCGACGCCCGAGAGCCCGAGGGCTGCGCGGTCGTCTCCCTGGGCGGTCTCGCAGGCGCTCAGGGTGAGGAGCTCGAGCGGGGTCTCCCGGAACTTGAAGAGCCCCACGTACTCGGCGAGGCGATCCAGGGTGAGCCGGCCGTCGTAGGCCAGGAGGTAGTTCTCCTCGACGTTCGCGGCGAACTCGCCATGGGTGGCGATGTGGGCCACGCTGAACTGCTCGTCGCTCAGCGTCTCCCGGACTGCATCCAGACGGAAGTTCTCGTCGAGGAGAATCTCGCCTCCGTGGATGCTCTGCACCGATTCGAGCTCCATCGGCACGTGGGAGAGGGCGGGGAAGCCCTCCACCGACTCGCTGAGACCACCCAGGAAGAGCTTGATCTTGCTCCGGTCCAGCGGGCGGGGATCGGTGAGCTCCATCCCGGGCGTGATGGCCACCGCGTACTTCTCGATCAGGAAACGCTTGCCGTCGTGGAGCGCCGACATGGGAATGGTGCGGAGGGCGCCGCCGGGAACGAAGACCAGCGTGTCGATGTTGCGGCGGACGAGCTCGGGCTCGAAGGGGCGGATCAGCCAGTCGTAGAGCTTCTGTCCGTGGCGCCGGTACTGGTACGTGGTGCGTTTCTCGAGAAGCGCCCGGAAGCGCCGGATCTCGGCCTTCATCTCCTCCCGGCCGACCGGCACCGGGTATCGCTTCATGCCCGCCTCGCCGAAGCTCAGCAGCAGCTCGGTTCGATCGGGAAGCAGGATCGGGTAGACGACGGCCGCGCGGGAAGAGACCTCCGCTGCGGTCTTGGTGGTGGCCTCGAGTGCGTCCACGCACTCGTCGCGGAAGTAATCCCGCAGCTCGGCCTTCTTGAGCAGCTCGACCGTGTCCCTCGCCCGCACCAGCAGCTTCTCGACGCGCTCCGGCTCGGCGCTCTCCGCCGCGAGGCGCAGGAGGAGATCGACCAGCTCGAAGTAGACCGGTCCCACCGCTTCCTCGAAGGATTTCCCCGACGCCTGGTACGCGACGGGCAGCTGGTAGCGAAGGCCCTCGAGGATCTCGACCGCCTGCGCGTACGAGGCAATCGCCTGGTCCCGAGCCCCCAGCCCGCTGAGCAGGCGCCCGGCCTGCCAGTGCCAGAGATAGAGCGATTCGGGGAAGTCCACCTGCTGGGCTTGAAAGATCGCCCGTTGGGTGAGCTCGAGTGCGTCGCCGAGGCGGCGCTCCTCCTCGTAGAGCGCCCCCATGTAGCCGAGCGCGAACGAGGAGGCCCGGGGGTCGCCGATCTCGGCTGCGACGCCTTCCGCCTCCCGGAGGATCTGGAAGGAACGAAGGCGAGACGCCGCGCGATCCGCCGACGCGAGGGCGCCCAACCGGCCACGGGTTCGGCCCAGGTTGATCAGCAGGTAGGCCTTGTCGTGGGAGGCCTCGAGCGCTTGCACCTGCTCGTAGGCAGAGTTCGCGAGCTCCCGCGCGCGTGCGGCATCGCCCCTCTCCACGGAGACGCGCGCGGCGTTGGCGAGGGCGCGAGCCTCGAGCGAGGCGCTCCCACCTCGCTTGGCGAGGACGGCGCTCTCCTCGAACGCCCGCAGCGCTTCCTCGAACTGCTTCTGGGAGGTGTGGTAGTTGCCTAGGTTGTTGAGGCTCGCCGCCGCCAGCCTCGGCGCGTCCACCTCCTTCGCCAGCGCCACCGAACGTCGGAGGTAGCGCTCCGCCTCGACCGGGGGCCCGATCGCGATGTGGACGTTGCCGAGCGAGCCCAGGATCAAGGCCACCTGCGCCCGGTCGCCGGTCGGCTCCGCCAGCGCCAGAGCGGCCTGGAGGCTCCGCCCTGCATCCCGGTACTCGCCGATGCCCTGCTGTGCCTCGGAGAGGCGGAGCAGGGCTCTTTGCTGCGGGCCGGTCTCTCCCAGCCTCGCGTAGAGGTCCGCAGCCTCGGTGAAGCTCGCCACCGCCTCCGCCAGGCCACCGCGCTCGAGCGCCTCGATACCCCGCGCCATCGCGGCCCCCGCGGCGTCGGAGCCGGTGCCGGGCTTCTCCGCAGCAAGACCATCGGAGCCGGCGAGCAGGCAGAGCACCCAGACGACCAGGAGGAAACGCCGCGATGCCGCGGAGAAGGAGGGCGAAAGCATGGAAGAGCCTCGCACCGGTTGCGCGCGAGGATAGCCCGGATACAGAGCGGAAGAAGGCCTGCGGTGATCCCCGCTTTCTCACGGCTCTCGGGAAGAAGATGATCCGGTTCTTCCGCGCAACCGGACCCACTAGATAGGAACTGCGACGGCCGATTCGCCGGCCGCCCTCGAGAACCGGACCGGAGAGGAGAATGAAGCCATGCGGAGAATCATTTTTCTGCTCGCGCTGACGGCGGGTCTCGCGAGCGCCCTGGCGGTCCGAGCCGCAGACGCTGCCACCCTCCAGGTGGCGGCCAGCGCACCGGATGTCCTGGCCTCCGATGGGACGTGCTCGCTCCGCGAGGCGATCATCAACGCCAACCACGACGCCGCCACCTGGCCGGACTGCCCTGCGGGCAGCGGCGCGGACACGATCGTCCTGCCGGCTGGCACCTACGTGCTCGCCATCCCCGGCACGGACGAGGACGCAGCGGCCACCGGAGACCTCGACGTTCTCGACGACCTCACTCTGGTAGGCGCGGGCCCCGCGACCACAACGATCGACGCTGCCGGGCTGGACCGTGTGTTCCAAGTATTGGGCTACGGCATCCCAGGTGACGAGGATGTCTCCATCGACGGCCTCACCATCACCGGCGGAGTCACGACCGGGCCTGGGGGTGGCATCCGCGTCGACTCGGCATCGCTCTCACTGCGCAACACCACGGTTTCGGGGAACAGCGCAGGCTTGGGCGGTGGGTTGTCCATAATCTCAGGAAGCCTTCAGGCAAAGAGCGTCATCATCTCGGAGAACAACGCAGGCCAGGGCGGCGGGGCGTTCTTCTTTATGGACTTGAGTGCTTCCATGGAGTCGATCATCGAGTCTTCCGCCATCGTTGGCAATCAGGCTGCGGGACAAGGCGGTGGCCTGCACCTCTTCGGGGGGAGCGCGGGGATCGTAACGCTGGTCGATACCTCCGTGTTCGAGAATGTGGCTGCGGAGGGGGGAGGCATCTTTGCAGCGGGCGCAACGACAGTCGATGCGCAGACAAGTGCTGTCTTCGCGAACACCGCCGCCCGGGGAGCGGGTGTCATGCTGAGGGGAGCCCCGGGGGGAAGGCCGAGGCCGACGGTTTACGCGGTCCTCTCCGCGACGAATTCGAGCGTTTCCGAGAATCTTGGAGAGGGGATCCACATGTTCGTAGGCAAATCCGAGTTGCGCTACGCGACCGTCGCTGGGAATACCGGCGGCGGAGTGATCAGTGATCCCGTCTACGGGGATGAGAGCTACCTCTACCTGGCAAAGAGCATCGTGGCCAATCAAGACTTGGAGGCGGACTGTCTGGGTGATGGCTTGTGGGTCTATTCCGAGGGCCACAACCTCGACAGCGATGGAACCTGTAACCTGACCGATCCGACCGATCTTCCCAACACCGATCCCATACTGGGTGTGTTGCAGGACAATGGTGGGCCGACGCTCACCCACGCGCTGCTCCCTGGAAGCCCCGCCATCGGCGCCGTTCCCCTGGCCGATTGCACCTATGACGACGGCGGCGATCCTGGGACGCCCGAGGTTCCCCTGGCCGAGGACCAGCGTGGTGTGGCGCGACCTCAACGAGACGGCTGCGACATCGGGGCGTACGAGGTGACCGCGTGCGCGGACGGCATCGACAACGACGACGACGCGTTCATCGACGCCGCCGACCCGGGTTGCCAGGATGCCGCGTCGATCCGAGAGGACCCGCAGTGCCAGGATGGCATCAACAACGATCCCGGGCAGGACGACCTGATCGACTTCGACGGGGGCCTCTCAGCGCTCGGCTACGTGGCCACCGACCCGGACCCGCAGTGTGTCGGCAAGCCCTGGAAGAACAAGGAGAGGAGGGACTGCGGCCTCGGCGTCGAGCTGGCGTTGTTCCTGCCGCTACTGATCTGGTTCCGCGGCCGCAGGGGAAGCGGCCGGATGCCGTGATGGCTGCGACAGCAGCCGCCGTGTGAGGCAGGTCCGGTTTCGTCCGCGGGTTCCTGCTCAGTCTCTCCTCTGCTCCTTCAGCCAGTCCTTGAACATCTCTTCTTCCTCGACCTGTCTCCTCCGGACGTCCTCCGTGCCGCTGAATTGCGGATCCCCCCGGTCGACAATCATCCAGCACGGAAGGGGCTCGCCGGGAGGGCAGCCGCCCACGTGCAGACAGGTTCCTCCAGCCTTCTCGATCCTCTTCTTGAGTGCCCCGCTGCAATCGCCCATCAGGAGGAGGTCTTTTCCAGGCTCGACTCCCTCGGGCAGCCTTACGTGCCGGCCGAGCACGATGTGCATCCCCGCGTTCTTGTCGTACTCGTTGAGTGATTTGAGCTTCGACATGGTGAACGACAAGAGCCCCTGGCAGGTGCTGCAGGCCTTCTCGATGTGGAAGTTGTACTCGGGCCAGGCCTCGAACCCCTCCAGGTACGGCAGGTACAGCTCCTGACGAACTTCCCCGATGGCGTTTCCACGGATCTCGATCTGTTCCTCGTCGAAATTCCCGAGGCCCTTCTCACGGGCGGCCTCGAAGTACTCCACCTTCTCGAGAGGAAGCCCCACCATGCGGCAAGCCGTGGCGTCGATCGCGACCATGTCGCGGCCGGCGACGATGCAGTCGAAGTCCACTGGGGTACCCGAGTGTGGGCCGAAGCCTTCCATGGGCCGAATCATGTCCACCACGGTGAAATCCTGCCGGACGATATCGCCGAGGTCCATCATCGCCGCGGCGAGATCCGTGCAGTGCATGATGTAGTGGTGCTTGTCCTGCACCACGCCCTTCAGGTTCTTGAGCGCACAGGTGAAGACCATGCTCACGTGCGACTTGAAGATCGGCACGTTGACGAGATGGTCCGCCTCCAGGAGAAAACGAGGGAGCTCGACCTGCTTGATGTCGGAGGTGGGATTCTCGATCTTCTTCTTGACCAGGTCCTGGTCGGTCTTGATGTCGCGGATCTCGTCCACCCCCGCGTCTTCGGCGGCCTTTCGGATCCCGCTCGTCTCGAGACATGCCATGGTGTCGCATCCGATGGCCGACGCCTCGGCCAGGATGATTCGCTCGGGACCGGCTTCTCTCACCAAGCGAATCACCGCGGCCACGACCTCGGGGCTCGTATTCACGGAGCTGTCGGGCGCGCCTTCATGGCCGGCGTTCGGCTTGACGACGACCGTGGAGCCCGGTCTGATCAGTGACTTCACGCCGCCCAGATGGTCGACCGCCTGCCTCACCATCTTTTCGGCGTCCCCGCCCTTGACGATGGAGACGATGGATTTTTCCATGCTCATTCCCTCATTCCTCCGGTGCTTCACCGATAAGGCAGCCAGCACTCCATCAGCTCCTCGATGGGCCAGCGCGTCAGCAGCTCGTAGCCGTCCTCGGTGACGAGGATGTTCTCCTCCAGTCGAACGCCGTCCGCCCCTCCCTTATGTCCGGCGTAGGTCTCGAGTGCGATGACCATCCCCGCCTGGAGGGTGGTGGGCGGATAACCCGCCAGCTTCTTCAGCGGGCTGATCAGGGGTCTGTCGTGAAGGGTGAGGCCAATCCCGTGGGCAACCGCGTAGGGGGCGATCTCGGCCCAGCTCTCGAAACCCCAGTAGCTCGGCGACTCCGGCCATTGGTCGACGACGTCGTAGTCGGTGGCTCCGTCCCTCACCGCGCTCATTCCCGCGTAGAGCATGGCGCGGCACTCCTCGTAGAGATCCTTCTGCTCCGAGGTGGCTTTTCCGCAGCAGAAGGTGCGATAGACGCATGACTTGTATCCCTGGTAGGAAGCGCCATCCACGTCGATGTAGATCAGATCTCCCGGTCGGATG
>Ga0255055_10003573_pt1 | contig 10457 bp, 10 predicted proteins | sample JV7_2_27_MG_FD_188633 | JGI IMG/M metagenome (GOLD analysis project Ga0255055, IMG submission 188633) | Seawater microbial communities from Jervis Inlet, British Columbia, Canada - JV7_2_27 | ecosystem: Environmental > Aquatic > Marine > Inlet | place: Canada: British Columbia | collected... | reverse complement strand
TTTGAATTAGATTAAAATACGAATTATTTACTTTATCACAATATCTTACTATTTACTTTATCACAAAAAGTTAGTTGAACTACTCAATGTCAAGCTCAAGATTAAACTTAAAAAAAAAAAAAATACGAAGTTATTTCCTTAGTGTTGACAAGAAGGATAAAAAAGAGGAAGAAGTCGAATCGCTAGAATATATCCAAATGAAATTACTAGTTTCAAATATAACCTCTGAATTTGAGGAAAGCCTTACGAAAAAAGTAAAAGATAATATCCTTAGAGCAAAGATTAGAGAAGTAAATGAAGAAGACCTCCTTAGTGTGAAATACCTCTATGATAGATCTTGGTTAACTTCGCAAACACCGTTCTCGGCAATTTCAGTAAGTTCGTTGAAAACTATTTGGGAATATCCCGAAACGATAATATTAATCGCAAAAGTTTATGGCTCCGATGCTGGGTTCGCCATACTCGATTGTGAGGGTGAAAATCAAGAGATTGGTGTAATAGCAGGCATGGGAATAATACCACGTTTTCAAAGAAAGGGGCTTGGAACCGTTATAGGTATGGCAGCATGGACTTATTTTAAAAACAAAGGAGTACAGGAATTACGATGTGAAGTATATAAAGGAAATACAGTGTCGTATCAGTTCATTAAATCTATTGGTTTCAAAGAATATGATAAAAAAACATATAAACGTGAAGATTTTTTCTCAGAACCATAAAAAACTAAATGAAACTAAAATAAGAAAAAGCATTTTGAATAGGTGGGACTGTTACGCTAAAACTGAAAAGTATAGAGCTAGTTAAAGGACTTTCCATTCTGATAATACTTATCTCGAATGCAGTGAATTACTGGTTAGTGTTTGATAGTGAATCTATCTATATTCTCACCATTTTGCTTGCTTTTTTAAATATATTTGGTCCTACTTTATACATATTTACCGTTTCATTCTCCATTTCTTTCACTCTCAATAAAAAAATGGGAAGGATTCCTGAAAGATCTGATAGAAATATAGTATTAATTCAAGGTATATTCATGATTTCATTAGGAATTGTGCTCAATTTAATAACAAATACAAGTTCCCAATTTCCTCAGAATCTTTGGGGGTGGAATATTCTTGTCTTTTTAGGCTTCTCACAATTTATTAGTTATTACATCTTCAAATTAGTCAGATGGGCTAGATTTGTTGTTGGTTTGAGCATTATATTTTTTACACCTGGCATTAGAGAAATGCTTTTCATAGGAAAAGATATGAATCCTATAATTGACATTTTATATTTCGTCGTTGTATCGCCTTATCCGAATTTCTCTTTATTACCGTATGCTTCGATTTCTGTTTTCTCTACTGTGTTTGGAGAATTCATATATGAATCTATCACTTTAAATTCAAGTACGGCCAATCTACATTCTACGAACTCAATACTTAAATACGGCACATTTTTGTTAATAAGTGGACTTCTACTTCCATTCATTGATGTTGGATTCATTATAACGGGAGAAAATTTTGATCCAATAACATATCCATTTATTGACGCAATTCCCATTTTAAAAGCGTTCCCTACTATATTTGTCTCGGGAATACCGATATTTCTATATGCAGGTACTCCTTCTAACCTTTTTATATCAATGGGAGTTGCTTTGCTTGTTATTGGTAGAAAGTATTACAGAAAGGATGTCTTACAAAAAAAAAAATTAAAATTAAATATACTCTCTCTATTTGGGAAAAATTCGATAACTTTATTCTTTCTCCAATTTATATTCTTACCTCTTTTTTATCAAAAATTGCCTTTGCTAATGTTTGTTCCATTTTTAATAGCTTACATTGTATTGTTAGGATTTTTATTGCATTTATGGCAAAAATATGGAAATTCTATACCTTCCTTTGATTGGATGCTTAATAGAATAGATGAACGTCTTAAAAAGTAGCGTTATGATTTTCTGTATCTTTCAATGAGTTAATTTTTCCATCTATTATGGCTTTATTGTATTCATCTTCTAACTCAGCGTAAAGTTTTTTAGCAATTTCAAAATTACTTAGCGCAAGATCATACAACTGTTTAGAAACATAAATATCTCCTAACTTATTATGAATATCTGCTGCGATCTTGGATTTATTTAAATTCTCATAAATTTCTAAAGCTTCTTCATATAACTGAATAGCCTTTTGATCGTTTTGTAAATATTCTTGAAAAATTTTTGCAGCTTGATACTGCATTTCAGCAATTTTTAATTTATCTCCAAATTTCTTGTAAATGTCTTTAGAATAACTAAAATAATCTATAGCTTTTTTATCTTCGCCTTTTAGTGAATAAAACTTAGCAATTGTTTCCAAAACAATCCCTTCTTTAATATTTTCTTGAATTTCAAATGTTCTTACAGCTTCTAAACTTTTCAACAGGTAATCCTCCGCCTCTAAATCGTTATCCCATAAAGAATGTAAGTTGCCTAAGTAAAGATAACACTCCCATTCTAATTTTTTCTTCGTAAAAAGAGACATTTGATTCTTAATTCCTTCGACAAGCTCTAATGCACTTATTAAGTATGTAAAAGATTGATCGTAGTATTCTTCTCCCAGATGATAATACAATTTTCCATACTTAGTACGTGTTTGGATTACTCCATATAAATCGTCGGTCTGAATAAAAAAGTCGAGATTCCGTTTCAGGATTCGCTTTACACGGTCGTAGTCTTCTAAGGATAGCAATATCTCTACCAGATTACTAGCCGTTTTTATCGCGTCTAATTCTAGGTTTTCACCATCAGCTAAAGTTAAAGCCTTTTGATAATATTTATTAGCGTTCTCTAAATCACCTATTAAGTGATAAACATTCCCTAAGTTATTCAATACATGGATTTCTTTTTTATGATCGTCAAAATCTTCTATAAAACTTAGAGCCCTGTCAAAATGATAAATTGCTTGATCAAAAAATCCGGTTTCTTCATGAATGATGCCAATTTCGTTATGAACTATGATTTGATTCATTATGTTCTCCTCTTCTTTGAAATTCTCTAATGCCAATTCTAAATTTTTCAATGCCTTTGAAAAATCTCTTTTCTTATAAAAGAGGCTTGCTTTCTTGAGAAGTAAATTACCCATGTTTTTTCCTAATCTCTCGCTATCGGTAAGTTGAATTTCGAGTTGAGATAACTCATAATCAATAGTCTCATCATCGATTATGTTAACATCGAAAAATTCCTCTTCTTCTTCATTTTCGTTTGCGTAAATTGATGTTCCTTCAGGAATTGGTCTTACTCGATTATTGTATAAAATATCGATATTTGAGATTAACGGTTTATTACAATTCCGGCAATAGCTCCAACTAATTTCTATTGGGCTCCTGCAAAAGGGACATTTATTCATTAGGAAGCGATGTTTTATTTATACTCATTAAATTAAAAATGAAAATTCATTCATTTATAACTTTTTAAAAACTCATTTAAAACTTTAACGTTTTCCTATTTTTTCATGAGTGTTAGTTTTTTCTACGGTGCATATATGTCGTTAACTCTTTATTTATTTCTTCCTCATCTAAACCTAAAGAATTTAGAAGGATTCTTATTTGAAGAATAGAATTTTTTTCTTTTATATTTTCAGCAATGCTCAAGGCTTTAATATATGTTTCTTTTGCCTCATTCATTTCACCTTGATAAACCAAAATCTCCCCAACATAACTTAACCCTTTAAGAATTAACTCTGTATAGTTAGAATCAATTGCGTTATTTGTTCCTTTTTTAAAATAGATAATCGATTGATATAAATCGTTTTCTCTTTTTTTTAGAATACCTAAATTGAAATAAGAAACGATAATACCTTTGATATCTTCTAATTGTTTAAAGGCTTCAAGAGATTTTTTATAAAGTTCAAAAACAATATCCCAATTTTCTTGTGTTTCATAAATTTGAATTAAATTACCTAAACAGTCTAATAAATTGGATACATCGTTATTATCGGTACATAAAGCGCTACATTCAAGTAAAATATCGCAAGCATCATCATATTGGTTTAATTTGATGAGACTATCACTAATTCCTTTTAAACAAGTGATTTGCTCTTGAATCTGCTTCAATTCATCATATATATCGAAAGCGTCCTCATAGAATTCAATTGATTTCTGGTAGTCACCCATTTTATAATTTAGCGTGCCTAGTACGCCATAAACGGCTGCTTGCCCTAGTCTATCTTTTTGTTTTTTAAAATGTTTTAAACATAGCAAGTAATTCTTTTCTGATTCCCTAAATAGCTCTAATTGTAGCTGAATTAAGGCAATATCACCCAATTCGTGGATATAATTGGAATCCTTACCAATTTGCTCCAGTTCCTTCAAATTTACTAATTTTTCATTAAGTAAGGTCTCTAATTCTTTCGGGGTGTACTCATCTTTATTTTCGGCCATAAATAAGAATGAAAATTAATTGATTTTAATTAAATTATAATATGCTATAACATTTTTTCCAAAATCTCTACTGCGTTCTTTACGCATTGAAGACATTTTTTTTCAAATAATTCGTTTTGATTGAAATAATCCATACCTTCAGTAGTGTTTATATCGCAACCTAGTAATTCCTTACAAATCAAAGAACCATTTTTTTCATGAAATTGTTTAGAGAATTCGCTTATGACTTGGTATGTCTTTTCTTTCATTTCAATATCTTTACTTACTCCCATACCATTTTTCAATCCAATAACCATATAAGATCCAGTCACAGCACCGCAAGTTCTACCACTCCGAGCCATACCTCCTCCAAAGCCAGTAGATATTTTCAAAGCTTTATCTCGATCTAATCCATAATGAGGTGCATAAGTAGCAAAGATTGATTGAGCACAACTGAAATCTTCTTTAAAACTTGAAAGAGCTTCTTCTATTCTCGACATTTTAAATACCTAGATCTTGTTATGAATAATGCATTTTACACCTATAAGAAATATAAAATTTCTTATCTATTATATATTTAGAGATAGATTAAGCAACAATTTCTGAATAAAGGTATTTTGTATGAAAGTAAAAGCAAGATTATTTGACAAACTTGATGAAAATAAGGTTAAATGTCATGTATGTGCTAATGAATGTACTATTCTACAAGATAGAGTAGGGATATGTAGAACAAGAAAGAATTTTGAAGGAGAATTATTTACTTTAATTTACGGATCAATGATTTCTAAGGGAAGTTTAGATCCTATAGAAAAGAAACCGCTCTATCATTTTTGGCCGGGAGCCACAGCTTATTCTATTGCTTCTATAGGATGCTCTTTCAAGTGTCGAAATTGTCAAAATTGGAATATAAGCCAAGCAAGTCCATCTGAAAATGGAAAAAGGGGATTTTACACCTTAGAAGGAATGCAAGATCGAAGAATGAGTTTAGTAGAAACAACGCCTAGTAAACTGGTCGAAATGGTTAAAAAGAGCGGAGCAAAGACAGTTGCTTACACTTATAACGAACCATTAATCTGGCACGAATGGATTATAGATACAGCATCGTTACTAAAACGAGAAGGTATTAAAACGATTCTGGTAACAAACGGGTATTCTACTGCAGTAGCTAGAAAAGAGTTAATCGATGTTGGAATTGATGCTGCTAATATCGATATTAAATCAATGTCGGATGAGTTTTACAAAACTATTTGTGGCGTTACCTCAGTACAACCCGTGCTCGATACAGCAAAAGAGTTTAAATCTAACGGAATTCACATAGAAATAACAAATCTATTAATACCAAATTTAAACGATTCTGTCGAAGAAATTAAAATCCTCTCAAAATGGATTGTTGATAATTTAGGACCTAACACACCCACTCATTTCTCGGCATATCATCCAGACTTTAAAGAACCCTCTAAGGATCGAACCCCATTTGAAACTTTAGACAAAGCTTATAATATTGCTATAAAGGAAGGCCTCAATTTTGTGTATGTAGGGAATATGCGTCATGAAAAAGGGGGAAATACATATTGTCCTAACTGTAATCATCTCTTAATAGGGAGAAGCGGTTATTCTTTTACTAAGATTGATATAACTGAAAATAAAACATGTCCTAATTGTCAATATGATTTGAGTGATGTTATTGTTGGAAAAATTGAAAGGAAATCCTCATATCGATTTATTTAGTATTAAATTTCAATAAAAAGAAAAGAATATTAAAAAAACGGATTTAAAAATATCCAGTTATTGATACTCCTATGAAAGAGAGTAAAAACCCTTGAAGTAAACAGAATGCTGCTAGTATGAACGCTAAAACAGGCCACGATATAGCCTTCGAAATTGCCATTAAAACTCCTATGTAAAATTTAACAGTTAGTGCAACGATAGCGAATACCACTATAAAAATGATTATTAAAAGCAATTTTGGATCAATGAATACAGCAATAATTTCGACTACTTGATCAGGAATCGCGGAGACTGCTACTACAACGATTAACGATGCTAAAAGTATTCCTATCACGCTAGATATAGGAAGGTCGTTTAAAGGTTTTAACAAAGTAAAGATACCTACAATAATCAAAAATGCTGAAACAAATAAGCTTTTAGCATCCTGAGTATTAGCAGCATACGCAACACTGGGAGCTTGGTCTAGAACTAAACCACCAACGCCACTAAGTATACTTAAGATACCAACGATTATTCCAAAATAGGTAAAAAATTTCAAAAACTTTGTAACATCGAAATTCCAGTCTTCTACTTTTCTTTTTTTGACTGATCCTCTTCTCTGAGCTTCGTATATTGCGTAAACTAACCACATGGCACCAAGTATCAAAGTAAAAAATCCAGCGAATTCTGCCAAAGGTCTTAAAAAGCCTTCTGTAAAATCAAATTGATATATCATCAAATTTCACTTCTTTAAGTTAATAGAAAATTGTTATTAAATTCTATATCACTTCTTAAGTATTTATATTATATCTAGTCCAATTTTTAAAATTCTATTAAATTGAAAAAGTAATAAAGAATGACTCTATTTTTAGTATTAGGGAATAAATGAAACACACTTTTTTACATAATCCAAGTATCTCTGAATTTCTTCATTTTTTGTTTCATTATCCCAAGAATATTCCTTCTGCATAATTTTTGCGACATTTTCTGCTGCTTCAAACGCTCTTCGGTGATGTATCCATAGTGACATTTCTGTTCGTCGACAAAACACATCAATCAAATGAGGTGTCATTTCGTATCTTAGTACATAGAGAATTTCAGCGTAAATGAAATCATTCTCGTCGATAACCCGATCTTTTAATGATTCATCTTCCTTCATCAAATTGATAATATGAATAGCTCCTTTTCCATATTGTTGATATAAATGATCTGATATATCCTCTTCTAAGTGAATGCCTGAATTTTGCAGAATACCTATCCAATCATCTTTTTCTAGAGAAATTATGAATGGTTGCCGAGACCAATTTTTCTCTTTTTTTATCTTTGGGAACATATTCTTTTCTTCAATATGTTCAAATAAATCTTCTGCCATTTCACGCCATTCTGTTAGCTTCCCTCCTGTGATTGTAAGTAGATTGTCGTTAGAAAAAAAGATTATGTGATTTCGTGAAACTTCAGTTTCTGGTTTTCCCTTCTGCATTACTAATGGTCTGATTCCAGCATATGTAGACAGAATATTTTCATATTCTAATCTTGCATTCGGGTAGTATAACCTAACAGATTCAATTAAGTAATCGGCATCTTCCTTATCACAAAATGGATTTGCTAAATCACCTTGATAATCGGTATCAGTTGTTCCTACAAGTGTGTACTTTTTATTCCTTGGAATGACAAAAAAAAATCTATTATCAATACCTGAATAAAGCCCATTTGCCATGGTATTTCCTATATTTTCACGTTTGTATAAGAGATGAACTCCCTTAGTTGGTCTAATTAACGGATTTGGAATTGTATCGGGGTAATTCTTTATTAGATTATCCGTCCATATTCCTGTCGCATTTATTACTAATGTAGCTCGAATTTCAAAATCAGTTTTTTTTTCTAGATCTTGACATCTAACCCCTACGATTTTCCCGTCGTTCTCGATATACCCAATAACTTTACAGTAATTTATCGAATCTGCTCCTCTAATTATTGCTTCTTTTAGGATTTCAATAGTTAAACGTGCGTCGTCGATGTTTGTATCATAATATATTAGACCACCTAATGTTCCCTCTTTTGTAAATTCCGGTTCTAGATTATATACTTCTTCAGCTGTATACGATTTATATTTTTTAAAATTCTTAAATTCTGATTTATCATCGCTTAAAAAATCATAAATTTTAGCGGCATTTTGTAAAACACGCTTTTTTAACTTTGCTCCTTCCATAAATGGTATAAAAAATGGAAGAGGTCTAACTAAATGAGGTATTTGAACACGCATCCAATTTCTTTCACGAGTAGCACTCTTAACTAAATCCATTTCGCTATAGGCTATATATCTAATTCCACCGTGTGCCATTTTCGTACTTCTTGACGAAGTCCCTGCAGAAAAATCTTGCATGTCTACTACAGCAACACTTAAGTTTCTCATTGCGGCTTCTCTTGCAATACCTGCTCCAGTTATACCCGCTCCTATGATCACAACATCGTAATGACTTCTTTGCATTTTTTGAATGATTTTTTCTCTATTGTTGAAGGTCCATGTATGATCAAATAACTTTTTTTCCAAATCTTCCATTTTAACCATGTTTAGAAAATTCTGGACAATAAATAAGGTTTCTTAATGTTTCTCTTATCAATAAATTTGATTTTTATGGGATAAATAAATTGAAATAGATGTAATCTATATTTTTTTCATATATTATAAGGTGTTAAAAATGGTAAATTTAGAATTATTAAATGAGATTAAATTGAAATTATCTGATGGTAGTGCTATGCCTGGAGATTGTCTCAAGCTTTTTGAAATGTATAAACAGGTTTCATTAGAACATACGGGATTAAGAGAAGAATTCGATGATATGGCCATGTTAGATATGGACTTCTTAGGACAAATAATCATATCAGACGAAAACAAAAAATTTTGGCTTAAATTCAAAGAAGGAAAAGTGGATTATGGAGAGGATATTGTCGATAATCCCTCATTAGCCTTTACAACCAATATGGCGACTTTTACAGGAATTCTTTTTGGAACAATTGAAATTTCTGCTGCACATGAAGCCGGAAAAGTCAGCTTTGATGGTGGCAGTGAAGCTCTAATGGATCTTCAAGCTATTACCTCTGTTTTGAATGAATTTTTACAAAACATCTAATAAAGAGAATTATTGCTAAAATCTATCCAATCTTTTGAAAAACAAAGACAATCATATATTCAGTTCCAAATTCCTCTGAATTTTGTGTTTCACGATAAATTTGGAGTTTTTTTAATCCTAGTGGAGTAAATACATCTAGAATTTCTTCTTCCGTGTAGGCACGAGAGTACATAGTTTCTCCCATTATTTCACAAATCACATCCTCGTCCAAATCTGCATCCTTCACCCTGGGTTCATTTAATGAAAGGTAGAATAAACCATTCCCCTTTAAAGATTTAGCTACTCTTTTTGCGACATCCTTGAACAATTGAGGGCTAAGTAGAAGCATAGAGTAGTGCGAGAAAACTCCATCAAATTCTTTATCGTAATTTAAATCCGTCATCGATTTTTCCTTGAATTTAGCTAAGGGTACATTTTTTCGCGCAATTTTGATCATTTGGGACGAGATATCGACGCCTAAATAATTAAAACCTTCTTCTAAAAACAGTTTAGCAAATGGTAAGCCAGTTCCAGAACCTATATCTAAAATGGAGCCCCGTTCAGGGAGTTCTCTGCAAAAAAAATCAATTACGGGGTTCAGTTTACTATATTTCGCATTATCGTACTTTTCCGCTACATTATTCCATGCTTTTCTGTTTAATGAAATAATATTCAATTTTTTATCCATTTATAGAATTCAATTTCTACAAATATAAAAAATTAATCTTCTAATAATTTTTGGAGAATTAAAGGCATAGAATAAATATCCCAATAGTTATGATCGATTACCTCTTTTACTAATCCAACATATCTTAAAGGAGCATTTAAATACTTTTTATAACACAATCCAACAGCCCCACTTGGCATTTCATTATCCCTTTTTAAGTCCAGAAGTTTTTCCTCCATATCTGTAAGCGTGTAATTGTCAAAGCTACCTTTGTACTTCCTTCGACAATTATGATATAGATCTATGTGATGGAATCTGGTATTACTCCTTTCATAAGGGGCATCTTCTTCTGCTATCATAGGATTCTCGTCAAAGAAATACATGAACCTATTAGCTATGTAAGGGATATCAAAACTTTTACCGTTATAAGTTACAAAACATGTAAATTTTGGCAACAAATCTGATTTAAGATGCTCGCAGATCGCAAATTCTTCTTCTAAATCCCTCGCAAAAAGAATATGTATTTCAAATTTATTATTTTTAAAAAAACCTAATCCTATCATGATAATAGGACTATCATATAATCCTAACGTCTCGATATCAAT
>Ga0255055_10003572_pt1 | contig 10466 bp, 8 predicted proteins | sample JV7_2_27_MG_FD_188633 | JGI IMG/M metagenome (GOLD analysis project Ga0255055, IMG submission 188633) | Seawater microbial communities from Jervis Inlet, British Columbia, Canada - JV7_2_27 | ecosystem: Environmental > Aquatic > Marine > Inlet | place: Canada: British Columbia | collected... | reverse complement strand
AAATATGAACCATGTTCAGATGGGCAGGATGATATTTCTTTGGGTCACCGGAACAGCCATGATCACAGTGGTATTCACCCTTGCTGGTCCCATGGAATCTGTGATCTCTAAAGCGGGACTCTGGATGGCTTCAGCCTGGCTTATCATCGCTTTTATGCCCATCCTGGGACATTCCCTGGCGAAGTTTAAACCAGGCAGGTATTTCATGAAAATCAACTATTTCGTGTTGCTTGTCGTGGTTTTCATGTGCCTTGATAAGCTCCTGTTCGCTTACCTGCACATTTAAGAAATCCGGTTTAACGAGGAGGAAAATTCTTGAATGCCTTCTGGACGATTTTGTTTATGTCTTTTTCCGATGGTATATCAGCCGATTTGATGGCTCCGCTTGCCTTGCTGGTCCAAACCAGTTGCTTTCTCTTTGTATCAATTATATCGAAGAAGAGGGAACCTTCTGAAAATTCACTGTAATCCAAATAGGTCGTTGAAAATCCTGAACCGAGGTCGTAGGTTTCCCCCTGGCCATAGGAGACATTGGTTTTCGTCCTACCCTTCATTAGCATATGCACATGTACATACAGGTCAGGATCGGCAGCCCATCGGATATCGTTTCCATTCATTTTGGCTGAAATGGCATTAAATAACCTCCTCTTGTTCAGCTGGTTAATTGGAATAGAGTCAGCCGACGGCGTAAAATTATAGGTTTGGTAATGGTTGAAATCTATCGAGGAGTCATGATCCTGAACAACTTTCAGTCCGCTGCAGGAGGCCAGTCCCATGGCCAGTACCGCAAAATATACAGATAGTATTTTCATGGTTTGCATTTTAATATTCCTGAACAACGTTTCAATTATCATACCAAATTTTAGGTATTACACCTTGACGTTCAGGTAAAACAGGAATTTTGTGTCATCGACAGGAATGATCACGTATTTGGGTTTTGTGATGCTTGCCCTGATTATATCTATGACCCCCAGTCCTGATCCCCTGAAAGGACCATCTTCCCGTTCCTGAAGTATCAGTCTTGACAGCTCTTTCAGATCATGGTCATCGAGTGATAAAAAATGATCCATCTTTTCTTTCAGTGATGGTACATTGTCACATGTTACATAATTGGCTGCACTGATGGTAAAATGTTGCTCATGCAAACCTATGGTAAAAAGGCCTTCCCGCTTTTCATTTACGATTAATCCGTGGTGCATTACATTCTGAAGCATTTCCACAAGGATATGAAAAAGGGTTTTATAGGCAGCATATTTTGTCCTCTTGACCATCAGGTTTTTCTCAATCATGTTCAGTAACGGAAGGATAGTATGCTGCCTAAAATCCCCCTGATAGGCCATAATGACGTTGTTTTTCCTCAGTAACTGGTTCATATGGATGGCATGGTCAATATGGAGTCCTTCCCTGCCGTCTTCATCCGATCGTTTATGTGAATCAATGATCATCTGGATATAAAAATAGGCCATCAGGTCACTGATCTGCTCAAATTCCGTTTGCAGCTTCCGGCCTGATTTCCTTGCCATTTCGATCATTCCCAGTCCAGCCCCTCCCTTCGCCGTAAATGCTTCCCCCCCGAGTACTTTCATATACATATCCTTCAATTCTTCCTGGCTTTGCATGTTGATGTTTTCAATCCTGTCCTGAAGAAACTGTATCTTAGATTGCTCGATCAGATTGCCCGAAGCAATATAAAACTTGTTGTCATAATTGCGTGTCATGAAATAAGCCGTCTGTTCCTGGAGATAATGATTGGAGGTCAGTTCTTCACCATACCTGATAACATTCTGAAAACATTCAGCCATCAGGAAGGAAACTTTCTTTTTTAAAGACATCTGTTCCTTTCCTTTCTTGAAATGAGATTCAGACAGATCAATCAGGCGAATGGTTATATCGTCTGCAAAATCACCCCTGTAAAACAGGCTAAGATTATCATCTTCTATCAGCCTGAAAAATTCATGAAAATCTGTCCAATCCATGAAGTGCAGATATAGATGGCCGAGTGCTACCGACCACGAAATAAAAATAATTGTTATTCCCGGGAATTCATAATGAATCAGGGATTTTTCAAATATTCTTCATTCTCAACTACTTCCCTGATCCGTTGCATGCCTGTGTATATATCTTTGTAATTATTGTAAAGTGGTGCGATACCTATCCGGATATTATCGGGTGTCCGGAAATCTGGTATCACCGTTACCCTGTCCGCCGAGGGGTTGATCAATGCCCTTGTAATCGCTGGTGCTTCCGGGTGCTTGAGTACAATATGGGATCCCCTGCTCCCGTGTACCCTTGGTGAACCCAGTGTAAAATTCAGGCCGGATAGCCAATTATCAAACATTTCTAAAAGAAATGCTGATTGCCTGATGCTTTTTTCCCGAAGGGCAGTGATCCCAGCCTCTAGGTGCAGGTCAAGGGCCGGCTCGATAGCTGACATTGACAGTATCGGCGGGGTCCCCACAAGGAAACGACTGATGCCTTCCGCAGGTTCATACTGCGTTCCGAACTGAAAAGGATCTTTGGATCCGAGCCAGCCCCAGATGGGTTGTTGCAGCTTTTCCTGCAAGTCCTTTCGTACAAACAAAAAGGCTGTTGATCCTGGTCCCCCGTTCAGGTACTTATACGTACAACCAATGGCCAGGTCTGCCTGGCATGCCTTGAGGTCTACCGGTACAGAACCGACCGAATGGCTCAGGTCCCATAGTACCATTGCACCCTTCCTGTGAGCCAGGGACGTGATGCCCGCCATATCCTGGACAAATGAACTCTTATAATAAGTATGGGTGAAGGTCAGTAGAGCTGTGTTTTCATCGATGGCAGACATGACTGAGTCATGATCTATGCACATACCATCTTCCGACCGGATCAGATCCAGCTCATATCCGGAGCCCAGCTGGCTAATGATCCCTTGCAAAATATAAAGATCAGACGGAAAATTCAATTCATCACTCAGTATCCTGTGCCTGCCCTTCTGATAAGCCATTGCTGCCATAACCAGCTTATAGAGATTAATGGAAGTGGCATCGCATACCAGCACTTCACCCGGATCCGCACCGATCATGCGGGCGATTTTATCCCCTAGCCGGACCGGTAATTCCAACCATCCTTTATTCCAGCCGCGTATCAGGGATCTGCCCCATTGTCTGGAAATCACCTCGTTCAACCAGTCAGCTGTATGAGCCGGAAGGCGCCCCAGGGAATTCCCGTCAAGGTATATGAGTCCGGGTTCAGGAGCTGTGAATCTCTCCCTGAATGAGGCCAGGGGATCCTCCCTGTCGAGTTGTTCGGCTTTCGATAAATACTTCGAATCAGCAAACATTCATTCCTGCTTTTTACTACAATGCTGAAAGAACCTCCAATTTAAAGATAAATCGGATATCCAGGCATGAATACCTGGAATTGTTAATAGAAAGCCCCACCTTGTTAATAATCCAGCTGTTAGCGGGTCAAAACCGACATTGAAACAGCATAATTTTGGCTCTATATAAATTAACCCTTCGTGATGAAAACCTTATCTCTCACCATAATTAGTGTGCTGTTTCTGACAAGTTTCAATCTGGGGGTCAATTCAAAACCCTTCAAACGGTCCTTTGTTGAAGCCCAGTACCTCTACCTGACTGAGGACTATGAGGCAGCCCTTAAAACTTACGACAAGTTGCTGGAGATGGAACCCGGAAACCGGAATGTCCAATATCTGATCGGTTTATGCTACCAGAATATCCCGGGGAAAAAGCATGAATCCATACCTTACCTTGAAGATGCCATTCAGTCCATGACAAAGAAATACAAAGATGGTTCATACAGGGAAAAGGAAGCACCTTATGAAGCATTGTTTTACCTGGGAAAGGCACATCACCTTAATTTTGATTTCATGGATGCCATCGACTATTATGTCCATTATAAGTTTGAAATGGACGAAGGTAACTTTGCTAACCAGGAATACGTCGATAAACAGATCGAGGCATGTGAATTGGCCGAAGAGATGACCTCCCGTCCATTGCAGATTAAATTTATCAAAATGGAGACGGGTGATAGATTCATCGATAATGCATTATTCGGTGTACGATCGGCCGACAACTCCACCTTGGTTTGCATGACAAAATCAGCTGAGGAGAGAACCATCATGATGGCCAAAAACATTGATGGTACCTGGACTCAGCCATCGACCATACATACCCAGCTCGGGAATTACCTTGATTGCGAGATCAGTTCTCTTTCCCACGATGGAACCACCATGTTGCTCACCCGGTCTGATCCGTTCAATTCCGATCTGTATATCAGTCATTTTGATGGCAATCGGTGGTCAGGTATGGAGGAATTGCCCAGACAGATCAATTCGGCATATTATGAATCTTCAGCAAGCCTTTCCGGTGACGGACAAAAACTTTATTTCACCAGCAATAAGAAAGGGGGGTATGGGGCGCTTGACATATATGTATCTGAAATACAGGGAGATGGAAAGTGGGGGAAGCCCAGTAATGTGGGACCAAAACTGAATACCATGTACAATGAGAATACCCCGTTTGTAACAGATGAAGGGGAATTGCTCTATTTCAGTTCACAGGGACATACCACCATTGGAGGTTATGACGTATTTCTGACCAGCAGACAGCCTGACGGATCATGGACCCTGCCCAAAAACCTGGGGTATCCGATCAATACACCCGATGATGATTTGAACTATATCCCGGAATACCGCGGGAGAAATGCTTATTTTGCCTCCGCAGCCAGGGGTGAAAACGGCGAAACCGGTATCTATACCTTGGAATCGCTTGAACTCGGGGATCCCGACTTTCTGGCAAGCACGGAAAGCTATACGGCCCTCAACCGGGAGGCAACCCCCCTGGAATCTGAATTGTCAGAAAAATCTGAAACTGAGATCCACGGAGTTAATACCGGGGAATTCCTTGTCATCAAAAACATCATGTTTGAATTTGACAATTTTATGCTCGATGATGGAGCCATACAGGATGTCGACAGGCTATCAATGATCATGGAACAGTTCCCTGAATTATCTGTAGAAGTGATCGGGCATGCCGATGCCTTGGGAGAGGAAGTTTACAACCTGGAGCTCTCCAGGAAAAGGGCCAGGTCAGTAGTGGATTTTCTGACCTCAAAAGGGATAGCAAATAACCGCTTCATAACCAAAGGTGTAGGTGAACAGGAGAGCATTGCCATCAACTACAATCGGGATGGAACCGATAACCCGGCAGGGCGGCAACTCAACAGGCATGTTGAGGTAAAATTGATGAATTTTGAGGATGAACGGATCACCGTTGAAGAGATCTTCGTACCCGAGCATTTAAGGCCGAAGGTGGATCTCAATTATTCTGTGCTACTGAGTACAACAATGGAAAGAGATTATAATATCCCGAAGATCCTGAATAAGGAACTGATCCATGAAATCTCGACCAACAGTTCATTTATTTATACGACCGGGAGATATAATAAGAAGGCAGATGCATTAGACCTTGTGAATACTGCAGTGGATAACGGATTTCCCAGCGCCAAGCTAATCGAAAAACGTGAACTTGACCGCATCATCCGGGTGGAAAGCACCATGCATGATTTATCTAACAATATCTACACCATACAGATCATCGCGATGTCAAGTCCCCTGGATATGGATTATTTCATCGCCATACACGGGATCAAAAGAATCATTGGCAAAGATGGAATATACCGGTATGTGCTAGGTGAATTTGAAACTCCGGAGGAAGCACTCTCTGCTTTACCGGGTATTAAAATCATCGGCTATCCCGATGCATTCGTAATGAACCTTGCCCGTTACAAGGACCTGGTCGACGCCAGGGACTGGAATCAGCCTTGATGCATTGATCCCCGTTATACCAGGGTGTTATTTTCTGAAACTGCGTTCCTTTTTCTCAGGATCCCACCAGGGGGTGAGAACTTCTCAAACCAGATCACCCAGAGGATAAACACAATGCCATAGATAATATAGTCATATAGATCGTGGTAGTCCACCAAACCAACATAGGTCCCATGTTCCTGGATATGCATGAAAAGTAAAACCAGCCTTATGATGTTGGCAATATTCAGGATGACCAGTCCAGATAAAATATAGATCCAGCTTTTCAGGCTATTCCCACCCATTATGAATACGAGGGAGGCAAACAACAACATTGTATTTAGACCCAGACAGCTTTTAAGCATGGAAAGGGATCCCTTATCCCCGATCAGCAATTGCGATTCAACCACTGAATCAATATTAAACCAGGAGAGAATTTTGTGGGATGAATTGAAAAGGAAATTGACCCAGGGTGTAAATTCAAAGCAACCCAGGATGAAATAGCCCAGGATCAGATATACATAGCTCACTATAACTATAGAAGTGGATTTCCGCTCTATCAGTTCACTGTCAATCCTGATCCGCGAAAGGAATTTCCAAAGAGTCTGCCGGTAATTCCTCAACCAGACAAACAGCAGGGTTATATTCATCAGATGGGCTGCTGTCCTCGATATCCTGGTATGGGAATACAGATCTGTTCCCTGTGCACTTAAATGTGCCTGTATGGATATGGTTACTGGGGACAGAATGAAATTCAGCACCAGGATGATCCCGCTGAACAGTAGTTTATTTTTAAGGCTGGCGGGGGTTAGCCAGGTAATCAGCAGCAGCAGCAGGATCCACTTTCTCATCAAGGTCCCGCTTCTCACCGTATCATAACCAGCCCCATCAAGCATTACCAGATGATGCTGCACATGCACCCCGGAACCTGCCCGGTGAAGGTATTGATTGGCTATCCCCTCCTGGAATAACAAGTACGTATCTGTCACCCTTCCTAAAAAGCTTAAAAACGGGTCTGCATCGAAAATGAACAAACTGAGCGCTGTGTAAATAAAAACAAGCGAAAGCACAATGATAAAAGGGATTATCAATGCTTTCCGCTTGATCGTATCTCTAATGTTCATCCTTGCGTTTGGCGAAGGAGAAAGGGAGTAAAAAATTGCGAAAGAACAGCGAAATTTAATTATCCGCGTTCTTTTTCTTCCTGCGGGCTACAAAATAAGCTACACCGGCTGCACCAAGAATAGTTAAAAGGCCACCGTCCAGGGGCACCCCTGTGGTTTCTCCTCCTCTGTGCACAACTGCAAAGGCGTTAATTGATACAATTGCCAGAAGCAGAATGATTAATATGACTTTTGTTTTCATGTCCTGATAATTTAAAACAATCGGTTTTGCAGTTTAACGCAAATCCAATGATTTTGTTTCCTAGATATAAAGGTAATTCATTAAATATATAAGTACCAAGTATTTTATCAACGAAGGAGGTGTGTTAATCAAAAAAATGGGATAAATACCTATCTTGGGCATCAAATTAAGCTATTATGACACAAAAAGATATTCAAGACCTCTTCGCAGCCATAGATAAGTTTGATACAAAAGTTTTTGCAAGCTACCTGGATGACGAGGCCAGATTTAAATTTGCTAACATCCCGGTAATCACGGGAAAGAATAATATTTTTGAATTTGTAGCCGGGTTTTTTCAATCGATAAAAGCCATCAGGCATAAAAACCTTGAAATTTATGAGCTGGAAGGGATCCGGTTTGTAATGGGGAATGTTACCTATACCCGCCTGGATGATTCCAAGCTCTCAGTGGATTTCTCAAATACTTTCAGGCTGAATGGCAATAAAATCAAGGATTACCTGATTTTTATCGATAATTCAGACCTGTTTAAGTAAAATACTCCCACGTGAAAAGTAAAATTATCCCTGATACTGCTGGGTTCCCTGATCTTCAACTGTATTATCGCAATTGATGTGCCTGTGAATGAGTGGCTTGGCTCCGGGCCCATGCAGGTGCATGCACCCTGGTTTATCAAAGGACCTGATATCCAGACCTAGGAATTTGGTCCCAGGTATATTTTATCAAATACTTACCAGGACCTGGCCACCCTGGTTCCGGTGGACGGGGAAGACCACCATATAATGACTTACTCCAAACGTATTGAGTGGCATAATACCATTATGGCGTGGTTCGATAAGTGGTTGATGGAGGAGACAGGGGACTGGAAACGGCTTTTCCCGCGGAGCAAATTATGATCCAAGGCAGATCTGTTGGAATTTATAGGGCAATGCTATTGACTTGGGGATCATTATTTACTACATTTATTGCAAATTAGATCATCATGAAAAAACTATACTATTCACTGCTTTTTGTTGTATCAGCCTTATTTTTAAGCATTTCAATAAGCCATGCACAATGTGAGCCTGATACGGTTACCTGCAAGGACACCCTGCAACCGGGTGAGTTCTGTCCCAGGTCACTCCCTGATGGCTACGTAGGCCAACCTTACAGTGAAGTGATTACCATCCTTCCGCCAAGCGAATATAATTACCTTGGCAATGTGGTGACAGTTTTAGAAATAGTTGTACAGGCTGTCAAGAACATGCCGCCCGGTCTCACCTATGAAGCCAGTGCCGATACGCTATTACCGGATAGTGCCTATTGCGTATTATTGAGTGGGACACCGGAAACTGCCGGGATTTATGATCTTGGAATAACCGTGTCAGCTCTGGTAAATATTCCAAGCCTGGGTGAGATAAAAATTGATAGCATCACCGATGATACATCCGTAAGCATTGTTATCCAGTCCGGATCCGGACTGGATGACCCGACCTGGAATGACCAGCTGGTAATATGCGGACCGAATCCTTTCAATAATACCACCACGATCAGGCTGAGATCACAGGGCATTGAAGATGCTGAACTGCGTGTTTACAATTTACTGGGCGGTATTGTTTACCGTGAGCAAATGAGGACCTCCCCCGGGATTAACCACTTCGGTTTTGATGGACAGGATCTCCGGCACGGTACCTATATTTATCATATCACAACAAAGGGGGAAATATACACTAACCGCCTGTTGAAACTGAAGGATTGAACCCTTTAAAATCTGAAAGTTAACTGAAAGGTAATATTCCTGGGCGGCCTTATATCCCCTGGCCTGCCCATGTATTCCTTATTGGTCAGGTTCCGCAGTATCAGTCCCACATTCATAAAAGCAGCAACATCATACAATATCCTGGCATTCATGATGGTATAGCCATTATTATGCTGGGCCCAGTAATCCGGGAACCCGGGCAGGATCAGTTCTCCTATTATGGGACTTAGAAACACTTCATCGATATTCTCCATGCGGCTATTGTATATGACGGTATAACCCAGTGTAAATCTGCCCGGAGATAGTTCAATATCCCCTTTAACGGAATGTTTGTACCGGTATTTGAGGTATTGGTTCTCCGTTGTATCCCCGGATTCCGCCACATTTAAATCTGTGGGATTGATATAGGTATAGCCGGCCATAATGGTAAGCGGTACGATGAAAAATTTTCCCGCTCCCACCAGGGTAGTCTCAAACCCGGTGATCCGGGCATTCCCAACATTCAACGCCTTGAAGCCAACATGTTCCAGGGTAGGCACATCTATACTGTCAGGTTTGTAAACCCCAAAATTAAATTCTATCATTTCATGGTACTGCGTCCAGAAAGCTGCCAGGTCTATATAACCATTCCATTCACCCAGCCTGACACCCTGTTTAACTCCCAGTTCAGCACTCCATCCCCTTTCTGACTGAAGCTCAGGATTGGGGAATATATTCATAGCTCCCACACTGGTGGCCGTAAATTTCTCTGCCACCGAGGGGAAACGGTAACCCTGTCCGAATGACGCCCTCAGGTAAGTATATTTTAACGCCTGGTAGTTCAGTCCCGCTCTCACTACCGGATTGGAATATTCAACCTGCCCGTCCAGTTTATATCTTTCAAAACGGACCCCCAGAGACAAGTTCAGCTTCTCCAGAGGTTTGGCATCCAATTGGGCAAAAATGGCATTGTTGAAACTGTTATGGTTCCCGTACAGCTCTGCCACCGTTTCCGACCAGGTAGCGGATAATCCACCCGTAAGATCAAACCTGTCCCCGAACTTCCTGTAATACTGGTATTCCCCGAACATAAGGTTTGAACGGTTGTTCTTATCGGTGGCATCCGGAAAATCATTCTTAACATGAAAAAACCTTGTTTTCAGGCTGTGCCGGGCACCATTATTCCCACGATATGTGATATAAGGATCAACATTTACCCGGCTGCCGTTCAAAGCAGAGATGGCTTCGGGATTTTGCCTCAGGGCACCAGAATCCGCATCCTGCCACATCAGAAAATCTATCTTCTCAACAAGCATGCTGTTCATATTGGCCCCATAAGACAATCCCTTGATTTTTTTGCTCCTGTAATTAAGTTTCAGGTTCAGGCGTCCCCTTTGCTGGTTTTCATTTTCCCTGTACCCCTGGTCCTTGAATATATTTCCACCCACCACCAGGTCCAGTTGCCCGATCTTCCTGGTATGTGAAAAATGGGCTCCTGCCCATACCCGCTGTTTATCCCACCAGATGGTTTCACTTCGTCCCGGATCAAGATATACCCCCAGAAAGGTACTCAGGCTGGTC
>Ga0255055_10003571_pt1 | contig 10466 bp, 10 predicted proteins | sample JV7_2_27_MG_FD_188633 | JGI IMG/M metagenome (GOLD analysis project Ga0255055, IMG submission 188633) | Seawater microbial communities from Jervis Inlet, British Columbia, Canada - JV7_2_27 | ecosystem: Environmental > Aquatic > Marine > Inlet | place: Canada: British Columbia | collected... | reverse complement strand
GCATCCCATTCTGACTCGGCTACCTATCAGGCGTTTTTAGACGAAGCCGATAAAAGCATCTCATTTCAAAGAACAACTAATATTTTGATTATGGACAATGCCTCATGGCACAAACGCAAAACCACCAATTGGCACAGCTGGCAGCCGATGTACTTGCCGCCCTATTCGCCCGACCTCAACCCCATAGAACGCATCTGGCTGACGATGAAAGCACGCTGGTTCAATAACTATGTTTGTAAAAATGAAGAAAAATTATTAGAGCGTTTGGATCAGGCCATATTGGACGTTATCGACAACCCTGAGAAAATCCAACAAACTACCGCTATCGGAACGTTATTCTGACAAACGCTCTAAGGCACTGCCGTGCCTTTGTTTTTTTCCGCCGATGGCGGTAAAATCCAAGCTACCCGCTCCGCGGGTGGTCCGTGACTCGGAACATTATTATGAAAAGCGGTATAAATTCCATGCATTATATTTGAAAGCCCAAAATGGGCTCTTTTCAAAATAATATGAGAAAAAAGATTTAAAATCAATAATTTAAGTTCTAAAACTCTCTGTCCGTGTTGCATGACAAAGATAAGCGGCATTTTGGGTTATGCACGACATGTCGCCGCCCTGTATATGTGTTAACCGGGGAGTTGACAGGAGCGCTAAATGGCAGTAATTTGGTAAACTTTATCAAAATGTTAGATAGACCTCAGGATGTCGAATAGTATGCCAAAATTTAGGATTACCACTCTGGGATGTAAAGTAAATCAGTGCGAGTCCGATGCCATTGCGAAGCAATTGAAATCTTGCGACCGGTTACCGGCTCTTGAAAATGAGCCCTCAGAGATCTGCATCATAAATACCTGCACCGTTACCCAAAAAGCATCCATGCAGTCCCGTCAGGCCGTACGCCAGGCAATACGCCTGAATCCATCAGCCCGCATTGTGGTCACAGGCTGTTATGCCCAGACAGAACCGGAAGCCATCGAGAAAATCGAAGGGGTGCATGATATCATCGGTAATGCAGACAAGCACTTGATCTGCGAAATGATCCACCGCAATACGAATACAGCCCCCGATCAACCGCTATCCATCTGCAACGATATTCAACCCGAACAGGATTTCGAGTCTTCGCCCGATCTTGTTGGCGGCGGCCGGACCCGCCCTTTCTTTAAAATCCAGGATGGGTGTAATGCATTTTGCACTTACTGTATTGTTCCTTATGCCAGAGGACCGAGCCGCAGCAAACCGGTTGAAAACGTACTGGCAGGGATTCAAGAGCTCTCAAATAACGGATATCACGAAATTGTATTGACCGGCATCCATTTAGGCCATTACGGCAATGATCTGATTCCGAAAACTTGCCTGGGAGAATTGCTAAATCGCATTGATAACTTAAATTTGATTCCGCGAGTGCGGCTCAGTTCCATTGAACCCCTTGAATTAACCGATGCCATCGTCGAGCGTGTCGCTGAATCGAATAGCTTTTGCCGCCATTTTCATATTCCGCTGCAAAGCGGCGATGATCGCATCTTGCAGAAAATGGCCCGGCCGTATGCCGCCAGAGATTTCAGGCAACTGGTCACAAAAATCCACGATCGGCTGCCGCAGGCAGCCATTGGGGTCGACACACTGATCGGATTTCCCGGCGAAACCGATGCGGCCTTTGAAAACACGTATGCACTTATAGATGAGTTGCCCGTATCGTATCTGCATGTTTTCCCGTTTTCATCTCGTCCGGGAACCCCTGCAGCCGACTATCCGAATAAAATTTCGCCCGAAGTGGTTAAACACCGATGTGAGCGCATTCGTATGCTGGGGGACTCAAAAAGAGTTGATTTCTACACCCAATTTATCGGCCAAAATCTTGATGTTCTGATAGAAACAACCCGCCACAGACCCACAGGCTTATTGAAAGGCCTTTCTTCGAATTATATACCGATTCTGATTGACGCCAATGATGGTTATAAAAATAAATTGGTGGCCGTCAGGGCTCAAAAATTAGCTGACGATATCTTATTGGGAACTATTCTTTCCTAAATTGATTTTAGGCCGGATTTGTCTTCAGGCCATTTTTAATAACCCTATAACGCATCGATAATTAATGAAGAGGTAGGATTTATGAACGAAAAAATTGACTACAAAGAAGATGTTGAGCGTCCCATCGCCGTTTTTGAAACCAGTCTGGGCAATTTTGAAGCCGAACTTTATGCCAAAGAATGCCCTGAGACCGTATGGAGTTTTATCAATCTCGCAGAAGGCCGACAGAAAACGCATCGCGAAGGGAATTTTTACGACGGTCTGACCTTCCATCGTGTCATTGAAGGCTTTGTCATTCAGGTCGGCTGTCCCCAGGGAACCGGAACAGGCGGTCCGGGATATCAATTCAAGGATGAATTCGATTCGTCATTAAGACATGATAGTGAAGGCATTCTTTCTATGGCCAACGCCGGGCCCAATACGAACGGCAGCCAATTTTTTGTTACCCTCGGTCCTACACCGCATCTGGATGATCGACACTCCGTTTTTGGCAAAGTCGTCAAGGGTATGGATGTGGTAAGCAAAATCGGCTCTGTAAAAACCGATGCCGGGGACCAACCTTCAGAACCTGTGGTAATCAACAAGGTTACGGTCCAAAGATAGTGCACGCGTTTTATAGTGGTTGTCAAAAGCTTTGTATAAAACTCGATCTGTATGAACATCATAAAAACCGACTATTTTGGCGACGTGGAAAGCATCCGGACAGGATACGGTCCTATCGGCCCGCCGGTGATGTCGGTTTTTATGTATGTTGTTGATGGCCTGGTGATCGACACCGGACAGCACCGCATGGCAAAAGCGCTCTCCGGGCTGCTCAAAGAAAAAAAACTCAAACTCATTCTCTTAACCCATCACCACGAAGACCACAGCGGTAACGCAGCGCTGATCAGCAACCTGCATGCCGTTCCGGTTATGGGCCATCGGTTGACGGCCGCAAAAATGGAATCCGGCTTCCCCATTCTACCCTATCAGCGGTATGTTTGGGGAAAAGCACCCCTGTTGAAGGTAACACCCATGGATGAGGCTATCCAAACCGATCGATTTACATTTACACCTGTTCACACGCCCGGACACAGCAAAGACCATACCGTGTTTCTCGAAAAGCAGCAGGGCTGGCTATTTTCAGGCGATCTGTACCTAAACGACCGCATTAAATTTTTCCGGGCTGATGAGCGCTTTGCCGACCAGATCGCTTCATTAAAAAAGATTCTTCAGTACGACTTTGAAACCTTGTTCTGTGCGCACAACCCCAGTTTAACAAACGCAAAGCTAAAGATCAGAAGTAAATTGCAATTCCTGGAAGACCTTTACGGTAACATCCGCAAGCTTGTCGGAAAGGGGTTTTCAGAGAAAACAGTGATTAAGACGTTGGATCCTAAAAATGATCGATGGGTGAAGTGGATAACCATGGGCAACGCCAGTTTTGCTAATATGGTTCGATCGGCACTGGCGGCAATTCACTAATATCGATTTTTAAGGCAGGACATAAAAAAGCACAGTATTGAACTGTGCTTTTTGTGTTTATTATCTGTGGTGCCGAAGGGGAGAAACGGTATGGATTCGGCATCACTTGCTTTGTAGGTTCCCGTTTGGTAAGACTTTAGGAGGACTTTAGGTTTCCCCAAGTTCCCCTTTTGGATACGATGTGGATACAGCATAGTGGAATTTTTTGGATACGTCAAGGAGCCTCAAGTCAACCCACACACACCCCACGATTCCAAACATAGAAAGTCCAAACCCACCAACCCACTGTCGCAAGTAAGTTTAGTCCGGCTGGCCGCTTTGCGCCACAGCCCTCCATCCTGCCACCCAGACGTAATTCTTCTTGATTCGTGGAAATTAGAAAATAAAAAAGCGCAAGAAGCAATTGTAAACTTACCGCCTACCGTTAAATCTGTTATCAATGCTAATTGATCTCTTGCGCTGTAAGGGTGTGGAAATCATTTGGTGGGAGGGGAATCAAGGGGATTATGATATCACAGGTTTTGGTGAGAGACTAATTTTACCGATACGTTTACAGTATCTGTAGTTTTTAGAGGTCAAATTTTGTACAGATACTATAAGAGATATCTGCAATTTAAGCTCAGTTCCGATATGTTGGAGATTAGTATGCTCACTAAAAACCCTAATAAGATACCTTTGCCTTCGATTAAATCATCATTCTCAACGTTGAATTTTTGGATGGCTTTTTCAGATGCAATTTTCTGCATTTTTTACACTTTTATCGGAGTTAAAGCAAAATAGATTTCAAAAACGTTTCTGGAATTTCAGCGGCCCGTGCTATCTCTTGCGCCCATTTTCTCAGTTCCTCCGGCGGATTTTTTCCAGAAAGCTGAAGTCGGGTGATTTTATAGACTAATTTCAAATACTGCTTTTTGTATTTGATAAGCTCTTTTTCTCGATCCTTCATTTTATTAATCCCAAGCAGGTGAACGGTAATAAGTTATACAACCAAACAAAGATAAGAGCGGGCGACCCTTTCGAGCCGCCCTAGAAGCGCAATCAGGCATATAGGCAGACTATATACCAGAAGCATTAATGAATATCGGTAATTATTCTGATAACTTTAGTAAAAAAAATGGGCGATTCACTAGGCAATGAATCGCCCGGGGTTAAATGGAGTATGGAGGTCAGAAGAAGATTAGGCCTTCCTACCGTACAATTTAAGCATAGCGCTTTTAAAACAATTACGTAATTAAAAAATTATAACTATTTGAAAACACAAGGGATATAGGGGATTAAATCTTAAAAGCAAGCTTCTCCCCCACCGAGCAGCCATTCATTTTTTTGGCCGTGCAAGATAAGTTTCCGAGAATTTACTTAGGGGGTGGTATATATAAGTTTTCAGTCATTAATTTTTAAAGGAGTCGATATTTAGATATTGCCAAGATTTCAATGTGATGTCCAGTGTTGAGTCGGGTAGCGCATGGGGATCTCACCCCCGCGACCCCAGTCTGGATAGAAATGAGGCGCGCAACCTTAGGGTTCGGTGGCAAATCCACGGATTTCTCAATGGACCTCAGTCCGACTCCCATAGCCCACGTTTCCGCAAGCCCCCGGTGTCATCCCGGACGGTCGGATTTCCCGAGTCCGGTTGGCGACCATGGCATTTTCCCGGATAGCCTTCCTCAGACAGCCGAAGCTTAAGTGCCTGCTCACATACACCCCTTGCCATATGAGTTTGCTACTCGGCTCGTAGTGAAGGTTCATTTGCCATCTTTGCCAGGCTCTGTATCCTGCGATGGTTCCTTTTCATTACCGCCATGTGCCGAGAGCCCCTTTGCCCAAAACAGGTGTTACCTGCTTTGGCATGACGTCTTGCATCATGTCAGAAGGCACTACCCTTCCTTCATCGCTCATATAGGCTCATGCGCCCGACCAAAACCCTCCTGCTTCCTTCAGCCTCAGCTTGGTCAGCAGGTCTTTGCAGGTTGCCGCAGGCCCCTGCTGGGAAATGGCCCTTCCCGGTGTTATCTCTGCAATCCTTACATGGTTGCTTGGACCCTTACCCCGCGGCGTTTCCCCGGTGCATTTACCCGTTTCTTCCCGGAGAACGTCGGCCTCACGTTAGATCTGAGACGTTCGGCACACCGATTTATTCCCACATTGCAACTTCAGTGGGGCACGCATTTCGAGGCTGCAGTCATTCCGTTATGTTCAGGCCCCCATGTTCGATAGACCCCCAGGTTGCTCCCACCGCTGTGAATTACAGTTCTCAGGGCGGCCGGGCCGTTTACACCACGCAATGGACATGTGGTTACCCACATGAACTGTGGTATCGCTACATGCCTGAATCGGGCAACTGGCATGGCGGGACTCTCACCCGCTGAATTGCAGCCTTGCCGGCTGCTCCCCAGATCCGTGCGTGAACCTCCCGATTCACACGGCTCCTGCCAGCCTTCCTCTTAAGACTTCGCAGCCTCAAGCCGACGCAGAAAGAAACCCGGCTCCTCCCAGTTTCCTGGTTGACCATCGCTTGCCGCGAGCTGGCTCATCCCCTTCGCTCCATCTCCATTACAGAGACTTCGTCACTAATACAGGATGATCCGCCCCCCTCATGCGCATCGATACTTTCCCCCTTCGTGGATCTCACTTATAGGGTTTTCTCTTAACATCACATGAAGAGTTCCCAAGTTCCACGCAAAAGCCTAACTCAGATTCGCGCCACCTTTACACCGGAGGCCGCTTAGGCAGTAAACAGGTTTCCCCTAAACTCATCCTGGACCCTACATAGAAGCCCAGTTTTGACCTCGTCCATTACATTTCGACGCCTCCTCGGATGGTTCGCTTACGCTCGTCTCTCTGAGTCACACCTGCCGCGATCTTATGCCGCGACTTTTCCTCAACGCTCACCACCATGGCTTTTGGCCACAGCAGCTTGAGGTGGTTTGAAGCCTGCTCCTGCAAGCCGGCTCCGAGGGGCCCGCCCTCATCTTCTGCGCAACTTCTTGGCACACTATGTAGATGTAATCACAACGGCGATAAAACTGCAGATATCATAATTTGAATATCATTAGGTATGATTAGAAGTCAATCACAAGAGGTAGGAAAACCAAAAGGGCAGCTCCGGAGGCACTCCAAGAGCCGCCCTTCCAATAGAGAGGGAAAGAAGGAAGCTCTCTATCGGCTTTCTTTTGGTTATCCTTCACTGAGGAGATAACTCAGATATGGTAGATTTCCGATTCCATTAATAATGAGACTAAAAGTGGTCTTATGGTTACACCGGCAGGATTTTTAAAAATAGTATAAAAATGTGAAGCCCTTTCTCGTACCTAATTCCCGCCGATTTCCCCCCTGCCGGTCGGCCCTATTCCTTCCGAGATCGCCGGTGAAATCCTCTACCTTTATTTTATGCATAGCGTTGGCTCGGCCTACCTTATTATAAGAGTGGTTCTGCCTCTCTCTCTACAATTCGTTGTTGTATATGCTCCTAATTTCCTCAGGCTGCACACACAGATAGCTGTGGGTCTGCCTCTGGCTACTGTGGTTGAATGCTTCCATCAACTCAGGCAATCCGACTGAATAAGTAACACGCTGATGATAGCCCCACGTCTTCCTCAGGGTATGGCTTCCGTAGTTCCCTCTCAGGCTGATGGTCTTACACCAGGACTTAACAAGCCTATTTACTGACGGCACCGTAAGGACTCCTCTCTGGTTTATGAACAGAGGCTCCTCATCCTTGTAGTCTCTTGTACACCGCAGAACAAGCTGGAGAGGCTCAAAGTTTATAGCCAGCATCCATCACAGTCTTAACATTGTGCAGGACTCATAGCCTGTGTTATGGGTCCGACAGGGTGTTAAGCTTGGCGGCTAGCGGTCAGTTAGGATACCAAAACAAGTGACAAATTTATTGACAATTTATTTATGTGTATTATAATAACTTATTAAAATATTAACTAATAGATATGACATAAATATGGACAATATATACGCAAAAAAGGTTATGACATTTAAATCGGGAAAATTTGTTTTTAGCCGTAATTTTTCTTTTCGAGAACTACAGCCCCTTCGAATTGAAGCACAGATTCTTTATGAAACTGTAAGGGATTTACCTATACTGCCGGATTTAGCCACCAATATGGAACAGGATTTGATTAGACGTTCCATTTTTGGCACAGCTGCAATAGAGGGGAACCCCCTAACCGAGGAGAGGGTTCGCCAGATTATTTCAGATACTAATGATATTCATATAAAAGAACGGGCCGAACAAGAAATTAGAAACCTCAAAAATGTGTACGACAAGATTGGATCATTAGGAACGGTGGAGGGGCCGACCTTACTTCAGGAGGATTTAGTTAGACAGATTCACAAAATTATAACGTTTAATATTGAAGATGAATATAACATTCCTGGTAATTATCGAAATCATTTGGTCAAAGTGGGAAACAGACAACATGGCGGAATATACACCCCTCCTAAAAACCTCAAGGACATAAAAACGTTAATGAAGGCTTTTATAGAATGGATTAATAGCGATGAAGTATTAGCCTTAGACCGACCTATCCGTGCTGCGTTATCACATTATTATTTAGGCCTTATCCATCCTTTCGGGGACGGTAACGGACGTACGTCCAGGTTTATTGAAGCCCTCTTACTACAAACTGGTGGAATCAAGTATGTCCCAGCGATGCTTTCAAACTTCTACTATCGGAATATAGATGATTATTTTTGGGCCTTTTCAAATTCTATCAAAAGCAAGAATTCATCTGTTACCCCATTTTTAAAGTTTGTTTTGACGGGATTTGTCGAATCACTAAAAGAGGTTAAAGGAAGAATAACTTACCTTATTCGGAAATTCACATTGCGTGATTATTACGACTTCTTGAAAAAAAATAAACATATCACTCAAAGGCAATTTGATTTGTTGACTATTCTTTTAGATTACGAAAGGTCTTTTACCCTTAATGATTTATTGTCAGAGGCTCCCTTTAGGGTGCTATACCGAAAAGTGACCGATCGAACCGCAAGGCGGGATCTAAAAAAATTAAATGGATGGCTGTTAGAGCGGGCAGAAGATAATAAATACCATTTAGATTTGAAAGCCCTTGAACATAAAAAAGCCTAAAGGAGGGTATTATGGCAATCTTAGCAGAGTGTCCGGTGTGCCATAACAGACCCCATCATTTACGATTCCCAGGGACTTTAGGGACATGGGCATAGAAAACATTAGAAACAAGGAGGGGCAAGATGCCAACATCGGAAACAATCACTGTTTTTCAAAAAATTGCTACCGCAACAGGTTTGTCTCCAGGGGCAGTTGAGATTGGCTCTGTCGTATTATTTGCGTTGATTATCGTAGTCATCATTTATGTTGTGCTGGTAATTTCAAGAATTAGAAAAGAAATTATTAATTTAAATTTAGGAGTTCGTTATTTGGTCCGATTGCTAAAACAGGAAATTGAAGGAGCTGCAATTGACAAGAAAAAGGTTTCTGAAAAAACTGAAGAAAAAGCTCCTGTTGAAGAAACCAAAAAAGAGGTAGATTCTGACACAGAATGGAAGCTTTAGCGGAATGTCCGATTAGAATCCATCACAGCGCGCTGATAAGGACTTCTTAGATAAGGGCAGATAAACCTCATTCGGAAAGGGGAGTATATGGAGGCTAACTTTGAATTTATCGGATTCATGGTGGTCCTTTTAGTTTTATGCTTTACAGTGTTTTTTATTTACAAGGTTATCGGATCAAAAAGGATAGTGAGTAAGATTTTTTTGGTAGCTAGCTCAATATTAATTTTGCACCTGTTATTGATTTTTTTATTGGTCTTTGATCCGGATCTGCTTCCATCTTTTCTTGCAAAATATGCCGCAAAATGTGCCGAATGGATTTTTAAATTGATATTTTGGTAAAATAGACCTGAATAGTTTCAATGCGGTATTCGGCAATGACATAGTAAGCAGCATCAAACCGGCGGACCTGGAAAACTACCAGGCCAAGCGGCAGAAAGAAGGATACTCAGATTCTTATATTGACCAGGAAATAGGGGGCCGCAAAGACGGTAATTAATAAAGCCTTTGATAATGACCTGGTCGTCGGCGATACACTAAAAGCCTTCAGGCGCGTCAAAAAGCTGCTTAAAAGAGGCTCAAACGCACGAGATAGGGTTCTTTCCTATAAAGAGTATCTAAGCTATATAATGCCCTGCCCTCTCATACTGCCCCAATTGCGGCCACGGCTTTCTGGACCGGGATGCGGCGCAGTGAAATTTTAAGCCTGACATGGGATAAGGTTGATTTGAAGGAACGCATGATCCGCCTTGAATCTGCCGATACCAAAGAAGGTTTATCCAAGAAAGTACCGATATCAAAAACCCTTAAAATTATTTTGGAGAGCGACTGTTATTCTTATTGCTGTGGGGGCAATGATTTGGCAGTCCTATTTTCGCCTGCATTGGGTTGAACCTTCCTCGTCTGAAAAGCCTTCTTGAAGCTGAAGACCAAAATCGTCGTCAGCATATAGCTTTCTGGCTTGATGAATAAGGATTTGCGCAAAATCACAATATATGCGCCAATCTCTATTTTCATTAGCATAAGCTATCGTACTACGGGAGACTTTACCACGAATGCCCATGTGGTAAAGCTTCTCTTTCAAGGCACGCAAACAGCATTCAATATCGCGAAGACTTTCGCGATAAGTCAACTGAGCAAAGGCCATGCACATAAACTGATCAAAGCATGTAAAAGAGCGAACGCGGTAATTACCGCCATATCGATTAACACATTGACGAAATTTGTGTTTGGGCAAAAAGTCCATAATCTGAGAGAAAATTGATTTGCCTTGATTCATGTAGGCTATCCTTCCGTTTGAAATGTATTCGCGCGAAAGGGATATCAGCCCTGCAAACCAAATTCAAATCGATTACCCTCATTTTCGTCAATATTTATTGAATAAATAGATAGTTATAAAGTTTTTTTAATTTTTAATGGGACAGCTGTAAGGT
>Ga0255055_10003570_pt1 | contig 10467 bp, 2 predicted proteins | sample JV7_2_27_MG_FD_188633 | JGI IMG/M metagenome (GOLD analysis project Ga0255055, IMG submission 188633) | Seawater microbial communities from Jervis Inlet, British Columbia, Canada - JV7_2_27 | ecosystem: Environmental > Aquatic > Marine > Inlet | place: Canada: British Columbia | collected... | reverse complement strand
GACCTGAAGTTCGCCGTGACGAGGTCCGGCCGGCCGTCCTGATTGAAGTCGCCCACCGCGACGGACGCACCACCCGCGGCGTAGCTCACCGCGGCGGCAAACGTTCCGTCCCCGTGGCCCAGCAGCACCGTCACGGACCAGTTCGCCGTGACGAGGTCCGCCCGGCCGTCCTGATCGAAGTCACCCACCGCGACGCAAGCAGGCGCATCGCCCGCGGCGTAGCTCGCCCCCGCAGCGAAGGTCCCGTCGCCGTGGCCCAGCAGCACCGTCACGTCATCGGAGGACCCGCTCGCCGCGACGAGGTCCGCCTGGCCGTCTTGATCGAAGTCACCCACCGCGACGGATCTAGGATAGTCGCTCACGGCGTAGCTCACCCCGGCGGCGAAGGTCCCGTCACCGTGACCGAGCAGCACCGTCACCTCAGTGCGGTAGTTCGCCGTGACGAGGTCCGCCCGGCCGTCTTGATCGAAGTCACCCACCGCGACGGAAAGAGGAGAATTGCCGGCGGCGTAGCTCGCCCCAGCGGCGAAGGTCCCGTCGCCGTGGCCCAGCAGCACCGTCACCTCATCCCGGCTCCAGTTCGCCGTGACGATGTCCGGCCGGCCATCCTGATCAAAATCTCCTACCGCAACGCAACTAGGCTGATTACCTGCGGCGTAGCTCACCCCGGTGGCGAAAGTCCCGTCGCCGTAGCCCAGCAGCACCGTCACGTCATCGGAGAACTCGTTCGCTGTGACGAGGTCTGCCTGGCCGTCCTGATCGAAGTCACCCACCTCGACGGAACGAGGCGATTCGCCGACAGCGTAGCTCAGCGCGGCGGCGAAGGTCCCGTCGCCGTTACCCAGCAGCACCGTCACGTCATCGGACCCGGCGTTCGCCGTGACGAGGTCCGCTCGGCCATCCTGATCGAAATCACCCACCGCAACGGAATGAGGACCACGGCCCACGGCGTAGCTCGCCCCGGCAGCGAAGGTCCCGTCGCCGTGACCCAGCAGCACCGTCACACCACTGAGCTCGTTGAAAAGGCCACCTCTGTTCGCCGTGACGAGGTCCGCCCGGCCGTCCTGATCGAAATCACCCACCGCGACGGAATAAGGCTCAACGCCCACGGCGTAGCTCACCCCGGTGGCGAAGGTCCCGTCGCCGTGGCCCAGCAGCACCTTCACGTCATCGCGGACCCTGTTCGCCGTGACGAGGTCCGCCCGGCCGTCCTGATCGAAATCACCCACCGCGACGGCGACCGGCCTGCCCCCCCCCGTACTAAACTGTTCCCCGGGGAATAGCCCTGCGACGGATGCAGGGGTGAATAGCGCGACCGCGCCAAGAACAATCCAGATCTTCCGCAACATGATCCACCCGCCATCTAATTCGGAACCGGATCCCCGACGACCTCCACCAAGCCATCCACCTCGTCGAATCGCTCGAATCGACCGCCTCCCGCCGCTGGTCCAACTCCATTTGCTCCGCGAGTGGGATCTGACCCAGACTGAACGTCAAGCCCTGATCGAACGCGCTGACCTCTCCCGAATGGACAGGCGCCAGACGGCGAGGGCTTTGCACGCCGGTGAAGGAGCCGCATTCTCAAGGCACACTCCGCACGAACAGCTCGTCGATGGAGACCGTGTCGAGCGATTGGTTACCCGGAGTCCTGTCCGTGTCGCGAACTCGAAACGTCACCGCGCCCACGAGCGTGGCCGGCAACGGGGCCGCGAGATCGGTGTTCTGATCGACGAACGGCAAGCTCGGCAACGAGATCACAATCCAGTTCACTCCGTCGGTGGAGTACTCGAAGACGAAGTCGTCGCCGTCGCTGCCAAGCGTGCGAAACCCCTCGACGTGCAGCTCGATACGACTACCCGCGAGTACCTCGATCGTCCACTGGTGCTCGAGGTGGCTGAATCGGCTCGGTGGGCTGCCGCCACTGAGCTCCTCGGTGATCGTCTCCAACACCCCGTCGGGTGACGCGACATTGGAAAGCCCCCCGGAGACACTACCGAATACCGGACTCTCGCTCGTGGGATAAGCATCGGTGTGAGTCTCGCCGACACATGCGGCGGGATCTGCGTTGCCGCGTTCGGCCTCCGAGGACGCGAAGCCCGGGCTGCCCAGGCCGCATTCGAAGTTCTGGGCCTGGACGACATACGCGAACCCGTCGCCTGGAGCGGGTGTCGCGGCGTCGGCGAAGCCGGTCGTCCGAAGTCCCTCGGCGATACAAGTTCCGTAGTCGCTTGGTGCCAGCGAGGACAGCGCTCCGCGGGTAATGGAGTAGGTATCGGCCCCGGTGGTGGCGATCCAGCTCAACAACGCCTCGCCCGTCGCCGAGCGATCGACTTCGACTCCCGATACGGCGGCCGGCCGCAGGTCGGTGGGATCCTCCGGCTGACAATCGCAAGCGTCGCCCGCGCCGTCGCCATCCGTATCTGTCTGGTCGTTGTCGGCAACATCCGGGCAGGTGTCGCAGAGCTCCCCCACCCCGTCGCCGTCGGTGTCGACCTGGAGGGGGTTGAACACGGTCGAGCAGTTGTCGGCGCTTGCGCAGTAGCCGTCACCGTCGGCGTCGTCGGGTGCCTCGAAGGGGCAGGGATCACAGGCGTCTCCCGCGCCGTCGCCGTCGAAGTCACGCTGTCCGGGGTTGGCGACAAACGGGCAGTTGTCGTCCGAGGAGCAGATGCCGTCGTCGTCGACGTCGTTGACGGGGTCGTCGGGGCACGCGTCGCAGGCGTCGCCGATCGCATCCCCGTCGTGGTCGGTTTGGTCGGGGTTGTACGTCGCGAAGCAGTTATCGCAGAGATCTCCGTGGCCATCGCCATCCCGGTCGATCTGGTCGACATTGGCGGCCAACGGGCAGTTGTCGTCGATGCAGAACAGGCCGTCGGCGTCGAAGTCGGTGTCGGCGTCCTGATCCGGATTCGATACGACGGGGCAGGTGTCGCAGAAGCCCAGGATCCCGTCGCCGTCGGTATCGACGTCCAGAGGCGTGGCGAAGAGCTCCCTCGGCGCTACCGAGAACTCATGGGTGATCCAGGTGACATTCGTGCCGTCGGGGCTGATCTCGAAGGATCCGATGTTGCGGTCCGAAACGGCCGGCGAGTCGTTGAGCCACACGGGCGTGCCACCGTTGATCGGCACGCGATACAGCCGGGCTCCAGACGCAGCCAACCACGCGCGGTACACGACAGAGGAGCTGTCGGGCGTGATGCTCGCCGACCAGACATCGTCGTCGGGGAGCAATTGCGGGTTGAGATTGACGGCCGTTCCTCCGGCGATCGGCACGCTGTAAACCTCGTGCCGAAGGTAGACTTCCTGATCCGCCTGGTAGACCACGTTCGAACTGTCGGGGCTTATCTGAAATCCGACAATTCTCCCTCCAGAGACGATCTCGCCGTTGAGCCTCACGGGTTCCGCGATTCCGTCGATCGGAACACTGAATAGCTCCCAGACGGTGGAGACTTGGACGTTGCCGGTGAAGAGTACCGTCGAGCTATCGGGGCTGATCGAATAGGCCTCGACCGCGGTGTGGACCGGGGCGTTGAGTCTAGCCTGCGCGCCGCCGTTGACGGAGACACTGAACAACTCGATCAAGGCACTCCCGTCGAGCATCGCGCGATAGACCACCGTGAAACCGTCCGGACTCAACTGAAAATCGAACACCTTTCCTGAGGTCAGAGTTCCGTGCAGCTTCACCGGCGTTCCGCCGCCGATGGGCACGCTGTACAGCTCGATCACCTCGTCCGTCTCCTGGTCGGCCAGGTAGACCACTCTGGCTCCGTCGCTCGTGATCTCGAACGCCGGACCGTGCTTCGGCCAAGGTAGAACGTCTCCAGCGCCGGTCAGGGACCCGTTGAGCTTCGTGGCCGGGCCGCCGCCGATCGACACGCTGTAGAGCTCGATCACCTCGTCCGTCTCTTGGTCGGCCAGATAGACCACGGTCGTGCTGTCCGGGCTCATCCCGAAGGACGGAACGAGCGTGGTCGGGTCGAGCACGTTTCCACCCGCGGGCAGGGATCCGTTCAGCTTGACGGGCGTGCCACCCGTGATCGGAACGCTGTACAGCTCGAAGAGCTCCTCCGTCTCCTGGTCGGCGAGGTAGACGACGGTGGAGCCGTCGGGGCTGATCAGGAAGAAGTCGTCGACGTCCGCGCCCGCGACGAGGGGTCCGTTGAGTTTGACCGGCGTGCCGCCGGTGAGCGGTGCGCTGTACAGCTCGAAGACCTCGTCGGAATCCTGGTCGGCCAGGTAGACGACCCGAGAGTTGTCGGGGGAGATCCGAAACGAGGGATCGACGCTGCCGCCCGGGTTGAGCCTCCCGTTGACCCGCACGGGAATCCCTCCCTGAGGCACGGCGTACAACTCGAACTGCTCGTCCCGTTCCTGGTCGGCCCGGTAGACCACCGAGCGGGCGTCGGGACTGAAGGCCCATTCCAGCACCTCGCCGTGCACCTGCAGGTCGGCGTTGACCCGGACGACGTCGCTCTGATCCTGGTTGTGCCGGACGTCGCAGTTGTCTGCGTCGCCACACACACCGTCGGCATCGGCGTCGTTGTCGAAGTCGGCAGGGCAGTCATCGCAACCGTCACCCATAAGGTCGCCGTCCGTGTCGATCTGATCCGTGTTCGGGACCTGCGCGCAATTGTCGACGACACAGGGAACCGAGTCGAGGTCGCTGTCGTCATCGTCGCCGTCCGCACAGCGGTCGCAAGCGTTGCCCAGCCCGTCCAGGTCGGCATCGATTTGGTCCGGGTTGGGCGTGTCGAGACAGTTGTCGCAGAGGTCGCCGATGCCGTCCGCGTCCACGTCGGCCTGGCCCGGATCGATGTCGGCCGGACAGGTGTCGCAGGCATCGAGCAAGCCGTCCCCGTCCCCGTCGTTGCGACCGGGCAGTGAGGTGTTCGCCGCAGGATCCGGTTGTAGCGTGGCGGGCGACGTGACGGAATCGGTGACCGTCACGTCATCGATCCACCAACCGTCGTCGCCGGGACTCGGGTTGAACCCGAATGCGTTTTCCCACGTCTCCGTGGTGCCGAGCTCGACGCTCGTTGCCAGGAACCGTAGACGGATTCGACGACCGCGGAAGCGGCCCAGATCGAAGCGGGACTCGACCCATGTGCCCGGGCCCGTTGCTCCTTCCAAGCCGGGACCGTCGGCGTTGCCCAGGTTTAGCGGGTCAAACGGCTCGTCGGTGTCACCCAGATGGACGAAGGTGTACTCGGGCATGCAGGTCGAGGAGGGGCCGAGCCGACGGTCCGGATCGGACGGGTCGAAGAAGTCGTCTTCCGTGCTGCCATCGTCGACCGGATCGAAGACGCAGTTCGTGTAATTATCCACTCCTTGCTGGTCGTAGACGTTTAGGTAGGACTGCAGCTTGATCCAGTTGCCGACGGGAGCATCGGTGTCGTCGGCGAGTTGCAGCATAACCACGCCGCGATCCGCCGCTATGCCGGGCGGCGCGCCGACGATGCGGTTGTCCATGAGATCTATCTGGTGCTTGAACGAAAGAACGGGCACGGGTCCCAAGCATCGCTCGCCCATCGGGCAGTCCAGGTCATCGACACAAGCGGTGATGCCGTCGCCGTCGCAGGCCCGGCTCCAGCCGAGATTGATGGGGTCCATCGTACGAACGGCCTCCAGCACTGCCAGGGGCGTGGTGTAGCCCATCAACGGGTCGAGCTCGACGCCGTAGTAGAGCGAGTGGCTACCGCTGAAACCGCGCCCCGGCCGGCCCGGTTCGGGCCCCGGACCGTCTACCTGCCAGAAGGTGGCATCGGCTTGTGTCGACGAGGAACCCAGAAAGCAAGGCCAGGGAGTGCCGTAGTCGTTGGAGTTCCTCCAATCGGGGTCGTTGTACTGGCAGCGGTAGCCGTCCGAATCTGTGGGGTTGTTGCGGCCCGCGTCGAGATTCTCGTTCGTGAACGACCCGAGTGTGCCGGACTCGAAGTCTTCGAAGAAGGTCGTGGCGCCCGAACCGCCGGTGGCGTCGAGATCCAGGTCCAACGTGATGGTGGGGACAATCGCGGGTTCGCCGAGGCGGTCGGCGGTGACCGTGACTAGAAACTCGATGGACAACTCGCCGAATTCGTCGAGTCCTGCATCCGATCGATCGACATCCCCTACTGAGAAGACGAAGGCCGAGTCGGCGCGGCGCACCTCGCCCGACGGCAGGTCGCCGATGACGACGAGTGGGCGGCTGATGCAGTCGATCTCCGGTGCAGCCGTGGATAGGCGTAGGACGACGTCTTCGAGATCGAGAGCGGTGGTGTTCTGGACCGTCGGTCTCAGGTTGACGGTCTCGAAGGTGTCCGCGAATCCGTCGTCGTCCCCGTTGTCCGACAGCTCCGTGGCGACTACCGCGACGCCGTCGGCGAACGACGGGGTTCCGGTCAGGATCAGCGCCGCGGCGCCTAGTAGTGCGAAGACCACATAGACCAGGCTGCGTCGGCCGAGCTGCTCGTTCGGACCCATCCCCGCCTCCCAGGGAGGACTCCTGCCACGACTAACGTGTACCGGCGCCGGCAGGAAAGCGCAAGGCTTCGCCGACCGGAAGTGTATTAGTGCGTTACTGGGACAATCGCTGTCGGTGTCCGTGCGGGGGGTTCCGGGGGAAAAGCCGATGTGCACTAGAAGACCGGGCGGGAGCTCGATTTCGGCTCGTCAATCAGGCGGTCGAGTGTCTCGAGCGCCCAGTGCAGGACCCGCTGGTCCGGTGCGTTGCCGATACAGACTCTAACCGCCTCCGGAATGGGGCCGTGACCGATGGCGAACCACTCCGCACCGTTGATCGCGACCCCCCTCCTCTCGGCCCGCAGTACGAAATTCTCCGAGGTCCAGGGTCGTGGTAGCTCGAGCCAGATGTGGTGCCCGCAAGGATCGTTGTGCATCTCGCGGCGTCCGAGGACCTTTCTGACAAGGTCGTTGCGCGCCATGAGCTCGGCTCGCCGAAGCTCGATCAACCGATCGGCCGCGTCGGATTCGATCCAGATCGAGGCTATCTCCGCGACCAGCGGGGACGTCACGCCCGAGGTCGCCGCGACCGCGGTGGCCATCGCTTCCATGAAGCCATCAGGCGTCGACACGAAGGTCGTGCGCAGGCCCAGCGAGAGTGCCATCCACACATCGCCGACGAAGAAAGACCGCTCGGGTGCGAAGGCGGCGATCGGTAGCGGTGGATCGGTGAGCAAGAAAGCGGCGCTCTCGTCCTCCACGATGATGACGTCGTACCGGTCCGCGATCTCGGCGATCGCGCGGCGTCGCTGCTCGGGCATGGTGATCGCCGTCGGTGGGTGAATCGTGGGTGAACAGTAGAGGACCTTCGGTGGAGCTTCTCGACACATCGTTTCGAAGGCCTCCGGGTCAAGATGGTTCTCGTCCATCGGCAGCCCACGTATCTTCAGTGAGTACTGATCCGCCAGCAGCTTGATACCCGGGTGAGAAAGAGAAGGAGCCGCGACGAGGTCTCCCGGCTTCGTGACGGCGCCGAGAATAGCGCAGAGCGCGGACTGCACGCCCGGGCAGTCGAAGACGTTGTGCGGCGCCGGCTTCAGCCCCGTGCGCTCGATCCACGCCGAACCGGCATGCTGACGTTGGGCGGACTCTTCGCTCCAGCTCGCGCGCATCATGGTCGCCAGATCGTTGTGGCGCCGCAGCGTCCCGAGTGCCTCGGACCAGAGTTGATTCTCCACTTCAGGAAAGGCGACGGGGAAGTTTTGATAGAGGTCGATCGTGCCTGCCGGGATGCGGCTTTGGTCGACCACGCTGAGATGCATCGCGGGATGATGCTCTCGCACGAAGCTGCCGCGACCGATCTGTCCCCGGATCAGGCCGTGGTCCAGCGCCTCGTTGTACGCGCGCGTGACGGTGCCGACGGCCACTCCCAGCTTCTCGGCGAGCAAACGGTGGGACGGGAGACGCCTGCCCGACTGCAGGTCTCCCCGCTCGATCGCCTGCGCCATCGCCTTGAAGATCGCGATGTAGGTGGGCCCATCGCCCTCGGGCCTGAAATTGTCCCAGTAACTCATTGGGTCAATGTATCGAACGCTTGATACGCTCGTGCGAATTGTATCAAGACGATTTCGGTCACGTTTGTGACACCTGTCTAGTCGCACCGGGTTCGGCGGAAATTCTCGATTCCGCAGGTGGGAAAGAGTCTGGAGCCTCGGAGTTCTCGATTCGCCACCCCCGACTCGAGGTTCCGGATCCGCAACCCGTTCTGGCTCTGTCGGCGGGTCGTTGCTGGAGCTTCGGGCTATACTTTCGTTATGTTTTCGTGTGATCTACCGAGAGAGCATCAGTGGACTTAAGTCGTTCATGTTCAATGTGTTGGGCGTTGGGATGAGGTCGGATTCCGGCATTCGCGGGCGTGGTGGGGCGGGGGCCGGGGTTGCTTTTGCGGGGGCCGGGGTTGCTTGCGTGGAGAGCGGCGTTGCTGCCGTGAGGGCCGGCGTTGCTGCCGCGGCCGAAGCGCCGCCGATGCCCGCCCTGAAAGTCGATCTACCGGAGGGCAGCCTCGATCTTCCTTACCTCTGCGATCGACGCTGGATCCTGCGTTTCGAGTCCGGGCTCTACCTGGACGAGCTGTTGCGGCGCGTGGCGCGCGTCTCCGGTGCGGTCGATCGCGCGTTGGCTCTGCGGTTGAGGCGCCTGCGCGAAGGGCGCGGCTACGTCCGTCTGGGCTTCGCCCGCTTTGCCGACTATGCCCGCGAGCGCTTGGGGCTGGCGGAACGAACCGCGCAGGAATTGGTGCGGCTCGGAGAGGGTCTCGAGAGACTGCCGTTGTTGGACGCGGCGCTGAAGGACGGAAGGATCACCTGGTCGGCGGCGCTCCAGGTCGCACGCGTCGCCGGGGCGCAGGACGAGGACGAGTGGGTGAGATTGGCCGAGCGGGTCTCGGTTCGGGAATTGACGCAGCGGGTGCGCACGGCATTGGAGCAAAAGAGCGGATGCTGCGCGGACGAGAGCAATGGACCGCGGTCTGGTGAGGCCCAGGGAGCCGACAAAGATAAAGAGGATGCCGGATCGTCGGCCGTCGATCCTCTCGACCGAGGCCAAGGCGACGAGCGGGCCGCGGGCAGCGCAAAAGAACCCGACGCGGACGACCCGCCGGTGCGCCTGTCGGTCACCTGCTCGGGACGAATCGCTCGCCTGTGGGACGCAGCGATCGAACTGTGCGAGATGATGGCGCAAGGTCCGATGGCCGAGTGCGAGGCCCCGGAGTACGTCCTGGCCGACCTGATCTCCGGTCTGCCGCCCGTCCCCGACGGAGAGCCGCCGTGTCTGCCGCTTCGTGCGCCGATCAAGCTGTCCCGGGACGGGTTTGTTCTGGCTGCGTCCGGGTCGGGGACCGGTGGCGACCCGCGACCGGCGGAGGAGCTGGGAAGCCATCCCCTACCGGCCGACGTCTCGAGCACGATCGCGTCGGTGCTGGCCCGCATCGAAGAAGATGTGCCGCACGATCCGTTCGACGTCGACGCGTCGATGCGGGTGCTGGTCGAGGCTCGGCACGGGTTGGATCTGGACCTGGCGCGTCTGCTACGGAACTTCCACTGGCTCTCTCTGGCCCGCCACGTCGGCTTCGCGAGCTTCGAGCAGTACGTCCAGGAACGCTTGGGCATCTCGCTCCGCCGGGCGCGCTTTCTTCTGCAGCTCGACCGCAGGCTGATCCACTACCCGGAAGTCGCGCGAGCGGTCCGCGAGGGTCGGATCGGATCGGTCGCCGCCTTGCTGGTGTGCCGCGTGGCGTTGGAGGGGCGGACGGAGCGCGTGTGGATCGAGCGGGCCCGGCGTCGGACGACGGCGCGACTTCGAGAAGAGGTGCGATGGGCCGAGCGCGAGGCGCGCAGGAGAGGTGATTGGGAGGTGTTGCCGCCTCCCGCGGGACGGCTGCCCTCGGAGCTGGACTCGGTGACGGAGGAGCTGCGGGCGCGGCAAACGTCTGCGGGTGGCGAGAACGGCGATGCCGGGGGTGCGGTCGTCGGGAATGCGGTGGTCGAGGCCTGGCAAACGTCTGCGCATCCGAGATTCCTCGGCGATGCGGTCCGGGTGGAGTTTCTGCTGCAAGCTTCGGCCGTGGAGTTATGGGAAGAAGCGCGACAACGGCTGGGAGCCGCAAGCGGCGAGGGGCATGTGTCGGACGAGCAGGTGCTCTACGAGGCGGCACTGGCCTTCCTGCTGACCTACCTGCCGTTGTGGTGGCACGAGGTCGAGAACGGCCATCCGATCGCGGTGCGGGATCGATTCCGCTGCACGGTCCCCGGTTGTACGAATCGGTGCGGCTCGGCGCATCACATCCGGTTTCGGTCTCAGGGAGGCTCGGACGATCCGTCGAACCTGACCTTTCCTTGTCCGGTCCATCACCTCGAGATCATCCATCGGGGATACATCCGTGTGTCGGGGCGCGCGCCCGATCGGTTGGTGTTCGAGATGGGGATCCGGTCGGACGGGACGGTGTCGGAGCTGTTTGTCAATGAAGAACGC
>Ga0255055_10003569_pt1 | contig 10471 bp, 8 predicted proteins | sample JV7_2_27_MG_FD_188633 | JGI IMG/M metagenome (GOLD analysis project Ga0255055, IMG submission 188633) | Seawater microbial communities from Jervis Inlet, British Columbia, Canada - JV7_2_27 | ecosystem: Environmental > Aquatic > Marine > Inlet | place: Canada: British Columbia | collected... | reverse complement strand
GTCGTCCAGCAAAATGTGGTCCTCGGTGACACCGAGGTCCTCGAGCATCTTGATAACGGCCGTATTCATCATCGGTGGGCCGCAGAGATAGTATTCACAGTCTTCCGGCGCCGGATGGTTCGCGAGGTACTCTTCATATAGCACGTTGTGTATGAAGCCTGTCAAACCAGTCCAGTTGTCCTCGGGAAGCGGTTCCGAGAGTCCGATATGCCAAGTGAAGTTCTCGTTATCACGGGCGAGTTCATCGAATTCCTCGACGTAAAACATCTCTCTGAGGCTGCGCGCCCCATACCAGAAACTCATCTTTCGAGTCGAGTGCAGTCGCTTGAGTTGATCGAAGATGTGCGCGCGCATCGGCGCCATTCCCGCACCGCCACCGATGAAGACCATCTCGTTATCGGTTTCTTTGGCAAAGAACTCTCCATACGGGCCCGAGATCGTCGCCTTGTCTCCCGGCTTCAGGTTGAAAATGTAGGACGACATCACGCCGGGCGGTATCGAGTCATCTGCTCCCGGTGGTGGTGTTGCGATGCGGACGTTCAGTTTGACCGTGGTGCGCTCGAGCGGAAAGCTGGCCATCGAATAAGCGCGCGACTCGGTCTTCTTGACGTGAGACTCGTATCGCCAGAGCTTGTAGCGATCCCACTCGTCGTGGAATTCTTCGTCGATGTCGAAATCGGCATAGCTGAGATCGTGTGGCGGACACTCGATCTGAATGTAACCGCCGGCCTTGAAATCAAGTTCCTCGCCTTCCGGCAGTTCCAATACGAGTTCCTTGATGAAGCTCGCGACATTGCGATTCGAAACGACGGTACATTCGATCTTACGGATGCCGAAAATCTCTTCGGGTACGACAATCTGCATGTCCTGTTTGACCGAGACCTGGCAAGACAGGCGGCAGTGTTCTTTCGCCTCGCGCTTGCTGATCAACGAAGTCTCGGTTGGCAGGATTGCGCCACCGCCCGTGAGAACCTTGACGGTGCATTGCCCGCAGGTGCCACCACCACCGCAGGCCGAAGGGATGAAAATCCCTGCGTCAGCCAGCGCATTCATTAGCTTCCCGCCTACAGGAATGTCGAGATTCTTATCGTCGTTAATGGTGAGCGAAATAGAACCTTCTGATACAAGCTTCGAGCGGGCAACAAGTATGACGAACACCAGCACGAGAACTATCAGCGTGAAAAGAACGACGCCGAGCCCAACTTCGAAGATTGTCGACGCGTCCATGGTCATAGCCGGATCCCCCCGAAGCCCTGGAAGCTCAGGGACATCAGGCCGACAATAATGAACGTTATGCCGAGCCCCTGCAGGCCGATCGGTACATCGCTGTACTTGAGTTTTTCACGTATGCCAGCGAGCCCGACCAGCGCGAGCGCCCAGCCGAAACCGCTGCCGAATCCGAACATCAGGGATTCACCAAACGTGTAGTGGCGCTCGACCATGAAGAGCGTGCCGCCGAGGATCGCGCAGTTGACCGTGATCAATGGCAGGAAGATGCCAAGCGCGTTGTAGAGCTTCGGAAAATACTTGTCGAGCGTCATCTCCAGAATCTGCACAAGAGCCGCGATCACGCCGATGTAGCTGACCAGACCAAGAAAGCTCAGATCGACATCAGGCAGGCCAGCCCAGGCAAGGGCGCCCTTCCTGAGCAGCAAGGCATAGATCAAATGATTTATCGGTACCGTGATGATCTGTACCGCGAGGACCGCAAGACCGAGGCCAATCGCGGTTTCGACACGCTTCGATATCGCGAGGAACGTACACATGCCGAGGAAGAATGACAACGCGAGGTTTTCGACGAACGCTGCCTGGACAAAAAGATTTATGTAGTCCGCCATCACAGCACCTCGGTTCTGTGAACTTCATGAATCTGGTAATCCGGATGCTCGGCTTGTTGCAATTTCCAGCTGCGAATAGCCCAGATCAACAGGCCGATAATGAAGAATGCGCTGGGTGGCAACAACATCAGGCCATTGGCTTCATACCAGCCACCGTCAGACACGAGCGGCAGTATGCGATAACCGAGCAGGGTGCCTCCGCCGAACAATTCTCGCACTATCGCCACAATGATCAGGATTGCGCTGTAGCCGAGCCCGTTGCCAAGTCCATCAAGGAAGCTCAGGCCAACACCATTCTTCATCGCGAAAGCTTCGGCGCGTCCCAGCACGATACAGTTCGTTATTATCAGCCCGACAAAGACTGACAGTTGTTTGCTGGTCTCGAACGCATAAGCGCGAAGGAGTTGGTCCACGACAATCACGAATGACGCAATAATCGTCATGTGCACGATGATGCGTATGTTATTCGGTATGTGATTTCGAATGCTGCTGATCGCGGCCGTCGATAACGCGCAGACACTGGTTAACGCGAGACACATTAGAAGCGCGGGCAGGAGCGATGTTGTGACCGCCAATGCCGAGCAGATGCCGAGTACTTGCAACGTGACCGGGTTGTTGTCGACAAGCGGATCGATCAGTACTTTGCGTGCGTCACCCATGACTATTCCATCTCCTTGTCACTGAGTGTCTTCAGGTAAGGTCCGTAGCCCTGGTCCCCGATCCAGTAGTGCACGAGGTTTGTCACGCCACGAGCCGTCAGCGTTGCTCCGGCAAGGCCGTCGATTTCGTAGTCGCTGTCATCTGGTGCGAAACCTTTAATGATGGTTATTCGCGGCTCGCCATCCGGGCCGAAGAGTTTCTTGTCTTGCCACTGTTCGCGCCAGGCGGTTTTATCGATCTGGTCGCCCAGTCCGGGTGTCTCGCCATGCTCGTAGAAGCGCAAGCCGCGGGTGGTGTTGCCGTCGTTCTCGACGGCCAGGAACCCGTACATCATCGCCCAGAGGCCGGCGCCTTCGATCGGCAGAATCACTTGTTCGACGGCGTCACCGTCCATGACGAAATAAACAGGTGCTTGCTCACCCGATGCGAGTTCGGTCGTGCTTTCTTTTATCGATGAGTACTGTAACGCAATGTCGGCGCCTGGCTCGTACAGCCCCGCGACGTCGAGAATGATGCGTTGCCGGTATTCCTCTTCGTTCTTCAACTGCCGCGGTTTAAGCAGGATTGCGGCGCTGGCAACGAGTACCGAGCATACGAGGCTGACGCCGATAGCGACGATCAGCGTGTTGCTGATACTGTCACGCGATCGCTTCGGAGTGGTGGTTGCGTCGTCAGACATTGCGGCGAACCCTCCGTTTCATATTTGCGTGAACGACGAAGTAGTCGATCATCGGTGCGAAGACATTGCCGAACAGGATTGCGAGCATGATGCCTTCAGGAAATGCTGGATTGACAACCCGTATGACAAACGTCATGAAGCCGATCAATAGTCCGTATATCCATCGTCCGGTGTCGGTCTGGCAGGCGGACACCGGATCGGTAGCCATGAACACGGCACCGAAGGCGAAACCGCCGATGACGATATGCCAGTGCCAGGGCATGTCCATCATCGGGTTGCTGCTGTCAATGAAGCCGACAAGCAAGACCGGAATGATCAGGCCTGCAAATACACCAACCATGATGCGCCATGAAGCAATACCGGAGTACACCAGCACGATGGCGCCGAGCAGGCATGCGGCAGCCGACGTTTCACCGAACGAACCCTGCATCTGGCCCAGGAACGCCTGCCCCCATGTGAGACCGCTTGCGACGACCCCGGAAATGCCTTCGATAGCGCTGATACCCAGTGCAGTAGCACCACTGAACCCGTCTACTGCAGTCCAAACGGCATCGCCGGAAATTTGCGCCGGGTACGCGAAATACAGGAACGCACGACCGGTGAGCGCGGGATTGAGGACGTTCTTGCCGGTGCCGCCAAAGACTTCTTTACCGATGACCACGCCGAAGCTTATGCCGATTGCAACCTGCCATAGCGGAATCGTAGCCGGCAGGATCAAGGCGTACAGCAGCGAAGTAACGAAAAAGCCCTCGTTAATTTCATGATTGCGAACCCCGGAGAACAAGACTTCCCAGAAGCCGCCGGCGGCCATCGTGACGGCGTAGATCGGCAGGAAGTACAGAATTCCCAGCAGGAAATTGTCATACAGGCTGCCGGCGTCGTGCCCGCCGCCCAACAAACTCAATATTGCTTCGCGCCACCCCGGCATTGCATCGATGCCCAATGCCAGCATCGCTGTGTTCGCGTGAAAGCCGGTATTCCATATGCCGACGAGCGCGCATGGTGTGGCCGCGAAGACCACCATGATCATGACGCGCTTGAGGTCTATCGCATCGCGAACGTGTGGTGAGCCGCGCGTTACGTCCGGAGGTGAATAGAAAAGGGTATCCACCATCTCGTACATCGCGTGAAAGCGCTCGAAGCGACCGCCTTGAACAAACAGTGGCTCGACGTTATCGAGCATCTTGCGCAGTTTCTTCATCAGCCGCCTGCCTCGATTTCGTCGAGCGCTTTGCGCAGATGCGGCCCGTAGTTGTACTTGCCGTTGCAGACGAACGAGCACAACGCCAGGTCTTCTTCGTCAAGCTCCAGACAGCCAAGTTGTTGCGCGCTATCAGTATCCCTTACCAACAGCGCCTTGAGCAGTACGGTGGGCAGGATATCGAGCGGCATGATGCGCTCGAAACTGCCTGTCGATACCATTGCACGCGGGCTTCCGTTCTGCGAACTCGTCATTGCAAAATCACCCTTATGCGTCCAGACAGAGGCAAACGCTCGCAGCGTCGAGTATTTATGTCTACCCGGCCGCATGAAGGACAAGAATTCTCGCGGGCTGCCTTCCTGAATCACACTGATCTGATTGTGATAGGTACCGAGCCAGCCCAGCATGCCGGAGGCTCGATGACCGGATAGTACTGAGCCCGAGATTACACGGGCGTTGCCGCTGTGCAATTCCCCGTCGAGAATGTCAGCGGTGCTGGCGCCCCTGCGGGTCCGCAACAGGCGCGGGTTTCTGACCATCGGACCGCCAAGCGCGATAATTCGATCCGTCGGCAAGCGGCCGCTCAAAAACAGCCTGCCGATGGCCATCGTGTTCTGATAGCCGATGTGCCAGACAGTCTTCTTGATGCTGACCGGGTCGAGGAAATGAATGTGTGTACCCACCAGTCCTGCCGGATGTGGGCCGGCGAATTCCGCGTGCCGATAATGCTCACCTTCGGGGACCGGAATTTCAGCGCCGGCCCCGGTGCAGATGTAGGTTGGCCCTTCCGTAAGTCGCGATACCAGGCGAATGCCGGTCAGAAAGGCCTCGGTATCCTCGGCAATGACCAGCGTCGGATCGACGGCAAGCGGGTTGGTGTTGATCGCTGTAATGAAAATCGAATTTGGCGTCGAATCGGGCGCCGGAATCCTGCCGAAAGGGCGGCCTCGCAGCGTGGTCCAGAGGCCTGACTCGGCCAGCGTCTTGCGGATCGTTTCGGCATCGATGTTGTCGATCTCACCAGGGTCAAATGCGCGCCAGGATTCTGCATCATCGCCATCGAGCTCAATCGCGACAGAATTCAGTACGCGACGCTCGCCACGGTTAATGGCCGATACGGTGCCGCAACCGGGCGCCGTGTAGCGGACACCGGGATTTCGCTTGTCCGTGAAGAGGTGCTGGCCCAGTTTGACGCGGTCACCTTCGGCTACAGCCATTGATGGCTTTAGCCCAGGGGTGTCCCAGCCGACCAAAGCGACACTGCTGACATCACTGCCATTCGCGATGACCGGATCGGGTTTGCCGCTGATCGGGACATCAAGTCCCTTCTTTATCGTTATTCGCATAGGGTGTTGTCGAATTTATGCGGCTGGCCACCAGTGCAGATACAACATGCAGGCGCATAGCCACAGTGAACCAATTGTATGAATCGCGAGCGTACCCTCAATTGCGTGAGTCATACTATTTCGGTCTTCCACACCTTTTCGAATAGCCAGACCGCTGCGAATGGCCAATATCAGCAGTGCGACGGGTATCAATGGCGCCAACAAGGGCATTGCGCCGGTAAACGCCAGCCATCCCGTTGTCGCCGTCGCCGCAACATGCAAGACGACATAGAGAATTGCGGTGCCAGGAAGGCCCAGCCTGACCGGTAGTGTGCGTTTTCCAGTCGCGCCGTCCGCTACAACGTCGGGAACTTCGTTGATCAAAAGTATCGCTGCGACCCAGGCGCTGACCGGCAGAGAGAACAGCAGCAAAGAGGTGTCGAGCGCGGCGCCCTGCAACCATGCGGCGCCGGCCACCGGTACTACACCGAAACCTATGGCAACGGCAGTTTCTCCGATACCGAGAGAACTCAGCCGTGCCGGACCTAGTGAATACAATACCCCGAGTGCGACACCGACGAGGCCGAAATACAGGATCATCGGGCCTTTTAGTGCAAGCAGCACCAGCCCAGCTATGGCAGCCACGGCGAGCAGGCTGATGCCGAGTCGTGCCATCTCTCTCGCGCTCATGATGCCGATTTGAATAAACCGCGAGCCGCCAGTGTAGGGGTAAATACGGTCTTCATTTTGTCGATCGGTGCCGCCGGAGTCGTCACCAACGTCATTCAGGACATTGCTGGCGGCGTGCACGCATACCGTGGCCAGCAGCGCCAACGCGAAGACCAGAAACGCAAAATTGTCGCTTGTCTGCACTCCCCAGGCTGTGCCGACCAAAACAGGCAATGCAGAGGCCGGGAAAAACTTGGGTCGGGTGGCGTGAAATAATCGCCTGGCTGTCTGTGCAAAGGAATCGCCCGCGAATTGTTGTGCAGACGGTTCGACGATTTCAACGGAATCTGGTGGCATTACTTGCTCCATGGCGCCGTTAGCCACAACATTGTGGCTGACTTGCGCTTGCTCTTTGTGTGTTTATACCGAAATCGGCGCGAATTGTAATCCGGCGGATACTACGGACGGTATTGCGGTTATAACCCCTTGCGTCCGGCGCGCTTGTAGCGCAGCCCCAGTATAACTGTGCCGCCGACAATATTATGAATTTCTAGCGGATCTTGACGTTGACGAGTTCCTCGCCGTTCGGATCTGTTACATGGACCGCACAGGCGATGCACGGGTCGAAGCTGTGAATCGTACGCAATACCTCGATCGGCTGTTTCGGGTCATGCAGTTGATGACCGGCCAGCGCCGCCTCGTACGGGCCAGGCTGGCCTTCGGCATCTCTTGGCCCGGCGTTCCACGTGCTTGGCACGACGGCCTGGTAGTTTGCGATCTTCTCGTCCTCAATGACGATCCAGTGCGCCAGACCGCCTCGCGGCGCTTCCGTAAAGCCGACGCCCTGAGCTTTCTTCGGCCATGAAGACGGTTCCCAAAGGACCTCGTTGAAGGTGCGTGTATCGCCGGCCTTGATGTTGCCGACCAGATTGTCATACCAGGTCTGAAGATTGTCGGCGACGACTTTGGTTTCAAGGGTACGTGCGGCTGTTCTGCCCAGCGTCGAGAACAAGGCCTCAACAGGAATGTTCAGGGTCTGCAGGGTGTAGTTAACGAGTTCCTGTGTCTGATCGTGGCCGGACGCATATAACATCAGTACGCGGGCGAGTGGGCCTACTTCCATGACGTTACCCTTCCAGCGCGGGGACTTGAGCCAGGAGTAACTCTTTTCGACGTCCAGCTGCGTATACGGCGGCTCCGGCCCGTCATAGTTGAATGCCGTTTCACCTTCGTACGGATGCAGGCCTGTTTCCTTGCCGCTTTCGTAGTTGTACCAGGAGCGTGCGACGTATTCTTTGACTTCGTCCATCGCATCGAGATCGATTTCATGAATCGTCGACAGGTCACGACCGAGTATGGCGCCGCGCGGGAACAGGAATGACGACGGGTCGTTGACACCATATTCGGGGAAATCGCCGTAGGACATGAAGTTACCGACACCTTCACCCTGGGCGCCCCAATCCTTGTAGAAGCTGGCGATGGCGAGCGTGTCAGGCACATACACCTGGTCAACAAACTCACGCATCTGCGCAATGATGCTTTGAACAGTGGAGAGGCGTGCCGCATTGATTGCCGAGTCCGAATCAAGATCGATCGGACATGGCACACCACCAACGAGGAAGTTCGGGTGCGGGTTTTTACCGCCGAATATCGTATGCAGCTTCGCAACATCCCGCTGCCAGCTCAGTGCTTCGAGATAATGTGCAACGGCCATCAGGTTGGCTTCAGGCGGCAGCTTGTACGCAGGGTGGCCCCAGTAAGCCTTCGCAAAAATGCCCAGCTGCCCGGCTTCGACGAAGTTCTTGACCTTCTTCTGCATATCGGCGAAGTAACCCGGTGAGCTCTTCGGGTAACTACTGATGCTCTGTGCAAGATCGGACGTTGCCTTCGGGTCCGCCGACAACGCGGACACGACATCGACCCAGTCGAGCGCATGCAAGTGATAGAAGTGCATCACGTGATCGTGCACGTACTGCGCACCGATCATCAGGTTGCGAATGAGTTGCGCGTTCTTCGGAATCTCGTAATTCAGCGCGTCCTCGACAGCTCGCACAGAGGCAATGCCATGCACAAGCGTGCACACACCGCAGATGCGTTGTGCGAACGCCCAGGCATCGCGCGGGTCCCGCCCACGCAGGATAATCTCGATACCGCGGACCATCGTGCCCGAGGAATACGCCTGTGCGATCGTATCGCCTTCCATCTGCGCCTCAATTCGCAGATGCCCTTCGATTCTGGTAATCGGATCTACAACGATTCGTTCATTCATTTTCTGTCTGCCTTAAAGAATCATTACTTAAGCAAAGTCTCAATCGGCTAGATTATTCGCAACCAGTTCCACCAGGCTTTCAACAGGATGGTTCCAGTTGGCCTTCGCGCCCTTGGTCATGAAGTTGTAGCGACAGCTGTCGCAGGAAGTCACCAGCGAGTCCGCGCTTGTGTCATCCACTTCCCTCATTTTTATCTCAAAAGCCCTCTGCCGCAGTGGCTCGGCCTTGCTGATGTAATTGCTACCTTCGCCGCCGCCGCAACAGATAGCCGTGCGGCCGCGGGATTCCATCTCCTTCAGATCAAGGCCGAGGGCACGGAGAGCAATGCGCGGCTCTGTAAGCAGGCCACCGTGCCGGACCAGCCGGCACGAATCGTGAAACGTGACCGATTTACCATTGCCTATTTCCTTGACACGGAGACGTCCAGCTTCGATTTCCCGACCGATGAACTCGGATATCGCCATTGTCCTGAACGGTGGCCGCTCGCCCAACATATTCGCGCCGTGCCATCGCAGGGCTACATACGCATGACCGCACTCCGGCACAATCACCCTGCTGGCACCGCAGGCCTTTGCTGCATCGATAATGCGCAGGGTTACGGTTTTTTCTGCCGGGTAATCACCGGACAGGTAGCCGAAGTTGCTGGCATCAAAGCAGCGACTGCTCATGGTCCAGTCGGCACCCAGCTTGTTCATGATTTTTGCGGTGCCGGCGACGGATTGTCTGAACAGCCTGATGTTGAGCGCGCTGCTCAGTACCAGGATGTCGGCCTGTTCCTTGTCCACGGGGATGGCTATGCCTTCAGCCGCGAGTTCCTGCACGACCTTCCTGAATTGATCGGGGCCAACTCCCAGGACAGTGCCCTTTTCGCGCTGTTCCTGGTCGACAGCCCTCAACTCCTCTGGTATCAGCCCGGCGGCCGCCAGGCTTTCACGCATGAGGTGAACCGTTTCGGAGATTCCGATCCCCATGGGGCAGACCATATCGCAGCGGCCACAGGCTGTGCAGGCGTCGTAGACAAGTTCCTGCGATTCCTTGAGGTCATCTACGTTGATATCTTTCACGAACAACCTGTTGAACCACCGCAAGGGCGTGAGTTCGCGACGGTAGAAACGTCGCACCGGCTCGAACTTCCTTACCGGGGCGAAACGCGGGTCCCGCGTTGCCATGTAAAAATGGCAAACTTCGGCGCACATGCCGCAGTCGATACAGCTTTCCAGGTTCATCGCGAGCCCCATGCTTATGCGCTTCACGAACACGTGTTTGGCGCGCGCGACACGCTCCTCATCCGGCATGTCGGTCGGCTTGGCTCTGGCCGCCAAAGCTCCAAGCTCTTCCTGCAACTGATCAATCGCCGTCGAGGTAACGTTCATGCTTTTACGCCCTTGCGTTCAAAGAAGGTGCCGATCCGGTACCGCGACAGCAGCCAGAAAAACATATGTGCCAGCTTGCTGAACGGAATCCAGATGAACAGGAGTTCCACGCTGATAAAATGCAAAGCGAGCATCGTTTCGTAGCGCGGTCCCATATGGGCATAGGCCATGAGACCTGTAACCAGGGCCGAGATGATGACAATCAAGCTGAGGTAATCATCGGGTCTCGTAATCAACCGCATCAGGGGGTGGATCATGCGGCGGATCATCAGCATCACCAGGACGGCGAGAGCAATGGCCGCGGGGATCACTGCCAGGTGGCTCGGTAGTCCGGGCCAGCCGAACCCCAGGATTGACTTGAAAAAGGCAATATGCGGTTCATAGAGCAGCACGGTCATAAAGAACCCGATGTGCCAGATGTAGCCCGTGTAATGCTGGAAGCGGATGTTCTTCTCC
>Ga0255055_10003568_pt1 | contig 10471 bp, 7 predicted proteins | sample JV7_2_27_MG_FD_188633 | JGI IMG/M metagenome (GOLD analysis project Ga0255055, IMG submission 188633) | Seawater microbial communities from Jervis Inlet, British Columbia, Canada - JV7_2_27 | ecosystem: Environmental > Aquatic > Marine > Inlet | place: Canada: British Columbia | collected... | reverse complement strand
TTGCTTAATTTGGTAAATTAATTTGATATGTAATCTATCAATAATAACGCAAAAGGTTTGAGTAAAATGGGAGAATTTGTAGCATTAATAGATGTTGTTCCAGAAGATATAGATGTAGATTTTGAGAAGTTTGTTTCAAAGCTAAAAAATGTTCTACCTGAAGCTGCTGTTATAGAAAGTTACGATGTACAACCAGTAGCATTTGGTCTAAAAAAAGCTAGGGTTCGCGTTAGATACCCCGAAGAATGGGGTGGTACAGACAAACTCGAAGGTCTTTTTAAACAAGTTGAAGGTATACAAGGAATTGAAGGAATAGCCTTCAGTAAAGCATGAATGTTTTATGATTTTGCTTACATTTTTTCCGTATATATTTGTATTTATTTTCAATGAAAAATTCTAAAACTTTTATTATTTATTTTAAACTCTTCTCTTAAAAAGCTTATCCAATTCTTTAAATGAGAAAAATTTGAGCGTGGGTCTTCCATGAGCACAATGGAACGAATCCTTACAATTTCCTAAATCTATAATTAACTTTCTAATCCTTTTTAGGCTCAGATCATCACCCCCTCGAATACTTTTGTGACACGCCAAATAATTAATAATTTCGTCTAATTTTTCTGTAAAACTTGCTTCTTTGCCAATTTCAGTTAAATCGCTTATAATCTCAGTAATTATATTAATGCTAGGTACTTTTCCCATAATTGTAGGAACAGCTCTCAAAACAAATGTGTTCCCTCTAAAATGTTCAAAATCAAATCCTAGCTTGCAAATTTCTTTTAAATTAGCTTCTAAGAAGAATTTTTCGCTTGGGCTTACTTCGATTTTAAGGGGATTAATCAATTTTTGTTTTTCTTTTTTAGAGTTCTGAAAATAATTAGCAAAATATTCTTTATTTACGCGCTCAGATGCTGCGTGTTGATCTAAAATGTAAAACCCTCCTTCTCCATTTTCATTTATCCCCTCTAACAAAATATAAGTTTTATTACTCAATTGACCAGTTTGGGGAATCAAACGTAGTTTAGGAAAGTTTTTTATTAAGACATAGTCCCCTCTCATAAACGACTCAGTTGAAGACTTATCAATTCTTTCACTAATGTTATCCTTATCGCTTAAATTTAATTGAACAGTTTTCTCTATAGGTGCATCCTCTAATGCCAACGATTTTAATTGTTTAACCTCTCCATTATTACCTTCTTTATCATTAACAATTTTGGGATGTTTTCCTTTCGTAATCTTATTACTCTCGGGATCTTTGTAGAATGTAGTACTGTTGGGATCCCTTTCTTTTTGAGAAAATCCACTTAAATCTGAATAGGTGTGAGTAATTTCTTTTTCTATAAATTTTTCTTCAACAAACAAGCGAACAATGTTGTAAACTTTGTTGTAGACGTACTCCTCGTTTTCAAACCTTATATGCAATTTTTTTGGATGTACATTAAAATCTATTACTGAAGGATCTATTTCTAAATGCAAAATAAAGAAGGGAAATTTTCCAATCATTAAGGTGCCTTTATATGCTTCTTGCACAGCTCTAAATAAAAGATCGCTAATTACATACCTTTTATTTAAAAATAAACTCGAGTGCGTTCTATTGTTTTTAGAGACCTCGCTATGCCCTAATAACCCGTAGAGTTTTATATTGTTTCCTTCATAATTGACTTGTTCCATTAAATTTGCAATTTTTTTCCCATAAATATGGAAAACAGTGGTTCTTAAATCGTTCGAACCAGGACAATTTAATATATTTAGTTCATTGTGATTATAAATAAAATGAATTTGAGGATACGCTAAAGAATAACGCTGTATAATATCAGTAATATGACCAAGCTCTGTAGGATCTTGTTTAAGAAACTTCTTTCTTGCTGGAATATTATAGAATATGTTTTTTACTTTAATATTGGTTCCGATAGGGCAGAAAATTTCCTTCTTTTCAATGCACTTCCCAGCCTTTAGAATTATACTAATTCCTCTTTCATTTTCCTTAACCCTGGATGTAATTTCAACTTGACTCACTGCTGCTATGCTAGCTAATGCTTCTCCTCTAAAACCTAGAGTGTTCAGTTTCTCTAAATCTTCGATTTTCACTATTTTACTGCTGGTATGTCGTTCAAACGCTATTAATATTTCATCTTGGGGCATTCCGTATCCATCGTCTATAATTTGAATTAAATTTTTGCCAGCTTTCCTAACAACAACCCGTATTTCTTTAGCTCCCGCGTCAATACTATTTTCAATCAATTCTTTTACTATATTTGCCGGTCTATCCACCACTTCCCCAGCTGCTATCTTTTCAGCATCGACAATTTTCTTTATTTCGCGTCTACTCAAATTTTTCCTCTTCAATTTTTTTTACGAGTACATATAATCATGTAATTATTGAATTTAAAATAAAACTCTATTAAGATTTAAATAATTACAGTTAATTGAAATAATACAGACTGCAACAAAATTCTTATAAATTTCTATTAATACTTACAATTAAGATTTTACGATATAAAATTTTAAATGGAACTATGAGTGACAAGACGCGTTATACCATTCAAAGAAAAATGATCATTTTACTAGCTTTGATCACCATTTTTCTATTCATTACAAGAATCCTTGTTAATATTTTTGATTTTCCGTTGGTAATTGATGGCTCGAGAGATGTCGATTTCAAGATACTTCTACTAGGATTAAAAAATGGTTTAGCAAATTTCTACGATCCAGTTATAGTTCCAGAAGGAGTTCCCGATTGGCCTCCTTATTACCTTTACTTTTGGTATTTCATATTTTATCCAATGGGTTTGATACCGATTGAAGTTGGTGTATACATCTGGGATATATTAAGATTAATTACCAGTAGTTATATTGTCCTTAAAGCTTTTAAATTAATCAAAAACAGAACAAATCTCAAATGGTTTTATTTTACAATGGGCGTAGGTTTTTTCATTGACGGTTGGTATAATAATTGTAATTTTCTTATCATTTTCTTCCTCCTTTTTTCTTACACTTCTTTAGAAAAAGATAAGATGTGGGTATCAGGAATATTTTTTGTTCTATCCACTATAAAAATTAATTCAATTCTATTTATCCCTGTTCTGTTAATAGCAAAAAAAATTAAAATCAAAGATTTAATTTACTACGTTTTACCCTTTATACTCTTGTGTTTGCCTTATATCATATTTCCAGATTATTTGCTCCAAATGTTACATAACTGGACAAACACCACTCCTGGAATTCAAGGACTTACATTTCTTGATCCTATAATTTGGAAAGCGGTTCAACCTTCACATTTGATGTTTTTAGGGTTATTGTTCATCATAATATTTGAAAATCTCGAGAAGTATAAAAAAAGAGATCAAATAAGAAACGCACTTGTGTTGATCCTGATTGCATTCTATATCTATATAAGTATAGTAGTGATGATTCTACCAATGATTTTTAGTCCAATCTGAGTTTAGATAATTTTTCTTTAAGATTAATTAGTTTTTTCATCGCTTCAACAGGAGTTAATAAATCAAGTTCGATATCCATAACGATTTTCATCAATTCTTTAACTTTATCGTCAGGTAGCGTTTCTTTCATGATTTTCGGTTTAAAAAAAGTAGTTTGCACGTATTTTTTTTCTTTAGTAACATCATCACGCTGTCTGATATCTAATTGAATAGTTGAATCAGTTCTGTTGATTGGGATGTTCTGTAATTCGCTCTTCGTTTTTACTAGCTTTTTCTTTATGAGAACCAGCTCGTCTTCACATTTCGATATTTTGCTCTGTTTTAATTCTAAGTCTCTATTCAGTCGATCCAATATCTTTTGTTTTTCTAAAATAAATTTATCATGATGTTTGCCTTGTAATACTCCATTACCGTTATTGTTAACCATTGCTTTAAACGGATCTTTTTCTTCGATTTGTTCTAGAATCTCGAACGCTCTTATGATGACATCATCGGGAATTCCCGCAAGTTTTGCTACGTGAATTCCATATGATTTATCAGTGCTTCCTGGTTTCAGTTTGCGAATGAAGTTTATGCTTCCATCCTCATTTTCAATAATATCAAGGTGATAATTTTTAACCCGAGGTAAGTCAATTTCTGTTAACTGATGATAATGCGTACTAAAAAGAGTTTTTGCCTTTAATTCGTGCAATTTTTCCAATGTGGCTAATGCAATACTCTGCCCATCACTAGTGCTCGTGCCTCTACCTAACTCGTCAATAATTATCAAACTTTTCTGAGTTGCAAAATTCAATATCTTTGCCGTTTCAGTCATTTCTATCATAAATGTGCTTAGTTTTCTTGCTAAATCGTCAGAAGCACCAATTCGAGTAAATATTTGATCAATAATACCTAAATTTGCAGATTTTGCTGGCACGAAGCTCCCCATTTGAGCAATGATACAGATTAGCGCAACTTGTCTGAGGTAGGTGCTCTTCCCCGCCATGTTTGGACCGGTAATGATTAACACTTGCTCTTTATTCGTATCCATATAACAATCGTTAGGTATAAATCTATCAGATATATTTATTTGCTCAACTACAGGGTGTCTTCCTTCTTTAATTATGGTAATGTCTTCTGTATTCATCTTAGGTTTACAATAATTGTACTTCTCAGCTACTTCCGCAAAACATGCGAAAACATCGATAAAAGCTATATTTCTAGCTGTTTCTAATATCTCTAATGTTTTTCCTGCAACTTTCTCTCTTATGTTACAAAAAATGTCATATTCAATTTCGAATATTTGCTCTTCAGCTTGAACGATTTTTTCTTCAAGTTTTTTAAGGTGGCTTGTAGTATATCTTCTAGCGTTTTTAAGCGTTTGCCTCTCTATATATTCATCTGGTATTCTTGAAATTTCCTTCAGAGTTCTAAAAGTGATTTGAATGTAATAACCTAGTATGTTGTTGTGCCCTACTTTAAAACCAGAATTTAACCTCCATCTCTCCTTCTGGGTTTTTTCGTATTCAAGAATGTAATTCTTGCCATTTTCAAGTATGTCTCTTAGTTCGTCGATTTTTTCATTAAACCCCGTTTTGATAAGATTGCCCTCCTTTACTGTAGTTGGAGGGTTGTCTTTTATAGAAACATCTATAACAGCTCTCGTTTTTTGAAAATCTTTGATTTTATCGTTGAATTTAGAAATTTCTGGAATATTAGTTTTTTTTAATATGTTTTTAATTTTGGGTATTCTTTCCAATGCGTACTTGATATTTATCAAATCGCGGGCATTACTATTTCTAGCATAATTAATTCGGTTGATAAATCTTTCAATGTCACCGATTACCTTTAATTCTTCCCTTAATTCCGATCTTAAGAAAACATCATCCTTAAATTTCTGAACGATATTAATTCTTTGGTTTATTTCATTTAGATCTGTTAAGGGTTGCAGGATAATTTTCTTCAATAATCGAGATCCCATAGGCGTATGAGTCTGATTAAAAATCGAATACAATGTGGAATCCCGCCCCTTTTCCCATAGAGAGTTAACTAACTCTAAGTTCCTCTGCGTAATATAATCGATGTGTAAAATTTTTTCTTCTCGAATGTAATTTATCTTGAAAAGGTTTGGAATTACATCTCTCTGAGTTTCTTTTAAAAATGCTAATAATCCTCCTGAAGCTTGAATTGCTAATTCACGACTTTCCAAATCAAAACTCTTTAAATTAGATATATTGAAATGTCTCTTGAGAAGATCATAAGATTCATCAAATTCAAAAACGTGATCTTCATAAGTTTTAATTAAAGCATTGTTCAAATCTGATAGCAGCATAAAAAGCCGTTCGTCCTTTTTGATTATAGTAGGTACGATCAATTCTACCGGGTCATATTGAGAATAGGTGCTTAGTACTTTTTCGATAGGATCTTGTTCCTTTTTTAAAAATTCAGTTGTTGAAAATTCGCCTGTAGAAAGATCCACGAAAGCGATGCCAAAACCTTTTCTTTCCTTAACTATTGAACATATATAGTTGTTCTCGTTTGATTTTAACATATCGGATTCGATAATGGTTCCAGGAGAAAGTATTCGTACCACTCCTCGCTTTACAATCCTACCTTTCACTGTAGCAGGATCCTCTAATTGATCGACGACAACGACAGTTTGGCCTAAATTTACTAAATTTTTTAAATAATTACCTGCGTGGTGAGGAATTCCCGCGAGAGGATACGCATCTGTTCCTATTTTTCGTTTAGTTAGGGTGATACCTAAAAGTTTAGAAACTCTAACAGCGTCATCATAAAAAAATTCGTAGAAATCTCCCATTCGATAGGCAATTATATGTTCAGGGTACTTATCTTTATGATTCTGCTTAACACTGTACCAATGTTTCATCATTGGCGTTAAATTTTTAAAGTTCCTATCAACTATCGAGTCTTCATCAGGCATTATAACAAAAGAATCAATTTTTAAAATTAAATATTACAAGAGTATAAGTTTTTAAAAGAAATATATAATTTTTATTAGAATTTTAATAATTTATAATTTAAAATTAACAAATATCAAAGTTTTGAGAAGAATGTCTGAAGAAGAGATCATTTTATATGAATTGAAGGGTAGAGTTGCAACTATTGTTTTAAATAGACCAGCAGCAGCTCATTCGTTTAATTTAGATTTAATGAAAAAATTATACACGGCGCTCGTAAATGCTGATGAAGATGAAAGAGTTAAGTGTATCTTGTTAAAAAGTGCCGGTAATCGAATGTTTAGCGCAGGAATTGATATTAAATCTAAATCCCTTGAGGATAATAAAGAATATTTCGAAGCGATGAAAGTTTATGGGAGAAACATAACACAAAAAATGTTAATTATGAAAAAACCTATAATCGTTCAAGTTCAAGGCACCGCTATTGGGTATGGGATGGAACTAATAATGGCATCTGACTTGCGAATATTTGCCGATAGACCAAAAGAGGAAATGTTCTTTAGAATGCCGGAAATTGCAATCTCTATATATCCTCAAACAGGAGCAACAATCCTACCTTTGTTAGCGTTTGGCTTATCCTATGCTAAAAACATTTTATTTACGGCTGATGAGTTCGGGTTGGATGACCTTAAAAAATTAAATTTCCCGACAAGAATTTTCCCTTTAGATAAAATAGAAATAGAAACTAAGAAATTTGTAAGAACTTTTAGTAAGAGAATGGATTCTTTTATGTACTTGATTAAATCATCGTTAAATATAATGAACGCGAAATATATTGAGAGATGGTACGATCTAGAGGACGAATGCGGAAAAATAGCATACGATAAAAAAACAGCGAAGGAACTTGATGAGTTTATAAAAACATTATACAGAAAATATCCATAGATATCAAGTAATTTTTACAATTTTCTTATTTTTGTGTTTTAATGTGTTTTTCAAGCCATATGAACATATCTTGAAAAACCTGTGCTCTCCCTTTTTCTTGCCATAATTCGTGAAGAAGCCCGTCGTATTCCCGATAACTTTTATCAGCACTCTTTATTTCTTCGAAAAACTTCTTATTTGTTTCCTTATCAACCAATTTATCATTTCCTGCTTGCAAAATAAGGATTGGGCATAACAAATTCGGTGCGCTTTCGAAAGTCCACTTCATTGATCTTTCCATTTCAGCAGCAGATCTCCAAGATATCTTATTAATTCTATTCTTATCTGCAATGTGTTTTCTTAAAATTTTAATGTCGCTTGTCAATATATTTTGCTCTATTATCATATCTATAGTTTTAATTGAAGCGATTTTAGAAATAGGACCTGCAATTTTCTTACCCAATCTTTTACTTAGCGAGAAATCTTTGATATATTTTAATAGGGGTGAAGATGCTATTACACCCGGTATTGAGGGGTGATTTATAGCAAAAATTAAAGAAATTAAGGCTCCAAATGCGTGCCCCATCAAGAAAATTTTCTTATCTTTAGCCTGTCTTTTTATAAAATCCATGAATAGTACGATATCTTTTTGAATATGATCCATACTATCAATATGTCCAGGGAAGTCTCCTGAATTCCTCCAATGCCCTCTGATATCGAAAGCATAGATGGCGTATCCCTTTTCTATGAAATATTCTGCTGGAACATTTATTCTATCTGAGTGCGTCCCCCATCCATGTAATGCTATTATGTAAGCTTTAATAGGATCAGAATCGGGCAACCAATTCTGATAAAATAATTTTTTAGTTTCTCTACCTTCAAAAAAACCGTTTTGGTTGATCATTTTCATTACTTTGATTTAGCAGAAAATTTTTGATTGATTATTCTTTGGTATGATTCATTCTCTTTATACTTTTTATCACCATTGTATTCATTCAATGAATCGTGAAGCCTTAAAACTATAAATTACAAAAGCTTTTAATTTTTGAATAAACTCTTTATGTAATAAGAATCTCACAAAGGAATAATGTGTAATTATATTAGGTTTTAAACATGAGCAGTTTAGAATTGATTAAAATTGTATTACTTGGTAGGGGAGGTATGGGCATAGTAACAGCTTGTGAAATCATAGCGGAAGCTGCATATTTAAGTGGAAATTTCATTGATGTTCAAGCATATCCCTCGTTTGGAGCTGAGAGGAGGGGTGCTCCAGTTCAAGCGTACGTTAAGTTATCTAGGCATGAAAAAGTATATGATAGAGCACAAATTGAAAATCCAGATATACTAATAGTCTTTGATGATAGTGTTTTAACACAAGAAGATGTTGATTCCATCGAAGATCACGGTATTTTTATAGCTAATTCTGATAAAAATCCTGAATATTTTGTTGAAAAATTTAACCTCAGCAGCAAAATAAGGATTATTGTTGCCAATATCAGTAATTTATCCCTTGAAAAGAACCTCACCATCGATGGAAACCCAGTTATCAATACCCCTATTTTAGGCTTGCTATCAAAAGCATTACCAGAACTACAATTGAAGAACCTTAAAGATATTATAGTAAACAGAATGGGAGAACAATTAGGAAGCCTGAACTTTAATCTGATTGAGCAAGGTTTTAATATGGCAAAGCTTTTGTAAATCTTTTTTCGTAGATATATCAGATTATTGGGAGTCTTACAACGAACGTGCTACCTTTATTTCTACCCTTGGATTCAGCTCTTATTTCGCCTTCGTGAGAATCAACGATTTCTTTTGAAATATATAATCCCAAACCCGTGCCTTGGATATCAAGGTATTCGTAACCCTCTCCATAACGCTCTATTTTGCCAAATTTAGTAAATAACATATCCATTTCCTCCGGAGATATGCCGATACCTGTATCGCGTATCGAAAATTCAGCAGCATTCTCTTTTTTTATCAATTTGATTACAATCTCCCCATTAGGTTGTGTGTTTTTAATAGCATTAGATAAAAGATTCATAATCACCTGCTCAAACCTAACCCGATCTATATTAATCTGGAACGATTCTGGTAATAGAAGAGTTAAATTAATATTTCTTTCTCTTATTGAATATTTCAATTCGTTAGATATTTCTCGTATTATTGCGCTCAAATCTGTTGGTTTTTTTAAAATTTTAAATTTCTCATAGTCTATTCTGGAGATGTCAATTAAATTGTCAACTAAATGTTTCAGTCTTTTTCCTCCTTTCTCTATAAGTTCAATTATTTCTAATTCTTCTTTACTCAATTGTTCTCCATATATTGTTAAAAGAAGTTCGCATCCTCCACTTACAGAAACGAGAGGAGTCTTAAGTTCGTGGGACACTCTCGAAATCAAGTTTTTCCTTATTTGGTCAAGTTCTTTTAATTTCTTCACCTCTTTTTCTATGAGGATCTCAGCTTCCTTTTTTGCTGTAACATCCGTAAATAAGGCTTGAACGTAAGTTTCTTCATTAATTTTAGTTAAAGCTGCTTGTAAATTTGTCCAAAACACCACGCCATCTTTTCTATTTATTTTAATATCCATTCGATGGATTTTTTCGCCTTTAACAAACTTTCTAAAAACTGTGAGAAGATTTGGTAAATAGTCTTGATGTATAATAGAAAGATTCATAAATTCTTTACCTATTACTTCATGCCTATCGTATCCAAACATTTCTTTAGCTTTTGGGTTCATGTCCACAACAATTCCTCGAGTGTCGATTAATACTTCTGAAAATGGCGTGTTGTCATACAAATTACGATATTTTTTTTCAGATTCTCGAAGTTTTTCTTCTAATTTGTATTTTTCTGTGATATCAATAAAAGTTCCTTCAATTCCATACGCACTTCCTTTTTTATCTAACATTAAGTGAGAGTTTAATTGAACTACAACTTTCGTACCGTTTTTTGTCAAAGACGGGCAGATGTAATTCTTTGCATATGTATCCCTTAATATCTGTTCTTTATAACGCTTTCGATCTTCGGGAAATTGCCAAAAATCTGTTACTTTTTTATCTATTAAACTCTCTGATAATTCGTACCCTAAAATCTTATTATGAGCAGGATTATGCTTTAGCATTATCCCATCAAGAGTAACTTGATAAAAACCAACATCAAGATTATTAATCATGTTACGATATTTAAGCTCGGATTCTTTTAATCGCT
>Ga0255055_10003562_pt1 | contig 10482 bp, 5 predicted proteins | sample JV7_2_27_MG_FD_188633 | JGI IMG/M metagenome (GOLD analysis project Ga0255055, IMG submission 188633) | Seawater microbial communities from Jervis Inlet, British Columbia, Canada - JV7_2_27 | ecosystem: Environmental > Aquatic > Marine > Inlet | place: Canada: British Columbia | collected... | reverse complement strand
GCGCGCCTCGGCATCGAGGCGTTCCCGGTCTCGTACGTGCAGGTGTCGGGCTTCTACACGCACCTCAACAACGCGGCCGGCACCAACGACCTGGACGTCATCACGCTCGAGGCGCACATCTACTTCTGACGCGCCGCCGCGACCGACGTCCGAGGACAGTGTGAGACTGTTCGATGGCTCGCACGGGCCCTAACTTAGGGCATCGCGCGACCGAGGGAGCGGTCAACAGTCCTTTGAACTTGAACAAGCTGTTTCCGCGGCTCACCATCAGCGCGAAGCTCTCGATTGCTTTCGCGGTGCTTACTGTGCTGCCCCTCACCGTAGTCGCGGCCTTCATGACCCCCATGGCGGTCAGTCAACTGCGGGGAGACGCTGAGGAGGGCCTAGCGAAGGATCTCGAGCTCGTCAGGTTGCGGGTGGCCAGCGGGATTCGAGAGGCGGAGCAGCACCTGAGCTTCCTGGTCGATGCGTTCATTGATCCCCTCTTCCGGGCAACCGATTCTGGCCAAGCCGGTCGAGAGGCCGCGCTCGCCGCGACGTTTCTTCGCACGAATGCCTCCGCCGTGCTGCGCATCCAGGCGATCGATGCGAACGGGCACCGGACGTTTGAGGCGAGCCGCCTCCCCCGTCAGTCCGGAGAGGACGACTTGGACGAGGGTACTGGGCTCTATTACCTGCTGGTGGCCGAGCAGACACCGGCCGGGGGCCGAGCGCTTCTTCCTGTGGAGCTCAAGGATCCCGCCGGGGGTGAGGAAGAGGTAAGTGTCATCCCCGCGATCGCAATTGTGCAGCCGATCCGGGGCACCCGAGGAGAACTCCTGGGCGTGGCGGTTGCAGAGGCTGCCGCGTCCGCCCTATTCAGTACTCTGGACGTCGCGCCGCCGGGGCTCGAGGGCACGCGGGGACTGGTAGATCCGCAGGGCCAGTTCCTCTACCACTCCGAGCGGAAGCAGGACTGGGCTAGCCTCCTTCCTCCACGGACGGACGTGAACCTCCATACGGAGTTTCCGCCGGAAGTTGCCGAGGTCCTCCTGTCCGGTGAGTCCGGCACGGTGCGAACGCCGAGCCGCGAGATCGTGAGCTTCCGGCCGATCTCTAGGGCGGGTGCGGACGGCCCGCACCTTGTCCTGTACATGACCGTCCCCCTCTCGGTGATCGACGGGCCGGTCAGGAGCTTCCTGCTGGCGGCCGGCGGTATCGGCATCGGCATCTTGGGATTGGTGCTCGCGGTAGCCGTGGTGGCGGCAAAGCAGTTCACGAAGCCGATCTACCAGCTACAGCAGGCAGCTCAACGCCTGGCCCGCGGGGGTACGAGCGCTCCGCTCCAGATCGAAACGAACGACGAACTGCAGGACCTGGCGGACGATTTTGCCACCATGGCCGACACGCTCGTCGCGCACCGCAAGAAGTTGGAGACAACGGTGGCGGCGCGCACCCGCGCATTGGAGCTCACGCAGGCCGAGCTGTCCGATATCGTCACACACGCAGCGGACGCGATTATTGGCCTTGATGCGAACGGCGCAGTCCGGCTGTGGAACGAGGGGGCGGTCCGTCTCTTCGATTATCAGGAGGCGGAGGCAATGGGCGAGATGATCGACGACCTCATTGGACTTGCCGGACCTGACCTGGAGCACGAGAACACTTATGTGCAGCAGAGCCTCGATAGGAGCGGCTCGGTCGTCAATCTTCGTACCCGTCGAAGGCCGAAGAACGGAGATCCGTTTCCGGTGAGCCTGACGCAGACGTCCCTCGCCGACGAGAGCGGCAGGGTAGTGGGCTCATCCCTCGTCATCCGGGATGAGCGCATGCGGAGTAAGCTCGAGGAGCAGATGCGCCGATCCGAGCGACTGGCGTCTGCGAGTGTCATGGCGGCGGGGCTTGCACACGAGCTCAACAACCCCCTTGCGATCTTGGGCAACCGCATTGAGTTGATGCAGCGTGAGGTGGCTCGGCGATCCTCCGGCGATCAGCTGGGTAAGGACTTGGCGGTACTGGGTCAGCTTGTTGAGCGATTGCGCGGCCTCACGACAGATCTGCTGGCGTTCGCACGTGACGATCACGCCGAGCGTGGTCCGATTGCCTTGGACGAGTCATTGGGTCGGGTAGTCCGGCTGCTCCACCGCACCTTTCAGGCCAAGGGAATCGATTTGGAGTTCGCTCATCCGGAGAACGTTCCCAGCATCGTCGGGAATGCGAACGCGATCGAGACGGTCTTTGTGAATCTTCTCATGAACGCACTGCAGGCCACGCTTGCCGATGGCGTCGTATCCGTCAAGATCGCACCGGCCGCAGGCACGTCGGACTTCGTCAAGATCGAGGTCCGGGACACCGGTGGCGGTGTCCCGTCGGACGTAAAGCGCCGGATCTTCGAGCCCTTCTTCACGACGAAAGGCGAGGATGGAGGAACGGGTCTCGGGCTGACTGTGTGCCGCTCCGTGGTGGAGCGTCATGGTGGCACGATCTGGGTTGAAGATGCCGAGGGTGAAGGGAGCCGGTTCTTGGTGCGGTTCCCCGTATCGCGGGAACGGGTATGAAGAACGCGAGAATCCTCATCGTCGATGACGAACCGGAGATGCTGGAGAATCTCGATCGCTTGCTGTCGGCCGACGGCTACCAATGCACGACATTGTCCGATCCGCTTGGCTTCCGGGAACTGCTCGCAGAGACCAGGCCGGACGTCGTGATCACAGACTTGCGTATGCCGGGCGTCGATGGGATGGAAATCCTCGCCACCGCGCTTGCCGACGATTCGTCGCTCCCAATCATTCTGATTACAGGGTATGCGACGGTGGCTTCGGCACTTCAGGCTGTCCACGAGGGGGCGTTCGATTACCTCTCCAAGCCGTTTACGGCAGACCAATTGAGTGTGGTCGTGCAGAGGGCCCTCCGATTCAGGCGACTGGTGATCGAGAACCAGGGTCTGCGTGAGCAGATGGAAAAGCGGGTGGGGGCGGGCATGGTGGGATCGAGCCCACCGTTCGTGAGGCTGCTCGACCAGGTCCAACGCGTCGCGCCCACCGACGCGAACGTGCTGATCGCGGGAGAGAGCGGGACCGGGAAGGAGCTGATCGCTCGTTCCATCCATCACAATAGCCCGCGACAGGGTGCGCCTTTCGTCCCGGTCGATTGTGCCGCGCTGCCCGAAGGACTTCTGGAAAGCGAGCTTTTCGGGCACGTAAAGGGCGCGTTCACGGGAGCCGTGACTGAGAGGACTGGTCTGTTGGTCGAGGCTGACGGTGGGACGCTCTTCCTCGACGAGGTAGCCGAGCTGTCGCTGCCCCTGCAGGCAAAGCTGCTCAGGGTCTTGGAGGAGCGGCAGGTTCGCCCGGTGGGAGCCTCCAAGCACATCGAAGTGGATATCCGAGTGGTGGCCGCCACGAATCGAGATCTCGATGCAGCGGTTGGGGAGGGCGCGTTCAGGAAGGATCTCTTCTATCGACTTAACGTGGTGCAGTTGAGGGTCCCGCCGCTGAGAGCGCGGGCTGGCGATGTCGTGCTGCTCGTGCAACGATTCTTGGACGAGTTTGCGAGCGCCGCCGGGCAAACGCCTCCCACTGTCGCGCCACAGGTCTGGGAGACACTCGATGCGTACGAGTGGCCCGGCAACGTACGCCAGTTGAGGAACCTGGTTGAACAGATCGTTGCTCTCGACGCGGACGGCCAGGTTACGCTCTCGGACCTTCCTCCGCAGATGCGCTTTGGAACGATGGCCCAAGCGAATGGGGACCCAGAGCCCAACAGATTCTTGCCGTTGAAGTACGCGGATGCGCGGGAGGCAGCAATCCAGGAATTCAGGACCACCTATGTGCGCGAGCTGCTCCAAGTCCATCAGGGGAACGTCTCCCGCGCAGCACGGGCAGCTGGCGTGAGCAGGAGGACCCTGCATCGGTGGCTAGCGGAGATCGAGGGCAGCACAGGTGAGACGCCTGACGAGGTGGAGAATGACGGCGTCTAAGTCCGTGCTGTTGGCGGCAGCTCTGACGGCTGCGATGCCGTCCGCGCTGCCAGCGCAGGCCACCGTGGAGGGCGAAGTCCGCTGGAATGCGCGGCCGGCAAGTGATGCTGTAGTGCGGTTGATCCCGGTTGAGGAGATGGACTTCTCGCCGCCATCGGACTCAGCCGTGATCGATCAATCACACTTGCGGTTCGTGCCGCGTGTGCTTGCCGTCCGGGTCGGCTCGGTCGTGAAGTTCCTCAATAGCGACCCGATCATGCACAACGTCTTCAGCCCTGAGCGGCAGGGAGCCGGGTTCGACCTGGGGACCTATCCCCGGGGAGAGAGTCGCACGTATGCCTTTGCCCAGCCCGGTACCTATGTTGTGCTCTGCCACGTGCACCCGGAGATGGTGGCCTGGGTCGTGGTCGTCCCAACGCCATACTTCGCAGTGACCGGACGCGACGGCGAGTTCCGGATAGAGGGCGTGCCTCCAGGCTCGTACAGTCTTCAGACGTGGTATCGGCGAGCTGAGGTTGGGGAGCAGTTGATCGAGATCGGCGCAGGCCAAGACCGCCTCCGCGTTCGTGTGAGCAGACCGCAGTCGGGCGCGCAGGAGGAACAGTGAGACCGTCCATGCTACTCTCGGCCATGCTCGCTCTGCCGTCGGCGTTGGCCCTCAGCCCAGGAGCAGCGCCTCCCGGGCCTGAGGGCGCTGCCGAGCCCATCCCGGCATTCGCTCGCCAATACCGCACGGGCTGCTCAACCTGCCACACCGCGGCCCCCAAGCTGAACGTACTCGGTGAGGCCTTTCGCCTGAACGGATACCGGATGCCCGACAACGAGTTGCTGCTGCGGCACGACGATCCGGTGCCCCTAGGTGATGACGCCTGGAAGGACGAATGGCCCCGGGCGATCTGGCCCGGCGAGATCCCCGGCCAGGTGCCCCTGGCGCTGCGCATACAGCTCGACGCAGGATTGACCCGGGACGAGGTCGACGGGACCCACCTCGCATATCGGTTCCCGCACGAGGTCTATCTGCTTGCCGGGACACCTCTCGGCGGGACCATCTCCACCTTTCTTGAAACGGTATGGAGCGAAGAATCCGGAGTCGACGTCATCCAGGCCAAGTTGCTGTTTCAGAATCTCATCCCCGGGTTGCCGAAGCGAATGGTGAATCTGTGGGTTGGGCTGCAGAACTCCTACCTCTTCACGTTTACGGACCGGCAGATCGATCGCGCAGCGCGTCTGACCTTTCGCTGGCAGGAATTCCGTCCTTCCGACATCACCGTCACCGATCCGATAACTGGATTGGATGTTGTGTCCGCGAACGACTTCGGGCTCGGCATGACGCAGCCGAGCGTCGAGCTCAATGGGCTCGTAACCGGTCGTCTCCACTACGCCGTCGGTGTGGGGCAGGGAGCCGGAGGGCTGACCACCGATAACAACGACCGGAAGGACTTCTACTACAGGCTCCGCTATAAGTTGGGGGGGCTCGACCTGGGCGGCTCGTACGCTCCGGGAGGGGGACCGGTCCTGGGAGGTGGAGGACAGCTGCTTGATCGATCGATCATCATCGAGCACTTCGGATACTTCGGTGCGGAGCCGACCGCAGACGGCGGTCAGGATACCCATAGGTCCTTCGGCATAGATGTCCGAGCACTCTACGGCCGTTGGGACGTTGGAGTTGGCTGGACGCGCAGCGAATACGACGCCCCATGGGGTGCGCAGGTACCCGGGGCGCTCTCGCTCTCCAGCGTTTTCGGCAAGGTAGAATGGCTGGCGTTCCCCTGGTTCATCGGATCGTTGAAGATCGACTCGTTCTGGTCTGACGCCCCGGACGCGGCCCTCGACGAGCAAGAAGTCCGCGTCATGCCGGGCCTGGTGATGCTCATCCGCCAGAACGTCCGCGGGGTGATCGAAGCGGAGTGGTTCACGAAGCAGACCCGGCCCCGGGAACGGCCCAACAGCCTCTGGTTCCGGCTCGACGTCGCCTTCTGATACCTCTGTGACCGCTCCTTCCACGGCGGTCGCCTTGCAGGGCCTTACGTCAGAGGCGCCGGGCAGACTCGAACTGCCGAATGGAGGTTTTGCAGACCTCTCAGAACGTTTGCAGATAGTTGCAGATCTTTGCATTTGATTGCGGCTCCGGGCGGTTTCCGGGTCCCACCTTTGCAGATCTTTGCGGTTAGTTGCATCTGTTTGCGGCGAAACCTTCCCAAGAACCTTCCCAATCCCGACTGATCCGGTTCCGTAGCACGGCCCTGCCAGCGGGCCCATGTTAGGCTCATTCCTTCCGGGAGCACGCGGCGATGGCCGACGTCCTGGACCGCCTCAAGACTGCCCTCACGGACCGCTACGTAATCAAGCACGAGCTTGGTGCGGGCGGCATGGCGACCGTGTATCTGGCCGACGACGTGCGCCACGGCCGCCAGGTGGCGCTCAAGCTGCTCAAGCCCGAGCTGGGCGCGGTGCTGGGCGGCGGGCGCTTCTTGCGCGAGATCCACATAGCAGCGGGCCTCAACCACCCTCACATTCTTACCCTGCACGACTCCGGCGAAGTAGACGGCCTCCTCTTCTACGTGATGCCCTACGTGGCGGGAGAGTCACTGCGCCAGAAGCTCGAACGCCAGACCCAGCTCTCCATTGACGAATCCATCGAGCTCACCCGCCAGGTGGCGAGTGCTTTGGACTACGCCCACCGCCAGGGCGTGGTGCACCGCGACATCAAGCCCGAGAACATCCTGCTGCAGGAGGGCCAGGCGGTTGTGGCCGACTTCGGGATCGCACGAGCTCTGAGAGTAGCAGGGGGAGAACGGCTAACCGAGACGGGACTCTCGCTGGGGACGCCGCACTACATGAGCCCCGAGCAGGCAACCGGCACTCAGGAGCTGGACGGGCGGAGCGATGTCTACTCGTTGGCATGTGTGCTGTATGAGATGCTTGCAGGAGACCCGCCGTTCCTGGGCCCCACGGCGCCCGCAATCATAGCGCGGCAGCTAGTGGACCCGCCGCCGAGCTTGCGCACGGTGCGGCAGACGGTGCCGGAGGAGCTGGAGCGCGCCATCGAGAAGGCACTCGCAAAGGTGCCTGCGGATCGCTACGACACTGCAGGGGCGTTCGTGGAGGCGGCGGGGGAGGCCGCCGCGGTGGAAGTGGTGCCGACGCGGGAGCGGAGAACCCCCCGCCGGTGGACTTGGCCCAAGGGGTGGAGATTCGGGGTGCCGGTAGCTCTGGCAGCTGCAGCCGCCATCACCGCCGGTGTACTGCTCCTCCCGAGCGGTTGGCTCGGACGCGGACCACCGCAGTTCACGGTCTCAAACATCCGGCAGCTCACACACGCACCCGAGGTCGAATGGGACCCGGCGATCTCTCCCGACGGCGACGAAGTGGCGTACACTGCCGGGTTCGGGCTCGACCTGCACATCTTGATCAGGGGCCTTGGGGGGGGAAGAGCGTTCCCGCTCACGGCCGACCGTCTGGGGATGCAAACCCTTCCGCGCTGGACGCCAGACGGGCGCAGCATCGCGTTCTACGAGTTCATGGAGGAAACAGGAGCCGGCGGCGGCTACCTAATCCCCCGCTTTGGTGGGACGGCCAGGGCGACCGGCACAGGAGGCGTGCATGCGATACACGGCGACCGCCTGGTCCACATCGGTGATGGCCACATAGTGGTACGATCCGTCGAGGGTGGTGAGGAGACCTTCGTCGCGTCGGTCCCTCCCCGCACGCACTCCGTTGCCTGGTCCCCCGATGGCACAAAGCTGGCCTACGTTCAGGGGAATCTAAACTGGATCGATCCGAAGTTCCTGGGTAGTGTCGCGGCCAGCACGATATGGATCGTCGGCGCAGACGGTGGCGAACCCGTGAAGGTGACCGACGATCCGACGCTTGACGTGAGCCCGGCTTGGATGCCCGACGGGCAGCATCTCCTCTTTGTCTCCAATCGCGACGGCCCCCGAGACATCTACGTGATACGCGTGGACGCCTCCGGCCGACCCCGAGACCTGCCGGTACGGGTGAGCACCGGATTGGACCCCCACTCGATCTCGGTGTCGGCCGACGGGTCCAAGGTGGCTTACTCACGTTTCACTATCCGTCAGAACATCTGGGAGATCGCGATCCCCGAGACTGGCAGCGTGTCGATCTCCGAGGCGAGGCCGGTGACAAGCGGCACCCAGATCGTGGAGATGCACGGGCTGTCGCCCGATGGACGCTGGCTGGCGTTCGACTCCAACCTGGAGGGCAACCAGGACGTCTATGTGATGCCGGTCAATGGGGGAGAGCCGAGGCGGGTGACCAGCGATCCCGGAGACGACCTCTCCCCGGACTTCTCCCCCGACGGCAGCGAGATCGTGTTCTACTCGACCCGCCACGGCAACCGTGACGTGTTTCTCATCTCCGCGGACGGGACGGACGAAGCCCGGTTGACGGACAGCCCGGATCAGGACTTCCACCCGACGTTCTCACCCGACGGGCTGCGGATCGCGTTCAGTAGAGACGACTCCATTCAAAGGGCGGTCTACGGGATCAGCCGGGACTCGGTGGGCGGGGAGTGGAGCACGCCAGAACCGCTCACCCGTAATGCAAGCAACAGGTTCTATCCTCGTTGGTCACCGGACGGCAGCCAGATCGTGTGGGAGCGCGGCAGCAAGATCTGGGTCGTCTCACTCCAGGGCGAGGAACGGCTCTTGTTCGACGGGGAGCTGGCGGGGTTCGGCTGGACCGCCTTTCCTGACTGGTCCGCGGACGGCCGCTTCGTCTACTTCATCAGTCGCGACTCCGCCGGAAACAGGAACCTATACAAGATTTCGGCCGCAGGCGGCACGCCGCAGGAGGTTGTCCGCTTCGACGATCCGACCAAGGACCTAACGTGGCTCCCGTATACGCTGGCCCGGGACAAGGCGTATTTCTCCGTGAAGGAGATCGAGAGCGACATCTGGGTAATGGATCTGGAGATGAGGTAGCGGCGAAACGAAAAGCCCCGCACTCGCGGGGCTTTCTCAGAGGCGCCGGGCAGACTCGAACTGCCGAATGGAGGTTTTGCAGACCTCTGCCTTACCACTTGGCTACGGCGCCGGATCGAGCCTTAAGAATCACACCGGGCGGTCCCTTTCTCAAGCCGCCGCCCGGCGCTCTCCAGTCCGCCCACTCGGCCAGGATCAACACCCCGAGGAGAGCCGGCGCCATTCCGCTGCCGATGTCGAGGAGAAGCTACGCGTCGGACGGCGTATCCAGAACGGCACGCACGCCGCGGACCAGATCGGAGAGATTCCACGGCTTGCGCAGCAGCGGGACGTCCGCGTCGGTCTGACCGCGCGCCGTGGCTTCGGCACCGGCGTAGCCGGTCGTGAACAAGAACTTGACGGTGTTGCCTGTGAGCCGCAGTGCGTCACGCAGCTGGTAGCCGTTCATTCGGGGCATCACGATGTCCGACACCACGATCTCCACCGGCTCCTCGCTGGCCTCGAGTGCCTCGAGCGCCTCCTGGCCGTCCCCCGCCATGATGACGCGGTACCCGAACTTCTCTAGAATCCTTTTCCCCGTCTCCCTGAGGCGCTCCTCGTCCTCCACCAGGAGGATGAGCTCGGAGCCGCGCGGCAGTTCCTCCGCCGCCTCCCGCGGAATCGGCATGCCCGGCGAGGAAATGCGTGCGAGCGGAAAGTAGAGCTTGACCGTAGTGCCCTCGGCCTTGGCGGTCTCCACGTCGATGAACCCGCCCTGCTGCGTCATCAGCCCGTAGATCATCGCCATGCCGAGCCCGGTGCCCATTCCCGGCGGCTTGGTCGTGAAGAACGGCTCGAATGCGCGCTCTCTCACGTCGTCGTCCATCCCCATGCCGGTGTCGCTCACCGATACGCAGACATAATCGCCTGGCGCCGCGTCGGGGTGACCCAGGCAGAAGGCGGCGTCCACCACGCGGCGGCGTAGCTCGATGCGAAGCACGCCGCCCTCGGGCATCGCGTCGCGCGCGTTGGTGGCGAGGTTGATGATGATCTGCTCCACGGCGGTCTTGTCTGCGCTCACGCGCTCGGTGCCGTCGCCGACGTCCAACTCGATCCGGATGTGCACTGGAATCAGCCGCCGCAGCACGTCCTCCAGATCCGAGATGACTGCGGCCGGATCGATCGGCTCGAGGCTGAGGTCCTGTTGCCGGCCGAAGCTGAGGAGCTTCTTCACCAGGTCCCGCGCCTTCATGCTGGCGCCCTCGAGCACGTGCAGCTCCTCCTGCAGATGCACGCAGTCGGGCGGCAGCGAGTGCTCGACCAGCTCGGCGTTGGCCAGGATTACTGTCAGCAGGTTGTTGAAGTCGTGCGCGATCCCGCCGGCGAGCCGCCCCAGGGCCTCCATCTTCTGCGCCTGTCTGAGCTGTGTCTCGAGCTGCATGCGCTCGCCCTCGGTGCGCTCCCGCTCGGCGATCTCCTCCCGCAGCCGGGCGTTCGCTTCGGATAGCTCGCCGGTCCGCTCGGCAACGCGGCGGTCCAGCTCTTCGTAGGCCCTGCGTAGTTCCCCCTCCGCCTTCTTGCGCTCGGTGATGTCCTCGCAGG
>Ga0255055_10003561_pt1 | contig 10486 bp, 7 predicted proteins | sample JV7_2_27_MG_FD_188633 | JGI IMG/M metagenome (GOLD analysis project Ga0255055, IMG submission 188633) | Seawater microbial communities from Jervis Inlet, British Columbia, Canada - JV7_2_27 | ecosystem: Environmental > Aquatic > Marine > Inlet | place: Canada: British Columbia | collected... | reverse complement strand
TGATGCTAATCATGATTTTTTGCACTTCCTACCTATTAATTATTAGGAGGAAAAAAATCTTTAAGAATTAGTAAAATCTCTATTTTTTTTCTGTATTTTTTTTCACACAGAGTTATTGATTAAATAAAGCAAAAATAAAGGGAAATTAACCGAGTCATAAAAAAGTGAATTATCCACTAATAAAATGTGAAACTAACCTCCTAATTTACTTTCAAATTAAAAAATCTATTAAGTAAAGATTAATTCATAGGATAAAACAAAATTGGACTTTCGGCTAATTCTATTTTTTAAGTATCGAAGAATGCTAGATTTAAATAGTATGGGAGAAATTATTAATAAACACTATCTATTTACATAAAAAAAAAAACATAAGTGATATTTAGTTATGAAAAAAAAAAATTTAGTATTATTTATTGCAATCGGATTCCTTACGATCCTTCCACTTATTAGAGTTTCTATCGCAGCACCACCAAGTTGGGTGGGGATCGCTGTAGGTGACACATACTCTTGGGATTATGACACGGATACAACTGCTAGGGATGGAGCATGGACGACTGACGGTGTAGCCCTACTAATATTTACGAATTTTGGTGAATGGGTTGGCTGGGTAGATGATGGCGAGATGGGTGCACTTGGAGCAGGAGGCTTGAGTCATGAAATTACAGTTGTTGAAGATTTAGCAGCAGATATTGAATATGCTACTGGTTATAGTAGTGTGGCATATACTGGTGCGGTAACTGCGAATTTCACATGGTGGGCCGGTGATTGGGCAGATAAAGACACAGGATTAAATGTTTGGAATGGTTTTATTATTGAGAATGAAGATGATTATGTAGAATATCATACGGGATTAGCGGGTTTATTTAATATTTATGGGTTTACTTATCACACAACTAGTCTTTTTATACCATCCGGAGAGTTCTTTGATTGGGACGAAATAGTAACATTGGCTAATGCAAATCTTACTGATGCAACAGTAACAAAGGTAACAGATGCTGGAGTGGATGTCGGATTTTTACTAACTGTCGCTGCCACCGCGTGGACAACAAATACTCTAGCCCTTACATTAAAAGTAACCTATGATTCTTGTGGATTATTAGATGTTTGGGATATGAAGTACGGTAGTGATAGCATATTAACGATAAATCAAACAGCTGGGGCAACATGTACTCCATACGCTCCTCCAGCTGCGGATCCAGGAATCCCCGGATTTGAACTTCCCATTATCATCGGAATTACATCGATTACTAGTTTGATACTAATTAAAAAAATTAGGAAAAAGTAAAAAATTTAATTTTAAAATAACTTTTTTTTTCTTTTGTTATTTCGTTTTTAGTCCGTAATTGTGTTATTTTTTAAGACTGTTTAATCCTGTCCTTGAAGAATTTTCTTTTCTTGAAAAATGACTTTTAGAACAAACGGTATTTTTGTTGTATTCTGAGTATGAATGTAGCGCCATTTCTTATTAAAAAGTCTCCACTTAGAGCAACATCTACATGCAGTATTATTCAGTTTCTTCTATGACATCAAATCCCGTTGGGGGATTGACGCACCATATATAATGTCCTTCTTCAATTTTTATTCTATGAGGTAAATCAAATTCACATTCGGGTGTACGTGCATCTGAAACACATCGTGGATTAAAAGTACATCCTGGTGGAGGAGCAATGGGGCTCGGAACTTCACCTTCTATAACATATTTAATATCTTGATCAAAAGGATCTATTTCAGAGTGACTCTTTAGGAGAGCTTGAGTATAAGGATGTGCCGGATTTGAAAAGATTTGATTAGTTTCTCCCACTTCAACGAATTTACCGAGATACATTACAGCAATTCGATCCGCGATGTGATTCACAACGGAGAGATTATGTGTTATAAACAAGAAACCGTAACCATATTGGTCCTGTAGATTTATGAGGAGATTTAAGATTTGTGCTTGCACGGACACATCAAGAGCGGAAGTTGGCTCATCAAGAACGATTAATTCTGGATTACAAGCGAGTGCTCTTGCGATAATAATTCTTTGTTTTTGTCCTCCTGAAAACTCGTGAGGATAACGATCCATGTGTTCTCGTTTTAATGAAACCTCCTTCAACAATCTCAAAACATGTCTTCTGATTTCCATTTTATCGGTTATACCAAGCAAATTCCTAAGTGGCTCTGCAATAATGTTAGTGATTTTTAATCGTGGGTTTAAAGATGCATCAGGATCTTGGAAAACCATTTGAATTTTTTGCCTTAAATAACTTGTTAATTCTTTTGGGACGGATTCCTCATGAAATAATATTTCTCCATCTTCTTTGCGGATTAATCCTAAAATTGTGTTTGCTACAGTCGTTTTCCCGCATCCGCTTTCTCCAACTAATCCTAATGTTTCACCTGTTTTAATTTCAAAATTTACTCCATCAACAGCTTTTACTTCTCCTACTTTTCTTTTAAGCGTCCCCTTTAATAGAGCATAATATACTTTAAGGTTTGTAACTTTTAACAAAGGTTTACCTTTTTCTAAAATAACATGTTCTCTGAGTTCCTGAAATTGTATTGTTTTATAACTAATTTTTTTAGCTCCAAACATTGTTATAAGTGAAGATGTAAAACTAATTCCTAAAATTAGAGGAAAATTATCCACAAATCTTTCCTGTTGAGATAAAAACGCTACCATGAGATAGAGAAACCCTGGTATTACACTGACAATAATAACTACACTTCTTAACCTTACTAATTGAATTTTATCTCCCCATTTTGATATAAATACTATCACGCCTAAAAAGATAAGAGAATATAGAAAGAACGCAAATTTAGCTCCATTCAATCTATTATTACCTTCAATAAGAAAAATATCTAAAACATCAAAAAATAAATTGAATAAAACCGAAGTTATGAATAAACAGATTTGAGCCAGTCCTATAATTTCTAAAGATCTTAACCACTCATTTTTATAAATTCTTACTAAGATAATGAATCCAATTAGAGTATTGATACCTATTATGAAAAGGTTGGTATAAAGATTTTGACCTACTAATGAGTAAATGGTTATTCCTCCAAAGAAACTAATTACAAACCAAGTCGTGTTTATAATTAAAGACGAAGGATATGGTTTATCCCATCTCTTCAAGTCTATATGCCATTTTATATAAAACAATCCCACTAAGAATAGTAATAGTTGAGTAATCATTAGTATTATCACATTAACTGCCATTTCGTTTTATCCTCCTAACTTTTTGTACACTTTAAAATTGTTTCAATTTTCTTCTACTTTTTTAATAGAAATTTCTGATAATTCTTTATATTCTGGATCATAAAGATGACATGCAACAAAATAATCTGGTTCAACCTCTATGCTTTTTGGGATTTTTGAACCACAAGGTTCGAAGCAGTAATTGCATCGAGGATGAAATCTGCATCCAGAAGGGGGATAAATCAGGTTTGGAACCATTCCTTTTATAACTTCAAGCTGACGTCTCCTCTTTCCAAGGACAGGAACGGAACTTATGAGACCTTTAGTGTAAGGATGATACGGTTTTATAAATAATTTTTTAATATCCCCATTTTCAACAATATATCCAGAATACATCACAGCAACCCGATCACACATTTTTGAGATGATCCCAAGGTCGTGTGTGATAAATAACATCGAAGTATTAAATGTACTCTTAAGTTCTTTCATTAGCTTTAGGATTTGATTTTGAATTGTAACATCCAATGCTGTAGTAGGCTCATCTGCGATTAAAAGTTTCGGTTTGCAAGCAAGACCCATGGCGATCTGAACTCTTTGTCGCATTCCTCCACTCAATTCATGAGGGTATCGATCAAAGATTACTTCAGGGGATGGGATATTTAATTCCCGTAAAAGTTGCTCACCCCATTCTCGAGCAAGAGCAAAAATGCTTTTATTCTGTTTAGTCGATTCCACCAGTAACTCATTTTCCATATGCAAGAAATACGCCTCAGTGATTTGAGCCCCGATTTTAAAAATGGGATTAAGTGAATTTAGGGGATCTTGAAAAATCATGGTAATGTCTTTTCCACGATATTCCAATACTCCAGACATCGATTTTTCTAACAATTCTTCTCCCCTAAAAATGACCTTTCCTCTTTCTATTACTCCTGGTGGGCGTACTAGTTGTAGAATTGATAACGCTGTAACAGACTTCCCACAACCCGTTTCTCCAACAAGACCAAGAGTTTCACCCTGATTAATTTGAAAAGAAACACCTTCGACTGCCTTTACAATTCCTTCTTCTGTGTAAAAATAAGTTGTAAGGTCTTGAACATCTAAAATAACATGATTCCCAACCAGCTTTATTTCTTCAACTTGTTTTTTCTCATATACTTCTTTTGCTTTCTGAAGTTTTAATTTACTCCTTTCAAGAGCTTTGGGTTTAAATATCTTCTTTAAAGTAATAGAGTAAACGGTTGCGTATAGAGCATTAACAACTACAATTAAAATACGAATATCTTGAATGTATAGAGTGATACCGAATAATCTCCCTAAATACATTTCAACAATAACGAGCTGAATAGACCAAACTCCAAATGAGATAAGTCCACCAGCATACATAGCTCGTTTAAGCACGATTTTTGGAATGCGTTGTTCAATAGGACGAGTTTTGTTAACTAAACTTGTTATGATGATTGCAAAACCAACTACAAAAATAGCCCAGATAAAACCAAGATAGAATACATCACCAGATTCCAACGGAATTTGGAGGAGAGAAATTGATAAAAATATGACTCCAACTATCCAAACTAGCATAAGAAATTTTATATATAATCCTCTAAACTGTTTGCTCTGAATAACATTTTCATCATCAAGTAGTCTGTATTTCTCAAATTTCTTCAGATATTTTTGTAGAAAAATAGCGTGTAATGGTAGGTATATTGTTGCCATTATAGCAAATAAAAAAACATCTGTAGTCAAGTACGTAAATAAATAGTAATTCTCAAAAATATAAAAATGTGAAAGAGATTCTAAAAGCAGACGAATACTTAATATTATCAAAAAAATTAATAGGGCGCTTACACCTGAACTAAACCTGTGAATCCTTCTAGGAATCTGAACTTCCTCTCGGAGATTATTATTTAGAATGTCAGCACTCAAATATAAAACTAAAGCTGCTACCAAAGCTTCAATTAATGACATTCCAAAATTTAACTCAAAACTTCCTTGAAATACTAATCCTATAATTTTGATACACCTTTCTTTATTTGTGAAATCGTGGATCTAATGCATCCCGCAATCCATCTCCTATTAATATAAATCCTGCGGCTGTTATTCCGAGAAAAATACCTGGAATTATTGCCGCAGCTCTGCCCGTTATTAAACGTCCGGCACCCCACTCAATATCAGTTCCCCAAGTCGCAACTGATTGGTCTCCTATACCAATAAAACCAAGCCCGGCTAAACCTAAAATTGTAGCCGCAGCTCCACCAAATAAACTAATTATTATAGGAGATATCGCGTTTGGCACAATGTGTTTAAACATGATTTTGAATTTAAGAGCACCACCTGTTTTCGCTGCCTGTACAAAAACCAATTCTTTTATTACTAAAACCAATGTTCGCATATACCTTATGTTACCTGGGATACCGAGTATCCCAAAAACAAAAATTATAGTCCATAAATCTTCACCCATCATGGGAATAATAATAAAAGATAAAATTCCCATTGGAAATACGTACAATAGATCAACTAAACGCATCATACCATAATCTACAGCACCACCAAAATATGCTGAAATTGTTCCTAAAATAAGCCCACCCCCCATACCTATAATTACTGGAATAAATGCCATTCCCATTGTAGATCTGGCACCCCAAATTATTCGAGCTAAAATATCATATCCATACTTTGTTGTCCCGAATGGATGTTCTGGACTCGGTTCAGCGTAAGGGACTGAACCAGAAGGTACAAACGGTAATGTTAATTCTTGTAACGGAATCTTGGTGAACCAAGGGCCATATACTGCTAATATCGTGATAAATAAAAGCATAAAGAACCCAATAACTGTTAAAGGGGTAAGAAAACGACGAAATATTCGTCTTTTTGATTTTATTTTTTCAATTTCATTTTCATAAGCAGTGAATCCTGGATCACGCCAAGTAGGAAGTAAATAAAATTTCAATAAGTTTACCCATTTCTTCTTTCCAACTTCGGAAAAATCCCTATAATCTATTTCTTCTATTGTTATGTCTTGTTCAGTCATGTTTTGAACCATTACTTTATTTAATTTTTATTTATATACTATTCTCGGATCGATAATTGTATACGCTACATCAGCTACTAAGGTTCCAACAAGAGTAAAAATGACGGTGAATACCGTTAACCCAGCAGTAAGTAAATAATCACCCTGAAGAACTGCTTGGACAAGATAGTACCCAAACCCTTCGTAAGCAAAAACCGTCTCAATAAAAAGAGATCCTAAAAATGCTCCTAAGAATCCCCCAATGATTTTGTCACTTGATGGGAGTAGGGCATTCCGTAGTGCGTGTTTTGAAGTAACCTTGTTTTCTTCAACTCCTTTTGCACGGGCAGTTCTAATATAATCTTGATCTAACACTTCTACCATGCTTGAGCGTGTCAGTCTTGTTACCCCTGATAAATCAACAAAAATCATACATATAGTCGGAACAATCAAATGTAAGATTGAGTCCCAGAGAAATTCTTGATCATTGTATATAATTGCATCAATTATTCGGAAATTTGTTCTAAATCCATCTATGGGGCCTGGGTAAGAAAATCCTGGTGTATTTACAAACATAACAGGTAAATCTAGCTGACCATTGGTAAAATCGGCTATATAGCTCCCAAAACCAATTTGAAGAACGCTTGCAAACCAAAAAATTGGAAAAGCCGCTCCGATTATCGCAATAAAACGAATCGTGGAATCTTTCTTTTTCTCCTTGTTACTTGCTGCAGTAGCCCCAAGTTTGACTGCAATAATTGGAGCTACAATCGATGGAACGATCATCAATTCAATAGTCTTTGGAAAGATCTCACCAATAAGTTCAAGGACAGGTTTTCCTGGCTTGAGTATATAAGATTCACCCCAATCACCGGAAAAGAAGTTTCTTAAAAAAAGAGCGAGTTTAACAAACCAAGGTTCATAATATCCAACTCTTTGTCTCTCCGATTCAAGAACTACTGGATCTGCGAAACCTACTCTATTCAGAATAGGGTCTATTGTCATCATATGTGATAAAAGCCATGTCATAATTAAAGCAAATACTAACATCGGAAACATGATAATGATTCGCTTGATGATATATTTTCCCATATTTTTTGCTTGTCGAGTCACTTTATTTACCCTCTATTTTTTCCTCCAATTTTCTTCTTCTTTTTTTATTAAACTGTTTTGCTTTCATCCCACTTAATGCTCCAGTAATCGCACATGCGTATAGTATTAAAACATGTAAATAACCTTCGCCATGAGCAAATTGTAAAATGAACGGTTCGGCAGAGAATCCATACATTATCCAATGAAATAAGAAGCCTTCAGCTATTAATGGCGGTACGAGCCATAATGACGCTTTAATGCCGTAATGGGGAATATCTTCCTTATAGGTTAATAAAAAGCTTATTAAAAATAGTAATAAAATAGGTAAGTAGTAAGTTTGCGGATATACTTTATAGGTCCAAATCAAAATCGTAAGATCCATTTCAGGATAAGGGATCCACATGCCAATATCACCTATCAATATTATATTTGCGACTATTCCATAGTAGCCTAATAAAACAGCAACATATGCAAGAATAACCGTTCCTTGTCTTCCCCAATCAAGGTGAAAATGTCCCTTCAATTCTGAGGTATCTTTCGATAAAAGTTTTTCTTTTGTTTTGGAGCTTTTTTTTCTCATGCTTTATAATTACTTCTTTTTTTTTATGAAATAGTCATTTTAATTTAATAATTTGTGGTCATTACTGCTATTTTTACCTAATAAAGCATTCTTCAGAATCTAAATTGTTCGTGTATACTTATAAAAAATGAGATTTGCTTTTATACCTTTTTGTTGGCGTAAAAGCATTCTATCTTTATGATATAAAACTCCTATTTTCTGAAACATTTATATATTCTAATATCCTAAACTTTTAGTAACAAATTTTTAATAAAAAATAGGTGAAAAAACATAAAACGAAAATTCTCGACTAAATTAATTTGTTTACTTTTAGTAGGAGCAATTTCTTTCGTGCCAATATTCCCCGTAGTAGCTCAACCTAAACCCAAAACTGCAGCGATACCTATATTCAGAGTAGGACTAAATGGGGGAGCTTTAGGAAGTTGGGATAGTATTATAGCCTCAGCAGGGTTTGCTGCTCTATATAGCGGTAGCACTCTTGAACCGTTTATGCAATGGCCTGTAGTCAATTGGTCTGGTTCCTATGACGATATGATCGCAGTGCTCGCGACAGAGTGGGAATTAATTCCGTTTCCAGACGAAATGAATCACCATCCTACAAATCCATTTATGATGACAGGCGGTGTTATGGCATTAGAATTAACTTTACGAGAGGGGGTTAAATTTCATGATGGATCTGATTTTAACGCAACGGTTGCAAAATGGAATATTGATCGTACAATAGTACTCTCTGGAAATATAACTGGATCATTAAAACCCGAGCATCTGTCGGATGCAATGTATAAAACAATGTATAGTTTTTGGATACACGCCGAAGACTGGGCTGATTATGAAACTGATAGTTGGAATATATCACAATTTATTGGAAAAGCTGCATCATACGGAGAGTTCGGAGCCACAAAAACTCCTCCAAATGATGCTCTCAATCTTTATTCGACGTATTATAATGGTACATATCCCAGAGTTAAAAATGTGACAATACTTGAGGACAACCCAAATGGCAACGGAGGAGGCAAAATTAGAGTTTATTATAATGATTGGAGTAGTGTACTTCTATATGTTGACTCTACTACGTGTGTTTCAATGGAGGCTTATGAAGACTATTGGGGAGTACCAATTGTAGGATTGGGAGATGACTCCCGGTTTCCACAACCAGATGTTTCTGGGGGGAATTATCCTTCTACGGGATTCCCGGGGCATTTGATTGGTACGGGAGCTTACAGATTTATCGAGCACGATGAGTTACTGCAACAAGCTAAACTTGTAAGAAATGAGAATTGGTGGAATTTAACTGCCATGCAAGCTGATAATTTTACCGTGCCGCCAGAAATTGCTATAGTTTCCTTCCCATTAAGTCAATCAGGATATAATGCATTGAATTTAGCCATGGTTACAGGAACTATAGATTATGCCGATGATACCGGTCAATCATCATTCTATGATGATATGGTTGCTGATCCTGATATTAATTACATTATTGGGGGTATTAGTACCGATCGCAATTTTATTACATTGAATGCTATCAATGAAACGTATTGGAAAACCTGGGCAGATGCGGGTTCACCCGCCTATAATTTATCGGATCCTGATGGATTTGCAGGGGATCTGAGTCATTTGTATGACATTGATGATGATGGAACGGTTCACGTTGACGGAATTAATAGAGCCATGAGGAAAGCGGTTAGTTACGCGTTTGATTATGATACATATATTGATAACATCCTAGAAGGACGTGGGGTACGATCTGGGGGTTTTCTTAACCCTGATAATGAATTTTATAACCCAGATATACCTCTTGCCTACCATAATCTCACAATTGCACGACAAGCTCTCATTGATGATCCTTTCTGGAATGTAACAGTCGCAGCTAGAGGTTTAGATATCAATAGTCCAGATGCAGATTGGGTTAGTGTTGCAAATTCTAATCCAATCTTTGAATTTAAGCTCCTTTGGGACTCGGCCAGTGTTGACGTTGCGAGCGTACTTGGAAATTCCATTAAAGATATAGGTCTGATACTCGGCGGCGATAATGGAGCACCTGATCCTGTATTACAAATTCAACCAGATATTTACACTGTATTGTTTTCTGGTGGATTGATAGGAATAGCCCCATGGATGACATCTCACGGAGTCCCCTCTAACTGGCCTGGTGCTAACGCTGCATTTGCACCATACATTGAATATTACATTAAAAGTCCCGGAATTCCGTATGAAAACTATTCTTATTCACTCTTTCCAAACACTGCACTGATTAACACGGGATTTAATTATAATACTACCGTCGATCAATGGGCAGATAGAGCTTGGTTTGTGAATAGAACTACAGGTCAAGAGCTTTGGGACAATCTGACTAGACACTATCAAACCTATCAATATTCGGACATATTTATTTCTCATGCTCAGTGGGGATATGCCGTACATAAAGATTGGGAGTATAATGTATTACTTGGAACTGGTGGATATCAATACGCTATATATGTGGGAGCTGATGTTGATGGTGGTGTCCAAATCCCAGGGTTCCAAACTGACGCTGTTTTAGTAATTGCTATAGTAACTACTACGGGAATCGGTCTTTCATTGAATAGAAAGAGAAAACGCTGGAATATTAAAAAATAGTAGAAAATTTATG
>Ga0255055_10003559_pt1 | contig 10491 bp, 10 predicted proteins | sample JV7_2_27_MG_FD_188633 | JGI IMG/M metagenome (GOLD analysis project Ga0255055, IMG submission 188633) | Seawater microbial communities from Jervis Inlet, British Columbia, Canada - JV7_2_27 | ecosystem: Environmental > Aquatic > Marine > Inlet | place: Canada: British Columbia | collected... | reverse complement strand
GCCCAGGTAGTCGGCCTTCTCCGCGAGCTTCCGGTAGGTGTTCTTCCTGGCGAGTTCTGTCAGGGCGGCAAGCCCCGCGGCCACGGCCAGGGGGTTCCCCGACAGGGTCCCCGCCTGGTAGACGGGGCCCTCGGGAGAGAGGGCAGCCATCACGTCCCGCCTCCCGCCGAAGGCGCCCACGGGCAGGCCTCCTCCGATGATCTTTCCGAGCACGGTGAGGTCGGGGACGATTCCGAACAGCTCCTGCGCGCCACCGTAGGCCACCCGGAAGCCGGTGATCACCTCGTCGAAGAGGAGAAGGGCCCCCGCCGTACGGGTCATTTTCCGCAGTTCGTCCAGAAACCCGGGGGCAGGGAGAACCACCCCCATGTTGCCGGGGATCGGTTCCACGATCACGGCGGCGATTTCTCCCCGGTTCCGTTCGAAGAGACGCCGAACGGAGGCGGCGTCGTTGAAGGTGGCGGTCAGGGTGTGCTTCGCCGTGTCCCTCGGGACGCCCGGGGAATCCGGCTGCCCGAAGGTGAGCGCTCCCGAACCGGCCCTGACCAGCATCGGGTCGGCGTGGCCGTGGTAGCAACCCTCGAACTTTACGATCTTGTCCCGTCCCGTGAACCCTCTGGCCAGGCGTACGGCGCTCATCGCCGCCTCGGTCCCCGAGGAGACGAGCCGGACCTTCTCGATCGAGGGAAACGCCTTGCGGATGAGGTTGGCGAGTGCGACCTCCCCGGCCGTGGGCGCCCCGTAGCTCGTCCCCCGTCCTGCCGCTTTGCGGATCGCAGAGACGATCTTCGGGTGTGCATGACCGAGGATCATCGGTCCCCAGGAGGAGACGTAATCGAGGAAGGTGTTCCCGTCCGCATCGGTGACGGTGGCTCCTTTCGCCCTCGCCACGAACAGGGGCGTCCCCCCGACCGACCGGAACGCCCGGACGGGCGAGTTGACCCCCCCGGGGATCACTTTTTTCGCCTGTTGGAATAATTTCCTCGAAATCGCCGTTTTCATCCGGCCTTTCCTCCTTGGACAATACGGGAACGAAGATTCAAGGTGGGCGAATTGTATCCGCTGGCCGGGCGGAGTGTCAAGGGGAGTATACGGTGGAATTCCAAACAGTTTTTCACCCATCGGCAAACGATATTTCGGTTGGGCTTGACACGCCCGGAAGCCGGAGTGTACATATAGATCTTCGGTGAACGGGCACCGGGGGTGCCTAAAGCATGGGGAGATCAGGGATGGCAAGGGAAGCAATCGAAAAAGTGCTGATAGAGAAAGAGTTTGGGCCGCTCTGGTCCGGGGAGGATTCCGTCACCGTCGGGGAAAGGATCTACACGTCCCCCGAGCTGAAGCTCGCGCTCGATATGTACGGGGCGGACATCGTGGGGATCGACCTCCATTCTCTCCCGGGAGGTCTCTTCGCGTACCGGTTCTACGACGGGGACGATCGGCGCGTCGTGGTGTTCGTGATGGACCCGGAGTTAAACATCGTGCGGGAGCTGCGCGCCCACATCGCGGAGTGGATCGAGGAAGAATATTACAAGAGCGGGATGGAGGCGTTTCTCGCCGACCGGATGGTAGGCCTGCTCCGTCGGAAGGTGAAGGGGGAGGACGGGTAACCGGGTTCTTTTGCCCTGGCGTCGCCTTCCGTTTGCCGGAAGGGGCCCGTTTCGGGAATCCTTCCGGACCGTGCCTCCATATAATCGAGGAAAAAGCCTTCTCCCCGGTGGGAGGGGGAAATCCGCCCGGTTCTTCTTCTTGAAGGAGGCCTTGGTTGTCCCTAACATGCCGTAACGCATCCGTTCGCTCCTCCGCCGCCCAGTGGAACCTCGATCCGCACGTCTCTCTTCCCTGCGAGGGGCTTTAAGCGATGATCGACTCCTACGTCGAGCTGGTCCGGCGCCGCCTCGAGGACCGCAGCGCCAACATCATGACGAACCTCGAGAAGCTCGGGGATTGGCATCTCCGGTTCACGATGCGAATCTTCGGAGATTGCCTCGACGACGAGGAGCGGGCAAAGCTCCTTGGCGGATACACGGAGTACTGGACCGAAAAGGAGCTTCGGGCTTTCGCGAAGGACTTCGTGCCCGCCTACACCGAATACGCCATCGCGGAGCTGTTGGAGAAGAAAAAGGAGGGGGAGCGGTTCTTCCCTCCCTTTCTCACGCAGGAAGAGTACCAGGAGATGGCGATCCGCGAGAAGTGGCCCAAAATCCTGGAACATCTGGAGGATGTCTCCCCGTTGCAGCTTCGCCGCGAGATCGCACGCATGGGGATGCTCTTTCGGCCCTACATGCTCTCCGACCCTGGCTTCAACGAGGGTGTTCTGGAATTCACCTTGTATTTCGATCTCTTGGACAGAGTTGCAGGAGTATCGGTAGGCGATCTGCGCGACTGCGCCCGTGAGATCGGCCCCCTGGGGCAAAGCGCCGTTGCGGCAAAATCGATCGGGGAGTGCGAAAAGATCCTGGTCCGGATCCGGACCGCCGTCGCAAAGGTCGCGGGACTCCCCGCGGATCCGGAGACGCTGCTTGGGCCCGAGATGGAGAGGTATCCCCGGGAGGCCCCTCCGGGGTGGAAGCTCAGGGAACTGCGCATGACCCTGGAGACGATGTCGCTAAAGGACTTGCGCCTGTCCGCCCTCGTCCACATGGACATCCTGACCACCGAGGAGGTCCGGGAGGTCGTATCCCCCTTCATGACCCGGTTCCCTTCCTTTTATGAAATCCCGGGAAATGCTCTCCGGGAACTGATCCTGGCCGTAGCCGAATCCGTCGACGACCGGCTGATCACCTACTTCTTCGATCGGTACTTGACGGGAAGGATGGCCATGACGAAGCCGGTCTCCTTCCTCGTATGGAAGTTGATGCCCGAAGAGGAGAAACTGCGACTCCTGCGCGAGGACAACGCCCGGATGGACTCCGCCATGATGTCGCGTCATCTCGCGCGATTTCTCCATGCTTCCTCTCCCGGCGATCTCGGCGACGCAGGCAGGCAGATATCGCTTCTTACGGATGAAAACTTCGTGTCGAACCACGGTTCGATACTGAAAAGCCTTGGGGGAGATATGGAAGGCGAAGGCGTCCGCAGACTCTACGATGAGATAACGGTCCTTGCGCTGCGGATGCTCTCCTCCGGGGAAGGGGAAAAACAGAAAATTTTCAATACGATACGCGGGAAAATCACGGAAGCGGCGGGGCTCCCGCCCGATCCCACAGAGGAGGGAAAGTGACCTATGGAGCTTGAATATATGGAGAAAGTCGTAATGTTCAAGGAGACGGCCGAGGGGTTGACGGCGGACATGGAGTGGCTTCAAGAGGCGGGAAGGGACGGGTGGGAGCTTGTCTCCGCCATCCCGCTCATCGCGCCGAACCGCGACGGCATCGCGTACGGCACGGTGGGGAGCCAGATGATCCTCAAGCGGCAAAAAAAGGTTTTATAATAAAAATTCGCTTGACATGCCAGTACCTTCAAGGGTATAAAATAAAACATATTTCTAAAAGCAACTCGTCTCACTCGGCAAAAAAGGATTGGTTTTACTGTAGTTTTCCCGTGTTCTTAACCAACGGGGGTGGGGGTCAATTTTTCGCTTCTCCGGGGAAAACGGAAAGGGGGGATGAGCGTAGGAAAAAGGAGATGACAGGCGCGAAGCCTGCCGTTTGTTTCACCTGTTGCAGTTAGCTATTGCGTGGAAAATTTGGCAAGGAGGGGGAGAATGGCTGAAAAGTGGCGTACAGAAAAGAAACGGCCGACAATCAAGGTCCTCCCGTGGCCTGCTGTTCCCGTGCCGACGGTCGAAGAAGTCTACGGCGGCGTGGACCCAAAGAAGGCGGAATACTCCCTATGGGTGGAAGCTCAGGTCCGGCAGCAGTTCAACGCCGACAAACCGGAGTCGTTGGACGGGATCCGCGTCCTGGACATGACGACGAGCCAGATCATCGGCCATTGGTGCTCCTCCCACTTCTCGGAACTGGGAGCGGAGGTCATCATGGTCGAGCCGACGGGCGGCGACCCGCTTCGCCAGTGGGCGCCCTTCGGCCGTGAGGAATACAAGTTTGCCGCAGCCGACGGCGAGAAGTGCAGCCCTCGGTTCTTAGCCGAGGCGAGAAACAAGTTCTCGGTCACCCTCAACGTGGAGACGAAAGAGGGGCAGGAGCTGCTCAAATCAATCATCTCACAGGTCGACATCCTGATCGAAAACGCTTCTCCGGGGCACTATGACAAGCTGGGGATCGGCTACCGCCAGCTTTCCGAAATCAACCCCCGCCTCATCTACCTCTGGGTGGGCGAGCGCGGCCAGTGGGGCCCGCTGAAGGATCAGCCGGGAGCGATGGACCCGGTCGGGCAGTGCTCGATGGGTTTTGTACACGGGACCGGCGCACCGGTAGCGTTCGGCGGTACGCCGACCCGCTCCGGCTGGTGGCTCGCCGACCAGGTCGGCGGCACCTTCGCGGCGATGGGCGCGATGGCGGCCCTTTACGCCCGGGAAAAGTTCCTCGGGAAAGGCCAGTTCGTGGAAGGGACGGCGGCCGAAGGCGTCATCCGGATCATCGACTACAACTGGGGCTGGCACGGAATGGACGGCTCGGTCCGACCCCGCTACGGGAACTGGGACCTGGCTATCAACATCTACGCGGTGAACCCGTGCTCCGACGGGCAGATCATGGTCGGCGGCGGGCACGACCGCCTCTGGTTCCGGATCTGGCGGGCTGTGGGAAAAGACAGGCCGGAGCTCGAGCAGCATATCTGCGAGGACCCGAAGCTGCGCGTGGTGACCGACCGGCTCCCGCACTACATGCAGGTCGAGACCTACACCACGATGTGCGACTGGACCAAGGACAAGACCCGCGCCGAGTGCGAGAAGGCGCTCCAGGAAGAGGAAGTGGCTTCCGGAGGCGTTTCCTTCCTCGACGAGGTGTGCGAGTTCCCGCATTACAAATACCGCGGTCACATCGAGATTTGCGACGACATCAACTATGGGAAGGTCCTCCTCGGGGCCTCCAGCTTTATCGGAAGCAACACCCCGGGCCGGATCAAGTGGATCGGCCGCACGGTCGGCCAGGACAATGAGGACGTGTACCGCCGTCTCGCCGGACTGGATCGCGAGAAAATGACAGCTCTTCGGAAGGGAGGGGTGATCTAATGACCGCTGCCGTAAGCAAAAACCTGAAAGATATGACATTCGAGGATTTCTGCCGGACCGTTTTCGATACGACGAAGCGGTACGAGAAGCCCGAGACTCTGAAAGGGGTCCGGGCGGTTTCCACGACCCAGTACATCCTCGGCCCCTCCTGCGCGAGCTATCTCGCCGAGCTGGGCGCCGAGACGATCAAGATCGAGCTGCCCAAGCGGGGGGAGCCGATGCGGCACACCACGCCGTTCAACGAGCCGTTCCTCTATCCCCTCTCCCGGTGGATGCCGGACAAGGGGACGGGCTTGGGCTTCTTCGGCGCGAACCCGAACGAGTACTTCATGTCGCTCGACTTCCACAAGCCGGAAGCGATCCAGATCATGAAGCGTCTGGCGGCCAAGACCGACGTGTTCTGCGAGAACTACCGGGCGGGGACCTTCGACCGGTGGGGTATCGGGTACCGGCAGCACGTAGAGGTCAACCCCCGGACCATCTACCAGTGGATGGGGGGTTTTGGCGGCTGGGGCCCGGGGCGCAACCGCGCCTCCTACGACATCCTTGGCCAGGCCCAGGGCGGTTGCTTCTCGATCACCGGATGGCACAAGGAAATGGGCGGGATGCCCTCCAAGCAGACCATCTGGATCATGGACTACTGGGGCGGGGCGATCTCGGCGTTCAACATCATCGCGTGCCTGTACTGGCGCGACAACGTCTCGGGCAAGGGAAACTTCCTGGAATATTCCCAGGTGCACGGCGCCCAGAGACACCTGACCGACCTTATCTCTCTTTACGGAAAGACCGGCATCGTCGCTCAGCGGTTCGGAAACTATGAACCGCTGCTGTGCGTGCACGGGATTCTCAAGACCGGGAAGTCGTCCTATCCGAACTCGAAGAACCCGCAGGAGCAGGAAGTCGGCTTCTGCTTCGTTTCGGCCTACAAGGACGAGGACTTTGCGACGCTGTGTAAGGTCATCGGCAAGCCGGACCTTGCCAAGAAATACCCGACCCACGCCGACCGGGTGGGGGCTGATGCGCAGGTGGCCATCTACCCCGAGCTGGACAAGTGGGCGGCCGACAAGACCAAAGAGCAGGTATGGGAGGAGTTCAAGAAAGCGGGTCTCGTCTCCCAGCCGGTGTGGAACTCCAAGGAGGTCTCCGCCCAGGAGCACTTCCACCTCCGCGGGTCTCTGGCCTGGATCGACGACCCGACCTTCGGCGACGTGCAGACGCAGGTGCTTCCCTGCCTGATGTCCGAGACGCCGCCCCGCGTTCGGTGGGCCTTCAAGCCGGTTGGCGCGGACAACGAGTACATCCTCGCGAAGCTGTGCGGGTTCAGCGGTTCCAAGATCAGGGAGCTGGAAGAGAAAGAGATCACCTAACGACTCGATAAGGGGGAAAATCGATGCCATTTAAGGAATCTTCACTCATACTTCAATGCCCGAAGTGCGATACGATCAATTATCTCGATCCCTTCACCTTCTGGAACTTCGCGGGGAAGATCAAGTGCGCCGGGTGCGACGCGATCTGGGAGTACGCACTGGTGAACGGCCACCGGCAGGGGCCCCCGAAAGAGGGGAAGGCGCCGCACGACAAGCTGCCTGGCTTTGCCCAGTCGAAGGACTGGAAGCCGATCACTACCAAGGGAAAGGTTGCGGACGCGCCGCAGGCCCGGGAAGACTTCCAGGGGAAGCCGATCCCGGTCAAGAAGAGCATCCGCGGGAAGGCCGTTTCCGGGTCGCCGCTTACGGCCGATGACTTGGTGGGAAGCGTCCCGAAGATGTTCTACACAGGCATCTGATCGCTAGACCATTTTTTAGATAGGAGGGATTACCGTGGCAAAAATCGTTCCCGATTGCCAAAATTGCAAGAACTTCAACAAGGCCCTCGACCCTGAGATCAGCAAGGTCTACATCGGGGCATGCATGAAGCTCGAGTGGCCCTATGCCATCAATATCCCGAAAGACGACGGGATTGAAGGGGAGTGCGGCTACTTCGAGAAGAAGTAAAAATGTTCTCTTGAACCGACCGTCGCCGGTCTGGTAGATTAGCGACGCGGCAAATCCACGGCCGTTTGGGGAAACATCGAGAGCGGCCGTGGATTTTGCCTTTTATGAGGGGAATTCTTCCATCCATCATTTCTTCAAAGGAGGGTCTACGATCATGAAAGTGGAATTCTATTACGACAGCACGGTGCCACCCGGAGCCACGTTCACGACGGACAACGCGAAGGCGGTCGAGGTCATCAACCAGCTGGCGGCAAAAGGCGTAAACGCCAAGGCGATCGACCTGAAAGGCGAGCAGGTTGCCTTCATGACGTACAATGCAGCGCTTACGGGTCCCAAGGCGCCGGTGCGCGCGGTGTTCGGCGCGAAGGGAGCCCTCCAGGAAGACTTTGGCAAGACCGTGCCGGCCCTTCTCGTGTTTGAAAAGGATGAGGACCGCTACCCGGTGGAAGCCTTCCCCCGGTCCGACAAGGAACTGCAGCGCACCCTGGGCTGCGTGGAGGTGGCGCAGCAGCTCCTGGATAAAGCGTAGATCGATCAACCCGAACGGCGAGGCGGGCCGGGCGCGCGCGGCCCGCACCGCCCAATGAATGAAGGAGGGACGGACGGATGGGGAAGATACCCGAGAGCTATCTGCCGCCGCCGGAGTTGCGGCCCGAGCGGACCTACACGCTTGAAGAGTTCAAGAACATACCGCAGAAGTTTAATTCCACCGAGGTCCTGCTCGACCAGACCGCTGCGAAGTTCGGCGACAAGGTCGCCATCTACTTCGATGATCAGCGGATCACCTACAAGCAGCTCCAGGCAAGCGTTAACCGCGTCGCCAACGGGCTCAAGAAACTCGGCGTCGGGGAAGGCGACAGGGTGTTCCTCCGGATTCCCAACATCCCCGCGGCCATCGTCTGCAACTTCGCCATCATCAAGATCGGGGCGGTATCGCTGCCCACCTCGGTGTTGTTCGCCCGCACCGAGATTGCCCACGTGGCGAACCTGTCCGAAGCGAAAGTCATGATCGTCGCCCAGGCGATGCTCAGCGAGGTTGAAGCGGGCAAGGCGGACCTCAAGACGGTGGAGAAGATCGTCGTCGTGGCCCCGCCGGGGTCGAACGAGGACGAGATCCGGGCGAAAGGGTACGTCCCGTACGCGGACCTCATGAAGAACCCGGACCAGTGCGAGGCAGTCAAGCGAGACCGGATGGACGTTTCGGTACTGCTGTTCACCTCCGGGACGACGGGTCTGCCCAAGGGGACGGCCCACTTCATGGAAGAGTCGCTGATCGTCGCCGACGGGTTCGGGAAGTACTGCTGGGAGGTCTCCGACAAGGACGTGATCGGAGGGCCGGCTCCGATCGCCATGGCGGCCGGCTACTCCACCGTGGCGGTCATCCCGTTCCGGTACGGGGGGGCGGTTTCGCTGATTGCCCGGTTCGATCCGGTGGCGATGGCCAAGAACATCCAGAACCACAAGATCACGATCATGTCGGCCCTGCCCACCGCCTACCGGAAGATGCTGGTCGACATCGACCCGAAGGATTACGATTTTTCCTCCATGCGGTTCTGCACCGGCGGCGGCGAAGCGCTGACGGGAAAGACGTACCTCGACTGGAAGGAGAAGTTCGGGCTCGAGATCTACGAGGGGCTGGGCACCACAGAGATGATGTTCGTCTTCATCTCCGCCGCGGTCACCAAGAAGGTCAAGCCGGGGTGGATCGGCTCTGCGTGCCCCGGGTACGAGGTCCGCGTCGTCAACGAGAGCTTCGAACCGGTCAAGCCCGGCGAGGTCGGCAAAATGATCGCCCAGGGGCCCACGGGGACGATCTACTGGCGGGACAACGACAAGCAGAAGTCGGCGGTCCGGGACGGATGGTGTCTCGCGGGCGACGTCGTGACGATGGATGAGGTTGGCAACGTCCAGTTCCTCTCCCGCGAGGACGACCTCATCAAGTCGTCCGGATACCGGATTGGACCGGAGGAGATCGAGGAGGCGCTGGTCATGCACGCTTCGGTGGCGGACGCGGGCGTCGTCGGTGTTCCCGATCCCGTGATGGGACAGAAGACGAAGGCGTTCGTGGTGCTGAATACCGGCACGGCTCCCTCGGACGACCTGAAGAAGGAGCTGATCGAGCATTGCAAGGGGAAGATCGCGGTCTACAAGCTCCCGCGGGACATCGAGTTCATCGACGCCATGCCCCGCACCGCGGTGGGAAAACTGCTGCGACGGATGCTGCGTCAGCGGGAGATTGAAAAGACCAAGGAGTAGAAAAGAGAAGAACGCGGGGAGGCGGCAAGGGGTGTAAGCGCAAGGCCCCGCGCACGCTCCGCAGGTAGAGAAACGGAAAGGCCCGGCTGTGTAGCACCCGCCGGGCCTTTCCGTTTTTTCCCCCGACGCGGCACACGCATTTTATGGTATGAATGCCGGAAACGGTGCAAACGCATGGGAGATCCCGGGAGGGACGATGGCCATTCCATCCCACACCATCGAAATCCGGGTCCGGTTCGGCGAGACCGACCCGTACGGCGTGGCGTACTTCGCCGCCGTCCTCGACTACTTCAAGCGCGGGATGGACGAGTTCCTCCGGTCGCGGGGACTGCCCCCCGACGGGGTCTACCGGAACGTCAAACGGAGTTTCGGATTTCCCGTGGTCGCCACGCAGTGCCGGTACCGGTCCCCCGTCCGCTTCGACGACCTGCTGACCCTGCGGACCCGGATTAACCGGGTCGAGGAGAAGGGGGCGACCTTCGGGTTCTCCCTCTTCCGGACCGTCCAGGGAAAGGATGTCCTCGCCGCGGAGGGGAAGATCTCCTGCCGCTCCATCGACGCCTCCTGGAAACCGATCCCCATCCCGAAGGACCTCAGGAAAGCGCTAACCTAGCCGGCCTCCAGGGGGCCATTCCCTCAGATCCCGGCATTCGAGGGCCGCTGCATCCGCTCCGGCTTCGTTGCCCTCCCTCACCGTACCGCGGTGGGTACGCCTCGGTCGGGCGCCTCGCCGGCAGCGGCGCATCGTCCCTCTCGGTGCACGGCCTCTTACGGAACGGACCCCTGGATGCCGGCCCGGTCCCCCGGCTCCGCAGCCGGCGGGGCCGGCTCCACAGCCTCGGAGGAGGTGTGTGCGGGGGATGGACCTAAGGCTCGCGGGGGATTCCCCTCCGCTACGTTCGCGATCTTGCGCCCGCTCACTGCCGGTTCCGCTCGCGTACCGGACGCCGCTTCGCGGCGATTCCCATTCCTCGCTCCACAGGCCGCTCCGCGGAACCCCCCGCTGCGCCTTGGGTCCCCGGTAACGGGCGTAGCAGCCGCAGGAGGGGGCGCAGTGAGGTTGAGCGCAGCCGTGCGCGGGTTCATCGCACGGCTGCCACGAACGGA
>Ga0255055_10003558_pt1 | contig 10495 bp, 14 predicted proteins | sample JV7_2_27_MG_FD_188633 | JGI IMG/M metagenome (GOLD analysis project Ga0255055, IMG submission 188633) | Seawater microbial communities from Jervis Inlet, British Columbia, Canada - JV7_2_27 | ecosystem: Environmental > Aquatic > Marine > Inlet | place: Canada: British Columbia | collected... | reverse complement strand
TAGTATCAAAAGAGTTTAACATATCAAGTTCTTTTTTTGCTCTCCCAACAGTTTTATCTCCAGCACTTGTAACTAATGCTAACTTATAACCTCTATTTTGTAGAATCTTCAATATTTCTTCCACACCTTCAAGAGGTTCAATATCCTTGAAAGCCATGGGATCTGATCTAATTAATTTCAAAGCTCTATATATCTCTCTAATAGATAAATCGAGCCATCTAATTGCTTTCCAGAAGGTTCCAATTTTCAGAAGTTTAGAGCGTCCTTGTGTTGTCATAACAATTCTACCTAAAGTCCACTCAAATACTTCTTGCCTTTTCGCTTTATCATAATCAGGTTTAATCTGATCGAAAGCTCTGAAAAAAGGATCTATCCACCTTTTCCCAAGATTAGTGAGGGTTCCATCCATGTCAAAGAGCAGAGTATCTACTTCAGTTAAGGCATTCATCGATAAATGAACCAAGGATATGTCTTTAATAATGTTATTAAATTTACAAATTTCTCTTTTTGGAAATCTTTTTAGAATAGTTTAGAATTATTCATAGATTAACTATGACCAAATTTTCAGATGAAAAGATTTTAACATTAAAGAACTGCATTGCTGATGAAAATTCAAATTGCATAGAATGTGAACTCAATGGTGAATTGATTTGCTTTGTTGATAAGAAATTCGCTAATCAATTTACAATTGGTAATATTACCTATCGTGTTCTAGCAATTATAATTTTCATCTTCTCAGGACTTCTTATAGGTCATTGGTGGATGTTAATTTCCTATGTAAGCATTCTATTGCTAACTTTTGTTATAATAGAACCTAGGTTACTGTGCAGTCATTGTCCATTCTATGAAAAAGAAGGTAAATGTTTGAAATGCTGGGCTTTAAGAGGTATGCCTAAATTGTGGAGATATAGACCAGAACCCATATCAAGAATAGAAAAAACCATTATGCTTGTCTTTGGAACTCATATAGACTTATTTCCCTTTGTAGGTATTATATGGGGAATTATATATTTTGGATTAAATTTACAGGAGAATATGGTAAAGGGAATAGGTTTAGTTATCACATCTGCCTTCTTTCTAGTAGTTGTAATTTATTTCAGTAAAGTATTGTTGGGGAACAATTGTAAGAAATGTGCAAACTTCTCTTGCGCGATGAATAAAGTTCCTAAAGAAATAATTAACGCCTTCCTAAAGAAAAATCCTGAAATGGAAGATGCTTGGATAAAAGCTGGATGGGAAGTTGATTAAATAGAAACAATCTAATTTTGTTTAGTTTCAATCACGTCCCCCAAATTACTTTTAAGTCCCTCTTTATTCTTAACTTAGAATGACAATAACATTGGATGCAGTTCTAAAATCATTAGAATCTATGTGTGATAAGGAAGTTTGTCAGGCTTCAGATTTTGGAATTGAATTTGGGACCTATGCTCCAGAAAAAATCAAATCATCAAAAATAAAATGCATAACTGTATCTCCTTTTGTAAATCTTAAGCTTATACATTTTATGAATGAAAACAAATCTAATCTAGCAATAACATGAGTTCCTCTTTCTTTCAGAGATAATAGATTCCCTCTTTCGGAAATAGATTTTGAAATGATGAAGTCTTTAATTCATAATAATATCAAAACGATTGATCTCTCAGAACAATGGATATATTCTCAAAAAGGTGGATTTTCCTATTTACTTCAAACATTAGGTTTTGCTAAAATTGAATATACAAAAATGAATCTCTCCACTGAAAAGACAATAAATAATTGGTCTATTTCCTCTATTAGATTTAATGATTTTATCACTTCTCTATCTCATTTGACAAAGCACTGGATAGCATACCCTCTTGCTCCAGAAGATGTTGAAATGTCATTTATTTTCGACAACCAATCTCTCTCTCGATCTGAACTAGAAGAAATAAAGAAGAAAGGAATCTCAAATATCATTGGCTTTTCATTTGATTCACGTAAACTTCATTTATATCAAAAATACAAAATGAATTTTCTCTATATTCCATTCATTGAATTCTATAATGTCTCCCTGAGGAAATTTTCTCAAGTTTTGCAGCTAGAGACCAACGAACAAGTGCTGTTTTATGCTCAAAAAGATGTAGAATGGCAAACGAAAAATGATATTTAAAAGAATACTTGGGGAGAACAATGAATTCTATTATTCCTGTTACTATTGAGATTTTAAGGGATGTATTAAGTGGTAAATCTAGTAGATCTGCTTTGCGTTCTGCTGTTGAAAAAAATAATTTCGATAGGGAGGAGGAATCTGAACTTTATTATCATGTATTTGAGATTTTAAGAAGATTAAATGTCTTAGATTTATACATTAAAACAAGCTCTTCTAGCTATTCTCTTAAAAAAATAGGTTCCAACGATAGATCGCTCCTGAGGATTGCAACATTTCTACTAAAAATTGAAGGTAAATCAATTGAAAATGTTCACGAAAACCTATCCTCATATTATTCAGGAATATCTGATTTAGATTTCAAAACAATTCTCAACTTAATTAATGATGTTAAGGAAGAACAGCTTTATGATAATCGATATGACCTCGCATCAAATCTTTCCATAGAGTTTTTTGTACCAACCTGGATAGCTAGAAAATTCTTATCCCAATGGAGTGATGAATTTGCTAGAAAAATACTTACTTCTTCTTTGCAAAATCTTCCTATGTATGTTCGTGTAAATACAATTAAAGCTAATCTAGACGAGATATTACAAGTGTTTGACACTGTCAATATTTCGTACTCTGTCATAAAGGAAATCGAAAATATAATTAAGATTGAAGAAAGTGAATCACCAATTCCCCGCCTTCAAGTATTTCAAGAGGGGAAAATTGTTATTCAACAGAAAGCTTCAGCTCTTGTTTCTCATGTATTAGATCCAAAAGAAGGGGAAAAAATACTAGATATGTGTGCCTCTCCTGGAGGAAAAACCTCTCATATTGTTGCACTATTAGGTGAAGGAGAGGAAATAGATGCTGTCGATATGAATAGGGATAGAGTCCAAATACTAAGAAAAAGGTTAAATCTATTAGGGATAAATTCAGTGAAGATTACTGAAACTGATGCAAGGAAGCTTCATAGTTTGACAGAAACCAGATATGATAAAATACTCTTAGATCCGCCTTGTTCAGGTTCTGGTACTTATTCCTCTCGACCAGAAAATAAATGGAGAATGAATCAGAGAGATTTACAGTGGTATACCAATTTACAAAGCGATCTATTAGATGAAGCTGCCTTATTGCTTAAAAATGGTGGATTTATTGTTTATTCAACATGTTCATTATTTTTTGAGGAAAATCATAATGTGATCCTATCTTTCCTCGAAAAAAATCCTGATTACAAAATAGAAAAGGCATCACCAATGCTCGGAATACCATCCCCCATCTTGGAGGATAAAGCTCAAGAACTCTATCCTCATCTTCATGAAACTGAAGGATTTTTTATTGCAAAGATTAAGAAATTTCAATAATAAGGTAAAGATTTGAAGTAAAAAAAGAAACGGAAAAAGAAGTGAAACTTCAATAAATGCTATCCAATAAAGTATCAATCTTCTTAATTAATTCAGATCGTAGTTGATGACGAGGAGGTTTCTTCATGCTTTTTATGCTTTCAATGTTTGTTTCAAAGAGCATCTTACTTGCTAGAGTTTTCACAATTTCTTCTACGTCATAAGCTCTTATACTATCTATGACATCTTTTGCCGAGATTCTCTCTTTGGTCTGTATTTTTTCAGGAAGTGTAGAAACTTCTGGTACATAAACACTGCTTTCCCCTGGTTGGATTGAAACAAATTTTTCTCCATAAACATAGTTACTATTTAGCACAGGTGTTTGTACGGTTGTTGTTGCATGTACTGTTCCCCCTGCATCTATCTTATCAATAATTTCTGTTAACATTCTATCTTTATCTTCAGGCTCTATATTGATAACTTTGTATCTGGAGCCTTTGCGTGTATTAAAATTTGTAGCTGCTCTAGCTGCGGAATAGGAAAGCGCACTTGAAATACCTGCTTTTCTATAAATGTATATTTTCTTCTCAATTCTATCAATTAACAAAAATGCCCCATCATTCTGACTGAAGCTTTCTCTAATTGCTGGAACTTCATGGTAACTACCATCCCTTTTTACCGAAAACATCCTTAATCCCAAGTTATCACCCCATTGTAAACATTAAGCTTTCCCTTTAAAAAATTATTCTAGAAAGGGATTTTTATTCATAACTTGTTGGATCTTCGATTTTAGCTAGTTTAAAGGCTCTTATTCTCCTTAAGCATGATTCACATTTTCCACAATGAATGGGTTGATTATTTTCTGACCAATTTTGCACGTTATAACAAGAAGATGAGAACTCTGTCTTTGCATCTATTGAATCAAGATAGATTACAATCGCTTTTTTATCATAATCGTGAAATGGAGCTATAATTTGAATTTTATTCAAACATCCTAGAGCTATGGACTCATTCATTCTGTTAACAAATTCCAAAGTATTATCTGGAAAAGTTTCTCCTTCTTCTTTATTAGCCCCAAATATAATATCAACTGGTTCTTCAAATGAATCTGCAAATGATGAAGCTATAGATAGAAATAGAATATTTCTTCCAGGCACCCAGACATCTTTCGTAGTTTTTGTTACTGTATTTTTATCATCAAGTTGTTCAAAGCTATTGAAAACAGGGGGTGTTTCTTGTGACGAAGCAAGCCTTGAACCAATTTTTTCAGAGAATTCTCTCAGAAACGGAAGAGAAATTATTTTTTGTTCTACTGATAGTAAGGATGAAAATTTGTGATTCACGCTTTTTATAACTTCATCTTCTTTACTTCCATAGGTAAAGCTTAGGAGGATTATTTTATCGTATTTTTCTCTTGCCCAATAAAAACATGCAGTAGAATCAATACCTCCAGAGAATAGAACTATTGCTGTACTCATTGCTTTCACTCGATTTTGCTTTATGCATGTCTTTTGTATTATTCGCGTATTATTCACTTTTTTTCTTCTTCATCAGAATAAATCACAACACTTGTGGGGGTTTCTGACATAGTTATGGTTATCTTGAAATTAGAATATTCTTTCTTTATTAAATCATGAACATGTTTGGATAACAATTCGACTGTTGTTGCTTCCAATGGTAGAAGTTCTACATCCTCTCTTGGAAAACGATATTTTCTTCCTTCACAGGAAATTACTGAAACTTGCTTTTCTTCTACAGTAACTTCAAAGTCCTTACTTTCAACAGGTAATAATACCTTATGATCAAATCTTTTCAGCAATTCTCCAACTTTCGATTTAAACACGCCAAAATCAACTACCATGTTTTTGTGATCTAATTCACCATCAATTTCTACTTCTACTTGATAATTGTGTCCATGAAGACGTGCGCATTTATCATGCTTCGATAACATATGTGCAGCTGCTATCGATAATTTATCTCCAGATATTCTTAATTTCATATTATTCACCTAAGAGCTTTTGTTTTCGCTATATCCTCTTTGATTTTTTGGATTTCCTCAATATATAAATTTGCAAGATTGAGTGCCCATTCTTCAATCTCTTGTTCATTAATACCCAATTCCAACAACCCAGTAGCACTTACATGAGATGGAAAACCTTTGTTTCCAACATTAACTCCAAAATGAATTTTACTGCTTGAGATACCTACTGAAGCTATGCCAACATTAAGTTTTTTTTCATTTACAAAAATATCTGTCCCTTTTCTTGTAACTTTAACTCCTTTTAATTCTAATAATTCAATGGCAATTTGAGTAAGTAATCTCAGTCTATAGTATTCTATTTCCAAATTCGGTGGCTGAATATCAAATTCTTCGATTATTAGATGTAAACTGTCATCTGAACTTATCAGTATTTCATTCAAATGGGATTCACGCTGAATGTCTTTGATATCTATCATCTCTTTAGGTGATAGTTTCATACCTCCCCGAAAAATCAGAATGCTATTTCCTATTACTTCATAATGTTGAGATGCATATCGACTTGAAATCTGAGAACCATCATAAGTTATCTGTTTGTCGAAATTCTCAATGATTATGTTATATGTATCTTTTTTATCTATTCTCATCTTTTTCATATCCATTAAGCTGATTTTTCAATCTTTGGAGGGTGGTTCTTACCTCTGCTACTGCATTATGTTGATGTATACTCTCATAATTAATCTGTTTAACTGAAATTACAGTCTCTGGTGATCGTTCCTTATATAATTCATACACTTTGTGGAGAATAGAACGAACAACATCTTCAACAAAAACAGGATTTTGATGTGCAAAAAGGACAACAGCTTGTTCATCTTTTCTTTTTAAAACTTCATGGATAGGAGAGCTCATTGAAGTTTCTAGAATTTTTATGACATCTTCCAATTCTACTCTTTCTGCATCTCGTGGCTGTTCAATCAGAAGGATGGATTTAGATCTCTGATTATGAGCAGCTAAGGGAATAGATTTCAAGATTTTTTCTATTTGCTCGTTTGTAAATCCTTGTTTTTGTAATCTCTCTTTTGTGATGTCTTTAGAAAGTTCTTGAGAACATGGACACACAGTAGTTCCTTCAACTTCAGCACCAATGATTTTTATTATTTTTATTCCTTTATCTGTTTTCTCTGCGTATGCTCCGGCTCGTAGTTTATGAACGCTGGATTTTTTTTCTAAAATTGCTTCAGAATAAGTTTCCATTTCATAATCAGCAATCATATTTACTTCTGCAAAATTTGCACCAGGTTGAACAGATAAAGCTTTTTCAGCGATTTTAGCACAGAGCTCTTCAGTATCTGTTATTACTTCACCCGTAAGAGTAGAAATTACTTCATTTATAGCTTCTATATTCCTAGACATGTGGATTCCACGTTTTGAAGGAACTAAATCAACATAAACATCAATTTTTGCAGATAATTCATTGTATATGCCAAATCTCTTTCTTCTAATAATTTTAGGAATATTACACACTCCTACTCTACGAATCCCAATCTGAATTTTGGAATCATGTGACTGAACATCCGATAGTTCTTCGCTGTTAAGATCCATTTTTATTACCTGTTATAAGATGTTAATACATTTGTGCATCTGAATAGATATGCCAATTTGTTCTGGAGGAAGATGTTTTGCAGCTGCTTCTGTAAACTCTTGTATTTGAATCCAAGAAGGCTGAATTATATTGTATCCTTTTACTGGACTTACAAGTTGTATCGCTAGTGGTATCTTTATTTTACCACATAATTCTGCAATAAATTCAATATCTTGTTTCTTTGAGGATTTGGTTACAACAGTTTTTGCGAAAGTTCGTGTTCCTGCATTCTTTAGTATTTTACACATTTGAATTTCTTGATGAACAAGATTTTCCCAATTGATAGAAGCTTGCGCACTTCGATCTTTTATGTCAACACAGGAAAAATCTATATCCTCTGCAATATTTTCTAGAAAATTTAGATCGTCTGTATATGCAGTTTCAAGATAAATAATATATTTCTCTTTCTTCAGAAGTTTAATTGTATCTTCAAGAAATTGTTGCTGGTACAGGGGTTCTCCACCTGTTAAACTAATAGAATGAAGATTTCTTGTAGACCGTTCTTTTACGATTTTGACAACCTCTTTTGGTGTTAAAGGATTATTAATCTCTTTGAAACTTTGCTCTCCAACTTGAGTTTCCAAAAAACATTTCTTAGGTTCTGTCAATTTAGCTTTTGGAGAGTCACACCATATGCACCCCTTTGTCCCATGAACACCCAAAGCAAGAGGGCATCCAGCAAATCTTAGGAAAATTTGTCTTAAACCATAACAACTCCCTTCAATTGCAGCCCCCTCTCCCTGGAAGCTGCTGAATATTTCTTGAAGATAACCCTGAGACATCAAAATAAATATTTTTTTCGGCTAAATAAGAATTCCTTATGATGTTAGGTAAAACGTAATCATATATTTCTATTATAATCCATATTTTCCAATTTGATCAAAGGTTGCATATTTTTCGATATATTCTTTTACTTTGCGAGAATATTCTTTGGGATCTCTTTTCATAAGATTTGCCGCTGTAGAATTTAAAGGATCATCTGGATTTGGATTACTTAATATGAACCGAATTGATTCAATTACATCAACAAGGTTATTGGCGGGTGTCCAGTCAACACCTAAAACACCGACACAAATGCGAGTATCAAATACATTAGCATGAAAAACTTTAGTTAACATTTTAACTTTAGGGGGTTTGAAAGGATACTCTCTTGGCAATTCGATTTCTAAAACAAAAACCCCATCTTCATATAGACCTGCACCAAAAATAAAACCTCTCCATAATAGAGTATTATTATCGACCGGTTTGAATGTAGGCAATTCCCTTTTGAGTTCATTAGCTTCTATTGCTATTCTTGGCCAGAATTCCTCTTCCGCTAACATTAACTCAAATCCTTCTAGTCTTGTTCAATTAAAAAATTATGTAATTAATAGCCTCCTGAACTACTTTGTTGCATTTCTAGTAATATCATTAATATAGCTGCAATTAATCCTTTTTGTTCTCCTGCTATTTTTCTGAATTCTTCTCTTTCCAGCATCATAGCTAGAGAGCGCCATCTTACTAATAATTCAACAATATCTCTTTCGCTCATTAGTCTCACTTATGAGAAGTTTGCTAGATTTATTAAACTTGCGTATAGTTTAATACGTTCAGTTTTTAGGTCGTTTATTACGTCCTTTCAACTTCCTATTCCAAAAATCTTTTTAAATTCAATGTGCTTTTTTAGTTGTGAGTGTATATGAGCAATCCTGAGGAAATGCTAAAACAACTAATTAGTTCAATAAACAAGTTATCAACTTTAGTACAAGATGTTAATTCTTCTATTGATAGACTATCTTCACAAATTACAAATTTAGATTCTAAAATCGACATAATGGCTGATGTGCCAAAAAGCAAATCAAAGAAGAAAGCTGTTGCTCCTCCTGTACAAAAGACATCAATTACTCCAGAAGCACTGGATAAAAAAGTTGAGGAATATGCTTCCCCTGCAATGGAAGAGGAACCTGAAACCGCTGTAACAGCAGCTCAAGCAGATGTTGCATTTGACGCTGTTTCGAAGAAATTTAAGCACATTTCCCAAATGATTACTCCACAATCAAGCTGTGGTAATATATCAAAGATGCTGGAAGAATTAAGGGATGAGGTCGAAACTCAAGTTGGAATGTCTCCAATGTTGTATGAATTGAATTCATGGGTACAAAGAGTTTCAAAGATGCCTGACGGGGATATACTTCTGCCTGATATCCATAGTGAGCTAATTGAGAAGCTAGATGATTGGCTGAACAGAGTAACAAAAGCAATACATCTTAAGTATGCAAATGAATAATTTTTCATCGTCAAGTAATACCCAAGTTCATACTGATATAATACCTATTTTTTAACTTGTTTTTTGATATGTATTAAATGACTTTGATGAATCTTAATGATATAAAGGGAATTATAGAGGTTAACGGAAAAACATATGATCCAAAAATCTTACTACAAGCTATCTTAGACCAAGGCATGAAAATCCGTGCTGTTAATGGATCTCTTTTAATTGGTAGAACATTTATTGATCCTTCTCCTGGTCTTCATTCAGATTCAGCATCATGTCCTATTATAGATCATTGTAAAATCTTCGATAAATTAAGTTTGGAAGCTTCGTATCTGGAAGGTAATTCTGAAGATCTTTCTACTGATTTTCCTTCACTTGATATTTTTCCTTCACTTCAATCTGACCAGAGAAGGTCTTATGTAGATCGTATAGAAGTTAATGATGAAGATTTAAGCATTCAAAATCTTTCCACCTTATTCGATGATCCTGCCTCTTTGTATGATGAACGAAACCAAAACACACAGTTAGATATGAATAGAAAAGATCTTTCTGAAATTGATTCTACTGAAATGGTTGGACATTCGCAACTTACCAGATATGGAACTTCTTCTCGTATTGAATTGTCAAAAATACCTTCAAAATTAAGAGGAACTTGCCCTCAATGTAGTTCTACTATAAATGTGAAGTGGAAATATTGCGCCTGTTGTGGTAGTCTGATGAGATAAATGTAGTTTTTAACTTTCTATTAACCACCATCTTCTACATCAACACATCCTTCTGGTGTTATAGCAAAAACTGCTTCTGATTCAGGCAGATAAGGCGAATCAAATACTCTTATTATTCGTTTTTCACCTTTAGATTTTCTTAGATAAAACCGAGTTACTGCCCAATGACCAAGAATATTTCCTCCTGCAGGTTGTGTTGGATCTCCAAAGAAAGCTGCTGGGTTGGATTGGACTTGGTTTGTTATAGCAATCGCTACATTATAAGTATCAGCAACTCTACCTAAAGTTGATAGATGATAATTTATTGTCTGTTGTCTTTCTGCTAATGTACCCCTTCCTGCATATTCTGCTCTAAAATGTGCAGTGGACGAATCTAGTACAACGATTCCATACTCATCTTTGCGGTTATAAAGCAGTTCTAGAAGTCTTTCTACAAGAGACAT
>Ga0255055_10003556_pt1 | contig 10496 bp, 7 predicted proteins | sample JV7_2_27_MG_FD_188633 | JGI IMG/M metagenome (GOLD analysis project Ga0255055, IMG submission 188633) | Seawater microbial communities from Jervis Inlet, British Columbia, Canada - JV7_2_27 | ecosystem: Environmental > Aquatic > Marine > Inlet | place: Canada: British Columbia | collected... | reverse complement strand
CGATTCGTTTCCGGTGGCGAACGCCCCTTGGCGGTGGACCCATCCGGAGGCATGGCACGTCACGCTCAAGTTCTTGGGCGAAACTGCGGAGACCGACGTGGCCCCCATCTCTCGTTGCCTAGATCAAGTTGCCGGGCAACACGCCTCGTTTAGGTTCGAACTGAGGGATTTCGGGGGTTTCCCCAATCTGCGCAGACCGCGTGTACTGTTCTACCGAATCGACGAGGGCGCCGACCGTCTGGAACGTCTCGCCTCCGACATCAACCAGGTCCTGGGCGACGTAATGCGGATCCCGAAGGACGACAAACGGTTTCGCGCTCACGTCACCGTGGCCCGTGTCAAGTCGCGATTAGCGCCGTCGGTGGTCGTCGATCTGCAGGATGTTCCCCCGCTCGAGGGGGCCGTGCAGACCGTCAGGTCTATCGACCTGATGAAAAGCGAGCTCCGGCGCGACGGGGCCCACTACCAGCGGCTTAAAGCATTTGCACTCCCTCATGGGTCGTGATACTATTTCCGCGCTGACAAGCATTTAGGCACTTTCGCCAAGCCCCTTGGGCCAGGCTGGTGGGGAAAAGGCGGAAGATGGGATGATGGGAAATACTGGCCGGTTCTCTCCAAGAAAGGGGAATCCAATGTCCAAGAAAAGCATCGGCGAAGGCAAAACCAAGTCGCTCGATCTGACAGTTGCTCAGATCGAGAAGCGGTTCGGCCAAGGGTCGATCATGCGCCTCGGAGACGGCAGCGGGATCGTACCCGTGGAAGTCATTCCGACGGGAAGTATTGCTCTCGACATCGCGCTGGGGGTCGGCGGTGTGCCGCGGGGACGTATCATCGAAGTCTTCGGCCCCGAAGGATCGGGCAAGACCACGCTCACCAGTTCGATCGTTGCCCAAGCTCAGAAACTCGGCGGTATGGCCGCGTTCATCGACGCGGAGCACGCGTTTGACCTCCCGTACGCCAGGAGGATCGGCATCGACGTGGACAATCTGCTCGTTTCGCAGCCGGACACCGGCGAACAGGCGCTCGAAATCACGGAAATGTTGATTCGCAGTGGCGCGCTGGACCTGATCGTCATCGACTCGGTCGCCGCGCTGGTGCCGGCGGCAGAGATCAACGGTGAAATGGGTGACGCCCACGTGGGCCTGCAGGCCCGGTTGATGTCGCAAGCGCTGCGCAAACTCACCGGTACGGTGGCGAAGACGAAGACGTGCCTCATATTCACCAACCAAATCCGGATGAAGATCGGCGTAATGTTTGGGAGTCCCGAAACCACGTCGGGCGGCAATGCTTTGAAATTCTATTCGACCGTGCGTATCGACATACGTCGGATCGGCGCGATCAAAGAAGGTGATACAATCTCGGGCAACCGCACCAAAGTCAAAGTGATAAAGAACAAGGTCGCGCCGCCTTTCAAAGTGGCTGAGTTCGACATTATTTACGGCGAGGGTATTAGTTACGAGGGCGACGTCATCGACATCGGAGTCGCCATCGAAGCGGTAAAGAAGAGCGGTACCTGGTATTCGTTCGAAGAAGAGCGTTTGGGCCAAGGTAAGGAGGCATCCAGGCGCTTTTTGAGGGAACACCCCGATATCACAGAGAGGATCGCCTCCAGGATCCGTTCGCACCACGGTTTGGATCAACGCGGCGAAGACGCCAGCGACGAAACGAAGTCGGGCGAAAACAAATCGGCCGTTACTGACGAACGAAGCGGCGCGGCGGAGGGGAAAAATGCCGCCGGCATTGTGCGACCCGTGTCACCGTCACCAGGCGGCGGGCGAAGAAACCCTCGAGTACGGCCCGAGTGAGTAAGCAGTAAATGCCCGATCACATTGTCGAGTTGAAACCGCGCCCCCGGGGACGAGTGACCATCAAACTCGCCGGGGGACGGTTTTTTACCGTACCTCTGGACCAGACGCGGGCGCTCTCGGTCGGGACGGCCTTGTCGGATGGTGAAATCTCCCGTCTCGACAGGATTGATCAATACTTTCGCGGCAAAAGCAAAGCGATGCTGTTGCTGTCGAAGCGAGCTCGAACGCGGGCACAGATCAAAACGGCGCTGGAAAAACTGTCGATCGAACCGTCGATTCGAGACGGAATTCTCTCCGAGTTGATCGAAATGGGACTGGTCGATGACCGCAGGTTCGCACGCGAATACGTTCACTTGAAGTCGGAGGTCAGGGGATTCGGACCGCATCGCCTGCGCCACGACCTCACGCGGCTGGGTGTAGGCAGCGCCATCGTGGATGAAGTCCTCGACGGATCGTTCGACTCGGAGAAACAAACGTCGATGGCGCGTGAGCTGGCGTTGCGCCGGGCAGGGGGCGGGAGCGTGGATGAAAAAACGGCGCGCCGCATAGCGGATCTGCTGCGGCGAAAGGGATTCGACTTCGAAGTCGTAAACCGTGTCGTCTACGATCTCCTCCACAGACGGAAAGACGGAGGCGCATTGGAATGACGCCTTTTTAACAAAACGCGCCTCGCGAACAGGCGAAACCATGAGCAAGAAATCAAAGAAGCCGGCACCCCAGAGTAGGACATCAAAGATGCCGGCATCCCAGAGTAAGATATCAAAGATGCCGGTAACTGACCTCGAGCGATTCGCTGTTGACCAGTTGGTGAAGGATTTTCTCGAGTTCTTCTGGTCCAAACAACACCAGATCGTGCCGAGCGCGCCATTGCTTCCCGAGGACCCCACGCTTCTGTTCACCGCCGCCGGTATGGTGCCGTTCAAGTCCTTCTACAGCGCGCCTGACAAAGCGCCGTATTCACGCGCAGCCTCGGTGCAGAAGTGCCTGAGGGCTGGTGGAAAGCAGAGCGACCTAGAAAACGTCGGAAGAACGTTACGCCACCACACTTTTTTCGAAATGCTGGGCAATTTCAGTTTTGGCGATTACTTCAAGAAGGAAGCAATCGAATGGGGTTGGGAACTGTCCGTCGATGTCTGGGGCCTGGACAAGGATCGCCTGTGGATAAGCGTCTTCGACGACGACGATGAGGCGTTCGAATTGTGGGAGAAACACATCGGTTTTCCGCGCGAGCGCATCGTGCGCATGGGCAAGGCTGAAAATTTTTGGGGTCCCGTGGGAGATACCGGCGTTTGCGGCCCGTCGTCAGAGATGTACTACGATACTCAACGGGGCGGTGACAATGGCGGCAAGCCGGGAGACCCCGGAACGGACGACCGATTCATAGAGTATTGGAACCTCGTCTTTCCCCAGTTCTTTTACACGGACGCTGGCGTATACGATCCGTTGCCCAGGCCTGGCATCGACACCGGTCTGGGGCTCGAGCGTCTGGCGTTCATACTCCAGGATGCTCCGGACAACTATCACACCGATGAGTTTCTGCCCATTCGCCAATGCGTTGAACGCGTGCTCCCCGACGACGAAACTCGGGAAAAAGCTGCGTTTGCTGTCAACGTGGCCGCCGACCACGTACGCGCACTCACGTTTGCTTTGACAGAGGGCATCATGCCGTCGAACGAGGGGCGCGGCTATGTGCTCAGGCGATTGTTACGTCGGGCTCTTACCAAGATGCAACCGTTCGGCGTCACCGAACCGTTTCTCGCCCCCGCTGTCGACGCTGTGATCGAGAAAATGGGCGGGCGCTATCCAGAAATTCGAGAACGCGGCGATCTAGTGAAGAAAGTGATCACCGCCGAAGAGGAGCGTTTTCTCTCGACGCTCGAACAGGGCATGGCCAAACTCGAGGCGATTTTGGACAAAGCATCGGCGGGCAAACGTTCTCGCGTCGATGGCAAAGATGCGTTTCTTCTGTACGACACCTACGGTTTCCCCCTCGAGCTCACGGAGGAGCTGGCGGAGGACCGGGGGGTGACCGTCGAGCGCGACGGTTTCGAAGCTGCGATGGCGGAGCAAAAAAATCGCGGCAGACAGTCCAGCTTTCACGAGGCATCAGGGGAAAGCGTGGCGGAGTACGTGGAGCTCGGAGTCGCGGACGCCACCGAATTTGACGGGTACGACCAGTTGACTTGCACGGCACAGCTGGTGGCGTATTGCATCGTCGAATCCGGCGGCGACGATGGTCGAGTGGTGGACTTGGTCACCGACCGAACAGTGTTCTATGCCGAGAGCGGCGGACAGGTGGGAGACACGGGGATAGCCTTGATCGGCGACAAGCGGTTGGAAATTACGGATACGCAGTACAACGGCAGCCGGATCGTTCACCGTGCTGTGTGGCCGGGCGAGGAATCGGACAAAGAAATAAATGGTTTCTTGAGTAAGCACTCACGAGTTGAATTGGCGGTCGACGAGGACAAGCGCCTCGCAACGATGCGAAACCACACGGCGACGCATTTGTTGCACTCGGCGCTTCGGCGCGCGCTGGGCGATCACGTCGCCCAAGCTGGGTCGCTGGTGGCGCCCGGCCGGTTGCGGTTCGACTTCCACCATTTTCAATCGATGCGCGAGGAAGAAGTGATTGAGGTAGAAAGGATTGTCAACGACGCCGTTATGGCTGACTACAACGTGACCCAAAAGATCATGCCATACGGAAATGCGGTGGCAGCGGGCGCGATGGCGCTGTTTGGCGAGAAGTATGCGGAATCGGTACGGGTTGTCTCAGTGGCGGATGTTTCGATGGAACTGTGCGGCGGCACGCACCTGCGCCGCACCGGTGAGATAGGGGCGTTCATAGTCAAACAGGAAAGCGCCATCGGCGCCGGAATCAGACGCATAGAAGCGCTCACCGGCCGGAGTGCGATTGCCTATGCGAGAGACGCTATTGGCGAGCGGCGTTCGGTCGCCGAACTGCTTCGCGTCGGCACTGAGGACGTCGAACAGCGTGTCCGCACTCTTATCGGCGAAGCCGACGCGCTTCAGCGCCAATTGAAGAAGGACGCGTCCAAAAGGGCGAAAAACGAGGCGGCCGACGCCGTCGCTCAGGCGGAGGAAGTTGGGGGCGTCAAAATCGTGTCGATCTTGGTCGACGCGCCCGATGTGGGAGCGCTGCGCAGCTACGGCGACGAGCTTCGAAATAAGCTCGGGTTAGGGATGGGAATCGTTGGCCAGAACAAGTCCGATAAGCCCGTCGTCTTGATCGTGGCCTCCGACAAACTCATAGCGGACAAGTCGATAACGGCCGTGGACATCACGAAGCGGATCGCCAAAGAGTTGGGATTTCGTGGGGGCGGCAAGCCGCACATGGCTCAAGTGGGGATTCCCGATTTGAACGCTTTCGAAAGCCTTCGAAAGTTTGTGCTGTCGGAACTCGACAAGCGAACGCGGTAAGGAAGGACCGAAACGGAAATGTTACGAAAACTGACGTTTGCACTCGTGCTGCTGACGCTGGTGTCGTCCAGCACGACGGCCCCGTTGGCCCAACGGACGAGGGGCAAAGACAGGAGACTTGCGACCGACAAGAGCGACGTCAAGGAACCCACGCTCGAACAACGGCAACTGCTCGAGGCGCAGCAGGAAACCGAGCGCCGTATACCCACGGGGTTGGATGAACCGGTCGACCCCGATACGTACGTGATCGGTCCATCCGACGAATTCGTACTGGCGCTGCGAGGGCAGGTACAAAAAGAGTTCAAATTGATCGTGCTCCCAGAGGGTGTCGTCATGCTCCCCAACTACGGGGCGTACCCGGCGGCGGGCCTGACGATCACCGAATTTAGAGAGAAACTTCGGGTGTCGCTGAACCGGTACTACAAAAACGTGGCGTTCGATTGCCAATTGGTCGTGCCTCGATCGTTTGTCGCGTATGTTTTGGGCGAAGTCGAGGAACCCGGCGCTGTACAGCTTCGCGCGCCTTTTCGCGTCAGTGCCGCCATTGAGACGGCCGGTGGGACGACCGACAAAGGCAGTCTTCGTTACCTAGAAATAAGGGAAAATGGTGAAACCGTGCTGATGGTGGACTTGTTCTCATTTTTGAAGCTGGGGAACACGGCGGACAACCCGGCCCTCAAAGAAGGACAAAGTGTGTACGTGCCTGTGCGACAGGCGAGTGCCAACATCTATGGCGAAGTTTGGAACGGCGGACGGTACGAGATCCGGCCGGGGGAAACGATCACGGATCTGATCCGGTTCGCCGGCGGCACCATGAGTTATGCCGACCTGGACCTCATCGTTTTGGAGCGGTACGAGACCAGTGGGCGGGTAACGGTCGAACGGTACACGCTGTCCGAGGCAAGCGACATCCAATTACAGGATCGTGACCAAGTCGTTGTACCTGACCGGCGGACCATGGAGGGCGGCGCATTCGTGCTCTTACGCGGCGGTGGCGGCCGGGAAGGTAAGGTGTTCATAGAAGACGGTGAAACTATCTCTGCATTCATACCGAGGATAATGCGGCTAAGAGAAGACCACGATATTACACGCGCCATAATCGAGCGCGAAAACGAAGACGGTACCGTCGAGTACATTCGGATCGACCTGGAGAAGATCATTTCTGGCGAACAAGATGGATCCATACCGTTGCAAAATGGGGACATCATCAGTGTGCCAGAAACGGATGACGATGTCTTCCTTACCGGCGAGGTTGTCGATCCTGGCGAGATCCCATTCCAAAGGGGCTTGCCGGCGGAACGTTACATTGCGTTGGCCGGAGGGCCGACTCGTGCCGGCAGCATGAACAAAATCACGATTTATTCTATCGACGGCACCAGCCGGGAAGGGGACCGGGAAAGCATGGTTTACCGGGGCGACACGATTCTGCTCGAACGAACGTTCTCGAGTTATATCGGCCCGTTGTTCGTCGGATTCACAGCGCTCACCAGCCTGATACTGTCGGTCATCGCCGTCTCGAGGTAACCGTGAGAGTTTTCGAAGGGAAGTGATCATTTATCAAAGCACTGATTCTAAGCGGTGGAAAAGGCACCAGATTGCGGCCGATCACGCACACCGGCGCTAAGCAACTCGTGCCGGTCGCGAACAAACCGATTTTGTTCTACGGGCTAGAGGCCATCAAAGAGGCCGGCATCACGCAAGTCGGAATCGTGGTCGGCGACACGGCGGCCGAAATCGAGAACGCCGTTGGTGACGGCAGCCGTTTCGGACTCACCGTCGAATACATCCATCAGGAAGCGCCGCTCGGGCTGGCCCACGCGGTTAAGATATCCCGAAGGTATCTCAGGGACGAGCCTTTTGTGATGTATCTCGGTGACAACCTCTTGAGCGGTGGCATAAAAAACCTGGTAGAGGAATTTGACAAAAGTGAGTGCGATTCACAGATTTTACTGGCAAAGGTCAAAAACCCGAGCGATTTCGGTGTTGCCGAGTTGGACGGGGAGCGCGTCGCGGGTCTGGAGGAAAAACCCAAGAACCCAAAAAGCGACTACGCATTGGTCGGGGTGTACATGTTCACCCCCACTATTTTCAAAGCAACGGAAAAAATTAAACCGAGTTTTCGCGGCGAGTTAGAAATTACCGATGCCATCCAGTATCTGATCGACAACGGCTTCGTCGTCAACTCGCACATCGTCGAAGGTTGGTGGAAGGATACGGGCAAGCTCGAAGATATGCTGGACGCCAACCGGATGATATTGACCGGTATGACCACCAGGGTTGAGAGCAAACAACTCGAAGATTCCGAGTTACACGGTCACGTTCAGTTGGACGAGAACGTGACGGTAAAGAAAAGCGTACTGCGGGGGCCGTGCATCATCGGCGCCGGCGCCGAAATCGTCGATTCCTACGTCGGACCGTTCACCAGCGTCGGACCTCAAACACGCATCCTTCGTAGTGAAATCGAGAACAGCATCGTGCTGGAAAACTGTTCGATCACTGATATCAGGAGCCGCATCGGCGGCAGTTTGATCGGCAAAAACGTCAAGATAACCAGTTGCGACAAACCGCCGCGGAATTACGGTTTTATGGTCGGGGACAATAGTGAGATCATCGTTCTGTGAGGTAACGAGATGAAAAACATCAAAGATGTCGACATCAAGTCGCTCATCCGGTCACGCAGCCGCCTGATCGAATCATTGAGCGAAACGGAAGCGGAAAGCATCCGGTCCATCGCTGACTCGATGGCAACGTGTCTCGCTTCTGGCGGCACGGTGTATACGTGCGGCAACGGCGGTAGCGCGTCTCAGGCCGAGCACTTCTCGGCGGAGTTGGTGGGCAGGTTTTACAAAGACCGAAGATCCTTACCCGTCTATTCGTTGTCGGAAAATGGGGCCGTTTTGAGTTCGCTCGCCAACGATTATTCGTTTGATAACGTGTTCTCGCACCAGATCAACGGTGTGGGCAGCAAAGGAGACTGCCTCTTGGCGCTTTCCACCAGTGGCAACTCTCAAAACGTCGTTCTCGCGTGCAAGGCCGCGAGGGAAAAAGGCCTCCATGTGTTCGCGCTCACCGGCGAGGGTGGGGGGCTCGTCGCGCCCGAGTGCCACCTGACCGTCAAGATTCCGGACGCCGATACCGCGCGGATTCAGGAAATGCACCTCCTCGTTATCCATTTGCTTTGCCAGCTGGTCGAGTCTGCGCTTTTCACAAACGAGAAAAACGCTCAAGAGAAAATTCCAACCTGATTTCTAGGCACGGTGGAAGCTACTCGTGCACAGGAAAACGAAATGGCCGACGCCAGTGATCAGAGCGCGCCGGCGAAGGCCGGCCGCCGTCCGAAACTTTTGTATCTCGTTACTGAGGACTGGTACTTCTGTTCGCACCGGCTCTCGCTGGGCCGTGCGGCCGTCGCGGCGGGTTACGAAGTGTCCGTCGCCACAAGGGTACGCGACCACGGCGACGAGATCTGCTCGGCGGGGATCCGAGTGATTGCACTGCCGTGGAAGCGGAGATCCACCAACGCTTTTGCGGAGCTCAAGACACTAGCAACGCTCCATCGGGTCTACCGGCACGAGCGACCAGACATCGTCCACCACGTTGCCCTCAAGCCGGTGCTGTACGGGTCACTGGTCGCACGTTTGACCGGCACGCGTCGGATCGTTAATGCCGTTGCCGGGTTTGGCTACAGCTTCACGTCCTCGCAAAAGCGCGCGGCGATCGCGCGCCGGATTTTGCGGACTTCTTTCAAACGGCTGTCCAATCGGCCCGGTACTCTAGTCCTCGTTCAAAACCCCGATGACGAAAAGACGCTTCGCGCAGCCGGTACGATCCACTCGGACCGCCTGGTGTTGGTCCCCGGGTCGGGCGTCGACGTCGATCGATTCGCCCCGTCCGAAGAACCCACCGGTATTCCGCGCGTGACACTGGTGTCACGAATGTTGTGGTCGAAAGGTGTCGGCGAGTTCGTAGAGGCGGCGAAGACGCTTCGGGCGAAGGGCGTGCAGTTCGAAGCGGAGCTCGTGGGAGACGCCGATCCAGAAAACCCGCAGTCGATACCGAGAGACACGTTACAGCGCTGGCACGACGAAGGTGCCGTGAAATGGCAAGGTCATGTCGATGACGTACCCGCTGTGTGGAGTCGCTCCCACGTGGCCGTTCTGCCCAGCTATCGGGAGGGGTTGCCCAAGACGCTGTTGGAGGCGGCCGCTTGCGCTCGACCGATCGTGGCCACCGACGTGCCGGGCTGCCGTGAAATCGCCGTCAACGGCGAAAACGGCATTCTCGTGCCAACGCAAGACCCCTCCGCGCTCGCCGCCGCGATCGAAAGACTCGTCTCGGATCCCTCGCTCCGACTGGCAATGGGGCGGGCCAGCCGGTCGATCGCCGTGGAAAAGTTCTCCGAGCAGGTCGTGATCGACCAGATTCTCTCGTTGTATCATTCGATGGCGGTAGGCGAATGATCGGCCCCGAAAGGTCTGGGGGTGGCTTCTACGTCACAGGTGCTTCCGGTTTTATAGGACGGTGTTTGTGCGAACGGCTCGCGCGCGTTGGCAGCGTGCGCGCCCTGTTTCGCTCGCCGGCCGAGGGGCCGTGGACGCTGGCCGATCGGGTCGATATCGCCAAAGAGGACTTGCCGCCGGGAGCAATCGACGGTGTCGATACGGTGTTTCACCTCGCGGCGCGAACGCACGCCGTTGACGAAGTCGAAGACAGCGAAGCGCGTTATCGCCGGGTCAACGTCGACGGTACAAAGAGAGTGCTGGAGGCGGCCAGCCGCGCCGGCGCACGACGATTCGTATATTTGAGCAGCGTCAAAGCGATGGGCGAGGGATACGTCGAAGCGCAAGACGAGTCGGAACGTCCGGCGCCCGAGACATGGTATGGAAGGACGAAGTTAGAGGCCGAGCATTTGGTATTGGACGGCGGATATGTGACGGAACCAGTCGTGCTGCGACCGGCGCTTGTGTACGGACAGGGTGCGAAGGGCAATCTCGAGCGGATGATCGACGCCGTTCGCGCAGGTCGGTTCCCGCCGGTACCGGAAGTGGGGAACCGCAGGTCAATGGTTCACGTCGACGATGTCGTGTCGGCCGCGATGATGGCGGCCATCGAACCGGCCGCCATCGGGTGCGTTTTTATTGTTACAGACGGCCAGCCGATTTCGACGCGGGAGATGTATGTGTGGATATGCAACGCGTTGGACAAACGCGTGCAATGGTGGACAACACCCGTGTCGTTACTTCGAGG